>Ga0210383_10001378_pt1 | contig 22195 bp, 21 predicted proteins | sample IncBWC14OmetaG_FD_160072 | JGI IMG/M metagenome (GOLD analysis project Ga0210383, IMG submission 160072) | Forest soil microbial communities from Barre Woods Harvard Forest LTER site, Petersham, Massachusetts, United States - Inc-BW-C-14-O ... | reverse complement strand
CCCTCGGGGGAGAAGATGAGCTCGTCGAGCACATGGTGTTTCGCCCTCACGTCAGTGCCGGCTTTCAGGTCGAACAGCTCGCGGACGGCGCGTACGCGGTCAAGGGCCGCGGCATCGAGCGGCTGCTCGCCCGCTTCGACATCGACAACGAGGACGCCATGGCCTACCTGGAGGGCAGGCTGCGCAAGATCGGTGTGCTCGGCGCGCTCGAGGCCAAGGGCTTCCAGCCAGGTGATGAGATCGAGATCGCCGGCGTCACGTTCGAGCTGGACCCGCAGGAGTAGGCGAGGGGCCTTCAAGGCCTATAACCTATAGGTTATAATCCTGGATTGAGATGCCTCAGTCGGCTTTGCTCAAAATCGCACGTACCCGCGCTGGACTCACGCAAGTTGAGCTCGCCCGTCGACTCGGCATCAGCCAGGCAGCGGTAGCCAAGCTCGAGGGGCCACACGCGAACCCCACGGTCACAACACTTGAAAGCGCGCTGCGGGGGGCTGGACAACAGCTCGTGTTGACCACTCAGCCGCTGAAACGGGGCATAGACGAGACACTTGTGTTCGAGCAGCTCAGGCTGAGCCCGGAGCAAAGGCTCACACAGCTCGAACGGATGTACGAGTGGGGGCGCGAACTCACCCTCGCCGGAGCCGGAGCACGTGGCGAGCCAGCCTGACTACCACCCAGCAGCGCTGGTACAGGCATTGGTGGACGGAGGAGTCGACTTCGTGATCGTTGGCGGGGTCGCGGTTGTCTTGCAAGCGATGCCGCGTTTTACCAAGGATCTCGACATCTGTTACGGGACCGCACAGGATAACCTCGACGCGCTCGGCCGTGTGCTCGTCGGACTGGCAGCGCGGCTACGAGGTATTCCGGCGACCGTGCCGTTCGTCCCCGATGGACGCTCCCTGCGTCAGACACAGATGCTGTGCTTGACGACGCCAGCTGGGGACATAGATCTGCTGGTCGATCCGGAAGGATCTCCTGGCTACGAGACGCTGCGCGAACGTGCAAGCGTGATGGAGTTGAGCGGGCGAAGTGTGCGCGTGGCTTCAATAGCCGACATGCTTGCGATGAAGCGTGCTGCTGGACGACCACAGGACCTCATCGACATCGAATCTCTCGAAGTTGCCAGAGAGCTTGGCAGCCGACCGCGAAGTCGTTCGAACTGACCGTCTACGCTGCGTCAGCCGATGAGACGTGTCGTCATCAAGCTCGGATCGAGCGTGGTCGCAGACCCCGAGGGCACTCCCCGCATGGATGTGCTCGCGGGCGTGTGCGACCAGTTGGCCGCCCTGCATCGCGCAGGCGATGAGGTGATCGTCGTCACCAGCGGCGCAATCGCGCGGGGGATGCGCGTAATGAACCTGCCCCAGCGACCCACCACCACTGGTGCGCTTCAGGCCGCCAGCGCCGTCGGCCAAGGCAAGCTCTACAGGATCTACGACGAGCTGCTGCGCGAACGCGAGATCACCAGCGCCCAGGTGCTGCTCACGTTCTTCGACATGAGCGCCCGCACGCATTACCTCAACGCCCGCCAGACGCTCACCACGCTGCTCGAGTGGCACGTGCTGCCAGTCATCAACGAGAACGACACCACCGCCACCGACGAGATCTCCTTCGGCGACAACGACTTCCTCGCCGCCCAGGTCGCGGTGCTGGTGGCCGCCGACGAGCTGGTCCTGATGACCGACATCGACGGTCTCTACACAGCCGACCCGCGGCTGCACCCCGATGCCCACATCGTCGCCGAGGTCAGCGACTTCGACGCGCTCGAGGACCTGGAGATCGGACACACCACCTCGCCACTCGGGTCCGGCGGCATGCGTTCCAAGGTGGTCGCCGCCGAGATGGCCACCGCTGCGGGGATCCCCACTGTGATCTGTAACGGTGTGCGTGCCCAGGCGCTCGCGGCCGTGCTCGCGGGTGAGCGCGAGGGCACACGCTTCGCCGCACGCGAGGCGCGCTACTCGAGCTTCAAGCTGTGGCTGAAGTACGCCAAGCCATCCCGTGGCACGCTCGTCATCGATGCTGGCGCCGTACGCGCCGTTCGCGACGGCAGCGCAAGTCTTCTGCCCGTGGGCATCGTCAGCGTTCTCGGTGAGTTCGATGCCGGCGACGCCGTCGACATCGCCGAGCCGCCCGAGTCGCCAGACAACGATCGACAGCATGGACGAACCCTCGCCAAGGGAATCTGTAGCTACTCCGCCGAGGAGCTGCGTAGCGTCCTCGGGCTGAAGTCAGAGGACGTGCGCAACATCCTGCCCCGCGCCAGCGACGAGGCTGTCCACCGCGACTACCTTGTCGTGGACTGAAAACCGGCAGCCCTTACCCAAAGCCGACAGCCCGTACTCTGTACGCATGGCAGTAGCCGTCCCAGCAGTCGCCGACATCGCCAGCAAGGCCAAGCTCGCCGCCCGCACGCTCGCGCAAACCGACACAGCCGTCAAGGACGCCGCGTTGGAGGCGATTGCCGCCGCGCTCGAAGATCGCATCGAGGAGATCCTCGAGGCCAACGCCCGCGACATGCAGCTCGGGCTCGAAGCCGACATCGGCGACGCGCTGCTCGACCGCCTACGCCTAGACCACGCACGCGTCGCTGCCATCGCCCGCGCCGTGCGCCAAATCGCCGCCCTGGCTGACCCCGTCGGCGAGGTGATCGACGGGCACCGCCTGCCCAACGGCCTCGACGTGCGCAAGGTACGCGTGCCGCTGGGCGTCGTCGCGGTCGTCTACGAGGCGCGGCCCAATGTCACCATCGATGCCGCGTCCCTGTGCCTGAAGTCCGGCAACGCCATCATCCTGCGTGGATCCTCATCAGCCGCCCACTCCAACGCCGCGCTCGCACAGATCGCTGCCCAATCTGCCATCACCGCCGGATTGCCCGACGGCTGCGCCAGCCTCGTCGCCGGTGGTGGACGCGAGGAGCTCGCCGAGCTCGCCACGCAGAGCGACAGCGTCGATCTGATCATCCCTCGCGGCGGCGAGAGCCTCAAGCAAGCGCTCCAGGCGGTAGCCACCGTGCCTGTCATCTACGCCGCCTCCGGCAACTGTCACGTGTACGTCGACGCCAGTGCCGACCTCCAGCAGGCCCAGCAGATCGTCATCAATGCCAAGACCCAGCGTCCTGGCGTTTGCAACGCAGCCGAGACGCTGCTCGTCCACCAGCGCATCGCCGATGAGTTCCTGCCGCAGATACTCAGCGCGCTCGCCGCCGCCCGCGTGAGCGTCCGCGCCGACGCGCGCACACACGACGCGCTCGCTCGCCACAGCGATATCCCCAATCTAAATATCCAAGACGCAACCGAGCTAGACTGGGCTACTGAGTACCTCGCGCCCATCATCGCCGTGCGGGTCGTCGACTCCACCGAGCAGGCCATCGAGCACATCGGAAGCTACGGCAGCGGGCACTCCGAGGCGATCGTCACCCGTGACACCGCCGCCGCTCGCGCGTTCCAGCTCGGCGTCGACGCCGCCTGCGTATATGTCAACGCCTCCACCCGCTTCACCGACGGCGGCGAGTTCGGCATGGGCGCAGAGATCGGCAACTCCACCCAGAAGCTGCACGCACGCGGGCCCATCGGCCTGCGCGAGCTGTGCACATTCAAGTACCTCGTCGAAGGCGACGGGCACGTCCGCGCTTGAGCGGCCCGCCGGCGTGGCCGACCGGTCTCACACCCGCGAGCAATCGCTCGGCATCCTCGGTGGGACGTTCAACCCGCCCCACCTCGGGCATCTCGCAGTCGCCCGCCACGCCCAACAAGAGCTCGGCCTCGAACGGGTTCTGCTCGTGCCAGCCCACACTGCTCCATACAAGTCCCGTGGCACGGGAGGGCAAGATGGCTCGCGGGCGGCGGGCGGTTCGAAGGCCGTTGGCGGCTCGATTGAGGCCGGTGGCTCCGGCGACGGTGGCGGGCTGGGCGCAAATGATCCAGGTCCTCAGCACCGCCTGCGCATGTGCCAGCTCGCAGTAATGGATGAGGATGGCCTGTCCGTGTCCGCTGTGGAGGTGGAGCGTGGCGGGCTGTCCTATACCGTGGATACCTTGAGATCCATACACGCCACTTATCCCCACGCGCAGCTGACGTTCATCGTCGGCGCTGACACCGCCAGCACGCTCGGCTCCTGGCGCGAACCCGCACAGCTGCTCGAGCTGGCGCAGTTGGCGGTTGCCACGCGCGATGGTACTGCCCGCCAGCGGGTGCTCGAAGCGCTCGACGCCGTGACAGCCTTGGCTGCCGCCGGCGAGGGCGAGCGCAAGGGCGGCAAGGAGCCCAGCGTGGGGGCTGCTGTGCGCTTCCTGGAGATGCCTGCCATCGAGGTGTCCTCATCGGCCGTCCGCGAGCGCGTAGCACGGGGAGAAGCCATCGATCAGCTCGTGGGACCGGCTGTCGCCGGCTACATCGCCGAGCAAGGCCTGTATCGAGTTGGCGCGGCGGTAGGGCGATGAGCTCCACGAGTGAGCCCTTGCTGGGGGAGGCACTGCTGGGCGCAATCGTCCGCTTCGCCGAGGACAAGAAGGCCATCGACGTCGTCGAGCTCGACCTGCGTGGGGTACTCGGCTACACCGACTACTTCCTCGTCTGCTCCGGCAACACCGGCCGCCAGGCCAAGGCCATCCACGACGGCATCCTCGAGGGGCTCAAGCACGAGCACGACACACTGCCCCGCAAGGTCGAGGGCTCAGCCGACGGGGGCTGGATCCTGATGGACTACTTCGACGTGGTCGTGCACATCTTCACCCCCGAGACACGCGAGTTCTATCGCCTCGAGCAGCTCTGGGGCGAAGCACCCGCGCGCGTTGCCAGCGAGCGCCAGTGACGTTGCCTGGCACGGGCTGCTCGGCACGAGCTGCTTGGCACGGGGAGGCGCCCATAATCGGAAACGCCAGCTGGGAACTATCCAAATCCGGTTGACTACTCGCAGCCGCGGGCGTTAGGGTCGCTGCAATAGCGTCGCCGAGGGAGCGGCGCGATGGACAGAGGGGAACTATGCACTACTCGATCGCAGATCGCCGGCGCCATCAGCTTGCGCTCGTCTGCGCTGCGCTGATCGCAGCATCATTCACGTACGCACTTACCTCGCTCGTCGCCACGGCTCATGCCGAAGGCCCCGGGTCGGGCACGGCCACGGTCGTCAGCCTCGGAGACTCGTTCATCTCCGGAGAGGCCGGACGCTGGGCGGGTAACACCGACGAAAGCTCATCCAAGACCGACGCGCTGGGTTCGACTGCCTACTACGACAACTCCACCAACACGGGCGAACTGATCAAAGGCTGCCACCGCTCCAAGTCAGCTGAGGTGTACATCGGCGGCGGCGTCAACGGCGAGAACCTCGCCTGCTCCGGTGCCAAGACGACCAGCTTCACTACCGAAGGACTGTTCAAGCCGGGCATCGACTTCTACAACTCCGGTGGCAACGAAGGCCAGGCACTGATGCTGCAGAACTTCGCCGCCAGCCACAACGTCAAGCTCGTGGCACTGTCCATCGGAGGCAACAACTTCAACTTCGCCGGCATCGTGACGACTTGCGTGGAGGACTTCTTGGAGTCGACCTTCTTTGACGACTTCTACTGCAGCGAAGAAAGCTCTGTCACGAACAACTTCACCTCCGGCAACGTCTCCAAAGTCAAGGGTGAAATCGAAACCGCCATCAAAAATGTGGCCACGGCCATGACCAACGCTGGCTACACGAGCTCGCAGTACACGATCCTCGTGCAGAACTACCCCTCGCCGATCCCCAACGGCTCGGAATTCCGCTACACGCAGAGCGGCTACAGCAGGCAGTTCACCGGCGGCTGTGGGTTCTGGAACAAAGACGCCAACTACGCTAACGCAACGATGCTGCCGACGATCGACAGCGCCGTGCTCGGTGCCGCCTCCGGCGTCGGCCTGTCGAACGTGAAGACCATGGAACTGAGCTCCGCGTTCAACAGTCACCGCCTGTGCGACAAAGGCGTGGGGCTGCTCGAGGAAGAGGGCCTGTCGAACTGGAAAGCCACCGAAGCGGTCAACAAGAGCGAGTGGTTCAACCAGATCCGCACGATCGAAACGATCACCGGTCCGTACGAACTCCAGGAAGACATCCACCCCAACTACTGGGCGCAGCTGGGGCTACGCAACTGCCTCACCCAGGCCTACAACGCCGGCACGCCCAAGGGCGGTACCTGCACCACCTCCGGCACGGGTCTCAACTCGGCCGGCGAGCCGAACATGTCGCTGCACTAGTCGCAGCGACAGACTCAACGGCCGGCCAGCGGTGCCGGGGCGGAGCCCATCCGTCCCGGCACCCGGCCGTCGGCTGGGCGCCCGGCCGTCGGCTGCGAAGATGCGCGCGTGAGCTCACCGCGTCCCCACCGTGCGCCGCGCGTCAGCGCGGTGATGCGCGAAGGCGAGCAGGTGACACCGCTCGAGCTGTTCTTCGACCTCGTGTTCGTGCTGGCGCTCACGCAATGCACCACGCTGATCGACCGCACGCCCACTTGGGAGGGAATGGGCAAGGGCCTGCTCGTGCTCGGCGTCTTGTGGTGGTCGTGGACCGGCTATGCCTGGCTGACGAGCGTTGTCGACCCCGAGGAGGGAACGGTGCGCCTGGCGATGTTCGCCGCGATGGCAGCGTTCCTCGTCGCGGCGCTATGCGTGCCTGGAGCATTCGGTCCGGAGGCGCTGCTGTTCGCGTGTGCGTATGCCGCCGTGCGCGCCGCCCACATCGCGCTGTTCGTGATCGCCAGCCGTGAGGATCCCGAGTTGCGTCACTCGGTGCTCGGCCTGTCGGTCAGCACCGCCATCGGTGTGGGTCTGCTGATCGCCGCTGCCTTCACCGACGGCGGCTTGCAACTTGGACTTTGGGGTCTGGCGCTGGTGCTCGACCTCGGTGGGCCGCTTCTGTTTGGCATCGACGGCTGGAAGCTCGTGCCCGCTCATTTCGCCGAGCGTCACGGCGCGATTGTGATCATCGCTCTCGGCGAGTCGATCGTCGCCATCGGCATCGGCGCGCGCCCCACGATCGGTGCGGGCGTCGTCGCGGCAGCGGTGCTGGGAGTGGTCATCGCGGCGGCGCTGTGGTGGGCGTACTTCGACGTCGTCGCGATCGTCGCCGGCAGACGCCTCCAGCGCGCGGGGGAAGGACGCGAACGCAACCAGATCGCGCGCGACTCCTACTCCTACATGCACCTGCCGATGGTCGCCGGCATCGCGCTGATCGCCGTCGGCATCAAGCGCACGTTGATCGGCGTGGACGACCCCTTGAAATTCGTCCCCGCTGCTGCGCTGTTGGGCGGCGCGGCGCTGTATCTGCTCGCACACGTGGCCTTCCGCCTGCGCAACATGCACTCGCTCAGCACCAGGCGGCTGGTGTGCGCGATCGTGCTGCTCGCGCTCGTGCCCGCAGGTGCCGCGCTGCCTGCGCTCGCCACACTAGGCGTGCTCGCCGCGGCGCTCGTCGCGTTGATCAGCTACGAGGCGGTGCGCTACGCAGACGTCCGCGATCGTGTGCGCCACCAGCCCGTCGGTGCAGGCATCGTCGGCTCCTAGCGCCCGACCCGCCAGCGCCGGTCAGTACTCGGGCACCGCCCGTGTGCTGGGCGGCGTAGGCATCAACACCAGCACCCCCGCCTGCATTGCCACAGCCAGTCCGGTCGCCAGCGCGAAGGACGCCGCTATGTCGAGTCGGTGTAGCGCTAGCGCCAGCGTGAAGCAGAACAGCGCGAACGCGCCGAAGCCACCCACCAGCCCCCGCAGCAGCCGCAACAGCTCGTCGTTGCCCCGCTGTGCGTGCGTGAACGTCGCAAGCACCGTCGTGATGATCGGAAACGGTGCCAACAGGCCGCTCAGCTGCGGGCCCAGCCAGCCGGAGATTGCCGTCAGCGCGAGCACCAGGGCCAGTGCACATGCGCCGCGCACGGGTAGATCCCACGCGGGCGGCGCGTCGTGCTCGAGCATCTCCGGGCCGGGGCGGGGAAGAGCGATCAGCGCCACCAGCAACGTTGCTGCCACCAGTGCGAGCGCGCCTCCAAGCGGCAGCGACAGCGCGCTGAACAGAGCTGTGGCCACTGCGAACGCCAGCCACCCGGCGAGCATCGCCGCGCCCCAGAACATGCGTGCGGCGAGGTGGCCGTAAACCACCACGAACGCGATCAGCGAGACCAGGCCGAGCAGCGTGCCTGCCGCTGCGCCCGCTGCGAACTCACGTCCATGCGCGAGCGCATACACCAGCAGGATCGGGCCTGCCACCACCGGCAGCCCACCGATCAGCCCACCCACGCGCGACCCGAAGCGACGGGCGACGAGCGACGCTCCCATCACAAAGCATGGGGCGAGCAGCACCTTGACGGCAAGCAGAGCCACCCGAAGATGATTGCGCAGGCGCCGTCGATGCGCTCAGGCGATAGCCGGCACCGCCGCCTGCGCGGAGCTGTTCTCGCCGCGGATATGAGGGCGATCGCGAAGCTCCACGAGGCTTCCGCCCGCAGGGCTGATCGTGATGCTGCGCCTGCGGATTCGCTCCGCTCGTTCTCCCACCGGCCGCAGCTCTCAGCGCTCGAGCACCGCCCGCAGCGCGATTCTCATCTCCAGCAGCGCGAAGCTCGCACCCAGGCAGCGCCGACGTCCGCCGCCAAACGGGATCCACGTGTACGTCCCCGGCGGTTGTCCACCCTCCTGCTCGAGGAACCGCTCCGGGCGAAACGCCTGTGGGTCGGGGTAGATGTCAGGGTCGTGATGCACGAGGTAGGCGCTTGCCACCAGTGCCACCCCCGGCGGATAGTGCACGCCTCCGATCTCCACAGGCTTCTTCGTCAGGCGCGGCTCGGCGTTGGGGAGCACCGGGCGCAGGCGCAGGATCTCGTTGATCGTCGCGTTCAGGTAGTCCTCGGCTGCCCCTGCGTCCAGCTCCTGGTAGAGGCGTCCCAACACCACCGGCTCGCGGGCGAGACGCTCGAATGCCCACGACAGCTGCGACGCGGTCGTCTCGTGGCCGGCCACCAACGCCGTCATCAGCTCGTCGCGCAGCTCCTGAACGCTCATCTGCGAGCCATCTTCGTGGCGCGCGGCCAGCAGCAGTGCAAGCACGTCTGGGCTACTCGTCACATCCTCGGTGGTGACCTGTTCGCGGCGCTCGTCGATTAGCGCGAAGATCAGCTCATCGACGCTCGCGCTCAGGCGTTCGAAACGCGCCGCTGGAGTGATTGGCGCGAGCCAGGTCGGGGGAGGGGGAAGCAGCGACAGCGGGCTCGCGCCGAATGCCAAGATCTTCGTCAGCAGCTCGCGCAGGGAATCGAGTCGTGCGCCGCTCTCCAGGCCAAACACCGCGCGCAGGACGATCTCGAGCGTCAGCTGCTGTAGGCGCGGGTGCAGCTCCACCGGCTCTCCACGAGGCCAGTCGGCAACCTCGCTATCGGCCAGTTCGCGCATCAGCCCTGCCAGGCGCTGCATGTTCTCACCGTGGAACGCGGGCAGCAGCAGCTTGCGCTGTTCCAGGTGCGGTCCCTCATCAAGCAAGATCACCGAATGGGCGCCCACGATTGGTTCGAGGATGCGCGCGCCCTCGCCGGGATGGAGGACGTCGGGCGGCGCTTGGAAGATCTGCTTGATCTCATCCGGGTCGGAGATCATCACCAGCGGTGGCTGTCCAACCAGCCGTTGGGTGAAGCGCTTGCCGTAACGAGCCTTACAGCGCTCGAGGAAGGCTGTCGGGCGAGACCACGTGCCGAGCGTCTGTAGCAGCGCCGGCATGCGCGGGCCAGGGGGGAGCTCGTCGTACATCGACATCCTCGTTTCAGGCCGCCTATATTGGTATACTGATGAGTATATTTACTAATTGGTACATGTCAAGCTGATGCCGCGCGGAGAGTTCGATCGCAGCGCCAGAAAGGCGCAAACGCGCGCCCGCCTGCTGGAGGCCGCCGCGCGGGTGTACGCGCGGCGCGGGTTCAGCGGCGCGACGCTCGACGAGGTTGCCGCGGAGGCTGGCTTCACCAAGGGGGCTGTGTACGGGCACTTCGGCAGCAAGGAGAACCTGCTGCTGGCGTTGATGGACGAGCATTTGGCACGGCAGATCGCTGAACAGGTGGCGCTGTTCGACCGCGGCCGGATCACCTGGGAGCGCCCGCTAGCCGGTAGCGCCAGTTGGATGCAGGGCATCGAGCAGGACCCGGACCCGCTGCGCCTGTTCGTCGAGCTGTGGACCTACGCTCAGCGTGACGAGCGCCTGCGCGGGCACCTGCAAGCGGGGCTCGAGCTGTCGCGTGCCACGTTTGCCCGCTTCGCCGTAGCGAGCGCGGCCGACGCCGGTGCGGAGCTCGGGCAGGACGCGGCCGAGCAATTCGGAAACATCGTCATCGGACTGGGCATGGGCCTGGCGATGCTCAAGCTGATCGACCCCCAGCAGGTCCCGGGGTCGCTACTAGGCACGGTTCTGTCGATGCTGATCCGTACGGCCGAGGCAGATCCACAGGTGCGTGAGCTGCTCGCTCACCCGGAGCGCTCGCTGGCGCCCGAAGTGGCATCGGTTAGTTGAGAGGCTGACGGGTAACACCGCTCCGTCCAAGTTCCATCTGCCGCGCTTGCACCAATGTGAGCGTTTGCCTATCTTTTTCGCCTATGCCAAGGTACCGGCGCGGGGCGCCCACGGGCGTCGCGGACGTTTAACACTGCATGGAAGCGCTTAGGAAGTCCGGTGGTCCTGCCGATGGCACCGATGTGTCATACGACGAAGTGACCAAGCCATTGAACGACGCCGGCGTTCACTTCACGATCAAGCCCCACGAGCAGGTCGCGTTCACGGCTACCGATGCGGCTGAGCATAGGGGCGTGCGCGTGTCGCAGATCGTCAAGTGTCTGGTCGCCCGCTCAGAGCGAGGCGAATTGTGTGCTGCACTGCTGCCCGGCGACCGCACGCTGAAGCTCAGGAAGGTGCGCAAGGTGATCGGCAGTCCGCTTGCGCTCGTCGATCCGCAGGAGCTCGCCGACGACATGGGTCTCACGGTCGGCGCCATCTCCCCATTTCACCTCGTCGGCAAAGCGCGGATCTTCATGGACCCGACCGTGCTCGAGGAGGAGTTGGTGGACATCAGCTCAGGCGATCTGCGCGCCGGCATCGAGCTGCGATCGAAGGCGCTGCTCGAGGTGCTCGACGCGGAGATCTGCGATCTGATCTCCACACGCAGCTAGCGAGCATATGGCGCCTGCTCTAGCCTGAGGTCATGGCCGAGCAGGTACCCGCGGTATGCGATGTGCTGGACACGATCGAGCGCCGCAACTGGCCCCGGCTGCGTCGACTTTTGCATCCCGACATCCATTGGACCACCGCTGCCGAAGAGGATCTGTACGGTGTCGAGCAGGTGGTTGCGCAGCTCTCCGAAGACCCGCCGCCGGCACCGCCCTCCTATCACGAGCTTCGGGACGGCCTCATGTGTCGCTGGATCGACTGTCCCGGTTGAGTGGAACGGGGATGAGCTCGCTGACCGAAGTGCTCGCGGTACTGGCAGGAGGATTCGGCGTGGTGATGGGAGCGAGCCCGCTACTTCAAGCGCTCCACTCGCATCGTCGCGAGAGCTCATCCGACGTGAGCCTGGCCTTCCTCGTGGTGCTGATCTGCGGCGGCACGTTGTGGCTGCTTTACGGCCTAGCGCTCGGCAACATCGCCATCATCGTCGCGAATATCGTGGGCGTCCTGTCCTCGAGCACCACGCTGATGGTGGCGATCAGATGGCGCCGACACGCCGAGCGCGTCACCAGCGCTCTCGTGGTCCCCACTGACGACGCGGTCGCGCCCTGATCGCTTGGCCTCATACAGCCGCTGGTCGGCTGAACGCGCGAGCGCTGCGAGCTGATCGGGGTCGTTTGTCGAGGCTACGCCGACGCTGGCGGTGACCGTCAGCCCGGCTGCGATCTGCTCCCACGGCTCGTCGCGGATCCGCTGACGGATACGCTCGCAGCAGGTCGCAGGCATTAGGACCAGGAACTCCTCGCCGCCGCTGCGAACGACCATGTCCGGCTGGCGGAGAACCTCGCACAGCAGCGCCGCCACTCGCACGAGCACGTGGTCGCCAATCTCATGGCCGAAGCGGTCGTTGATCGACTTGAAGCGGTCAAGATCGATGACGGCAAGGCTGAACCAGTCACCGCGCTGCTCGCTCAGCAGACGCTCCAGCTCGCGCGCGAGGTAGCGACGGTTGTGCAGGCCCGTGAGCCAATCGCGCTCGGCCTGATCCTGAAGCTGATCCTGGAGCGCTTCGAGCTTCCTGGCACGACGCTCGAGCTCCGTGTGCGCCTCAGCGAGTTGCCGATTCTTTGCCGCAAGCGCGGTGCTCGTCTGGCGAGCGGCGTTCGCCTCGAGCGTGGCCCGTTCGAGCCTCAGCTGTAGCTCGGAGAGCTCTTGGAATGCCTGGCGTTCGAGCGCAGCGCTCCTGGCGAGCGCGTCATACGCCTCCTCAAGTCTGCCTGCGGCGCGCAGCGTCGACGCAAGCGTCGAGAGGATCAGGCTGCGCGTTTGCGGCACCCGATCTCCGAGCCAGCTGAGAGCGCCCTCACCGGCCTTCAGTGCGTCGTCCAGTTGCCCCAGAGCCATCCGCGCCTGGACGTCCGCTCGCACGGTTGCTCCAAGCACGTACGGGTTGGGGTCCTCAGACGCCGACAGCAATTCGATCGAACGCTCCGCATCCTCAAGCGCGTCCTCAGCTCGCCCGAGCATCAGCCGAATATCTGCCCGCGTGGAATAGATCACTCCCAACGCGAAGGTATTGGGGCCGTCGACCCGGTGTGCCGCGGCAAGTGCTCGCTCGAGCTCGTTTTCGGCTTCGGCGGGCTGGTCCTGCTGCTGGAGGTAGCAGGCGAGGTCGTTGCGGGAGATCGCCTCCTCCCACGGGTCCTCGTTCTCGATCGTGAGCTCGAGCATCTGCTCGATTCGATGCCGCAGGTCGGGGACTTCGATGTTGCCGAAGATCGGGCACGTGGCACGTCGGGCGAAGACTCGCAGCTCGAGATCCTGCGTAGTGTCGGCTTGGTCGACTGCCAGCTGGGCGTGACGGAGCGCGTCCGCATAGGAGCCTGTGAAGAGGCTGATCTGTGCCTTCAGGGCTGCCAGCTCGGCGCGCGCGACCGCGCCTTGGCTTGTTTGCGCATGGCGCTCGGCCTCCATTGCCAGCGCAATACCTCCGCGCAGATAGCCGCGATGCAGCGAGACCATGCCCTGCAGAGCAAACGCCCGTATGCACAACTCATTGTCACCCAGTGAGCGACCGATCTCGCAGCATCGAATCGCCTCCGCGAGTGCGCCGGCGGGATTCTCGTAATAGCGGCCACGCGCTTCAGCCAGTCGCAACCGCGCCTGCAGGGCATCATCGCTTCCGGCGAGATCCGTGTCAGTCGCGGGAGAGGAAGCCATGAAAGAACCGAGTGAGTGCCTGCTCTTGTTCTATCGGCAGGTGGGGCGGGGGACTTGACGGGCCGGCTTCGTCTAGGCGTGTCTCTTGAGGGGGACCAGGAGGGGCGTCGGGCTATCGGCTGTCCGGCGGCCGGCCCGCAGCGCCGGACCACCACGAGGTAAAACGGCCTGCCCGAGGCCGTTGCTGCGCTCCTGGCCGTGAGGCGCCGTCAGGAGCCGTCGTTCACAAATGCCTGGTACGGGCGGCAGGGCTCGTTGCGCAGACTGGGGCAGGGCGGCAGTCCGGTGGGCACGGTGACACCGGGCACGATCGGGAGGGTGAGGTTGGCGGGCTTGCCCGGCCCGAACGCAATCGAAACGTTGGCGGTGGTGCCCTCCGGCTGCGTCCGGCTGAACGACCACACGGGCTGTGTGCCGTTGGGCGCAGCGATCGTCACCCTGATGCGCGAGCCTGCGCGGTAGACGTGTCCCTCGAAGTACAGCGGGATCGTGACCGGGACGAATTCGTGAGCCGGCATGGGCTGCACATCGGACGCGAGGAAGGTAGGGATCGGCTGCAGCGGCGTGGGGGCCTGGTCGAGCATGTTTGTAGAGGTGGTGGCGAGTTTGCGCTCACTGGCACGGATCCAGCCGTTTTGTACGAAGGTTTCGTTGCCGTCGGGGCGTACCTCGCTGACCGTTGCCTGGAGATCGACGTCTGGAGTCGATGACTGCACCCAGAGGTTGACGGCGCCTGCGCCGATCGCGGTTGTGTCGCTGGTGAGTGGTGCCGACACATAAGACACAGCGGAGCCTGCCGTTGGCTGCTCCCAGTTCCATTCCCATACCGACGCGTCGCTCCACAGCCCGCCCAGGCCCGTGTTGCTCGAGTAGTCCGTCAGCGGAGTTGCGCTCGCATCCGAGCTGTAGGAGTCGACCCCCGGGGCTGTTGGCGGCTGTTCGCCCAGGGTACCCTCCGCCCCGAGATACCATGAGCGCGCGGTTGTCCCAGGTATCGGGAACGCTGAGAACGATTGTTCGAACGCGGGGTAGGGGTTGCCGGGTGTCGCCACGCCAGTCGGCGAGGTTCCGGCACCGTTGTCGAACAGCACGCGAATCTCCGGTAGCGCTGTGAACGTCGCCAGCGCGTTTGCATACAGCAGCTGTTTCTGGACCGGATCAGGCGGCAGCGTGACGATGTCTCCCGCAGGGACTCCGAGCGCGAGTTTGTAGAAGATCGGAGCCGCGAGATGGGTAAGGATCGTCCGGCCGTAGATCGGCGCTTGGTGCGCAACGAACAGCTCCAGGAAGTCGTACAGCCGGTCGAGGGTATAAGGATCCAGCGAGTCGATGTGCGCGCCGTTGGTGAACGTGAACCACTTCCGTTCGGTGCCGGTGAAGTGCTCCGCCAAATCGGCACAGTGACCGCCGGTCTGCTCGTCCTCCCATTGGCACGCCATGAACGTCGGGACGTCGATGTTGTGCACGAGCGTAACCGGGTCTAGCCGGTCGGCCACAGACGGGTTGTAGGTCGCGTTTTCGTTGATTTCTGCCAGCAGGTTCGTCGCCTCGCCGTGCAGGTCCTGGTTGCCTGCACAGGTCTCATCACCCGTCTGTATCTGTTCGTAGGCCCAGTGCTCGCCGCTGGCGGGACCGGCCGGTTCGGCGTCGTGCTGTCGTTCTTCGGCCCACGGCACGGCGAAACCGGTGTTGAGGATGCCACCGGGATATAGCGTCGTCGCCGTTGCGTCGAGCACCGATAGCGGCGCGATCGCCTCGAGGGCGGGCGGCCGGAGCTGAGCGGCGAAAAGCTGGCTGATCCCGCCGTAGGAGATGCCGAGCATTCCGACCTTGTGACCGAGCACCCATGGCTGACTGGCGATCGTCTGGATCACGTCATAGGCGTCGAGGTTCTCCAGCGGTTCGAAGAAATCGAACGCGCCGCCCGAACAGCCGGTACCGCGCATGTTCACGTCGACGACCGCGAACCCCATCAGGTTGGCCAGTTCGGCGATCCCACTTTCCGGGCCCGCAGGGTTCGCGTAGCCGTATCCTGAATATTCGATGATGGTTGGATACGGCGACGCGCTGCTCGCCGCTGCGGAGGCCGGGAGCTGAAAGTTCGAGTGTGAGCCAAACACGCCCGATGGGATGCCAGGCGGGTGGACGTCGATCGCCAGCTGGGTGCCGTCGCGCGTCGTCAGGTAGGTGTATCCACTGTCCGGGATCGACTGCTTGTAGATGCCCGGGTCCCACGGAGCCGCGGATTGCGTGTGGACGGTGATCGGCCCCGATTGTTCCCGTGTCGAGCTCAACCGGACCCGGGAGCCGCTTCCCGGCGCGACGTCCCGGAACAGCAACCCCCCGAGCGAGTCGGCAGTCTGTGTGGACACCGTTTCGCCATTCCACCGCTGCAGCGACATCTGAGCGCTCGGGGCCAAGCCGGTGACGTACACCTGTTCCACGCTGCCGTGTGCGCTGAAGGCTGATGCGGTCGCAGCAGCGACGAGCCAGATGGCGGCCGTCGTAAGCGTCACGACAGCGCCGATGCGCACACGACGCCAGGGCAAAGACGCTTTGGCGAAGCGGCTACCGCCTCCCACGCGGCCCAGCGCACAAGGATCACCGCTCACTAGCTCGGCACGCAGCGGCACTCTCTCATCCCGCACATCCCCAATGCACGTCCTCATGTAGTTCAAAGTAAACAGCACTTGGGGCGTCAGCGACAGCCGGCCTATGCGAGCTGCCGTCTGCGTGCCGAGCTGTGGGCAACAAAGAGCCCAGGGAGTACATGGAGGTGCGTGGATACGCAGATGCCCCCAGCTGGATCTACGGTCAGGCGCTCAATCCCGGCGCATGGTCGAGCGGCGAGCTTCTCTCGCTGACCGAGCTGCGACACATCCACCGACTATCCATTGCTCGACGGCAACGGGCGCACTGGTCGGCTCGTTCGAATCTGCTCCTGGTCAGACTTGGCTATCCCTCGGCGATCATCTTCAAGGGTGATCGCCCGCGATACTTGACCGCGCTGGAGAGCGCCGATCGTGGCGACCATGGCCCACTCGGAGAGAGAGCCACGTTCTTTGTGCGTGAAAGGTCCCGGGGGTAACGTTGGCTGGAGCATGGCAGCGACCAGAGACACACCAAAGGCGTTCGGTGGGCGGAGCTGGCCAACGTGCTCGCGGAGGCAGCGCGAGCCGGACGCGTTGACCGAGAATTGAAGAGGCGAGCGCCTGGTCGCATAGCCCAGAATCACTCAGTGCGGGCTACTGCCACATGGTTTGATTGCCGACCAGAAAAATGGGCGAAACTTGGCTGTGCGCAAACCACCCGTTTGCCGCGCCAGCGCTAGACGTGGGCTGAGCGTCTCGGTTCGCAGTCCGATTCTCGGCGTAGCGGATCGTTTCAATCGCTCGGCGGACGACGCTTGTCTCCCGCTCGGCAGCGGCACGCCTGCCTCACCACGCCGGCCGGCTCATCGAATGGGTCCGTTTGCTTGACATCGATACGCGCCGCCCGATAGCGTCTCGCATTCGCAATGTCGGGACTCTGCTAGCCGCCAAGGCAAAGCTATGGTTCGATGAGCTTACTCTCCGATCCTAATGACCGCCTCATTCTGGCTTAGACCCTAACCCTCGAGCCGTGAGCTTCCCCGAGTCAGACTACCGGTGTTCGTTCGCCGTCTTGACGGTCGTTCCTGAGGCACACAAATGCTTCCGCGATGCTGTCGGGAACCCGGGTCAGATTGAGGCTTACGGCTACTACTGGACACGCGTCGAACTCCCTGCACTCGACGGAGGGAAACACGTAGTCGTCGAGGCGCAAACGTCGCAGCGGTCAAATATGGCGGCAGAGCAGTTCACAGCACGCGTGCTACGTGTCTGGCGGCCACGCTATCTGTTGCTTGCCGACATCGGCGGTGGGATTCACGGTTCGGCCGAAAAAGCCAGAGATGGCCTGGCACTCGGCGATGTAGTCGTCGCGGAAGGTCTCCACTACTACGAGCTGATGAAGTTGGTTCCCGATCCCAACAATCCACGACGCGAGCGATACATACGCTGGCAGCCCATATCTCCTCGACTGAGCACAATCGCCCGTGACCTTGACAGCATTGTGCCGCGTTGGCGTGGAGAGATCAGCGCGATCAGGCCAGATAACGCTAACTCCAGTGCCTTGCTGCTGGGAGAGATCGTGGCGGGCGACAAGCTCCTCTCAGATCCGGGGGCCGCCGAGGTCGCCGAGATAGTTAGGCGATATGACAAGGCGCTTGCCGTCGACATGGAGTCTGTGGGAGTGGCAGTCTCAGCCCTGGAGGCGGCGGACGATGGTCTCGCGCTGAGCTACGCCGTGCTACGCGGAATATCGGATTGGATGGACATCCAAGGCAACCAGGCCACCCGCGACGCATGGAAGCCGTATGCAGCCAATGCGGCGGTGGCCGCTGCGCTGGCCCTCATCTCGGCGATTCCTTCGGCCCGAGACGTGAGGACCGTTCCGGAACGCAACTCGGTCTCCGAACTACGCCGTAGGATCGGCGACGAGTACGAAATCCCGCCTGAGACGTATCCGACCCCCGTCAAGGGCACGGATAGGATGCTCACACGCAATGACGTCTTGACGATCGCCGCGGAGCGGCGTGGTGTCGTGCTCGCCGGCGAGGCTGGGCTCGGAAAGACGGCGCTCCTGGTCCAAGCCGCACGGGCAGCATTTGCGCCTCTCGAGCCGTTCCCGGTGTTGGTCGATCTAAAGCGATGGAAGCCAGAGTTCGCGGTCGGCCTCGCAGCGGACCCGACCGGAGATGCTCTGAGGTCATCGATGGACGCGCTCCTGCGTGCCAGCGTACAAACTATGGGAATTAACCTTCTCGAGGAGATCACTCAGCGCAGCGATGTGATTCTGCTGGTGGACGGCGTGAACGAGGTGAAGGCCGACGTAGCTCCCAGGATTCTCACGCTCCTTCAGGAGTACATGCGAGCGCACCAGGCAGTCCACGTTCTCGTGACCGATCGGCGCCCTGCCAGCATTTACCGCGAGCAGGGTTGGACCGAGTTGTATCTCCAACGACTAGATCCGCGAGATGTCCAGGCTCTCCTCGATGCCCATCTAGGCGAGGGCGTTTACGACAATCTCCCCGACAACGTCGCGACGCTTTATCGCATCCCCTATTTTCTCGATAGGGCAATACGAAGCGACAGTGCGACCGCCGCGAGCCGGGCGGATGCCATGACGCACTTCCTTACGAGCCACGTTGATCTCGCGACAGACGAGATCAACGGGCTGGCCGCTACTGCCTACAGGGTCTACGAGAGACTTCGGCGTCGCACGTTCCCGCGCGAGGAGATCGATCGCGCGGTCTCGGATAAGTTGCGCGACAGCGGCATCCTGGTGGACCTGCCGGAAGGTGAAGCACGCTTCGACCACCAGCTGGAGCACGACTATCTAGCGGCGCGGCATGTTGCCGCAAACAGCGAGCTTTGGACCGGTCGCGCGTTTGACACGCTCACGTTCGAAGCCGCGACTTTCGACGCTGTGACATTGGTGCTCGAGCAGGTGCCCGTCTCGACGCGTGACGACTTCCTGACCCATGTCTACAACTGGAACTGGAACGGCTCGATTACGGCGCTGGCCAGCGTGGAGGAAGACGGCTCAGAGCCATGCTCCCCGGAGCTTCGGACCGTACTTCTTGCCGTCGTGGCAGAAAAGCGCTTCGACCAGGTGGCGGAGACGAGTACGCGAACAACGCGTCATCTGAGCCGCTTCCACGATCGGTACGCGCGCGATCTGGCGATGGCGCACACACTAAAAGACCTCATCGGGGTCGTAGACAGGGTAGATGTCGGTGGTGCCGAGTGGTTTGAGAACTGGCGAGCGCTGTTTCGGCGCTTGCCGCCCTGTGCTCTCCGCGAAAGCGAGGTTTGGATGCTTGCGAGCGAGTCGCCGCTCCTCGGCTGGACAGCTGCGAACGTCATACGACGCTTCCCGGAGGAGAGCGATGTCAGTCTGCAGGTGCGAACGATGTACGAGGCGCGTTTGGAGTCGGACGAGGCAAGTCGCGCGGTGCGCTGGCGCGCAGTGCACGTTCTGGGTGCATGGCCGACCGACGAGAATGCCTCGTTGGTGCTACGCGCCGTCGACCACGACGAGTACGCATGGGTGAAATACGGCGCCGTGCGTTCGAGCATTGAGATGGCCGCCGTCACACGTGACCTGCCCCTTCGCTCGCGGATCCTCGAGTCGCTGCGCGCGCGAATACACCAGATACCGCCTGAGCCGCTCTCACAGCTTGCGTGGGCCGCTACCCATAAGCGAGCCGACGAGTCCTTCGCGGAGTCCGTTCGACCGCTGCTTCATGCTGCGCTCGAAACTCAGCCCAACGAGACCGAGCGCGAGCGCTGGCGAGTTCGCATTCGGCGCTTTGAGGAATATTGGGAATCGCGGCAGACGTCGTAACTAAAAGGCCAGATCGAGCTGCGCCACTATCTGTGGCAAGGTCTGCGCGCGAGGCCAGGACCAATCACTCGCCTGCGAACTCGCCGCAGAGGCGCTCTGTTGCGCGTCCTCACTACCAAGCCACGCATCAACAGCCGCAACGAGATCCTGGCTACATACCGCGTCGGCGCACCCGTGGTTTGCGCGCCGAACAGTTCAGTGGAGTGAGCCGGACCGGGTTTGACGGAGGCTGTGATCTGGCCTGGGTTTAGCGGGGTTGTGTTTCTGGAATCCTCTGGCGTTCAGCGAGGAGGAAGTAATGCCCAGGAGGTATCCAGTCGAGGTGCGTAAGCAGGTCGTGGAGCTTGCTCGTTCCGGCGCACGGGTCGCGCAGTTGGCCGAGACGTTCGGGATGAGTGAGGCTGTGATCTATGGCTGGCTGAAGCAGGAGCGCATAGACCGCGGTGAGGCGCCGGGGCTGAGCACCGAGGGGCAGATGGAGCTCGCGGCCGCGAAGAGACATATACGGCAACTGGAGACCGAACTGGCGGTCTCTAGGAAGGTCAACGAGGTGTTCCTCGAGCAGAACCTGCCCCCAAAAGTCTCTTCCCGGTGATCGCTTCCCTGACCGGGCAGGGCTTCGATGTGCAGCGGGCCTGCCTGATGCTCGGGGTGTCCGTCTCTGGTTACTACGACTGGAAGGAGCGTCCGCCGTCAGCTCGAACGCTCAGGCATACCTGGCTTGCTGGTGAGATCGCACAGGTGCACAAGGACTCGGGCGGCACCTACGGGAAGCTGCGCATCACCGCCGAGTTGCGACACGGCCGTGGCATCTACGTCGGCAAGGAACAGGTGCATCTACTGATGAGACGCCTCGGGATCTACGGGCTCCCGAAACGCCGGCTCCCTCGGGGCGCGAAGATCGGCAAGGCCAGCTCGCTGGACCTCGTGCGCAGACGCTTCAGCGCGGAGAGCCCTAACCGGCTGTGGATGACCGACATCACCGAGCACCCAACCAGGGAGGGCAAGATCTATTGCTGCGCTGTGATCGACGCGTTCTCCAGGATGGTCGTCGGCTGGTCGATCGACAGCCGCCAGACCGGGCTCTTGGTCACCAACGCGCTCGGCATGGCGCTGAACCGCAGGACGCCACGAGAGGGAGGAATCATTCACTCCGACCAGGGAGTGCAATTCGCGTCCTGGGTCTTCAGCCAGAAGGTCACCGAGGCTGGCCTCGCGCCGTCCGTGGGTGCTGTCGGCGCGCCGTTCGACAATGCGATGGTCGAGTCGTTCTGGGCGCGCATGCAGGTCGAGCTGCTCAACCGCAGAAGATGGAAGACACGCGTCGAACTCGCTACCGCGATTCACGACTACATCGAGACCTGGCACAACACCCGCAGACGACACAGCGCCCTAGACATGCTCACACCCACAGAATTCGAGAACTACCACCACCAACAACAGATCGTCGCCTGATTCCAGATCACCGACTCCAAGAAACCCAGGCCAGATCACCGACTCCAAGAAACCCAGGCCAGATCACTGTGCCAGATCACAGGCTCAGCCAAGTCCGGCCCAGGAACCACGCACACCGCCGTAGCCGCGAGAGCGACGACCGGCGGTCTTGTGAGCAGCCAGGGAAGATTGACGACCCCTCCGGTAGCGCTGCTCAGTGCCGTTGCCCCATTGTATGCGAGTTGCCGCTTGAGACGGGGTTGAAGCAGTCGAGAAATTCCGAGATTGATCCACCGCTGCAGAGACCGGTGGGGTCAGTCGCATTGACAGGCTTATCTTCGGTGTAATTATATGGCGCGCATGTCATTTTTTCCAGAGGGTCGCGGCTCATGAACTGCCCAGTTGCCGGGTCATAGGCCCGGTTGCGCATGTAGATGAGCCCTGTATCGGTGCTGTGTATTGAGCATCGTAACCGAGCGGCGTCGTAGCGCTGCCTTCGCAGGCGGGTGTGCCGTAGGCGCTGTAGGTGCATTTGCCGGTGACGGTGCCGGTGGAGCCCGTCAGTAGGCGTGTGCTGCCTTGCTGGGCGTGGTGCAGATACTCAACGGTGTCGCCGCTGCTGATTTGCTCGACCGTCATGTTGGCGGGACCGTACACGCATACGAACCTAACGCGAGTACCCCGCCCCTGTATCCGCAGACCTTGCCACCTGTCCGCTCGCAACTTTCTCATCCGGCCTGTGTAGCCCACGTTTCTCGGCAAATTCATCGAACCGGCTCGGGGTCATGACGGGTATCCCGCGAATCTTGACGCCATACCACTCTGACAATGCAGCCGCGATTCTCACCTGGGCATGTATGAACAGCGCGACGTAGACTGCGACCACCGTAGCTGATGCAAAGCCGAGGACATCATCTACTGTACCGGTGCCGATCAGAAGTCCTGCAGCAACTGC
>Ga0210383_10001377_pt1 | contig 22196 bp, 17 predicted proteins | sample IncBWC14OmetaG_FD_160072 | JGI IMG/M metagenome (GOLD analysis project Ga0210383, IMG submission 160072) | Forest soil microbial communities from Barre Woods Harvard Forest LTER site, Petersham, Massachusetts, United States - Inc-BW-C-14-O ... | reverse complement strand
CCTCACTGGGAACAAAAAGAAATACCACTTCATTCAGGTACGGCAATTGGTTTCCGGCGCGGTCCGCTTTCCAGTAATACGGATTCCGTTCAAGCACCACACGTTGTCCGGGAACGTATTCCTTCAATCGAAATGGGCCAAGTCCAGCGAATTGGCGCGGCAGCATGGAAAGATTCCATGCTTGCGAAAAGCTTCCACTTCGGTAGCTGGTCTCCAACAAATGCCGCGGCAGAATCGCGACGCCATCAAACAATCGCTCGGCAGCGGCATAAGGTTTTGCCAATTCAAAGCGAACCGTGTATGCATCCACCTTGACGACAGCGATCGGCTTTCCGTCCACTACCAGCAAATCGCGTTGCGAAGAATTGATTTTCTCGTCCAGATAAACTTGAAAGCTGAAGATCACATCATCCGCGGTGAACGGCTCGCCATCAGAAAAGCGCAACCCGTGCCGAAGCTGCAGAGTGTATTGCCGGCCGTCGTTGGAGACTTTCCACGACTTCGCCAGGGAAGGTTCCGTCTTCAACGACCCTCGATTAATGTGAATCAGATCAGCAGTCACGCATCGGATCACGTCCCGCGAGGGCTCATCCACAGCGAGGACCGGATTAATAGTCTTCGGCTCCGAGCGCAAAGCAACTACTAGTCTTCCTCCCGCGTGGCCCGGGGCACCCTCCGCAATCATCCGTTCTTCGCCCGCTTGCCCGGGCTGACCCTGCGCGAAACAACAAGCGCTCGCCCAAGTGCTCGCCATTATCATCGCGAGGACGAGTTTCGCCCACTGACGGATTCTCCCCATACCTTAAATTCTTAACAGAGTTTGAGCCGCTTTTACAGCGTGACCGATTTGTGAAGTTCCTGTAGAGCATCCGCCGCAGTGTAAAAAACAAGGAACAGGGGAATTAAAAACAACGCGGGAAGGAACATCCACCAATAGGAGGAAAGAACGTAGTACTGCTGCAGCGAGGAGAGCAGAGAGCCCCAACTTGGCAAAGGCTCGCCAACGCCCAGGCCCAGGAAAGTGAGAGTCACCTCGGCCAGCACATATTGCGGAATCAACAACGTCATCTGCGTCAACAGGACTCCATACGTTTGTGGCAGCACGTGCCGCCGAAGCAAGTACGCGTCTGAAGCTCCAAATCCCCGCGCCGCAACCACAAAATTGCGCTGCTTCGCGCTCAACACCACACCCCGAATAAGCCGCGCAGGACGAGCCCAGCCGATCAACCCCATTACGGAAACCAGCAACAAGAAAACTTCCCATTGCGAAATGTGCAGAGGCAACGCCGCGCGCACAGCAAACAAAAGATACAGCCACGGTAACGCGAGAAAAAGTTCACCTCCCCGCATCAGCAGCTCGTCAACCCAGCCCCCGTAAAATCCGGCGATCCCTCCCACAACAATCCCAATCGAAGCCGAAAGAATCGCGGCAATCAGCCCGGCAAGCATGGAGATTTGGCCGCCAAATAGAAATCGAGAAAATTGATCGCGGCCGTAAGCATCTGATCCCATCAGAAAAACGTGCGCTGAGCCCTCGACGCCAAAGAGATGCACGCTGAATGCAAACACTCCTGCAATCTTGTAAGGCGCGCCGCGCACAAAAAAATGCACTGGATAGGGATGTTCCGAATCTGCGTGACTCACTTCGCCGCTTCGCCCCGAGTCTATGAAGTTATAAATGAACGGACGAATGTGTACATTTCCCCGTGTATCCCTGAAATGAAGCGCGGTCGGCGGCGCGAATGGACGTTCGCGGTCCTGAGTCGCGAAATCATACGGAGCAAAAAATCCGGCGAACAGAATAAAACTCTGAAATGCCGCCAGCAATACGAGTGCTCCCACGAGTTTTTGCTTATGCGTCAACCCGTCACTCCACTCGTATCCGTGGATCGGCTGCAAACAGCATCAGGTCCGCAAAAAGATTTCCTGCGACCAGGAAAACCGACGACAGCATCACGGCTCCCATCACCACGTAAACATCCTTCACCAAAATCGCCTCAACCAAAAGAGGACCGATACCGGGCCAGCTCAGGATCACTTCCACCAGCAAGGAAGCGCTCAGCATCGTTCCCAGCGAATAGCCGAATAAAGAGATCAGCGGGCTGGCCCCAACCGGCAAAGCATAGCGAAGCAGCACACGCCGTTCAGCGATTCCATGTGCTCGCGCGGCACGTATGAAAGGCGCCTCCAGCACTTCGATCATCGCCGACCGCACGTGCCGCAGTAGTGTGGGCAGCGTCGCTATTGCCAATCCCAAAGCGGGCAGAAAAAGGTGCGCCGCCACATCTTTCATTTTGTCCCACAAGTTCAAATCGCTAAACGATGCTGAAACCATTCCGCCGGTAGGAAACCATCCGGTACGCACGGCCAGGAGTAACAGCACCAGAAACAACACCAGGTCCGGGACGGTCAGCAGTGCCGACGTAACCGCCCCGCCGGCTCGGTCGCCCCATTTTCCGCGATGCACGGCGCTCCATATTCCGAGTGGAATTGCGAGAATCCACGCGAGCAGCATCGACGTCCCGGTCAACAGAATCGTATTGCGCGCGCGGGTCGCCAGAAGCGGAGTCACCGGGCTGTTGTAAGCAAATGATGGCCCCAGGTCGCCCTTAAGAACGGCGTGCAGCCAGTGTCCATAACGCACCGGCAACGACTGATCCAAACCATATCGCGAACGCAGTCCCGTCACTGTCCGCGAAGAAATCTGAGGATTCAATCGCATCGGCGAGAAAAAATCGCCAGGCGCCAGTTGCAGGATCACAAAAGAAAAAATCGACACTCCCAAAAGAAGGAGCGTGGCGTGGAACAGGCGTCGCGCGCAGTATTTCATTTTAAGCAGACCGCTCCAGAAGAATCGATTCCACCGACTGCACCGTGGAAAGAAGTTCCTTGGTGTAAGAATGCTCGGGAGCGGAGAACAGTTCGCGCATGCTCTTCTGCTCCACAATTCTGCCCTGGTACATCACCGCAACTTCGTCGGCAAATTGCGAAACCAAACGCAGATCGTGCGAGATATGCAAATAGCCGAGCGCGTGGGACACCTGCAGTTCCCCGAGCAGCTTAAGAATCAGAGCCTGGTTCCAAGCGTCAAGATTCGATAGAACCTCATCGAGAATTAACACGCTTGGTCTCAGCGCCAGAGCCCGCGCGATTGCCAGCCGCTGGCGCTGGCCACCGCTGAATTCAAGCGGCAGCTTCCTCTCCCAGGTTGGGTCCAGGCCGACTTGTTCCATCAGTTGCAACGCTCGCTCGCGCCTTTGTAACTTCGTTCCCTCGCGTTGAATCTCGAGCGGCTCCATGACGATTTCACACGCACTCAATCCTGGATTCAAAGCCGATGTCGGGTCTTGGAAGATCATTTGCACCCGGTGGCGAACTCGGTAAAGGTCCTTTCGATCGAGCTTGAGTAAATCGACACCCTCTAATTCCATGTTGCCCGACGTGGGACGTTCGAGCAGAGCGATGCACCGCGCCAGACTCGATTTCCCCGCGCCGGACTCTCCCACAAGCGCCAACGTCTTCCCGCGAAAAAGTGTCAGGTCCACATCTTCAAAGGCATTGACGGTGAATTCTGCCCGCGAAAATGTGCGTTGTTGAACATAGTGTTTGCTCAGTCCACTGATGCGCAAGAGCGGTTCGATCCGGTTCGCCTCGGATTGTTGCTCACGTCTCATGGTCTTTTCGTGTCTCTCACAGTCGTTACGCCTAACGCCGACGCCGAGAATCAAGCGAGGGCTCTTTCTTCGGCTCCATTGGGCACGTCGCCGCAACAATCACTACGTAACCATCTCGAATTCCAATTCCTCAGCAACATCCGCACGCGCATCCGTTCGCAGCATCTCTCGTGTGCATTCGTGCGACGGATTCCGATAAAGCTCCTCAAATCGCCCTTGTTCCACGAGGCGTCCTCCCGCCATCACCATCAGACGGTCGGCAAGTCGTGCCTGCACTTCTACGCTGTGGCTGATCAACAAGATCGATATGCGCAATTCGCGTTGCAATTCTCGCAACAGCGTCAACAGCTCGTCCTGGCTGCGCGCATCGAGCGAAGCAGTAGGCTCGTCAGCGATCACCAACGTCGGCTCGCATGCCAGCACCTGCGCCAACGCCACGCGCTGTCGTTGACCTCCGCTCAATTGGTGTGGATACGCCGAAAAAATCCGTTGTGTATTCGGAAGCCCCACGCGGGCCATCGCCAACTCCGCGTTCACGCGACACTGTGCCCAACCCAAGTCTTTGTGAGCATGAATCACTTCCGCCACCTGATCCCGCACACGCATCACTGGGTTCAGCGCTATTTCAGGCTCTTGAAATACCATCGAAATTCCTGCACCGCGGATTGCGCGCAGCGCACTCTGGTCCATCGCAAGCAATTCTTTTCCGAGAAACTGGACCGACCCGGAAACATCCGCGCGTTCCCTGGAGAGCAAGCCGAGCGCCGCCAGCGCTATGCTCGTCTTTCCGCACCCCGACTTACCCATCAGTCCCAAGACTTCGCCCGCGCTAATGTCAAAGCTGACATTTTCAACCGCGTGCTGCGGGCTCACGTCAGCACAGTGGTAGTGAACACTCAAGTTCTTGACTTCAAGCAATTTCTGCATCCAGTCTTTTTCGAAGTGGGCGGGAAATCCCGATCGATGCGACCATGACCGATCTAACCACGACGCATTTCTAAACCGCCTATTTCCTTGTCTGCCGCACAAACTCAGCGTTACCTTCGATTCCAAAGGTAGAGACCCATTCCGCACGTGTCGATAGCACGCTCGTCAAAATCGCTGTGTAAGTTACCGGTACCAAAGTACTAATCGCCGCAAGCTCCACATTGGCATCAAAGGATTGTATGCACCATGTCCGGTACCGCGTTGGCGACGGGTTCAATTCGCGGGCTGACGGAGGATTTGCAGAGCCGTAGCTATCGGCTGGCGAAGTGCGCGGTACTGACGGCGTCAGGACGCGAACTGCCGCCGCTTGCGGGGATGCTTGCGGCGCATCCGCTGATTCACACCGCGGAAGGGAGTTTTTTCGCAACGCGATCTGCTCGGCGTGTGAAGGGCTAAGATTGAGCGTATTGCGAGTGCGGGAGCGCGAGGTCGAGAGCGCGGCGAAGGCCTCCTGGGAAGGTCGACTGCGACGGTGATGAAACAAAATCGCGTATGCAGCGAAGAGCCTCGGCCCGCCATGAACGCAGGACCACAAGAAAGCAGCTCTGGCGGCGTGGATGGCGCTGCACGAACACAAAAGGCGCCACGCTGATTTCGAAGGCGCTGGCGTAGGTAAAAACCTTGATTCGACGACACGAGTTGTTGGCGTTCATGCGTCGCTACCCGTTAGTGACGACGGCGACGATTTCGCCGGATGGCGCGCCGCAAGCAGCGATATTGGGCGTGGCGGCCAACGATTATCTGGAGCTTGTGTTTGATACGGTAGACAATTCGCGGAAGTTCCGGAATGTGCAGCGCGACGGGCGAGTTGCGGTGGTGTTTGGCGCGGCGGGCGGGTACAAGAGTGGCAGTCATGACGAGCGGACGGTGCAATACGAGGGAAGAGCTGACATTCCAAGCGGGGAAGAACTCAAGCGCGTGCAGGAAGAGATTTATTTCAAACAGTTTCCTGATGGGCGCGCGCGTTTGAAATGGGAGCACATTACTTACGTGCACGTGAGGCCAACTTGGATTCGCTATAGCAATTATAACGAGAGCCCGCCGGAGATTGTTGAGTGGAGCGGAGATGCGCTGGCCAAGTTAGTTGCAAAAGCCTGAACACTTTCTAGCGTACCCGCACCTTCTAATGATTGGCGGACCTGAGCAAGTCCTGATTAACGCGGTGATCTCAATGGGTCGACGCAACACTCAACTCAGACCCGAATTCATTGAAAACAAAAGCCAAAAGCGCTGGCTAGGACAGCGCAGCCGGAACGTTGCCCTGGCTGGGTTTTGACCATAGCAGCCAAACAGATCGTTTCTTCAAGGGAAGTATTGGCGGATCAACTGATTGGATGGTGTTGCATCGACCGGTGGAGCTGGCAGCGCTAACCGGACAAGTGGATTTTCAGTTTTCCGATCCGGCGACTTCTTCCCTGTCGTTCTTTCGCGAAACTACCCAAGAACCCTTCTGGCCAAATCCCCCATTCCCCCGAGGACGCAAAACATTGGCAATATACCTTCCCAAAGGTGCACACGCACCGCATCAAAAAGAAATGTTTGTGGGGACCAGCTGGTACCCACGAAATCCTGGTTCAAGCGACCGATCCGATGCCACATTAGCAGTTAGCGGATCGGAAATGCTCTCTTCCAGTGCGGCAAGTGTATTGTTCCGCTATTCGACGTGGGCCTGCGCAGTTTTTCCGCCTCCTGACGGTACACTTCAAAAAGTCCAAATTTCCCCATTCCGTTCTTAAACCAATCCAACGCCTGTGAAGTCGAGTCAACTTGGTCATCGTACTTGCCTTTTGGGAAAACGGACATCTCATGCAGGTATTCCGCTAACCAATGTGCTTGAGCCGGGATATGAACAAACCCGTTTTCAATGGTGCTGCTGATTGAATGCATGCGCATGACCTTGTCCATCTTGGGCTCGTACCGAGTCGCAGCATGCATTCCGTCGGCTTGGAGGTCCTGGATCAGTGATGTTCCTGAGGATTTATCTTCGATCACGACATTCTTGGCTTGATGCATTTCGGCCTGCTGCTTCGCTGCCCTTCTGAGGTCCGGGTAGTCTAAGCGTTGACGGAGCACGTGCAACAGATAAAGGTGATCTTTCAGAATCCCCCAGGTCGTGCAAACACTGTAGTCATTCAGTTCGTTGCTCTTGTTGGCTGTATCCCAACTTTGGAATATCAACTCAAATTCCCCGGGGAGCTCCCCAGGCGTGTAGGTCCTAAACCACTGGGTTTTGATCAGGCCGCCACCCAAAGGTGAAGGAGCCTGTTGGTATTGACCGGCGAAGTTGTATTCGCCCTGAACCTCACGCATACGAGCAAGTACTTCGAGAGATTCACGCACCGGGTGCAACGCTTCCCCTTCCCTTCGCTCGAACGTGCGCTTGCTGTATCGCGTCTGGACCGTATAACTTTCGTCTCTTTCCGCAATGGCTGGAAAGCTGAGAACCTTCCAATCGCCCTGTCGCAGAACGTGGCCAACTAAATCATCTTCATGCAGCCTCTGCATAATAAGGATGATGCAGCCACTGTTCTTGTCATTCAAACGGCTCACGAGGGTATGGTCATACCAATCGTTCACCGTCTTGCGTTGAGTTCCGGATAGTGCTTCTTCTGGTTTGAGGGGGTCGTCAATGATGATCCAGTCCGCTCCTCGCCCTGTCAAAACACCACCGACAGAGGTTGACAAGCGAAAGCCTTTCTCTGTGGTCATGAAGTCATTTAAAGCGGTCCTGCGACTCGCAAGACGCGTTGCGGGAAACAGTTCTTGGTATGGATCGGACATCATCAACGAACGGCAATCTCCGGCCAGTTTGTCTGATAGGTCTTGAGCATAGCTGGCGCAAATAATCTGGGCCGAGGGGCTATGTCCAAGGAGATACGCCGGAAATGCGACCGAGGCCATGTGTGACTTCAGCGATCGTGGAGGAACATTAATAATGAGACGCCGTAGCTCTCCAAGGCGACATTGTTCGAGCGCCTCCGCAATGACTTCGATGTGCCAGTTGTGGAGATAGTCTGTTTGGGGATTCAGCTGGTAAAAACTTCGCTCAACAAAAGCGGCAAAATCCAACCTTAGTAATACTTGGAATTCTGCCTTAGTCATCGTTGCCATTGTCATCTCCTTTTTCTGGTTTCTCTAACCTCTCGAGGAATCGGGCCATGACCTTCTGGTCCGCATCAGAAAGATCGGACTTATTCGGCGCCGCCGTTGTTCCAACTTCGGCAGAGCCGGCCAGCGCTGTGAGGAGTCGCATGGCTAGCAAATCGCCGGATGCCGCCTTATTGACCAACTGTTTGATCGCTGCCTCGGCCTTTGTTACGGTCTTACGTATTCCGTTCTCATTGATCACCACCCTTTCTTTGAGAGTTCGTTCAAGCACCGTCGCCAAATTACGCGCTCCTTTCGGCCTGCCCCTTGGATTGCCCGAAACTCCCTTCCGGAAACGAGTGTGGGCTGGCGGCTTTGCGTACCCAACGTCGCGTGAGTCATCGTCATTGTCTGGCATTAATGATCTCCTCTTCACGTTCGGCAAAAGTCTGCCCCGTTGCCTCGTGAACGGCCTCGATGCCGGTGAAGCGTTGCCACCTACGCACAATCGTGTCGACATAGCGCGGATCGAGCTCCATGCCGTAGCAGATCCGACCCGTTCGTTCCGCGGCGATCACGGTCGTACCGCTTCCCAGGAAGGCATCAAGCACGACGTCTCCGCGCGTGGTGCAATCTAGAATTGCATCAGCCACCAGTTCGACTGGTTTGATCGTGGGGTGAAGATGAGACAAGACTCCTTCTTCAGTGCTTCGAGATAAGGAGTTCGCACGGCGGTAGCTCCATACATTTGTTCGGTACCGACCGTATTGGCCGAGTTGAATGTTGTTTCGGTGTCGTTTCTTCCCAGTCTTAAAGACAAAAACGAACTCGTGCTGGCTCCGGTAGAGCGAGCCCTGCCCGGCATTTTCCTTTACCCACACGCAAACATTTTTGAATTCTGAATAGACTGACAGGGCAGCCGAGATTAATTCGGCCGAATGCCGCCAATCCATGCAGATGAACTGCAAAGCTCCGTCTGCGCTGTAACGGGCTAACTGAGCTGTGACTTTCGTCAAGAAGTCGGTGAATTCGGACGGGGTCATTTCACCCGAAGCCACCGCGAATTCCGGATGATGGATCTTTCCAAACCCCGTCACATAGCCGTCAATGGGATCGTTGTAGGGAGGATCGGTAAACACCATCGCGGCGTGTCGACCATCCATCAGTGCGGAATACGCAAAGTCGTTTCGGGCATCGCCGCAGTAGACTCGATGGCGATTCAGGACCCAGCAGCCACCCGCTTCAGTGACTTGAGTTTTTGTTTCGGAGTCAGGGATCGCATCAGCCGGATCCGCTTCTCCTGGAGTGGCTGGAGCGAGATTCTCAATGAATATGTCGATCTCGCTCGTCTCGAAGCCGGTAACTTCCAGGCTGAAATCCAATTCGACTTCCGAAAGGATCTTGAATTGCTCACCTAGCAGTCGGTTGTTCCATTCGGCGTTCTCGGTCAGCCGGTTATCGGCAATCGTGAACGCCCGAATCTGGTTCTCGGAGAGGTGCTCGAAACGAATCGTCGGAACCTCGGTTATGCCGAGAATCTTGCAGGCAAGCACTCGACCGTGACCTGCGATCACTTGCAAGTGAGTGTCGACCAGAACCGGAACATTGAAGCCGAAGCTCCTGATGCTATTTGCAATCTGACGGACCTGTTTGTCTGTATGCACGCGCGGGTTTTGCGGATTGGGCTTGAGCGCCGCGACCGGAAGATACTCAACAGCAAGAATTCTCTTAGCCATGTTGTCTCTCCTCTGCTCTAGACCATCAGACTTTTATTTCACGCACCAGATAAATCTGCATTCGGCGGATTCTTGAGCCTGGAGTGCCTATAGCCGGGATTGGGATGTCTGGTGAAAGGCCTGAAAAGCTGCCCGCTTCCGCTTGACTGTTCGCCCCCTGCAAGCGTGAATGTGCTGATGTTCAGGAGGAGAGGATGGCTTCAGCAATCCCCGATCAGATCGTCAAACTGCGGGCTTTGTCGCGGTCCGAGCTACTAGATCTGTGGCAGGAGCTTTACAAGAAAGCCGCTCCCCAGGACGTCCGTCGAGAAATCCTAGTTCCCTTCCTGGCTTACAGAATTCAAGAGAACGCGTACGGTGCTCTCAAACCTAACGTCGTCGCGGAGCTCCGTCGCATCGCCAAGACGCTAGACAAAGGTCGCGCTTCGACCGAGCCGCTTATTCGGACTCGGCTCAAGGCGGGAACCCGGCTCTTCCGTGAATGGCGTGGGCACACACACGAGGTCTTCGTAACTGATTCGGGCTATGAATATGGTGGGTTTTCCCATCGCAGCCTTTCAGAGATCGCCCGAAAGATTACGGGTACTCGCTGGTCCGGCCCCGCCTTCTTCGGCCTCAAGAAAATTAACTCAGTTCGGGATCACAGTCGATGAGTAAGCAACACGTTCGGTGTGCTATCTACACGCGAAAGTCTTCCGAGGAAGGACTGGAACAATCCTTTAACTCTTTGGAGGCACAGCGCGAAGCCTGCCAGTCCTTTATTCTTAGCCAGAAACATGAAGGCTGGGCAGTGCTGACTAACCGTTACGAGGACGGCGGCTTCTCCGGAGGCACGATAGAGCGCCCCGGCTTGAAGCAACTTCTGAATGATATAAGGGCCAGCAAGGTCGACGCAGTCGTCGTATATAAGGTTGATCGCCTCACTCGCTCGCTCACCGATTTCTCTAAGATCATCGAGATCTTCGACTCCCATAAAGTTAGCTTTGTATCTGTCACTCAGCACTTTAACACCACGTCTTCGATGGGACGACTCACGCTGAACGTATTGTTGTCCTTCGCCCAATTCGAACGAGAAATCACGGGCGAGAGGATTCGCGACAAAATCGCAGCCTCGAAGAAGAAAGGTATGTGGATGGGAGGCCTGGTCCCTCTCGGTTACGATTGCGTTGACCGGCGACTGGTGGTCAACCAGGAGGAAGCAGGCACCGTTCGCGAAATCTTTTGTCAATACTTGCGACTTGGATGCGTCAGCAAGCTCAAACAGTTCTTGGAACACAAGCAGATTCACAGCAAGATTCGTACGAGCAATGCTGGACGTACCAACGGTGGTGCGACGTATTCTCGAGGCGCCTTGTATCATCTACTCAACAATCGCGTCTACGTTGGGGAAACCGTGCACCGCAAGGAGTCTTATATAGGGCAGCACGAGGCGATCGTGTCGCGAGATCTGTGGAACGAGGCTGCCGCCCGCTTACGAAAAAACAATCGGGCGCACCGCAACGGGAAGTCCCATTCGACTCCAAGTTTACTCAGCAGCAAGCTCTTCGATAGCAGTGGCGTCCGATACACGCCAACGCATTCTGTAAAAAACGGGAAACGGTATCGCTATTACACCTCGCAAACCGTAGTCACACAGGCTGGCATCAAACCCGCAATCACTCGGTTCCCGGCTCAGGAGCTGGAACGTTTCGTTCTGTCGCAAATACACTTTCTTCTCCGGGACCCCGACAAGTGCACAGCCGGGATGAGAAATAGACCTAGGAAAGATGTAGCAATAGAAGGAGCCAAGCAGTTGGCCGAAGAATGGCCGACGCTTGAGAATTCGAGGCGTCATGAGTTCGTCGTCAAAGTACTGCGGCGGGTCACGATAGGCCAGACAGCGGTGTGGATTGAGATTGATAAGAACAGGTTGCTCGCAATATTACTGGGGAAGAAGTCCGAGGAGTTTCCTCCTTCGCCTCGGGACAAAGCGGAAATTCTGAATCTGAGCGCCGACTTTGAGATTCTTCGCCGAGGAAGTGAACTTCGCGTGATCATGCCTCATTGCGAACCAGCTCTCCCCGCCGAGCTCGTGGCATCACTAGTGAAGGCGGCAGCGCGCGCACGCGCCTGGTACGAACGAATTGCTGCCGGCGAGGTCACGACGATCGACCAACTCGCAGAGAATTCAGGCCTGACCCGACGATATGTTAGACGCATCCTACAATGCGCAATTCTCTCTCCGCGGATCACCGAAGCACTTCTAACCGGCAAACATCGAGCCAACCTGACGCTTAAGGAAATCATGCACGGCGTGCCATTAAATTGGCGAGAACAGGAGAAGAAAATCTTTGGAGCAACACTGCAGATTTAAGATCGATCTCGTCGCCCCTAAGCCCGCGGCGGCGCTCCAGTGTCTTACACGCGAGGGGCGGCTTGTTGGGCAACCTCGAGACCTTCGCCTCTCGGGCAATTTGGGTCGGCACACTCCGTAACGCCGTACACCGGCGTTCACCCAATGACGGCAATGCTCGTACAGGATCGCGGCGATGCTCGGGCATCGCTTGCGAGGACCGTATCCCTCTTGTTGATTCCTGTGTCAAATGCGCTGTACATCGGCTTCCATCTGCTCTCGCCTCGCCTTCACCCACGGCGCGTAAATTACGCAACCTGAACATCAAGCTGTTCCAGTCCGTATACGCGCGAGTGCTCGACGAGATGTCCTACATTGAACAGTGTATTCCAAGAGCAATTAGCCGAGAGTAGCGTGGGTAGGAGTTGAGGACAGCGTGGGTCGACGCAAACCACGGCTTTTTGCGCGGAGCGATCCGTTGCACCAATTTGCGGGGAACAGAGGCTTATTGATGTCCAAGCGAATTCTAGTCGCGGACGACAGTGACACCGTCCGCAGGGTCATTTGTACATGTCTCAAGGAACGAAATTTTCAAGTTTGCGGCGACGCCGTTGATGGCGAGGATGTTATCGAAAAGGCCCGCATGCTGAGGCCGGACTTAGTTCTCCTAGATTTAGCAATGCCGCGGACCAACGGCATCGTGGTGGCATCCGTGCTGAAGGAGATGATGCCCAATGTGCAGATAGTCATGTTCACGATGTATTGCGAGGCAGTTCGCAGAACGTTCAGCCCCAAAGGGATTGCCGTCGATGCGGTGATCTCAAAAGCGGACGGCATGCTCGGACTTATAAACTGCATTCAGAACCTGCTGCCTTCATAGCTCTCTTCATCCTACCGAAGAGATTTAATGGCCAAGACAATCTTAGTAGCAGACGACAACCCGACACTTCGAAGGGTGCTTTGTAAGATCTTCGAAGAAGAAAAGGATTTTCATCTTTGCGCCGAGGCTGTCGACGGAGCACAAGCGATTGCACTTGCCAGACAATGCAAGCCAGATCTGATCATTCTCGATTTAAATATGCCGGTAATAAATGGAATGAATGCGGCTCGTGAGTTAAAACAAATAATGCCTCACGTTCCGATCATAGTGCTCACCATACACGCCGAAAGCGTGAAGAATTACCTGACAGATACGGATTCACCTTTCGATTTGGTTGTGTCAAAAACTGAAACTGAGAACATCGTAAACCACGTTCGATCTCTGATCCCTTTCAATTAGATGTCCCTTTGGAGCCTGACGGCAGATCAATGGGATCGAGAAGTGCCTCAATAATTCCGGCAATTGGAAACGCATCGGTCTTAGATACCACCGAGCGAATGCCGGCCTTCAGGGCATGTTTCTCCAACTCGTTGCTGGCATGTTGGGTAAACATTATGATTGGCACGGAAGGTGCGACCTCCAATAGGCGGCGCGCAGTGTCTATGCCATTCATTTCCGGCATTTGAAAATCCACGATCACAAGATTGGGGTGTAGCTCTTTGAAAAGCTCCACGGCATCCGCGCCATTGGATGCCTCGCCGCATACTTCCCATTCGGGGTTTGCTTGCAAGACAATCCGCAGACTTTGCCTGACAAGTTCGCTGTCGTCTACGATCAAGAAACGGGTGTGCGTCTGCGGCATCCTCTGATCCTCGCCAACTTATTTAACGCCTTACGTTCAGATGCGCTGAATAAATCGAACTATGAGTTGAATTCAATCGCTAACTGTCGCGGTGCTGTTCACCGGAATCACTGCTAACACAGTCGTTCCGGTCCCATTCGAATGAATGTCGAGCGTGCCTCCAAGTTCCCTTACGCGCTCGCGCATTCCGCTGAGCCCTACGCCGTTACTTGTTCCCTGGGACATCGAAATACGGCGCTCGGACGGTATTCCCTTTCCTTGATCGCATACTTGAAGAGAGAGCATTTTGTCATCGGAAGGCCATATCTTGATCGACGCTGTCTTGCTTTCCGAATGGCGATAGACATTTGTCAAACATTCTTGCACGATTCGAAAAATCGAAATTTCTACCTTGGGTGTTAGCCGGCCTATGTCCGGGGAAAAGTCCACGGCCACCTGTATGCTGCTGCGCTCAGCAAAACCTTCTGCAAACATTTTGATCGCTGGCAACAAACCGATTTCGTCCAGAAGAGGCGGGTGAAGCAAATGCGAAATAGTGCGTATCTCCTTTGAAAGCTGTTGCACCAACGCGGTATTCTGGTGCAGCGCATTACTCGCTGTAGCGGTCAGCTTGTCGGCTTGCATCAACGCCAATCCGTTATTCATCGAAAACGTCGCAACCAATTGGCCGACGCTATCATGCAATTCGCGAGCGATGCGTCGTCGCTCCTCATCTTGCGCAGCCATCAAACGCGCTGAGAGGTGGCGTAACTGCTGATTCAGCCTTTCCATCTGCCGCGTCTTGCGATGCAAATCCGCGAAGACAGTGACTTTAGCTCGCAACAATTCCGGAACAATAGGAACGGAAATATAGTCTACCGCGCCTCGTTGATAAGCCTTGAGCTGGTCTAAGTCGGTGAGGTGCACTGCAGAAATGAAGATGATGGCGGTTTTCTGAAACCGAGGATGCTGCCGAATCATGTCCGCGAGCTCGAAACCGTCGAGTTCCGGCATGCTGACATCCATTAGAACAACCGCAATGTCGTTTCTCAGCAGTTGGTCCAATGCTTCCTTGCCGGAACGGGCTTTGAGCAGGTCTTCGTTCAGTTCCTTGAGGATGACTTCGTAGCTGAGCAGCTTGGCCGGCTGATCATCTACCATGAGAATCTTGACCTTTTCTTGCTCGTTCATCATTCTCTAGTCACCTCAAATGACAGTCGACCAGAACCCAACGCCGCGATGCTAAGAATTGTTTTATCTATGAAACCACATGCGAAGCGCTGAGAGGAGCTGTTCGGTATTTACAGGTTTTGCCAAATACTCCGACGCTCCCGCTTCCAGACATTTTTCGCGATCACCTTTCATAGCTTTGGCCGTCAATGCCACGATTGGCAAGCGGCGGAACGAAGGATTTTGCCGAATGACCTGCATCGTCTCGTATCCGTCCATCTCCGGCATCATGATATCCATCAACACAATGGCCACGTCCGGAGTTGACTCAAGCGTCGCGATGGCTTCGCGGCCGGTCCCCGCAGTGAGCACGAACATCCCGCGGCGTTCGAGCACGCTGCTGAGCGCGAAGAGATTTCGCACATCGTCGTCCACCACTAGAACCTTCTTGCCCACGAGCGCTTCATCCGAATGGTGCAAGCGCTCGAGCATTTTCTGTTTCTCGGGCGGAAGATCTGTGACCACGCGATGCAGGAACAATGCCGTCTCATCGAGAAGCCGTTCCGGCGACTCCACGCCTTTGACCACGACACTGCGAGCGAGCACGTGCAGCCGGGCGTCTTCTTCGGGAGACAGATCTTTGCCGGTAAATACAACCACCGGCAAGTTATTGAGCGATGGGATATCGCGGAAGCGCTCTAGGACGTCGAAGCCGGACATGTCGGGAAGGCGCAAATCGAGCACCACACAGTCGAAGGGCAATTGGGTAACGACTTCGAGCGCTTCAGAGCCTGTAGCGGCAACTTGGACATCGATATCGTCGTGGCCGAGAAGTTCTTGGATACTGAGCTGCTCGCCGGGGTCATCTTCAACGACCAAGAGCCGCTTCCGGCGCGGCGCCGTGTATTCCTTGATACGAGCAAAGGCAGCGTCGAGCTCATCCGGCGTGGTTGGCTTGTTTACGTACGCAAATGCACCGCTTGATAAGCCGTGCTGCCGATCTTCATCTAGCGTCAACATTTGCACTGGAATATGGCGCATGGTCGGATCTTGCTTCAAATGATTTAGAATGGTCCATCCGAGCATGTCCGGCAAGAAAACGTCGAGCGAAACCGCCGTTGGGTGGAACTCCCGGGCCAATTCCAACGCCTCAGCTCCGCGCGTAGCCACTAATACCTTGAAACCTTTGTCGCGGGATAAATCTCGCAGCAGTCGGGCGTAGTGTGGGTCGTCCTCGACTATCAAAAGGATCGGATCGTCCTTTTTCAAACATTCCCGGTCGTCCGGAATCTGTTCATTTGAACGCTCCGGTGCGGGTGCGTCGAACGGTCGCCGAGGCGTCACAGCCGTTGAGGTCTTGGCGTCGGCAGTGGTAATGCCGACCGATGGGCCAACGTACGTTTGTGGCAGGTAGAGCGTGAATGTACTCCCTTTATCGAGCGCGCTCCGCAGTTGAATTTCTCCGCCGAGCAAGCCGGCGAGCTCACGACTAATCGCGAGTCCGAGACCGGTGCCGCCATATTTTCGACTGGTGCCGGCGTCGGCTTGCTGAAAGGCCTCAAAAATGAGCCGCTGTTTCTCAGTTGGTATGCCAATGCCGGTATCGGTCACCTCGAAGGCCACTACCGAGGCCAACTTTCCAAGCACCGGGTGATCTTCACTCCACCCTCTTTCGGCATTGAATACTCTCAGGGATACGCTCCCATGTTCGGTAAATTTGAATGCGTTCGACAGAAGATTCTTCAGCACCTGCTGCAATCGCTTTGAGTCGGTCACCATACTTCTTGTGAGACTTGGGTCGGTCTGAACGTCAAAGTTAAGGCGACGGCCCTCCGCTTCGTGCCGGAAGGGACGTGCGATCATGTCGAGCAGACTTGCGAAGAAGACTTCTTCTGCCTGTACCGAAACCGTTCCGGATTCAATTTTCGAGAGATCCAAAATATCCGTAATTAGGTTCAGCAAATCCGTTCCGGCGCCGTGAATCGTGCGCGCGAATTCCACTTGCTTGGGTGTCAAATTGCCGTCGGGATTATCATTAAGTTGTTGTCCCAGGACGAGAATGCTATTGAGCGGTGTGCGTAGTTCGTGTGACATGTTGGCCAAGAACTCTGACTTATACTTGGACGTGAGAGCGAGTTCTTTGGCTTTCTCTTCCACCGCTCGGCGTGCCTGTTCAATTTCCTGGTTCTTGCGCTCCACTTCCACGTTCTGCTCCGCGAGCTGCTGAGCTTTTTGCGCAAGTTGTTCGTTGGTCTGCTGCAATTCCGTTTGTTGCGTTTGAAGCTCGGCGGCTAATTGCTGAGACTGCTTTAGTAAACCTTCGGTTTGCATCGTCGCCTCAATACTGTTGAGCACGATTCCGATGCTGGAGGTTAATTGTTCGAGAAACGCGAGATGCGACGCCGTAAAGGCGCTCAGCGTCGCCAACTCAATCACCGCTTTCACCCGGTCTTCGAAAAGAACGGGCAGCACAATTACGTTTCTCGGAACTGCTTCGAACAATCCGGAGCGGATTGGAGTGGCGTGTGACGGAACATCAGTAATAAGCATGCGCCTCTTTTCGGAGGCACACTGTCCCACCAGGCCGTGCCCCACGCGCAAACGATCCGGATGCCCGTCTTCCCCACCGGTCGCGAACGCTGAGAGCAAGACCATGTTCCCGGATTCTTCTCCCTCCATCTGATAGATCACACCTTGTTGGGCGTTGACCAGCGGAGCCAATTCGGATAATAGCATTCGACCGACAGTGGCAAGATCGCGCTGTCCCTGCAACATACCTGTGAAGCGCGCGAGGTTTGTCTTCAGCCAATCTTGTTCATTGTTGCGGTCGGTAGTAAGCCGCAGGTTGTCGATCATGGTGTTGATGTAATCTTTCAGCTCGGCCACTTCGCCGCTCGCCTCGACCTGAATCGAACGAGTCAAGTCACCTTTTGTAACTGCCGTAGTCACTTCCGCAATAGCTCGGACTTGATTGGTAAGGTTGTCAGCGAGCAGGTTCACGTTACCGGTGAGGTCCTTCCACGTGCCGGCCGCGCCGGGGACGTTTGCTTGCCCGCCGAGCCGGCCTTCCACACCCACCTCGCGCGCCACGGTAGTTACCTGATCGGCGAATGTGGCCAGAGTATCGGTCATGTTGTTGATGGTATCGGCCAGCGCAGCGACTTCACCTTTCGCTTGCACGGTAAGTTTTTTCGTTAACTCACCGTTGGCCACTGCAGTCACTACCTTCACAATTCCGCGGACCTGCTCGGTAAGGTTTGCCGCCATTACGTTGACGTTGTCCGTCAGGTCTTTCCAGGTGCCCGCAACACCCGGCACTTGCGCCTGGCCGCCTAGCTTGCCGTCGGTTCCCACCTCGCGCGCCACGCGCGTGACCTCGGCGGCGAACGCGTTGAGCTGGTCCACCATCGTATTGATGGTATTTTTCAATTCCAAAATTTCGCCCTTCACGTCCACAGTGATTTTGCGCGACAAATCGCCGCGCGCCACCGCCGTGGTCACCTCGGCGATGTTGCGCACTTGGCCCGTCAGGTTTCCAGCCATCGCGTTAACCGAGTCTGTAAGGTCTTTCCAGGTTCCCGCCACGCCCGTGACGTTCGCCTGGCCTCCGAGACGACCTTCGCTGCCGACCTCGCGCGCCACGCGAGTCACCTCAGCGGCGAAGGAACGCAACTGTTCCACCATCGTGTTTAGCGTTTCTTTCAGCTGTAGGATTTCGCCGCGCACGTCCACCGTGATTTTGCGTGAGAGGTCGCCGCTCGCAATGGCGGTGGCCACTTCCGCGATGTTGCGGACCTGGCCCGTCAGGTTGCTGGCCATGAAATTTACGTTGTCCGTTAAGTCTTTCCACGTGCCACCCACACCGGGCACCTGTGCTTGGCCCCCCAGCTTTCCTTCCGTACCCACTTCCCTCGCCACGCGCGTTACTTCGCCGGCAAACGCGTTGAGCTGGTCCACCATCGTGTTGATGGTATTTTTTAATTCCAAAATTTCGCCCTTCACATCGACAGTAATCTTGCGCGACAAATCGCCACGCGCCACCGCCGTGGTTACTTCAGCGATGTTGCGAACCTGGTCAGTCAAGTTGCCCGCCATCGAGTTAACCGAGTCCGTCAAGTCCTTCCATGTTCCCGCTACTCCCGGTACTTTCGCTTGCCCGCCAAGCCGTCCTTCGCTACCTACCTCACGGGCCACGCGCGTCACTTCGCCGGCGAATGCGTTGAGTTGATCCACCATGGTGTTAATGGTGTCTTTCAGCAGCAAGATTTCACCGCTAACGTTCACCGTGATTTTCTTTGAAAGGTCGCCGCTCGCGATGGCGGTGGCTACTTCTGCGATATTGCGGACTTGGCCGGTCAGGTTGCTGGCCATGGAGTTAACCGAGTCCGTCAAGTCCTTCCACGTTCCCGCGACACCGGGCACTTGCGCCTGCCCGCCCAGTTTGCCGTCCGTTCCTACTTCACGCGCCACGCGAGTCACTTCCGAGGCGAATGCGCGCAACTGATCCACCATTGTGTTCAGGGTATCTTTTAGCTCGAGAATTTCGCCTTTCACGTCCACAGTAATCTTGCGTGACAAATCGCCGCGCGCCACGGCGGTTGCCACTTCAGCGATATTGCGGACCTGGCCAGTCAGGTTGCTGGCCATGAAATTCACGTTGTCTGTAAGGTCTTTCCACGTACCCGCGCCGGGCACTTGCGCTTGGCCGCCAAGCTTTCCTTCCGTGCCGACTTCGCGCGCCACGCGTGTCACTTCACCGGCGAACGCGTTGAGTTGGTCCACCATTGTATTGATGGTGTTTTTCAACTCAAGAATCTCACCCTTCACGTCCACCGTGATTTTGCGCGACAAGTCACCGAGCGCCACTGCCGTCGTCACTTCGGCAATGTTGCGGACTTGTGCGGTGAGGTTTCCGGCCATCGAGTTGACCGAGTCCGTTAAGTCCTTCCACGTTCCCGCTACTCCCGGTACGTTGGCTTGGCCGCCGAGACGCCCCTCGCTACCCACCTCGCGCGCCACGCGCGTTACTTCACCGGCGAAGCGATTGAGCTGGTCCACCATGGTATTGAGCGTCTCTTTGAGCTGTAGGATTTCGCCGCGCACGTCCACCGTGATTTTGCGCGAGAGGTCGCCCTTCGCGATGGCCGTCGCCACTTCCGCAATGTTCCGAACCTGGCCGGTCAAGTTGCTGGCCATGAAATTCACGTTGTCTGTAAGGTCTTTCCACGTACCGCCCACACCGGGCACCTGCGCTTGGCCGCCCAACTTCCCTTCCGTACCGACTTCGCGGGCCACGCGCGTCACTTCACCGGCGAACGCGTTGAGCTGGTCCACCATCGTGTTGATGGTGTCCTTCAGTTCAAGAATTTCACCTTTCACGTCCACGGTGATCTTGCGGGACAGGTCGCCGCGCGCCACCGCAGTGGTCACTTCCGCGATGTTGCGAACTTGAGCGGTCAAGTTGCCGGCCATCGCGTTCACAGAGTCCGTCAAGTCTTTCCAGGTTCCGGCCACACCAGGCACCACTGCTTGTCCACCAAGTTTTCCGTCAGTACCCACTTCACGGGCCACGCGCGTAACTTCCGAGGCGAAGGAACGCAACTGGTCCACCATCGTGTTAATTGCTTCTTTGAGCTGAAGAATTTCGCCGCGCACGTCCACCGTAATTTTGCGCGAAAGGTCGCCGCTCGCCACGGCCGTAGCTACTTCGGCGATGTTGCGGACTTGGCCAGTCAGGTTGCTGGCCATGGAGTTCACCGAGTCCGTGAGGTCTTTCCAGGTTCCTGCTACTCCTGGCACCTGTGCTTGTCCGCCCAACTTTCCGTCAGTACCAACTTCGCGTGCTACCCGCGTGACTTCTGAGGTAAACACGCCAAGCTGCTGGATCATCGTATTCACGATTGTTGCCGACCGCAGGAACTCGCCTTCCAAAGGCCGCCCGTCCACATCCAATTGCACCGTTTGCGTTAAATTACCTTTCGCAACGGCAGCAATCGCGCGCGTCACTTCGGTTGTCGGTCGAAGCAAGTCATCCACAAGCGTGTTGACCGACATTTCCATCTCGCCCCAGGCAGCTTTGGGTAAGTCAAACCGCATACGCTCGCGAGTTCTTCCCTCTTTGCCAACCGCTTTCCCGACGCGTTTCAGCTCTTTGGCCATTTGCTGGTTGGCCGTGACGATTTCGTTAAATGTGTCCGCAATTTTCCCCGCCAGACCGGTCCAGTTCCCCGGCAGCCGCACGGAGAAATCGCCGTCACGCATAACCTGCAGGCTCGATAGAATTACGCTCAGGTCAGCGTAGGAAACGTCGACACGAACGTCTCGTTGTCCGTTGGTTTCTGCGTTCGGGACGCCATCTACAGGTGTATTTCCAGCAGCGATTGGTGGGGCGGATCTCTTCATGCTTTCATCTCCGAACTACAAGCTCAGCAGCGTCTACGGATTTCCGCGATTGTGCATTTCTACCGCCACTCCATTCAAAGGGATGCCTCACATGCCTTCAGGCCACTCACTGGGACCTTACTTGTAACCAATGAACCCATACGCGAACTAATTTTGATACCACAAACAGATCCCTGCCCATCTACAGCGATCACTGTATTTGCTCATAGAGTGACGCGAAAGAAATACTGTGAACGTTGATTGTATAAGAACGGTGGCCGAGTACGCTGGGGTTGGAGGACTGAGGCGCAGTGGCGAAACCATTTGGCGGTGAAGGACGCTGGCGCGATCGCTTATGACTGGAGTTACTCCGACCGTAACGCTCGAGGCTCCGGCAGCCATGAACGCTCGCGCCAAACTCATTACGCCTTCAGCACGACTGACTTTGCCGGAGCCGGTATTACATGCCGATATCGCTGCTGACAACCACCATTTGAGATCGACCAGTCGCATGAAAGCGAGATGGTGGCAAGTCGCATTCAGCATTCTATATAGCCTGGAAAGATCGCAGAGTTCGCCGACGCGGACTAAGAGCATATCGAACGTCGATGGCTCACACCGAGCCATTATCTCGGTCAAGTGGTCTTGAAATTGTTCATAAGTGGTCATTTACTGGTGAACGGCTTTCAGAAAATAAATGTAACCTCTAGAATGTCCGGCTACAACCGTTTTTGAGGCCACGAATTTGGCTCGCATCATACTAACGAGCGAGCGAAAAGGAGCAGATAAGTGCGACTGTAGGGACTTTTGTAGGGACTCCTATACCATCCGGTCCAATCGCGTCATGTCAGCGATTTGGGTAATCGGGTGATCAACAATCTCTAAGGGCAAGAAGCGACATGCTCTTACATTGTGAGACTGTATGGGATACCTTTATTTTGCGAAAGTGACGGAAGGGCTCTGAAACGGTTCGTAACCAAATGCTTTCTGTATCAAAACAAATGCTTTGATACGCCTTATTTCTGAAGGATCCAGCCTCGAATTTTCAATACTTTGCGGCCTCTGAACGGACAACCCTTTGGCACACGGGAATCGCGTCTCCTCTTGGGCGTATCGCAACATCGGGCGTGGCTGGCGGGCCACTGTTCGTCATTCCGGCTCGGGCCAC
>Ga0210383_10001374_pt1 | contig 22243 bp, 20 predicted proteins | sample IncBWC14OmetaG_FD_160072 | JGI IMG/M metagenome (GOLD analysis project Ga0210383, IMG submission 160072) | Forest soil microbial communities from Barre Woods Harvard Forest LTER site, Petersham, Massachusetts, United States - Inc-BW-C-14-O ... | reverse complement strand
TTCGTCGCTTGCAACAAACCCGAGCAGCCCTCGGCGCGAGTCTTTGCTTCTCCGGACGACGCGGGCAACGCGCTGGTGACGGCAGTAAAGGCCGGCGATCGAGACGGGCTGCTGGCTATTTTTGGTACGGATTCGAAAGAGATTATCTTCTCCGGTGATCCTGTGCAGGACAAGAACATAGGCAACTTATTCACGACGGGCTATGACGTAATGCATCGATGGCGCCGGATGCCAGACGGCGGCCAAATTCTGCTCGTCGGAGCTGACAACTTTCCCTTTCCCATCCCGCTGAAGAAGAATGGTGCGGGACAGTGGTTCTTCGACACAGCTGCGGGAAAGGACGAGATCCTCAATCGCCGGATTGGCCGGAACGAACTGGCAATCATCGAGGTCTGTGAAGCCGTAGCGGATGCTCAGGCCGAATACTTCTCCCAGGTTCATGACGGCGACAGCACGAAACAGTATGCGTTGAAGTTCATCAGTGATCCCGGCAAGCAGAACGGTTTGTACTGGAAATCGCCTGACGGACAGCCCGAGAGCCCACTTGGACCGCTCGCAGCCTTCGCAACCTCCGAAGGCTATACCGCAAAGGCCGATGCGCACACCCCATTCCACGGCTACTACTTCCGCATGCTGAAAGGACAAGGCAAGAATGCTCCGGGGGGCGCGAAGGACTACGTCGTCGACGGGAAAATGGTGGGGGGATTCGCTTTCGTCGCCTATCCCGCGGAATACGGCAACTCCGGCGTGATGACGTTCATGATCAACCAGGACGGCGTGGTTCTTCAAAAAGACTTGGGGAAGACCACTACAGAAATCGCGACGGCAATGACCGAGTTCGATCCCGATTCAAGCTGGACTCCGGTAGAATGAGCGACTCCGGGTGTGGTCGAGATCCGTCTTTCCAGAGGGTGAGCACATTGACTCACGCCTTACTGCTTGGACTCTTGCAAGAGAACGCATCGGAATCGGTGTGGCTGCCGACCAATCCCAGTTTACCGGCGTCGAACGACCAGTAAAGTCGGTGATATGTTACGACTTGGGAAGGGTCGAAAATCCGGCGTGGCCGACTACTTGTGACCAATTCGGTAATTCCGTTACCTGGCTTGTTCCGATGTTTCTGTGGCTTGCACCACGGTTCCAGGGCACGCCTCGATCATGCTGGTCCTCTCGGTCAATTCTCCATAGGAATGCCCAATCTCGGCTGCGATTCGTGGCCATAGATAACGCTCCCGAACTCGCGCCTGCGCATCTCGTCCGGCTAGAATTCGAGCGCCCGTGTCCGAAAGAAGGAGCCGCAACATCCGGGCCAGATCGTTTGCGTCGCCGGCATGGAAGGTGAAGCCAGTACTAGCGATCACTTCCCGATTTTCGGCAATATCGCTGGTTAGCACACAGACGGCAGCTCCCATCGCATCCAATAATGCCAGCGACAGACCTTCGAGGTCGGAGGGCAAAACGAACAGGGCGGCATTGGTAAGCAATTCGTCGAGGGCAGAGCCGTGAACCCAGTCGAGAAATAGGACTTTCTCGCTTTGATGTTTGCGCAATTGATCGACGTAGGTGCTGGTGTAGCTCGACCCGCCGGCCAACACCAACTTCGCAGGTGTGTCTATTTGTTCGTATGCCTCGATCAGCAGGTGGCAATTTTTTTCGGGAGAAAATCGGCCCAGGAATAGAATGTATTTGTCCGGTTCGAGGCCCCATTCCGGAATCTGCGAGGGAGCCACTCGCTTGCGTATCACCGACCCGTTGGGGACATATGTAGTTGAGACCCCGTAAACACTCTGATAGTGCTGCTGCAACGCCTGAGAAACGACCATCGTGCAATTCGGCAGGCGTGCGGACGCGAGTTCTCCGAGTTGAAGAGTGAACGAAGCGAATCTTCCCCATTTTTTACGCTGCCAATCCTGCCCCTGAACTGTAACCACAGTTTTCTTGCCAACCAGCCGTGGAAAGAACGAAAACAGAGCTGGCCCCTGAGCGTGATAGTGCACGATGTCGCAGCCGCTAAACATGACGTGGACCGTGCTCAGCCAAGTATGCACGAACGTCTCCAGGTGCTTGGACCGGAACGTAGGCAAACGGACCAGCCGCATCCCTTCGTACTTTGGCAAAGCAGGAGTAAAGTAACTGCGGCAATAGACAGTGACATCGTGACCCATTTCCACCAAGCGCTTGCCGACCTCCTCGTAGTAGGTTTCGATCCCGCTATATTTTGAGACCATGCCGCGTCCGCCAATGAAGGCCACACGTAGCGGTGCCGGTGCGCGAACGCTTTTCTTGGCTTTCGGCGGCCAAGGCCGCATACGAGCATAAAGCCGCATGAGGGAGAGATAGTGAGCGTCAGGAGAGTGATGAGCCTCCACTAACCGTCGCCCTGCAACCCCCATCTGGGTGGTCAACTCCGGCCGTTCCATTAAGAAAGAGATAGCCTTCGCCAGTTGTTCGACATTGCCCGGAGGATACAGGACGCCCGTTTCCCCCTGGTCAATTAGTTCACGGCGCGAACCAAGGTCGGACGCAACAACGGGGCGTCCCCATGCATATGATTCGAGAATCGTCTTGCCCAGGGTTTCGTATGCGCGGGAGGGCAAAACGGTGAATCGTGCCGAGGCGATCATGCAGTCCAGCACCTTGCCGCCCACATGGCCAGCGAACTTGACGTTGGCCAAGCATAGTTGACGAGCCAGGCTTTCCAATTCCGGTCGTTGCGGCCCATCTCCGGCAATCTGCAGCTGTACATGCGGCAAATGTTTCATCGCCCACAAGAGGTCGGCGACCCCTTTTTCCGGCGACAATCGGCCGAAATAGAGAATAGGTGCATTCGATCCGGCATTTGGCGGAGCTTGCGACGGCAATCTCTGGAAATGGGGAAGAACGGTGATCTTGAGTGGGCTGAACCCGTTCTGAATCAACTTTTCCTTAGCGAAGCGGCTGGGGGTGAGGAACTGGTCGACACATTGCCGATAAGTTCCGACCCACCGATGGAAATAGGCCTCGGCCATCAGCAACCATGCCGCGCCCGGCGGTCCGGCGTAACAGCCCTCGGTGAGAACGTGCCTGAACTTTCCTCCCCGGCAGCGCTCACACGCATGCCCTTTCGCCACCATGTTGTAAGTGGGGCAGAGCACTTTAAAGTCGTTGAGGTGATACAGCACGGGGACACCTTGCGCCTTCAGTTCCCAGAGAATCGATGGAGACAAATGGTGATAAATGTTACGCACGTGGGCAATGTCAGGCTGAAACGCAGCGATAACCTGCCGCAGCCGCCGCCGCGCATCTGTGGAATAGATCGCGCGGGCCGCATATTTCGCGCGCGTGAACAATCCGTGGGGACTTTTGAAATCGATGTTTGGCACGAAGTATGGATCATAGGGGGTGGGCCTGCCGCGAGGGTCCGCCATGGAGAAAAGCGCGACCTCATGGCCTTGAGCTTTCATCAAGTCCATGAGCTCGAACATATAGACCTCAGTGCCACTGAACGGGAAATTGTATTTATTGCAGAACAGGACTCTCATGGGAACGGCGCTCCACCGGACGGATGTGTCCGAGGTTGACTTGTGTGAGGAAAAGATCGCAGAAAGCTGCGAGATTCTTTTCGCGGTTGAAATGCTGGAGGACGTGTTTGCGAGCTGACTTGCCGAGCGAGCGAAGCGGGGATCGAGAATGGTAGATCGACTCCACCTGCGCCACGAAGTCTTCCAACGAGCCAGGCTGGTATAGAAAACCGTTCTTGCCGTGCAATACCAGTTCCGGAACACCGGTGATCGCCGGCGCAAGCACTGGCCTGCCGCGTGCCATCGCTTCCATGAGAACCAGCGGAATCCCCTCGCTGCGGCTGGTCAGGACGACTGCGTCGGCGGCTGCATAGTATTGGTCAAGGCGCTGGCTCGACAAGTGACCGGGGAGGCGGATGTTGCTCTGAAGGCCCAAATTGCTAATCAGTTGCTCGATCGATGCTCGCTCCGGACCTTCCCCCGCGATCACACACTCGAAGCGAATGTTTCGGTTCTTGAGTAACTGGCAAGCGCGGATCAGGAAGGCGTGATCTTTGACGCGATGCAAGCGCCCGACGGCGAGGAGGCTGAAGAGTCTAGGCTCAACTGGGATCTGCGGAGATGGACACTCGACGATATCGACCCCCATGCGCCGCACAATGATTTTGTCCGCTTGAATCTCAGGGTACTGTTCGAGAATGTGCCTCTTGTTGAATTCAGAAATGGTCACACAAAACTTGCATTGTTCGAGTTTTGTATCGAGATAAGCGGGATGGAGCAGCAGATCTGATCCGTGGAGTGTCATACTGAACTCGATTCCCAGAAAGCGGGCCGCTACCATTGCGATCCACGACCCGAAATATCCGTGGTGCACATGAATGTGTTCTGCGCCTGATCTGCCCAACAGAAGTGCATAGTAGACTCCGAGCCAGGTGTGCAGCAGAGCACGCAACCTTCGCCCAAGAGGCTCGTTTCCCTGCAGCAGCGCGCGCCGAAAGAATTCCTTGAGGCAAGAAAATTTGATTAGGCACATACAAACGGCTTGGATCAATAGCATCAATTGGAGCGGCTGCAGATAAAGCGTTTCCGACGAAAAAAGATGGAGGGAGGGATCAAGACCAGTTTCGCAAGGGCGCGCGCTGCATGGAATCACGATCACTGCGCGGCGGCGGAGTTCCTGAATCTCCTGGGCTACATATGGTTCAACCGGCGAGGGAAATTGATTCGCGAGGTAAGCGACCGTCGGCATCAACTTGTTAGGCTATTGACCTCGACTGACAATCGCCGGTTTTGGGCAAATAGCAGTCCCGCCACTGTGAACAGAAACCCATTCACGAACTGATAGTTCATGACCACAAACGAGCCGTTCAACAAGTACACCCCGAACAGCAGAAGCCATATCCGGCGGAACTCTCGATCCAAAAAGCTGTCCGTGGAGATGCGAAATCTGCCTCGACTCCTGCCCAGCTTAAACAACTCAACCACAACCCAGGTGTAGAGCAGCAGCCCCACTAAACCGTATTGGACGACGATCTCAAGGTATGTGTTGTGGAAGAAGAACTGTTCCTGGTGAAAATCGCTGATTCTTTTTGAGAGCTCCGTCTGCATGTCGGTGGCGCCCCATCCGGTCATAGGCTTCTGCAAAAACATCTCCCAGCCAGCTTGATAGATCGCCATCCGGAAGATCACCGGGCCACGATCTTCCAATCGATCGCTAAGAGACGTATTGCGATCTGCGAATGCCAGCACGCCTGCAAATCCAACGGCACCGGCGAGCACCAGTCCAAGGCAGGCCATCCGCAGCCGTCGGGACGGGGAGAGGAAAAGCAATCCAAGAATCGATAGCACAAAAGACAGCCAAACGGCGCGAGTCTTGGTTGCGACGATGGCCAATGGCAATGCCACCAGAAAGAGAATCGCCAACACTCCGCGAAGCCGTTTTCGCCGAAATGCATTTAGTGCAATCAAACCGAGCAGGTTGAGGGCAACTCCGTTGGCGACGGCCTGCAAAAATGGCCCGCGCGCACGGTCGGCGTGATAGCCAAGGCCTTCATCGAGAATGTACCGGGGAAAGATGAATTCCTTCGCATTGAACATGAAAAGAATCGCCGTAAGGCTCAGATATGCCAGCACGGCGAGTGTGAACGTCTCGAATCTTCTTAATGATTGGGCATCATCGAAAATGTAGGCCGCCAGCTGATATAGAGCGAATGGCACTAACCACTTGGCCGCGAACAGGCTCCAGGTCTCGGCATCATTCGGTTGCGCTAGAGCACCGCAAAGTGCCAGCACAAGTAAAGCCAGCATGGGCAAGGTAACAGGCCCGGCGAACCGTAATGGTCGCCGCAGAACGCAAGCCCGGAGTAGCACGACGAGAATCAGCAACCCGAAGGCAAATCGATCGATGGAGTGGAAATTGAAATCTGGGGGATGGAAGAGCATCAACGCCAACGTGGCTAGGAAAAGCAGAGAAGGGGCTACGATCAATGCGTGCAACGGCCGGAAAGAAGTCCCGATCGCCCATGTGAGGACACTGCTGCTGGGAATTCGCGCCCGCGGATATGTGCTCGAAGACATCGCTAGACACCGCTTCCATGTAGGACGACGGAAATTGTCTTGTACAGAATCTGGAAGTCCCGCCACAGACTCCAACTCTTGATGTATTCCACATCAAGCGCCAGCCCTCGCTCAAACGAAGGATCGCAACGCGCCGTTACTTGCCAAAGCCCGGTGAGGCCTGGAGGCACACCCAAACGCTGAAGATCGGCCAAGTCATAGCGCTCGAAGTCATCCAGCGGATGGGGTCGCGGCCCCACCAGGCTCATTTCACCGCGCACCACATTCCAGAGTTGCGGCAATTCATCCAGGCTGTAGCGGCGGAGGAATCGTCCGGCGCGTGTAATCCTCGGATCGTTGGTCATCTTGAAGAATGGCCCTTGACGCTCGTTCTGCGCGCGAAGATGTTCCTTCAGCATGTCAGCGTCCGCGCTCATGGTGCGGAACTTATAGCACTGGAAACGTCTTCCCTTCAAACCCGCTCGCTGTGCCTGATAAAGCACCGGCCCCGGTGACTCCAATTTGATTACCACTGCGATGATCGTCAGGAAGGGAGCGGTGAAAGCGAGCGCAATCGCAGCCGTCAAGGTATCGACTAAGCGCTTGAGGAAGAGACTAAAGACGGGCATGCGTTCCTCGCACAAGGTCAGAACCGGAATGTTGCCGAACTTCTCGAACACCAGCGAATCATCGGGCTCAAATCCAAACAGATCGGGAACTACCTTGACATCGATCCGGTTGCGACGTGCCTCCCGAATGACTCGCCGCGCCAGTTCGGGCTGCTGAGGAGCGGTGAGGATGACTTCATCGACGAAATCCGTGCGCGCAATACGGGCGAGATCGTCAATGCGCCCGTGCACGTCCCCGGCAATGGGCTCATCCTCGTCAAGGAAGCCCATGACTACGCGCTTGCCCGCAAAGTCCTCGCCCATGTGAGACGCGAGTTCGCGGCCGATCTTTCCTGCTCCAATGATGAGAACATTCCGCACGTCACGCCCGCGATGCCCTTGAATTTTCGGTGCGCGCCGCCAATGGTTCCGCCAGGCAACCAAGATTAGGAAATTGACCGGCGCACTGGCCGCCAAGGTCGTTAGCGAAATCAGATGAGGTCCGGACCATCCCACCGCCATGACAACCAGGGCCGCTGACCAAAAGAGAACTTTACCCAGGACTAGTTGTTCGCGCGTCGGCGTCTGAATGGTTTCGGGATGATAGAGTCGTTCGGAGAAGCCCAGCAGCGTGAACAGGGCTCCGTAAAGCAGCAGTAATCCCGGTCCGGCGGTGGGAAACGGTTCAGGACGGAGTAAGGCCGCCGGGTCGTGGTGGATTGCGAACTCCAGAAGAACGAGCAGATGACCAACCGCGGCAAAACCAAAGATGATCAGCAAGAAGTCCGCGCTTACCTTGCGAGCCAGATTCCAGCCTTGGCCATGAATCGAAAGTCTCGGGAAGAGAGCTTCGGCGAGTACTTCAGAGAAACCGCGCTTTCTTGGTTTTTCCAGGCCGTCGTGATCGCGCCATCCCCAAAATCGCCCATCCACTGCGGCCGAGGAGGATTTCTTCCGTGGAACGCTATTGCCTGAAGCTTGCGCTCCAGGAATCAGGCGGGAGGGAGACGCGAACTTCCGGAGCGGGGTTACGGGCTTGGTTGTGAGTGGGGAATGCACTTCAGATCATTTCCAGTTCGTATCCTTCTATAGTGATAACAACCGCGCGTTGGATCGATTCGATAGAGATCACCAGATTTGATTCGCCACGCTGCTCCAGAATTCCTTCCAGACCGTCCAGGCAGCCGCCGCGAATCCTTACTTTTTGTCCAACTCTCAGGAAAGCGTGCAGGGCGCAGGGAACCTTCTGGGATAGCAGCTTTTGCAGGTCCTCAATCTGCTTGACCGGGATTGGTATGGCTACTCCGCGGAGGCTGATCAATCCGATAACTCCTTCGGTATGGAGGAGTTCCGTTCGGAGGCCAGCGGACAAATCAAGGCGCGCAAATGTGTATCCCGAGAACAGCGGAACCTGCACTGATTGACGGCGATCGCTCCAGCGGTGAAATTCTTCGAGCAGGGGTAGGAAAGTTACCACTCCCTTATTTTGAAGTCGAGCCGTTACTTTTCTTTCGAAGCGGTACCGGGTCTGAATCGAATACCACTGTGCTCCTTGCTGGCTGAGTGGAATACAAAGGTTGGGTGCTACTGTCATCAAGACGATTCTTGGGACGCGGCTCCGCTAATTGAGTCCCGACTGATTTTTTGCCTATTTTTCACGAAGTTTCTAAGTTTGCTCCGACCAGGATTTGTCTTTCGTGCTGTTCGCTATTAGCGATCGTTACTAGGTGATCATTGAATTGACCTATCAGCCCCGCATCGCCGTCCCTACAAATTCTTATAAATTGTCTGCGGGATTGGGAAAGTCCTTTGACTAAGCACGGCTCCCAGCAGACGAGCATTGGCCGCATGCAACTTTTCCTTTACCTTTTGCGCGGCTACTCGCCGGGTCGAGTTTGCCTCTACAACTAGAACCATGCCGTCGCAAAGACTCGCCAATAGTGCTGCCTCGGTACCAGCGCTAGCCGGCGGCCCGCACAGCACCGTGTAATTAAATGTTCGGCGCAGTTCGGCTAATCGCCCTCGCAGCCAGGCGCCTGACAAGCCGTTTTCGTTTTCGCCAAGAAAGACACACCTTGAGATCAGCCACAGCTCGTTGGAAAGCTGGCTGGGCGGGTCCCGGAAGGCTGACCTTGGCGGAATCGCGATCAGATCGTGACCGTTTCTTTCAACTACCCGCTCCAATCGAGCACTGTTCAAACTGGTCTCGACCAGGCACGTCGTCCCCGATACTTGTGCGGACAGAGCCAGTCCCACCTGCATACAGATCGAGCTAATATCAGTTTCCGCGTCGACCGCGCTGAATACGACTTGATGCGCCGGCTTCGGCCATCCGGGGAAGAACACCTGCCGCACCAATCCGCGGATTTGTTCTTCAGCAAAAGCCTCCGGATCCCAGGTTGCGAGCACGGGCTGGCGGTATTCTTCCAGTTCGGCCTCAATAGCTCCTGGTTCGCAAACGCCGTCCATTTCCCGCGGCAACAAATCGACAAATGTGCTCATTGGTCCTTTCCTGGTGCAAACAGGGTTATTGTTTTGACTCTCCGTGTCCCTAAAGCGTGATTCGAAAGAGCTATCTAGATCAGGGCGCATGTAGAACCATTAAAGGCTGCAATTACCCTGGCCTATAAATGCAAAGTCAAAGGTCAGACTCAAAACCAAGCCCAAATAACCGGATGCTTCGCGGCGCTCCCGACGAAAATGCACCGCAACTGTAAACGGTTCATATCGTCATCTTTCTCTATCCGTTTCTTCGCGGCAAAGAAGCCAGCACCGGACTTCCCAAGTAAGCAATAATTTCATCCGGAGTTCGGAACGCCGGATTCAGATAGTCGGTGACAAAGGCCAGCGTTACGCTAACCGCACTGGCACACGCCAAGCCAATGAATCCGAAAGTCAGCCCCGAAAGCTCGGGCAGAGCCGGGACTGTGGCTTGTTCTGCGATAGTTACATTCAGAATGCCTCCTTGGTCCAGCGCATCTCCAATCCTCGCCTCCTCGCGTTTATTGAGATACAGCAGATATTTCTCCTCGGTTGCTTTCAAATCGTGCAGCAACTGCTCTTGCTCGATGGCGTGATCACCCAGTTGACTCGCCGCCTCCCGGTAATGAGCCAATAAAGCGTTCTCGGCTGTGGCGTGCGCACTCATTGCATTCAACTCGACCTGGGTCTTTAACAATTCGGCCTTTGCCCATTCATGATTTGGATCTTGATCGCTGGTGCGTTCACGAATCGGCGATTTATCCTCAGCCGCTATGGAAGCTCGGGTTTCAGTAATTTCCCGGTCTATCTCCTGGACTGGACGATAGGAAGGCTCGTACTTGGCAAGGAGTTTCGTCCGATTCAGCTGTAACTCGAGCAGCCGCGCCTTCATTTTCTCCATTAGTTGGGGATTGTCGGAATCGCGAATCTGGGTCGTGATCCGCTCCGGCAAGAAACTGAGTTTTCTTTCCAGAACATGCTCACGTTCTGTAGTTGCCGCGATCGATACTTCGGTTTGGCGCGCATCTGCATCCGCCTCGCTGAACTTCTGTAACGCCATATCGCGCTCCAATGCGGCCGACGTCACGCCCTGATCCGCCCCAAATCTCATCAATTGCAACTCAGCTTCCTCCAAGCCACCTCGCGCCTGGACCACTTGCTGATCAAAGAACTTGAACTCCCCGGATGGCCGGTGCAGCTGTTCGTGGCGCTCGAGATAAGCGGCAGCAAGGAAGTGAAGCACATTAGCAGCCTGCGCTGGGTCGGACGATTTGTAGCTTGCGGTGATCAGCGTCGCTTTTCGGACCGGTTCGACGGTCAGCCGATTGTTGATGCGGCGCACCGCCCGAGCCAGTTGCCTGTCTTCGTTGTCACCGAAGAGGCTCCAAAACCAGGAGTGTCCTTCCGAAATCAGGCCAGCCTGCCGCACCACAGTCCGCAGGATTTCGTCGTCGTGTAGCAGTTCCACTTCCGAGTTGAGCTCTTCTTCAGTTACACCCTCGCGTTCGAATTCAGCCTGGCTCGGTGTCGAAGTCACTACCGGGTCGACGCGTCCCCGCCGCACTAAGACTTTCATCTCTGACTGGTAAGGAGGCGCGATCAGCCCATAAAGGACGATCGCGAAAAAGACGGCGGCAAACGAGATCACTGTTAGCCTGCGTTGGCGAAATACCACTGCCAACAAGTCGCGTAGAGTCGGGGAGGGCACACGGGCTGATGTCGGAACGAGTCTAAGGTCCTCCGGCATATGAGAGTCCAAGCGATCATTTCTATTGCAGCAGCGTTGTGGTGGTCGAGAAACTTCCCCGAAGGTCGTGCACAGCTCCTCCTAGAACTGTGTCGGACTTGCGTACAAACTCAAGCTGGAAGTAGGCAAATACGGCTTAATTTTCGAAATCAGATTCTGTGGCACGAACAAGAAATCGCCGGGCTTAAGATGAATGTCTTCCGCCAAAGTGCGCTCTTTCATCATTGCTTTCACGTCGAGCAGGTGCGACTCCACCAGGTCATCGGAAACCCTTCGAAACAATATGACCTGAGAATGTTTGGCTCGCTGGGTCAGGCCACCCGCAATCGCGAGGGCCTCGTTTACGCTTATGTCGGACCGCAATTCATATTTCGCCGGATGGTTCACTTCGCCGCCCACGATGAAGTAAGGCTTGTCGAAATCCTGGAGCACAATCGTCACCTCTGGATCACGCAACACGCCGGTGTAGGCCAAGGCAATCAACGCCTGCAACTCGGGAACGGTTTTGCCTTCGGCGGTCAGCGGATTCACTCCCTTCAAAGCAATGTACCCGTCCGGCTGCACGCTGACGGTCTGATCGAACTCGGGAGAGAAAACAAAAGAAATTGCCAAAACGTCACTTTTGCAAAGCCGGTAAAGCGGACGGCGTACCCCCGTCAGGGCTGGACTCGAATTCATGGTCCCTGCACCGCCCGCCACGCCGGATTTCGTGGTTGCTCCTGGCCCGGTTTGTTCAACAGCCACGTTTGGCTGCTGCACTTGAGCCACAGCTACCATCAACCCCTGCTGCATTGAGCAGCAGGTGAGAGCGAGAATGTAATAGGCCGCGCTACGGGTAATCTTCATTTTCCGTTAAGGCCTCGACTCGCTATCGAGGAACTGCAACCTTTCTACAGTTTCGAACTTCTTGAACTTATCTCTGTCGTTGCGAACTGACAAGACATGGGAAGTGGCGCCCACGAAAGTATCCATCGACGGCAGCGTCTTTCAGGACCTTCAGGACTCTTGATAACCGGTCCGGGTCGTGTCTTGATGGGCTTTGCAGAACGCAAGTGCTAAACGTGTCGATCTCACAGACAGGGCATCAGCTACTCCCTTGGTTGCATCCTCCAAAGTAGGCTTGACGGCCTCGTGAGGAAGCCGAAAACAATGCGATTTATTCCGGCGCAGGCTATGACCATCCGCGGTTAGCAACGAGGCTGCAGTACCATACTGGGAAAACCCTCGATTCATCCCCGTTTCTCCCGAAGTTTTCCACACGAATAAGGCCTGCCGAGACGTGGCAATGTCACAGAATTAAGGGTGCCTCGGCCTTTATCATTAACCAATCGGTTATAACGTCGATGTGAATTTATGGAACTCAGGCGGATCGACACTTCGAGTACGATCGGCGTTCTGGTCGCCGACTCCAATCAGATGCAGTGCCAGTTGCTGGTCGGCGCACTGCGCCGGCGCCCGGAGTTCAGTGTCCAGTCTTGCGGTGTGGACATGAATGTCATCCTGAACGCCATCGCAGGCTTCCCGGTGGATGTGATCCTGATGAATGCCGATCATCCCAAGCTTGCCGGTCAGGACATGGCTAATGTGCGCCGCTTGCATCTGGCGCATCCCAACATCGCCAAGGTTCTAGTGTTGGGCGAGTCGAACCGCGACTCGGTGGTGAGCGCCTTTCGCTCCGGGGTGAAGGGCCTGTTCTGCTTTGCCGACTATCCATTCCGCTTGCTGTGCAAGTGCATTCAAAGCGTCCATCAGGGTCAGGTGTGGGCTAACAGTGAGCAGTTACAGTACCTGGTCGAGATCGTAACCCAGGTGCCTTCCTTGCGAATGGTGAACGCGAGCGGAGCCCGGATGCTCACGCCGCGGGAGGAGCAAGTTGTGGCTCTGGTTGCAGACGGACTCAGCAATCGTGAAGTGGCCCACGAACTCGGGCTCAGTGAGCATACCGTGAAAAAATATCTCTTCCACATCTTCGATAAGCTGGGAATTTCGAGCCGCGTCGAACTCGTCCTCTATGCGGTGAGCTACGGCGGCGCCCGGCAGGCGGAATGGGTCGCCGGAGGGGGATAGACGGTGGAGGCATCGCGAAAACGTTGAGAATCGCTTCCAGTCAAGGTTCACGTTTCGGGTCTGTCCTGTCAAGCTCTTCCAGACAACCAACCACTCTTAGGATCTAAAGAGTTCCAGCGAGCCTGCCGATGTATCACTCTACCGGGAGATCTGTTTTTCCGTATTTGCAACGTTCCCGATTGTTTCGGGCGGGTTTCTAGGTCGCCGCAGACCGTTGAGTGTACAGTTCCGGCAAATGAAATCAGCTTCACTCAGCTATTTTCGTGTGGATAGGATCCGGCTCCTGAGGTGGTCGGCGGGCATCGTCTCTTGCTTCGGAGTGAGCATATTCTTATTTCATTTCTGGGGCCCGGGAGAAACTCAATCAACCGATAACGCGGTGTCGACGGTCGTGCAGTCGAACGAGCCCATCCAGCCCATCGAAGCTCTGTCCGGTTTGGACCCAGGAAAAGTCGGACTGGGGCGCAAGCTATTTCACGATCCCATTCTCTCTCGTAACAACGAGATCTCCTGTTCCCATTGCCACAATCTTAAGACTGGAGGAACGGACCGGAAGGCGCTGTCGATCGGCATCGATGGCGCAGTTGGCATTATCAACGCTCCAACTGTGCTGAATAGCGGCTTCAACTTCAGCCAGTTTTGGGATGGCCGTGCGTCGACTCTGGAGCAGCAGATCGATGGACCGATTCAGTCAGAGATCGAAATGGGCTCGACGTGGCCGGAACTGATCGAAAAGTTAAAGCGTTCGCAGGAATATGTCCGCGACTTCCGTCAAATCTACGGCGATGAAATCCAAAGCGAGCACGTCCGAGATGCCCTGGCTACATTTGAACGGTCCTTGTCCACGCCCAACTCTCGTTTTGACCGGTACCTCCGTCACGACTCCGGGGTTCTCACCGCCCGGGAACAGGAGGGCTACAAGCTTTTCAAGTCCTTCGGTTGCGCGAGCTGCCATCAAGGAGTGAGTGTGGGCGGAAACATGTATCAGAAGTTGGGAGTTATGGCGCCTTATTTCACTGATCGAGGGCACATCACCAAAGCCGATTGGGGGCGCTTCAACGTAACCGGGGATGAGCGGGACATGTATATGTTCAAGGTGCCGAGCCTCAGGAATGTCGAACTGACTGCACCTTACTTCCACGACGGGAGTGCCGCGACCCTGGAAGACGCAGTTCGCATGATGGCCAAGTATCAGCTTGGCCGCCACCTTACCGATCAGGAAGTTGAATTGATCGTTGAATTCCTGAAAACTTTGACTGGTGAGCTGGACGGGAAGCCGCTGTGAACGCTACTGCGTTAAGAAATGTGGGCATCGGTGCGGGGGCGGCTTTGCTGTTGACCTTCCTGTTCGTTCAACAGCGGCCCGTGGATCCCCGACAGCATCACCGATTCATGCATGACCTCAATCTGATGACACAGTTGGACACCGAAATCAGCCGAGATCTGCTCAATTCCCGATTCGAGCTGCTCGCATCCTATGATCCCTTTGTCCATAGGATTGCGGAAATGCGGCGGATCGAGGCCGATTTGCAGCATGTTCCTTCATTTGCCAGCGGAAACGCACGAAAACAGATTTTGAACCTTGTTAATCAGGAATCAGAACTTCGGTCTCAGAAGGCGCGACTGGTCGAAACTTTCAAATCCGAAAACGCGATTCTCAAAAACTCGCTCCGGTATTTTCCAACCCTGATGGCAGAAGCCTCCGGTACAGCCGCCGCAAGCAAAGACCGGCAACTGCAGGAGCATCTCACAAAGCTGTTGCGGGACATTCTGCTTTACGATCTCACTCCTCACTCCGATCTCGGCAGCCAGGTCAGCGCGGAAATCGGTCTTCTTTACGCGGACGCGGCTCGACACGGGGAACTGATTGACATTTTGAGCAGTGCGGCAGCGCACGCAACCACGATCACACGTTTCAAGCCCCAGGTCGAAGCAGTGACGGAGGAATTGACTTCGCTTCCCACCGGCCAAAGCATCGATGCTATCTCGACGATCTATATTCGCGAATATGAACGGGCGCAAAAAGTCAGCGATATCTATCGTTTTTTCCTATATTTCTGCTCGGTCCTGCTGCTCGGCTACGGCGCAGACCGTACCGTGAACCTGGTGAAATCTCGAGTGGCAGTTGAGGAAGCAAAGGCGGCTACCCGAGCCAAGAGCCAATTTCTGGCTAACATGAGCCACGAAATCCGGACGCCGATGAACGGGATCATTGGCATGACCGAACTCGCCCTGGAGACTGAACTCAACCATGAGCAGCGTGAGTATCTGGGCATGGTCAAGAGTTCCGCAGACTCTTTACTCTTTTTGATCAATGACATCCTCGACTTCTCGAAGATCGAGGCCGGCAAGCTGGATATGGAGACCATCGAATTCAACCTGCGACATAACCTGGACGATGCCATGAAAGCAGTAAGCATTCGGGCTCACCAGAAGGGTCTCGAACTGGTGTATGACATTCTTCCCGAGGTGCCGGAGGCTCTGTTGGGAGATCCGACCCGTCTGCGCCAAATCTTACTGAATTTGGTTGGTAACGCGGTGAAGTTTACAGCGCTGGGTGAAGTTGTGCTTCGAGTCGAGAAACAGGAAGAGACCGAAAAGCTCGTTGTCCTCCATTTCTCGGTGACGGACACGGGCGTAGGCATTCCACTCGACAAACAACGTTCCATCTTTGAGGGTTTTACCCAAGCCGACAACTCGATGACCCGTAAATTCGGCGGAACCGGGCTTGGTCTGACCATTTCTTCCCGCCTCGTCCAAGCGATGGGCGGTAGCATCTGGGTGGAGAGCCAAGTCGGCACGGGAAGCACTTTCCATTTCAACGCCCGCTTCGGTGTGCAGAAAAATCCCGCCCCACGGGAAGAGCTTGCTTTGCAGGGGTTGATCGATCTCCCAGTGTTAATCGTCGACGGCAACGCAACCAGTCGGCATCTCCTGCAACGAATGCTCGCGGACTGGGGGATGAAAGCGACATCCGTGGATCGGGGACCATCGGCGCTGGCAGAACTCGAAAGAACGAGAGCTATGGGCAGCCCGTTTCCTCTAGTCCTGCTCGATGCAAACGTGCCCGAAATGGACGGATATGCGATCGCAGAGAAGATCAAGAACAACCCCAGGTTCAAACCAACTGAAGTCGTGATGCTGACTTCGATGGGCTTTCGGGGCGATGCCGCGAAATGCCGCGAGATCGGGATCAGGGCGTATCTGACCAAGCCGATTCGTCGTTCTGACCTCCTCCGTGTCATCAAACTCGTGTTGGGTCCGCAAGACGTTGCGCAAGAAAACCAACCTCTACTGACCAGCCACTTCCTACGGGAGAATGAGACTCCATTGGCTATCCTGGTGGCTGAAGACAACCGCGTGAATCAAACGTTGGCGCAACGGCTTCTGGAAAAAAGAGGGCACACGGTAACTCTGGTTGAAACTGGGCGGGCTGCCGTGGAAGCGGTTGAGAAGCAGACATTCGATCTTGTCCTGATGGACGTTCAGATGCCAGAGATGGACGGGTTGGAAGCTACTGCAGCCATTCGACAAAGGGAAAAGAGCGGCGGAAAGCATCTTCCAATCATCGCAATGACTGCCAACGCTATGATTGGCGACAAGGAACATTGTCTGCAAGCAGGCATGGATGGTTACGTTGCCAAGCCGCTCTCAGTCAAAGACCTTTTTCGAGTTATTGAGAACGTTCTGAGCACGCAGGCTCCGGTTCCTGCGAATTGCGACGCTTTGGCCGCTCGCAGCAGCTCTTAACAGGTTTTCCGCGAAATTCCCATTGCGTTAACATTAGTAGGCTGGCAGCCGTTTGAAACCGTCCGCAAAGCCCTGTATAAATGCGGGGAACCAATCCTCGTGCCTGACAGCCGACCCAATACTCGCCGCTGGACCGTGATTGCCTCCGGCTTACTGTGTTGCGGCCTAGGTGTAGTCGTAATTTATACCAAGCGCAGCGCTTTCTTCAGTCCTCTGGCACTTGTGGTCGTCGCCGCCATTGGGTTGGCGGCAGTGCTGTTGCAACTTCGCTACTACAATCGCGAGCACAGCACAACTGTACAGGCGCCGGTGTGGCTAAACATCCTTGGAGTCGGGTTCGCCCTGGCTGCGCTGTTTGCGGATTTCCTGGGATTGAGTTGGGACATGGCCCAGGTGGTGGCATTGGGGGCCGTCGGCAGTTTCGCGATCAGCAGTGCGATGATTCTGCAAGCTTTTCGCAAGAACCGAACGCCATCCAAGCGATGAAGGACTTCAGTTCGCCCGGAAGTCAACCGCCAACCGGGTCGTTACTTCTACGGGTTGACCGTTCACCAAGTAAGGTTGGAAGCGCCACCATTTCACCGCATCAAGTGCGGCGGATGTTATCTCTTCCGGCCCACTGACGGCGCGTACATCGACCACGGTCCCGTCGGTCCCGATTACGGCGTCGATGACGACGATGCCTTGCACGTTTGCCTGTCTGGCGGCCTCGGGATAGATGGGCTCGATCTTGTGAGTTAACAATTTTTCCATCATCTCGGCCGGAACGAAGGTGGGTGGTTGTTGCGACTGTGCCTTACCGGCCGGAATCTGTGATTCCAGTTCCCCCCATGCCTGATGCCAATGCCACCAGGCCAAGCTGGCCAGTAGAAGCATGCCTGCGAACGAGAACCAGAGCACACGACGGAATTGCGCGCTGGTAGTTTTTCGAATCTTTCCTTGCGCGTTGACGGTGGAAGCCGGGGCAGCGGCAAGTTTGGCGTTTGCAACCGGCAACGGGGTTGGAGAATTGCCGCCGGACTTCTTTCGCGTCCAGTGTTCGATCAGGGTCTGCTGTTCCGACGTCAGGCTGACGAATTCAAGACCACAATGGAGCAACGCCTGATAACGCACAATTGCCTTTAGCCGGAAGGGCCCGCCCGCACCGGGCAAGCGAAATTCAATGCCGACGGAATCCCCGGGATGAAGTTCGCCCGCGACCACCACCCCGAGCCCGCGCTCGCCAATAGTGACGCAACGCCCAGGAATCGAATAGGGAATCCCTGATCGCAGGACGGTTACGTCGGCGGGAACAGCCAAGGGGAAACGGGGCACGCGGCGAGTGTTGGTGAACACTCGAGCCGGTGCCTGCGTCGCTGCGGCACTCATTCCTGAACCTCTGCTTGCACCTACAGACCACCCCCTGGCTCGTCTTCGGAAGGCGACAAACGAAATAATTCTTCGGCCAGAGTTTGTTGGCTGGAGTATAGCATTGCTTCGAGGGCGATTTCCTCAATGTGTCAAAACCGGAACCACAGAGGACACAAAGGTACACAAAGGAGATCTGCAGTCCGCTGGTCTTGCTGATTTCCTTCGTGAACCTTCGTGGTTAATGCCCTGGACTTCGCGGAAGGACCAAGCAGGCCGCGCCGAAACTTAAGGCCAGCGTTTGGCCGTATCTTCCCAGCCTGCTGCACGAGCGGCTTGCGGGCTGGCATTGACGGCCGCTTGCGGAATCCGAATCGGCTGCTGTGTGGTTGTAGGAGTAGCCAATGTCGGCTTATTGCTTGTGGCTTCCAGCATCGACTCTTTGTCGTCTGACAACAAGGGTGCCGCTACTCGGAGCGCCTCGACTTCCTTCTCCAATCGCGCCAGTTCGAGTTCCTTCTGCCGTAGAACCTCATAAACATTCTTCATACCTGGGTCCCCTCGTCAAATGTTCTTGAGTGAAGCATTTTGCCGCACTCTAACAGGAAAGTTACGTTTGTCAAGGAAGAACAAGTGGAAAACGGCCACTCAGATGGCCGAGGCCGCATCTGACTCGCGTTGATCCGACTTCCTGGTTCGCGCGGGCGGTCCATCCTCTTGCTGCCACTTTCGCGCCAGTTGATCCAGTTCGCCCAGCACCTTCTGAATGTCTTTCATGCGCTTCGTAATGCCATAGGTCACGGAGGGAGGGATGGTGGGTTCGTAGTCGCGATAGACAAACCCCTCCTGTTCCAAAAGCCGGAGCCGTTCGGTCAGCACGCGAGACGAAATGCCGTCGATCTGCCGGCCAAGAGCGCCGAACCGAGTCGGTCCGTTCGAAGACAACACCCAAAGAATGTGCATGGTCCACGGCCGAGCAAGTACTTCAAGCAATCCCCCCATAGGACAGGGCGCAGGCGATTGGGCATAGCGACGCACGTTGCTACCTCACATAGTTACTTTAAAGTTCCTACTTTACAAATACAAGTAGTTATTTAAAGTAACTTCAGGAAGGCGGGCGCCGTCACGCTCATGATTCACAACTTCTGGGCAGTGAAAGATTGGATGATGGCGCAGGTGCAAATGGCGATGTTCATGAAGAACGTCACCATGACTGGAGGCGCTCTCCTTGTCTCCCAATTCGGAGCGGGTCCGCTGAATCTCGACGCGCGGAAGACTTAGCGCTCCGTAGTTAACATTCAGCACTTACCTTTGATGCGGCCGAACACCATCGGGAGAATCGTCCCGGGAATTGCCGATTGTTGGATGATGCCCGCCGCCCCCGCAAGTGTTCATTTGCGGACATGCCTGCGCGGCTGCGCACATCCTTCATCCTCGCAAAAGCGGTATTCGCACTCGCTTTCCGACTGCTTGTCACATTCTTGTAAATCGTCTCACCTTTCCCAACTCTCAACGTCCAACTAGGCAATCAGTTCGGGTGTTGGACGGATCGCGATCTCGTCCCGGAATCGAACATATGTACATGAGAGACGCGCACCAGCAGAATTTGATTGCGATGGAACGAGTGAGCGCCCGCTTGCGTATCTAGGCGCAGGACGTATCTAGGCGCAGGAATAGTGTATCCGGACCAACGGGCGACGGTACCAACTGATCAGCGAGCTTGGAGGTGGAGGTCATGCAGTACGGAGCGAATGGCAGCAATGGGACGGGCAATGGGACCTTTTTACATACGGGGGATCCTCATGTCCAGGAAGTAGTCAAAACAGCTCATGAAGAACTGCGGCAGCTGATGCGTCAGCGGGCTGAGATCATGAAACGCATTGGCACCCTGAAGCAGACAATCTCGGGGCTCGCCAATTTATTTGGCGACGACATCTTGGGGGAAGACTTGCTGGAGTTGGTCGACCGCAAGACTGGAGGGCGCCAGCCCGGCTTTACGAAAGCATGTCGCATGGTTTTGATGGAAGCGGGACGCCCCTTGGCGGTGCGCGAAGTCTGCGAGCAGATTCAGCAACGTTTGCCCGCGATTTTGCTTCGCCACAAAGATCCATTGGCTTCCGTAACCACAGTGCTCAACCGGCTGGTGGAATATGGCGAAGCGTTAAGCGTAGTGCGAGAGAATGGCCGGCGAGCATGGCAGTGGGTATCGGATCCTCTGCCGGCAGAACAACGCCAGTAGAGCAGATGTAACTGTAGAGACGCAGCTCGCTGCGTCTCTGGCGGACGTTTCGCATTTTGTCGCCGCCCCCGAAGCGTTGCGAGCAACGCTTCTACAGTCTCCACGCGCACTGGCGTATGTTTGCCCGCTACGCTGGCAGCAGCATCCCTTTTTCCAGATGCCGGGTCACGTGCGCGTAGGATGCTGCGTGCGGATCGTGCGTCACCATCACTACCGTCTTGTGAAAATCCTCATTCAGGCGTTTGAGAATTTCCAACACTTCGGTTGCGGAGTGGCTGTCGAGATCGCCCGTCGGCTCGTCGGCCAGCAGCAGCGTAGGATCGCTGACAATCGCCCTCGCAATCGCGACTCTTTGCTCCTGACCGCCGGAAAGCTGCTTCGGAAGGTGGTTCACCCTTTCTTCCAATCCAACCAGTTTGAGAGCGGTCATCACGTGATCGCGTCGCTGCTGTGCCGTCAGCTTGGTCAGCAGCAACGGCAGTTCAACATTCTCGAACGCGGTGAGCACCGGAATCAGGTTGAAAGTCTGGAACACATATCCGATGTGCACGTTCCGCCAGTGCGCGGATTGAGAATCGCTAAAGCGGAAAACGTTTTCGCCCAGCACCAGTAATTCTCCCGACGTGGGCTTGTCGATGGCCGCGATCATATTCAGCAGCGTGGTTTTGCCCGAGCCCGACGGACCCATAAGAGCCATGAATTCTCCCGCCGCGATCTCGATCGAAACATCGTCGAGAGCCTTCACCTCGAAGGCATCGCGCTTGAACACTTTGCTCACGTTGCGCACCTGAACAACTTTGGTTTGCGTAGCGGTATTGGATAATGTAGCAGTGCTCATGATTGTCCCTTGATCTTGATTTTGTCGCCGTCCTTCAAATTCGGTGGACCCGTGGTAATTACGTTCTCGCCTCCGACCAGGCCTTTCACGATCAAACCGCCGCTGCGTTGCGATACCACTTGAATCTCACGCATCAACGCCTTGCCGTTGAACGCAATAAGAACAACTTTCTTGCCGCCTTCATCGCGAACTGCTGTGGTCGGCACGAACACGCCGGATGGTTCAGAACTCGTGGCTTTCTTTTCTTCCGCGAGGAACTTCACAGTGGCATTCATCTCCGGGCGCAAATATTCATCCGGATTCAGGATCTGCACTTTCACCTGCACCGTAGCTTTCTGACGGTTCGCCTCGGGTGAAATCTGCGCAATCACTCCTTCGTACTTCCGATCAGGATAAGCATCGACCGTGACGATGCCTTTCTGGTTCGGTCCGAGCTTGGCAAAATCGTCCTGCGCGATGTCGAGCTCGACCTGGATGTCTTTGAGATCGGCAAGAGCCACGACCGATCCCTGCGGACCACCTTCAGCATTGCTGGCAAATCCAGAGGTGATCAGCTCGCCTTTTTCCGCAGTGCGCTCAAGAATCGTCCCGGTAACGGGCGCGCGAATTACCGTAGCATCAAGTTGCGACTTGGCGTAGGCTTGCTGACCTTCCGCTTGCAGTTCTGCGCCTTTGGCGCGGGCAATCTCTTCCTGACGAGGCCCGATCTTCATCAGCTGGAAAGCTTTCTCCAGAGAATTCACTCGCTGCTGGTCAGAGTCAAATTTGGCGGTGGCGTCGTCGAGGTTTTGTTTCGAGACAACGCCTCCGGCTGCGAGCTCGCGACTGCGATCCAGCGTGAGCTTGTCGTTCGCCAGTGTGGCGCGGGCTTCGTCCAGATTGTGTTGGGCCTGCTGGACCTCCTCGGGACGCGATCCATTTTGTAGCTCTTCAAGATAGGCCCGTGCGTTGTCGGCGGCGCCTTTGGCTTGCTCATACTGAGCGCGGAATTCGTCGTCCTCCAGGCGGACCAGCACCTGACCTTCTTTCACCTTGTCGCCCTTTTCCACGCCGATCCACGCTACCCGGCCTGTGACCTTGGTATTCACGTTGATCTTGTGATGAGCAACG
>Ga0210383_10001373_pt1 | contig 22246 bp, 24 predicted proteins | sample IncBWC14OmetaG_FD_160072 | JGI IMG/M metagenome (GOLD analysis project Ga0210383, IMG submission 160072) | Forest soil microbial communities from Barre Woods Harvard Forest LTER site, Petersham, Massachusetts, United States - Inc-BW-C-14-O ... | reverse complement strand
CATAATCCTATTATTCCTTCACTGCTTGCATCTTCAAATCCACACTGGGATCGGCGGCCTGCGCGGGCGTTATCGCAGTCCTAGCCCCGATCAGCTTTCGCGCGGCCAAATGGTCGGCGGGGCGGTTCACGGAATCCACGGCAGCCAATCGATCGTCCCTGAAATAAAAAACGGAAAACTTGCGGCTCTCAGGTTCGCCACGCGTGACCACCTGCCCATAGCCGCCGGATAGCCCAGCCATTTGAAGCTTGATGTCGAATTGATCCGTCCAAAACCAGGGCACGGCGGAGTAACTTTCCGAGCGGCCTACGATGGCAGCCGCGATGCATTTCGCCTGGTCGACGGCATTCTGCACGGATTCTATCCGCACGCGCCCGGTGGCGAATGGATTGGGATGATTGGCGCAGTCGCCGAGGGCGTACACGCTCTCATCTTCAGTCCGCAAATGCTCATCCACCACGATGCCGTTCGAAATAGTGAGTCCTGCTTCTAGAGCCAGATCCGTATTCGGAACAACTCCAATTCCGACCAGCACGAGATCCGCCGGGCAAACGGAGCCATCGCTCAGGACAATCCCGCTCACCTTTCCATGATCGCTTACAACGTCTACAAGTCCGACACCAAGCGAGATCCCCACGCCGTGACTCGCGTGAACCTCGCGATAAAAATCGGACAGCAGAGGAGAAACCACCCTGGGCATGAGCCTCTGCTGAAGTTCCAGCACGCGAACCGATTTGCCCTGCGTAGACGCGGCCGCCGCCAGTTCCAAACCGATGAATCCTCCGCCGATCACCACGACATCCCGCGCGTGTTCCAGACGTTGCCGGATGTCGACCGCCTCGGCGTCCGTGCGCAGATAGCAAATACCATCCAACTCTGCGGCCTCGATTGGCAAGGTCCGATTGCGCGCCCCCACTGCGAGTACCAGCGCTTCATATGGAACGTTACGGCCCGATCGAAGACGCACTGCGCGAGCGACGCGATCGACTTGCACTGCCTTCTCGCCCATCATCAGATCGATGCGGTGGCTTTCATAAAAGGCCGAGGGCCGCAAGGCAGTGTCTTCGATATCCTGCTTGCCGGCCATGAAGCCCTTGGAAAGCGGAGGACGTTGGTAAGGGAGATTCGGCTCATCGCCGATCAGCGTGATGGCGTCGTCATAGCTTTCCATGCGCAGCGATGCCGCCACTTGAAAGCCGCCTTGGCCAGCTCCGACGATAACTACGCCACCCGCCGGCATTGTTCTAGACCAACGCCATCATTGCTGGGTAGGCGGCGTGTGAACGACCAGCCCGTTGAGCTCTTTCGTTACCGGTATCTGGCAGCCCAGACGGCTATTCGGCCGCCGCTCAGAGGCCGTCGTGTCGAGCATAGCGTCCTCATCTTCCTGTATCGGCTTCAGGAGCCCGAGGAACGCCTCGTCCACATACACGTGGCAAGTGGCGCATTGGCAGGCGCCTCCACACTCGGCGACAATGCCTTCGATTCCATTCTTGATGGCGCCTTCCATCACCGAGTCGCCGATTGGTACGGCGACTTGATGAGTAGCTCCGGCATCGGAGATGTAGGTCACAGAGGCAGTATCAGTTTGCTTTTTTCCAAAGAGGCTCATGATCGTTAGGTGCTTTAACTACAGTACGGCACTTTGCACTTCCCGATCACGGCCTCTCAATTCGTGGAGGTCGCCTTTTGGTCCTTCACCTGGAGCTCGTTGACTACCTGGCGAACATTAGGAACCGAAGCAGCTACATTCTGAGCCTGGGCTCGGCCGCTCTGACTGCCGACAGTTCCGTCCAACGTAACCACGCCGTTTTTCACGCTGTGTTTGATTCCGTCCTTCCATCCGTTTTGAATGAAGGCGGCGTCCAGGTTCTTATCGATCGCCTTGTCTAAGTCGGAATTGACGTCTTTCGCTTCGCGCTCCGCTCCGGGGGGCAGGACCGCAATTTCATCGGAAACCACTTGTCCGCCGGCGAGGGACCGCGCAATCGATTCGGCCTGTGCTTTGTCGCCATCCGTGGCCACATGACCACGCAAGGTCACAATGCCTTTATCGCGATCCTGACTAACCGACACGTCCTTGAGACCAGGCTGGTCAAGCGACTTACGGATGCTATCGGAAACATCGGGCGACTTAGACGTGGAAGAGCATCCCACGAAGGTAAAACCAACCGCCATCACGAAGCAACTTACACCCATTTTGTACAATTTCATAGTTTGTCCTTTGGTCGAAGTTACATGACCGCAACCCTACAAGCATTCCAGTGGCCAAGCTGGATTCCTCGTAATCTTGTAACTTGTGGCTAAGCCAAACCTGTATTTCTTATAGCTTGTGAGTATTCCATGGAAATTCTTGCGCGAGCGTCGCATGGTGGTTGCTGACGTGCATACTGCAATGGCAATATGCGAACGGAAGAAGAACGAAGCTCGGTCCAGAGTGATCCGCGAAATAAGGGAAATTCAAATCCCCAGCACATCCGGGTATCCTTTTGGATGATTGCGCTGATCGTGTTTGCCCTGTCCCTGACAGCGGTTTATATCTGGGTTCGGGGCTAGGCTCGCCAAAGCTGCTGGGTAGCTAGCTTCGCACCCTCGGCCATTGCCCGGAACTTCGCCCACATCACCGTCGGATGGATTTCAGGTTGATAAGTCGCTTGCGAAGAGAAACCGCAATCAGTTCCGGCGATCACGTTCTCGCGTCCTACCAGACGGGCGAAACGGACGATGCGCTCGGCGATCAGCTCGGGATGTTCCACAATGTTGCTCGCGTGAGTGACAACGCCCGGGATAATAACCTTGCCATCCGGCAACTTCACGTTTTCCCATACATGGTATTCGTGCTCATGCCGGGCATTGGCGGCCTCAAACGAATAGGCGCCCGCGTTCACCCTTAGAATTACCGGCAGCATGTCTTTCAACGGAGCGTCGTGCACGCGTGGTCCCTCGTTGATCCCGTAGCAAGTGTGGAAGCGGACTTTCTCCGCAGGAATTCCGCGCAAGCCATGATTCACAGCTTCTATATAGTTTTCGGCCATGTTCTTCTTTTCGGCTGCGCTCAGCGGCGAGTAACTATAGAGCTCTGTCAAAAATGGATCGTCAATTTGCAGCAGGAACCCGGCATCCACGATAGCCCGATATTCATTGCCAAGCGCCTCGGCCACCGCGTGCATGTACTCTTTGTCGCTGGCGTAATACTCGTTCTTACCGACACCACTCGGCGCCACCGCCGGCATGAACACGTCCGAAGGCTCGAATCCTTGCAGCGCCGCTTTTAGATTTTCAATATCGCGCTGCACCGCTTCCTGTCCTCGATAGGACACCGGACCCGTACATAGAAACGGAACCAGCGGAGCCAGAGTGACGCCCAGCATCGCAGTGCTGAAGTATTGTTTGTAATATTCCGGGAACGCCTCCACCTCAGTCTGGAACATCGCGCTTCGCGGACCGGGCCTGGCTTCAAAACCCGCCAGCCTCTCGTTGACGTATGCAAAGAAACCAGGCTTGCTCTGCTCGCCGTCGGTGGGAATATCGATGCCGCACTCCACCTGTTGGCGGACAACATCGGCCACTGCGCTGCGAACGCTCGCGGCATAAGCATCGCGATCGTAAGGCGCTCCCTGAATCTTCGCCTTCATCAAATCCAGTAATCCCGTGGGACGCGGCAGACTGCCGCAATGAGTGGTCAGAATACGATCTGTGCTGCGTTTCATAGGAAAGAGTCCTGCTCAGTTTACTCGATCCACACCAAGGCGGCGAAAGCCTATGCCGGACTCAGATTCATGTAAAATGGCCGCGTGCCCGATCGCTCCATCGTCTTAACTTTCGCGCTGCTGACGGCTTTCGCGGCAGTCCCCTGTACGGCCGCGGTGTCTGGCGAAGCCGTGTACCAACGCCGTTGCGCCGCTTGCCACGACCATCCAACGGAATCCACGCCGCCCCGCGCTTCGCTGAAGCAGTTATCGGTCGCGCGAATTTTGCGAACGCTCGACTTTGGCGTGATGATCAACATCGCGTACGTCCTGACGCGCGACGAACGTGAAGCCGTCGCCAGCTACCTGGGTGTCGATCGGCCCGATACGCCGGTGCCTCAGCAAGCCTACTGCTCAGACCGCACCGTAAACATCGGAGCGTCGCCGAAACCGGTGTGGGATGGTTGGGGGCCCGACCCCACCAACACGCGCTACACCACATCCAGCGGCATCACGCTGAATCAAACCGGCAAGCTCAAGCTGAAGTGGTCCTATGCATTCGAAGGCGATGTTACCGCGTTCGGCGCGCCCACGGTGCTCGGCAATACGTTGTTTGTCGGCAGCGCGGGCGGTGCAGTGCAAGCCCTGAGCACCGAATCCGGCTGTGTTCGCTGGGTGTATCAAGGCAGCGGACCGGTGCGATCCGCCATCGTTATCGTCCCCAATGGCAAGACGCACGTGGCCGTGTTTACCGATCTCACGGGATGGGCTTATGGCATCGAAGCCGAGAGCGGACGCCAGTTGTGGAAGAAGAAGCCAGAGCCGCACGAATCCACGCGCTTGACCGGCTCGGCCGCCGTAAAGGATGGAGTGGCCTTCATTCCAGCCGCCTCTTGGGAGGAAACGCGTTCGAACAATCCGGAGTATCCGTGTTGTACGTTTCGAGGTAGCGTGACGGCGTTGCGCGCTAAAGACGGAACCGAAGTTTGGAAAACATACACCATTCGCGAGAAACCCAAGGAGCTGGAGAAGGCCGCGGGCACTGTTGGAACCTGGGGACCGTCAGGTGCCGGTGTTTGGGGATCGCCAACCATAGATGAGAAGCGCGGCTTGCTCTATGTCACGACGGGCGACAACTTTTCAACGCCCGCTACAGATATGAGCGACTCGGTGCTGGCTCTCGAAATCAAGACCGGACGCATTGTATGGTCTAAGCAAATCACTCCCGGTGACGTGTTCGGCGGGGCATGCCAGACTCCGGGTGCGACATGTCCTGGGCCAGACCACGACTTCGGGTCGTCCGTCATTATTGAAAAACTCGCCAACGGCAGCGACATCTTGCTGGCCGGACAGAAATCGGGTGTCGTGTATGCGCTGAATCCGGATCAGAAAGGCGCCATTCTGTGGCAGACTCGCGTCGGCAAGGGCGGTACCAACGGAGGCGTGCAGTGGGGCATGGCGAGCGATGGACAAAAGGTGTACGCAGCAGTGTCCGATCTGACGCGGACAACTACCACTGGAGCCGGTAGAATAGGATCGCCTCCCAATCCCTCGTTAGGCGGAGGCCTCACCGCTTTACGCATTTCCGATGGCGAAAAAGTTTGGTACGCCGCGCCGACGCCTTGTGGTTCCAGGCCGCTCTGCAGTCCAGCGCAGCCGGCTGCGCTAACAGCCATACCCGGCGTCGTATTCTCCGGATCTGACGACGGGCATCTGCGCGCTTTCGCCACCGAGGATGGCCGAGTACTTTGGGATTTCGATACCGTGCGCGAATATCAAACCGCAAACGGCGTGAAGGGCAAAGGCGGATCGCTCGATGGCGCGGGTCCAGTGATCGTTGGTGGCATGCTGTTTGTGAACTCAGGATACGCGCGGAATGGCGCCATGGGCGGTAATGTTCTGTTGGCGTTCGCGCCCGAAGAGTAGCAGCGAATAGGAGCAAGGAGTTCGAGATGAAACGTCGATTTCAAGTAGCGCAGCTTGCGGCCGCGCTCGGTTTAATAGCTCTTCTCGGGCGGGCGCAAACGCCCCCACCCACTGCCGATCCTTATGCCAACAACCCGGATGCCGGAAAACTCCAATTTCCCCTCGCGGCAGCGGCTGGCAAGGACTCCGGCGCGATTACCAAAGCGCCAACAGACGCCGTCAATCAGGGGATTCTCGATCCGGCCAAATGGAAATACGGGCCGGCCTTCGATGCGCCCGCCGATGCCAAGATCTGGAATCCGGTGATGATCAAGATGATGAAAGGCGAAAAGGTGACCGGCGGCACGGTGTTCAGCACCGACACGCCGGAAACTTATTGTGCGATGGCCAACGCGGGCTACGACTTCATCTGGACCGAGATGCAGCACGATTCGCGCGATTGGGGAGCGGTGGGCCGAATGTGGAAAGCGTGTCCACACGCGAAAGCCGTCCCGGGTGTCCGGGTGGCTTATACAGATGAGCGGGAAATCCAGCACGCCATGGATTTGGGCGCGCTAGTGATTGTGATTCCCACCGTCCGCTCGGTGGAAGAAGGGAAAGCCGCGCGAGATTGGACCATGTTCCCGCCGTTCGGCAAGCGCAGCCAGGGCGGCGGCCAGGCCTTCGATCCGGAAATGTGGGGCAGCGTTCCGGGCGGTTATCGCCAGACCATCAACCGCAATGTCGTACTGATCGAAATGATCGAGACGCTGGACGGCGCGGCGGCTGCGCGCGAGATCGCTGCTATTCCGGGCGTGACCGCGATTTTTGCGGCCAGCGGCGATCTGGGGAATTTCTCGGGCTACAAGCAGGGCACGCCGGATTACGAGCGTCTGATCAATGTGGTGCACGATGCCGCCATCGGCGCGGGCAAACGGTTGTGCGGTCCTTTCGCATGGCGCGACCGTCCTGATTTCACCTGCTTTCAAAACGGCAGCGAGACTGCAGCCATCCAGCGCGGCGTCGCGGCCGAACTTGGCCCTCTGAAGGATACGCAAGGCAAGCCGGAAGTGGGACCTTATGCTCCGAAGAAATAGAGTTCGCGTATTCCTGATTGCGTCGCTCGCGATATTGTTCGGCGTGCTCACGGCCACAGCGCAAGTAAAACCGCCACCCGCTCCATGGAGGGGCGCTGGTCCCACGCCTTGTTTGGGCTCGGATGGCGGCATCTTTCAGTGCCCGCCAGCAGCGCAAGTAATCGCGATCCGCGCCGGACGCTTATTCGACACCACGGCCGGCCAGATGTTGACGAAACAAGTGGTGATTCTTTCCGGCGAGCGAATCACCGCGGTCGGACCTGAGGCTAAGGTGAAGATTCCCTCAGGAGCGCAAGTGATCGACCTGAGCCAGGCCACCGTCTTGCCAGGATTGATCGACGCACACACCCACATGTTCGATACCCGCGGTCCGAACGGCACGACGGAAGCCTCGATGGTGATTGCAATATCAAACGTACAGGCGGACCTGCGGGCCGGCTTTACTGCCGCGCGAGACATGAGCACGCACGGTAACGGATACGGCGATATTACGATCCGCGATGCAATCAACCAGGGCCGTATCGAGGGCCCGCGATATCAAGTATCCACGCGCGGGATCGTTTGGGGCGCCACGCCACCGAACCCCGCGGCTCCCGATAATCCGCTAACAAGTGCGGTGGTTCGCAACGTCGAAGATGCACGCGCGGCGGTGCGCGATCAAATTGAGCACGGTGCGGATTGGATCAAGCTGTTTCCAGCCGGCGCTTATTCATTCACCCCCGCCGGCGTGGCCGAATATCAGGTGACGTATCCGATGCCGGTGTTACAGGCCCTGATCGATGAGACGCATCGCCTGGGAAAGAAGACCGCGTGTCACGTGTACGGAGGCGAAGGAGAAAAGAACTCGATCATCGCCGGATGCGACACCATCGAGCATGCCTTCGCACTGGATCAGGAGCAGGCCGACATGATGGTGCAGAAGCGCCTGTATTACGATCCCACTTTGGTTCGCTACATCGAACCTTACATGGACGATAACGACTCCAAAAGCACCGGCGGAAAATACCGCATGATTCCGATTTTCGAGCACGCGGTTCAGCTGGCGGCGGCCACCAAAGGGATGAAAATCATGGTTGGCAGCGGCGCCGATGGATCCACCTACGCGCACGGAACACAGGCTCTCGATTTTGAGGCGCTGGTGAAACACGGCGGCCTGAGCCCAATGCGCGCTATTCAAGCCGGAACTACGATCAATGCCGAAGTGTTAGGATGGCAAGACCAGATCGGCTCTATCAGCAAAGGCAGGTACGCCGACCTGATCGCCGTCTCAGGCGACCCTTTGGCTGACATCACAGAACTGCAGCGCGTGAAGTTCGTGATGAAAGGTGGAAAGGTCATCCGGAACGACATGCCGCAGCCTACGCCGGGACCGTAGCTTGTGAAGCGTGCGCCCGGTGTCCGGCACGTTTCGCGATGATTGTGTCGAGCGCCAGTTTGCCAGGTCCGAAAATCAAGACGATCAACGAAGCAATCAGGAACGTGAACGGCGCGGCGGCATAGAACTTGTCGGGGTCCGAGAAAAACGAGAGCAGCGCCTCGTGGTCGCCAACGTAATATGCCACCGCCATATCCGCCGCCAAGAGGAATGCGATGAGCCGCGAACCCAGTCCGATAGCAAGCAGGATGCCCCCGGCGAATTCCAGCCCAGAAATGAAGTAGGCGTTGAATGCGGGCGCCGGGATGCCCAGGCTAGTGAAGTAGTTGGTAACTTTGCCCAGATCCCCCAGTTTGCCCCATCCGGTCTGCATGAACTGCCATCCCCAATAGAGCCGGACAATCAACAGGAACAGCGACTCCAGGCTAGATGTCGCGCGCACAAACATTTCATATAACTTCTGTATTCTCTGCATCACGCATCTCCGCCACACAGCCAGCCCAATCGCGCCCAATCTGCAAACCACGTTTGGACCTGTTGCGGCTCCAAATCCGTCGCGGCTTCCAAGGCCTCTCCAATCGGCCGGCCGCGGCCGATCGCCTGCAGCAAACCAAACTCGCCGGGTTCCAGGCGTCGATAGAAAACGGTGAATTCCACGCGATGCACGGCAAGAAAGATCCTCTGCGGCTTCAGCTGCGCATAGCGGCGCACCATGTGTCGATGCACAGGCGCAGTCACCGCATTGCTGGCCCTACTGTGCTCTTCCGCGTTCTTGGTGACCTTAACCCGCAGCTCATCAACCGGATATTGCAACTCGAGAAGTCCGATGTGGGGCTGCAAGCCGATCACGAGCTTGGGACCGAGTTCGAGCAAATCTTCCGGACCAAGCGTCTTGCGCTCGGCATTGTCGAATGCCTCAATGTGGGCCCATTCCAGGCGAATCATGTCCAGCGCAAGCACCAGATTCTTGCCCGCGAATTCCGGATGCGACGTCAGCCACGCTTCCAAGCGCGACCCAAGGTTGCGCAGCGTAAACGATTGCGATGGGCACTCTGCCAAATACGCATGCGACAGGCGCTGGAAGGCCCGCTCTCCAAGCACCGCGCACAATCCCGGAAAATCCTCGTTGAACGAATCCAGAATGCGATACCAGTATTGCCGGTGATAGATGTTGAGCCGCTCGGTGGAGGTCAACCGATCGTTCGGTTTCACCAACTGCTTCGCTTCCACGCCGACAGAAGCTTTTAGAGGGCTCATTACAGCCCCGGCAATGCGCCGCTGAAATTCCATCAGTTCCATCACCGCGCCACCGCCGGAACGTCGATGAATTGCTCGGCCTTGCGAGCCTCGGCGTGGACTTCGTCAAAAGACGGAATACGATCGTCCCACTCAAGCAACGTCGCGGTAGGGCCGATGCGCCGGATGGCGTGTTCGTAAAGCTCCCATACAGGATCAAGCACCGGATGATCGTGAGTATCCAGAATGTACTTCTCGAACCTGGAATGCCCGGCAATGTGAATCTGCGCAACGCGATCGGCCGGAACGCTATTCAGGTAATCATACGGATCGAAGCCATGATTCTGCGACGACACATAGATGTTGTTCACATCCAGAAGAATTCCGCAGTCGGCATGTTCCACCACTTCATTCAGAAATTCCCACTCGGTCATTTCAGAAACGTGGAATTCCGCGTAGCTGCTCACATTCTCCACCGCAATTGGGACTTCCAGAAAATCGCGCGCTTCGCGAACTTTTCGCGCCGTGATCGCGGCGGCTTCAAAGGTGTACGGCATCGGCAGCAGGTCGTGCGTATAACGTCCATCCACGCTGCCCCAGCACAAATGGTCAGTGAGCCAGGGCGTCTTGGTTCGCTTTACCAGCGTTTTCAAACGCCGCAGATGTTCGCGATTCAGCGGCTCGGCCGAGCCGAAATACATAGAGACGCCATGCTGAACCACGCGATATTGTTCCAGAATGCGATCGAGAATCGCCAGCGGACGGCCGCCATCGATCATGTAGTTTTCCGAAATAATTTCGAACCAATCCACCACCGGCTTGCGTTCCAGGATGTGCTGGTAATGCGGAACGCGCAGGCCGATTCCGATGCCGTATTCGGTGTGTCCGTTAAATCGATTGGCTGGCATAGTTCGTTAAACGAAAAAGGGCGCGGTCGGATTCACGCGCGCCCCCACGGAGTATGCTTAAACCTTCTTGGACCCGTCGGTGGCGCAGCCGCCCTTGCCCTTGCACGAGTTCTTGCCCTTGCAGCCGTTGTCGCTCGAGCTGCAGCCGCCCTTGCCCTTGCACGAATTGAGGCCCTTACAGGCGTGTTTCTCAACCTTGTCGGCCGCAGCCTGCCCGGCGATGGCGCTGATGGCGGAACTCGCGGAACTGAATCCGGCTCCCGTCGCGTTCGTGTTCGCCACACTTGCCGCGCGGGCCACGGTGCCGCCCAGCAAACCCGTGAAGGCCGCCGTGAGTACCAGGGAACTTTTCGAAATCTTCATTACCTATTCTCCTTTTGAGTTTCTAACTTCGTGAGTGTCCGGATCATCCGCCACTCTGCTTAGTGATTCGACCACCGGCGTGAAAAAGTCACGCTGGAAAAAATAAAACCCGCCAGCGCACACACCACCACTACGGAAAGGTGCGCAACCACAATATGGTAGACGTTCATATTGGGGCAATGGATTTCAAGGACCGTCAGCCCAGCCAAGCCCGCCAGCCCCCCGGCCGTTGCGCCAGTGAGCGCCGGCGATAGCGCCGCGCCTCTCCACAGCACTATTCCAAACAGAATCGCCGTAGGAATCGCGAACATCATCCCGGCCCGAAAGCATACCAGGCTGTCATGGGCGAATGCTGTCTCCTGCATCGGGTGAAAAATCAGCACCACCGAAGCAATCAGCAGTATAAATACGCCAGCGCCAAAAAGCGCGGTGGTCCGCACGTATTTGGCTGCCGGCCTCATCTGGCGGACCAGAGAGAAAGCCAACAGACTGGCGATTGCGAGCAGCGGGATAAACACCACTGGCCGTTGCAGGTTGCTCAGCGCTTCCCAGCCATCTCTACCGGCAATCAGATAACAACTTACGATGCAGATCGCGATGAAAATCCCGGCCAAAGCGCCAACATAAACACCGTCGGACGCCATAGGCCGCACGGGCCTCAAGTCGGCGATCACTGCCGATTCGATTTGTTTCAGGCGGTCCGCTCGAAGCTGCGGCAACTCCTGGGCGTCAATCAAGCGATCCAACTCGCCCTGAGTAACTTCCCGCCGGTTCATACCTCTGTCCCCTTCCCCGCCCTCGACAGTTGCAGCACGCTGCGCAGACGTTCATACGCGCGATGCGCCTTTTGTTTTACGGATCCCACGCTCGACGATGTCGCGCACGCAACTTCTTCCAGGCTAAGCCCGTTGACCTTGAGCAAAGTGAGCACTTCCCGCTGGCTGGCAGGAAGATCGGCAATCAGTTTGTCAAAGGGCGGGAGGTCGGTCGCTTCGCTGGTTGGGACAGCGGGCTCCGGCAACGTTTCCACCACCAGCTCGCGCATGGCAATCCGTCGGCGCTTCCGGTAATTGTCCACCCGGACGCGACGGGCGATGGCATAAACCCAGGGCAGCACGGGCTCGCCGGGACGATAGGTGTGCCGGACGCGGTGAATGCGCAACCAAGCGTCCTGCAGCATGTCCTGGGCGTTGTCGGCGTTCCCGAGTTGAGCCGCGAAGAAGCGATAAAGCTGCGGGCTAAGCTGTTCGATCAGCATTGTAGTCGCCCGCGCATCGGCTTGTTGGTATCGCACCATCAGTTGCTCCAGCCCGGCGTTCGTGGATTCTTGAGCTAAAGGGGATGCCTCCAATATAGGTTCGCTCGAGCTGCCCATGGAGTTACGGTCCGAAGTTAGAGGACCCAATCTTAGTTTAGCGGAGCGCTAAGCTGCCCTACGGCTTCGGCGCACCCACTGCATTACCTGGAAGGCGCTTCCCACAATACAGAGGACAATGAAACCTACCATAATCCATGTAGTTAAGGGATCGCGAGCGATTCTTAAGATCTGGCGTCCGAACTGGATGGCCAATAAGCCGACGATCGTGAATCGGATGGCCCGCGCGATGAACACCAGGCCGAACAGGTGCCGGCGGGGATACGCAAACGCGCTGGCGCTCGCAATAACCAACGTAAATGGAAATGGCGGCGGGGCGAGACAGGCAACTCCGATTGCGACGCCGGCCTGTTTGCTCATTCGCCGTTTGAAATATTCCAGCCGCCGGGGCTTCATCATCTTCTTCAGTCCCTCCTCGCCTCCCTTGCGGCAAACGACATCCAGCAAGGCAACTCCAAGCGTGGAGCCGATGGCCGCCGTCACGATGTAAAGGGGCAAGTGCCCGTGATCGCGTGCCGTCAGAATAACCACCAGCAGATCGTTTCCAAACGGAAGGAAAAGAAATGAAGAATCGGCGATACCCAGAAGGAGCGGCCCAAACAGGCCGAGGTGGAGCAGCCACGCAAAAAGATACCGGAGAAGGCTGTTCACGCCCATTGGATGCTCGGTCCACTGTTGATGTAACGAAAGGTTTCACGCGCTGCGGTGGACGGACGTGAGGACGACTTATCGCGGCGCAACAGAACTCGCAGATGGTGATGGAATTTGTGCGGCTGGACGATTAGCCAGCCGCGAATCGTTACTGATGGTGGTAGGAATTATGCGCTGGTCTTAGCGGCTTGCGCCTGTCCAGCCATCTGATCCCGATAGGATTTCATCATTTCCCTCGAGGAAGCTGAACGCTGGCGGCCATTGGGCGTGGCATCGATCAGCTTTTCCAGGTTTGAGGCGAAACCCGGGCCGAATGCCTTGCGGATATCACCGAGCAGCGGTTCAATCTTGCTAAACACTCCGATGTGTTCGCCATTGGCCTCGGTGAAGAGCTCCTGGCTAATGACGCCCCGATTAACGAACGCGGCGGCCATGTCCCAATAGCTAACTACCATGCGCAAATGGCCGCTATGTGGGCCCATAATCACACTGCTGAAGTCGCCCATGTTCTCCGGATTGAATTCGCGAAAAAACCAGTCGCGAGCTTCGCGCATGGTCTCTTCGCGACGCAAGTCATACAACGTCAGAATGAGACCAGCTTCTTCTTGAATCGACATACAATCGCTCCTTTGCGAATCAGGCGCTACAGCGCGCCATCGAGACGAGTGTAGCAAAGCCGCATTTCAATCCGGTATCACCTGGAGGGATCAGCTAGAGGAACAGAACCTGCTCCACCCGTTCGGCGTCGAGGACGCGCTCGGAGCGGCCGTCGGACGTCAGCCGCGAGATCGAGGCTCCATCGGAATGCAAGACGCTGCCATCGGAAGCCAGATCGAAGGCGAGCACGCTGCGCGCGATCACTTCATTCTGGCCGCCTGCCGGGCGTCGGATCAGCTCCCAAGATGGCGGCACGCGATAACGCGCATCCTCGTCGTCCGATTGCTGCATTTGGGCGCGTGCCAGGTTGCCATAGATGAACAACTGGCGCGGGTCCATATGCCGTTGGATGGCGCCTTTTTGGGTAACCAGCGGCTTGCCGCTATACAGCATCGAAAACACGTTGAAGTATAAAAAGATGGCGCGGGCTATACGGAACGGCAACACCGCGGCATCTTTGAAGGATGTGAGCAAACTCGCGTCGGGAACGCCCGATTCATAGGGCTTTCGAATATAGTAAAGCGACCCGTCCTGAGCTTGGCGGGGCTGCAGCAGATCCCGGCCGCTCTCAGAAGCGATCTCTTCCAGATCTCCCGAATCCAGATCTAATCGTTGAATCGCGCGGGCCCCAATCCGGCGAAACGCCCGCCGGCATCGCGACCAAGGCCTGCACTCTGAAAGACGATCTGCCGCTTGGCTCCAGGCACCCAGTGCGGAAGTTGATCGAACGAGTCGCCCTCGGTTACCTCCGAGAAATCCGTCCCGTGCATCGGCAGCACGGCAATGTTGGATTGCATATTGTCCTGATGGAATGCCGTGGCAGCCAGCATCGCTCCGTCGGGATGCAGCGCCGCGTGCCGCACACGAACATCCGCCGTATGAAATAGACGCGTTTCCACACCCGCGGCATCCAGCAGGAAAATTCCACTCACGGCGTCCGTTTCCAGCGAATACAGCAGCGCGCCATCCGCCCCCGCCGTTAAACCCGTCAACAGAACTGGGACTTCATTCTTGACATCGGCGTGCGCAGCCCAGGCGCCGCCCATGAACTTCGCTCCCCTGCCTTGCGTCTTCCAACCGTGGCGTCGTTCGATGGAAGCAGCACGCTCGCGCACGGTACGTTCGAAATCGCTTTCCACGAGCCGCGTTGCGCCATTTTTGCACACGTGCAGCTTTCGATTGGACAGGAATGCGACCGCAGCCTCGGGCATCTTATAAAAGACTTCGGCTGCTTGCTGCCAGTTCCACGTAAGGGGAACAACTGAGTCAAGCTTATTTCGGCTTGCGGATTGCTTTCAGGTCGCCCTCAGTGGAATACACCATCATATGCGTCACCGCACCCCGGCTGTCTTTTACGAACTCATAAGTACCTAGCAAACGAGGCGAAAACGTTGTCTGAGGAAGAGGCACCAGCGGCATCCTCCCTTTTCCGCCCATTTCGATCATCAGTTGATCGCCCGAAAGAGTGATGTTGAAAGACCTGGACATAGTCGCTGTGCCGGTACCGGAAACGGTTTCATAAAAGCCGACATATTGCGAAAGGATTACGCGCGGGACCACCACCTTCTTCTCTGCCGCCGTCCTTCCTACCAGGTGTTTGCGATCCTTCTCGTTCTCCGCGCAGACGTACTCCAGTATGCTGGTGTCGGGCGCGAAGTTGACGCCGAAAGAAATGGTCCACGGCCTGGCATAAGCTTTCGGATCAGTAAAGGTCACTTGAAGATCCATATGCCCGAAGCTGGTTCGATGGAAACGCTCGGTTGTGTGTAACGACTCGGTATGCGGATGCCCGCCCATATCCAGCCAGCTGCGATCGTTGAAGCCGGTGCTCTCCACCACCAGCGTCTCGCCATCCCAATGACCAATCGAATATCCCATCCAACTCGGATTTGGATCTTTCGGCAGCTCGCGCCCGTCCAGAAATATCTGACGGTAAGACAGATCCTCATAAAGGATCACCAGCATCGCGGGAGTTTGCACAATCTGCGCCGGGCCATTGCCACCGCTCAGTATGATCCTCGGGCCGGCGGGCAGACACTTCACCGTCCAAGGATCATCGATGCCAACGTTGCCCAAACGCTCCTTGAACAGCGCATCTGCCCAAGGCTGTATCTCACCAGGTTTAAGATCGGCGGTGATATTCGCCAGGTTGCCGGGTCCGGCGTTTAGCATCCAGAGTCCGGTAAGGTCGGGCTTCCCGTCGGTGGTTCGCGGGGCAGGCGCGATGAGGTTCGGCTTACCGTCCGCCGTACGGGGAATCCCGGGCGTGGGGTAATTCAGCCATTGCGCGTGGCTCGTGGCGGCTATTAGGAAAAGTAAGGGCAAAGACCGCAGCATGTGATTATTCCTGCGGAACGAATGGCGACTTCGCGCCGTAGGGCAAGGCCGTCATGAGCGCTTCCACCTTGAGGATCTTGCCGTCTTTGATACGGAACGCTTCGCCGACGTCCACGCTGAAGGGACGCTTGGCCGCGCCCATCATGTCGTGCTTGCCTTCACCCGGCGAGTTCACCCACAGCACGTCGCCACGATGGTTGAACATGAAGAAGCCGAAAACCACCTGGCGATCCGGATCCACTACGAGAAATCGACGTGGGAAAATCCGGCTGATGTAATTGAACACTTGCGTATCCAGTTGCGCCGAGCATCCCAATGCGCCGCTGGTTTTCATTCCGTTCTCGAAGCGATTGCAATCGGCGTCGAAGGGAGCCACCTTACCGTTGCCCTGCTCGATAGCTTCGAAATATTGATTAGCGACGGCGGTGAGCCGCGTCCGCGATAACCGCTCCGATTGCGGAACCGTTTCGAGCAGAACCGGGTCTGGCGCACCGGCTTTTTCCATCAGATCGAAAGTGCGCGGGCTACGGACCACTACGCTCTCGGCCTCACTAATACGATGATTTTCGATCTTCAGGCGCAGCGCCAGTGCGATGCCGTGGCCATTTTCTTTCATGGTGCCAAAAAACGCCACTTGACCTTCTTCGGGATCGTCGAAATATTCCTTATAAGCGCCGCGCCCGCTGGCTGTGGCCCACAGCCCGTCGCCCAGCTTGAGCACGACATCGTCCTCGGTGAATTTGACCGTCGGCGACACGGACAAGTGCGACGGATCGTGCGCCACCATCGCGTCCAGATACTGATTCATGAAGCCTTCCAAACAAGCGCGGTCGCAGGATGCATCGGCCGCCCGGGCAGTGAATGCGCCCATAACGAACGCCGCTACGCCAACCATCAAAAATGATTTCAGCATTTCAACTCCGGTTATTTCTCTGTCAGGAACGGGCTCGGCGTCCCGTACGGCACGTTAGTTTGCAGCGCTTCCACCTTCAGAATCTTACCGCCCTTGATCTTATACAGCTCGGCGATATCCAGCGTCGTGGGCGCTTGATAGGGCGGCGGGATTCCGACGGCGCCATGACCCGGAACATCCACCGAAATCACGGTCCCGGGAATATGGAACAGAAACCAGCCCAGCACCAGGCCGCGTTCCTCGTCGACCACCAGAAAGCGGCGCGGATAAATCTTCTTCACGAAGCTGAAAAATTTCGTATCAAGCTGCTCCTTGCAACCCAGACCCATGACAGTCCAGGTGTCCTTCGGATCCAGCTTCAGAGCGGGATTGTTGGTAGTCTGAATGCCGTTTTGGACGCGATTACAATCGGGATCGAACGGCACCAGGTCGCCGCTACTATGCTCCACCCCTTCCGAATATTTGTTCGCAATAGCGATCATTTCATCGCGCGATCGACGTTGCGACGCCGGCAGAGCCGTGAGGAACAATGGATTTGGCTGGCCCAATGCCTCCACGGCCTGCGCGGCCCCAGGGTCGCGCACAACAATGGTCTCCACTTCACGGATCAAGCGGTGATCGATTCTGAGGCGCAAAGCAAAGGCGACCGGGGTGTCGTTCTCGCGTAGGGTTCCGAGAAAGCCCGCCTCACCAGACTGAGCATCGGAGACATAGAGCTTATATGTTCCCAACCCGTTGGCTGTGCCCCAAATACCTTCGCCGAGCGGAATCACCTGTTCGTTTTCCGTGAACTTGACCTTGGGCGCAAGCGGCAAGCGATACGGATTGCGGGCGATCAGCGCATCCAGATACTGGTTTACGAATCCTTCCAGGCAGGTCCGGTCACAGGATGGGGCGGTCCGTTGAGCGCACAGCGCCGAGCATGCGAATAAAGCTGCCGAGAGAACAACCAGAGGCCTCATATCGGGCAATCATATCGAATCGGAGTCCAGATTGTGGGTTGCGAGGTTACAGAAAAGATACCTCCTTCGATTATTCCGTTCTATAATAAGGCCTTTCCATTGACCCGGTTGTTTCCTCGATGGTATAAAGATTAGATTCTTTTCAGGCGGGAATTTCAGGAGGCAGATGTCTGTCGCACCTATTGCGGCGTGGTCGTTTGAAGACTTTCTTATGGAGCGGCGCGCCCGGCAGCGCTTTCCCCTGGCGCTGGCAGTAGAATACCGGTTGCTGGGAAAAGGCCGACGCAGAGGATCGGGAAGGACGCGGAACATCAGCAGTTCGGGCGTTCTGTTCGAAGTCGCCGATATGCAGCCCTTCTCGGGTGCGATTGAACTGATGGTGACCTGGCCATGCCTGCTGGACGACGAGTGCGCTCTGAAACTGGTGTTGAGAGGGCGGGTTGTTCGCAACGAAAGCGGCGGAGTCGCGATCGAGTCCACGCAGCATGAATTCCGCACCGCTGGTTCTGCGAAAAGCAGGAAACGCGCGAACCCGCAACTGAATCTCTCCAAACCGTGACCGCCAAGTCAGCTTGTGCCCTCGTCCTGATCATTGACCAGGATTTAGGATTCTTGATGTGGCTTGGGGAGTTGTTCACTGAATTGGGATGCCAGACTGTCCCCGCCCTGCATTGCCGGCATGCCCTGGAGCTAGCCCAGCGATTGGAACTGCCGATCTCAACCCTGGTGGTAAATCCGGGTTTGCCGGGCGCTGCGAAGACGATCAAGACACTCGTCGCCTCCAATCCCGACGCACGCGTGGTATTGATCCGCGATCCAGGGGAGGCTCCAAGATCGACCGGAGCCGGGGCTTCCGGCCAGGCTGAGCTGATCCTGGAACGCCCGTCGCCAGGGGAACCGATTTCTCGCCCAGCGTGGCTGGCAAGAGTTCGAAAAGTCCTGCTCGAAGCCCATTCACCTTAGTTTTGATCGGCATTTGATCATCCAGGGGAAGGATCTGCGGCCCGAAGGATCTGAAAGTACTAGTATCCGCTCCCCGGCTCTAGTCATTTCTTCTCTTCCATTGTCCGTGGAATGCTTCAAAATAGAACCAGGACTACCATAGGAAGAATTGGTACCGAGATAGAGTTGGTACGCCAATGGATACCTTGCTGGCCCGGTTGGGTGCGCAGCCGGAGTATTGTCAGGAAACACCGGAGGAGTGAAAGAAATGAGAAGAGCAGTTGGAACGTGTATGGTTCTGCTAGCCATGGCCGCTTGCAGCACCAAGCATGGTTACGTGGAGAAAGGCAATGTCCTTTTTCAGCAGGGCAAATATGAGGCTGCGGCCATCAATTACCGCAAGGCGATTCAGAAAGATCCCAATTATGGCGAAGCTTTCTATCGTCTGGGGCTAAACGAGGCCCAACACGGAGACCCCGGAGAAGCCTATAACGCTCTGTTTCGCGCTAACCAACTGTTGTCGACAAACACAGAAGTCAAGGAAAACTTCGCGAGCTTCTGCCTGGAATACTACCTGAAAGATCCCACGCGGCCGGCGAAACTCTACCAGCAATTGCAACAAACGTCCGACGAACTTCTGGCCCATAATGCGAATTCGTTCGAAGGTCTTCGAGTGAAGGGATATCTGGCCTATGCAGACCGCAAGCCGCAGGATGCCATCGGTTATTTTCGCAAGGCTTTGCAGATAGATCCCAATAGCGCCCCGGTTACAACCGCGCTAGTCCAGACTTTGACGGACAGCGGCCAGGCGCAAGAAGGCGAGAAGTTGGCCCTGGCTTTGCTGTCGCACCGTAAGGATTACGGCCCCATCTACGATGCTTTGTACCGCGTCTATTCCAATTTGAATCGCCCAGCGGACGCAGAGAAGACTCTCGAGAGCAGAGTAGCCAACAACCCAAAGAATGGCGACTACATTACGCAACTGGCTGCGCACTATGCCCGGGTAGGGAAAACCGCCGAGATGAAAACCGCTTTGCAGCGTATCTTAGGCGATCCTAAGGATTTCCCCGATCCGGAACTAATGGTGGGAGACTTCTATCTTCAGCAAAAGGATTATCCGGATGCCATCCGTTATTACCAACAGGGCAGCCAGACCCATCAAAGTGCGAAATTAGTTTACGAAAAAAGAGCGATGGCCGCGTACCTGAGCGACATGAAATATGAAGACGCCGCCCGCCTGGTTCAGCAGATACTCAAAGAAGATCCAAAGGACGATGTGGCCTTACGCGTCCACGCCGACCTTTTGATTATCGCTGGCGGCGTCGACAACGCCACCGCCGCGCTGACCCTGTTACAAGATCAGGCCAACAAAAACCCCAAGGACATGAATCCATCCTTGCGCTTCCAAATGGGCCGTGCTTACCGCCTGAAAGGCGAGTTTGACGCGGCACGCGCACAGTTTTCAGAAGCCCTTCGGATGAACCGCGGCTATACGCAGGCGCGATACGAACTAGCCGAGATCGGATTGGCGCAGCATCGTCCGGAAGAAGCCCTGACGCAGGCGAACGCCATTCTGGCGACCAATCCAAGGGATCGTCGTGCGCGACTGTTACGCGCGCAGGGCCTGCTCGCCACCGGTGATTCGGTTCGGGCGCATGACGAGCTCACCCAATTGCTGAAAGAGTCGCCGCAGGATACTGAGGCACGCTTTCAACTTGGATCGTTAGCATTCCAGCAGAAAAAATATCCGGAAGCCATCGAGCGCTTGAGCGGGCTGGTAAGCACTGGCGATCCGCGAGTGTTCGCCGCTCTCACCGCCACCTATGCCCGCCAGGGGCAAATCGACAAGGCGGTTGATATGGCGAATCAGGGATTGAAGCGCGTTCCCGACTCGACGCTGATCCGGGAGCAACTCGCCGAAGCCGCCGTCTATGGTGGAAAGTTCGATCTGGCAATATCGGAATCGAAGAAGCTGATTGCCTCCAATCCAAAATCATTGGAGGCCTATGTTCGCCTGGGTGCCATCTACGACGTGAAAGGCGACTCCGCCAGCGCCATTGGGGTGTTTCAGCAGGCCCATGATTTGGCCCCCAACGAGTTAGGGCCGGCCTTGACCCTGGCGCAAGCCTTCGCCCAAGCGGGCCGGCGACCCGAGGCACTCGTGGTTTACCAGAACATTCTAAGAGCGCATCCCAACGATCCAACCGTTCTCAACAATACGGCATACTTTCTGTGCGACAACGGCGGCAACCTGGACGAAGCGCTCCGGTTGGCACAGATCGCGGTTCAGAAGGTTCCAGACCAGCCGAGCTTCGCCGATACTCTTGGATACGTTTACCTGAAGAGAGGGATGCGAACCAGCGCGATCCAAACGTTTAGCAGTCTGGTTCGCAAGTATCCCAAGTACGCCACCTATCACTATCACTTGGGTTTGGCTTTGTATGAAACAGGCAATAAGACCGGCGCCAAGAAAGAGCTCCACGACGCTCTTTCCGCGCATCCGACACGTCGCGACGCGGTAAGAATCAACGAACTCCTCGCCCGGGCGGGGTAGGATCGGCGATCCGCTCTCTCTCCTCGAGCCGGTTTACCTCGGCTTTGGATCCGGCCTCTTCAAGGCCCTCGTCGATAGCGGCGTCGTTCGCGCCCTCGGTCGCAAGCACCTCGACTTCGATCTGGCCGGCGCCGCTCAGGTGGATGGCATACTTGGCTACCTTCGCTCCGACCCTATCCTCGTATCGCCGGATCTGCTCCCGGACGAAGGTCCATATGCTTTCCTGCAACGGGTCTGGCAATGGCTGTGAGTTCATACCAACCGTTAGATCGCGCCGGGGGCGAGGCGTTTCGATAGTCCCATAGAACTTGTCAAATCTTCACCCAGCGGCGCCGATAACCGACGTCTTTTTGCCGGGCTACTATCGGCCGCTTACGGCGACCAAACGCGCGAAGCCGATAGAAAAAGCAACCGGCGCTCCGCCCCAGAACGTTGCAATCCAGCTACTATCGCGTGCGTGAAGACGCCGCCACGAACCGAAGAACTGCTGCAAGCAGCCCAGCACCAAGCGGAGCTAGCAACAAAAGACCGATGCCCAGAAATGGTAATCCAAGGATTGGCTGAACGCCCGCTAAACGAATAGTCGATCACGTGTTCACCAACGCGAGCAGGAACACCAAGAATCGGAAGGTGACGGCAAACCACAATCTCAGCATGCACGGTCCATATGTGCGGGAACAAAATGCGTTCCCTTCCACAGTTTAAGAACGCAGATCGTAAACGAGATGTTTCGTTCGTTTTGGCAGCAGCCTTCGCGACCAACAAACATCTCTCAAATGCCCTGCCACTGGGCTCGATTCGTTCGCTGGCTTATTTCCTGCCGGTGATCGAGGAAGTGCTCGGTTTATAACAGCAGCTCGGAGTACTCCCAATATCTCCGCCACAAACTCGAACGGATCACGCCAATCCAGTAGGCCCAATCCCGTTCTCCGCATAGGTCACTTCCAGCCGAGAGTTCCTGGGTCACTTTTGCAAAGCACCGAAGACCTTTGCTTAACTCGGCGAATGAGGTACTCTGAGCCATGGAACGAGCGATTCCAATCTTCCAACGGAAGACTTGAAAGCTGCCAAGGCATTTTACGTCGATGGGCTGGGCTTCCGCGTGACATTCGAGGCATCCAGAGATGGCCGGTCGGAACTACTCGGGTTAGAGCGGGGCACTGTCCAGGTCACCCTTAATAGTCCGATGCCGGGTCACGGCCGAAACGCGTGCGTGGCGCAGCAGGTGGACGACGCCGATGCCTACTATCGTGAGTGGAGCGGGAAGGTGGATGTCCTGCGA
>Ga0210383_10001372_pt1 | contig 22252 bp, 25 predicted proteins | sample IncBWC14OmetaG_FD_160072 | JGI IMG/M metagenome (GOLD analysis project Ga0210383, IMG submission 160072) | Forest soil microbial communities from Barre Woods Harvard Forest LTER site, Petersham, Massachusetts, United States - Inc-BW-C-14-O ... | reverse complement strand
ACCTCCCCAAACAATCGGCAAGCGAGGAAAACGGGCTCGCACTTCGAGGCAGCTAGCGACGGCTCCGACAGTTTGCGGCCCCGGCATCACAGTAACCGCCAGGAGTTCTACCGGACGTTCTCGAATCAGGGCGAGCAGACTCTCCGTAGGATGGGGATCTATGTTGCCATCGACGATCGCGTATTCTTCTTTGCCTTCGAGAACCGCTGCGATCGCTAATACCGACAAGGGCAAGCGCCGGTTGCGAGGCTTAGTCGCTTTCGGGTTATAGAACACGATCATGTGCCAAATCCCCCGCACATCGCGGCGATAAAATTGCAGCTTAAGCAGACACCGTACCAACCGACGGCCGGGCGCTTGTCTCTAATTTGTCAACATTCTGCAAAATTCTTTGACACGCGTAGGACTTTGGTTGTTTGTGTTGTCGACCAAAGAAGAAGTGACACAAATTTGACAATCCGCTGACAATTGCCCTCCTGCAGCGTCCTAAATTTGGCCATTACTCTTGCAATGAGGGGCAAGCTACGTGGCTGACGTTCTGCTGACCCATTCCTATCATTTGTATTTCGATCGTAAGCAGACTCGTAAAATGCAGCCCTATCCTCCGCTCGGCACGCTTTATGCTGCGGCCTTGCTTCGAAGCGCGGGTATTTCAGTTGCACTGTTCGACTCCATGCTCAACGATCCGGAGCAAGGATTTGCGGCAGCCTTGGCTGAGCATCGACCTCGAGTTGTTGTGGTCTACGAGGACAACTTTAATTTCCTTACGAAGATGTGCCTGACCCGCATGCGGGAAGTTGCCTATAACATTCTGGAGATCTCGCAGAAAGCTGGGGCGACGGTACTAGTGAACGGTTCCGACGCTTCGGACCATGCTTTGGAATATCTGCGGCGAGGATTCCGTTGTGTGCTGCTAGGCGAGGCTGAATGGACGTTACTGGAAACAGTTCAACATCTATTGAAAAAAGATGATTGGGAAATACGGGGGATCCCCGGCATCGCATATCTCGACGAGGAACGACTGGTTCGAACTGCGCAACGCCCGCTCACCCGCGATCTTGATCTCTTACCGTTTCCCGCACGCGATCTTATCGATGCCAGTCAATATCGCTCGGCATGGAAGGGCAGCCACGGTTATTTTTCCATGAACATGGTAGCCAGCCGCGGTTGTCCGTACCGCTGCAATTGGTGTGCGAAACCCATTTATGGCGACTCGTTCGCTCTACGGTCGGCGCGGAGTGTCGCTGAGGAAATGCGACGGCTGAAATACGATTTCGGGGTTGAACATCTGTGGTTCGCCGATGATATTTTTGGCCTACGGGCACGATGGGTCCGCGATCTTGCCGCCGAGGTGCAGAAATTGGACGCTGCGGTGTCCTTCAAGATGCAATCTCGAGTTGATTTGATGACGCCAGACACCGTCCGCGCTCTGGGCCAAGCTGGTTGCGCCGAGGTCTGGTTGGGAGTGGAGTCAGGCTCACAAACAATTCTGGACGCAATGGATAAGGGCACGCGCGTCGAGCAAATCGCGAAGGCGCGAGAGAATCTGCGGAATGAAGGAATCCGGGCTTGCTATTTTCTTCAATTCGGATATCAAGGCGAGACTTGGGACGACATTCAAAAGACCGCAAGACTGGTCAGAGAAACCCGCCCCGACGATATTGGAGTTTCGGTCTCCTATCCACTCCCGGGAACAAAGTTTTTTGATCGCGTGAAAGCGCAACTGGGCGACAAGACCAATTGGTCGGACAGCGAAGACCTTTCCATGATGTTTCAGGGCGCTTACACTGACGAGTTCTATCGCGCCTTGCACGACGCATTGCACGTTCAAGTGGATTCCTGGAAATCGGGCAACGTACCAGTCAAAGGGAACACGGACGACGCCGCCATTCGTGCCAATGACTTTTGGCAGCGAGTCGTGCAACTCGAAAAATCGTGCCGCAACGCTCGCCCGACCGTTCTGCCAACGATGGCGAGGCAAACCCTTGTGCAGTTGCAGGCCGTTCCTGGCATGACTTGCGGCGACGATTAGCTTTGCCTTTCAGCAATATGGACATCCTCCTCACCCACGGTTATTTCCTTTACGAGGACCCTAAGGAGCTTCAAATCATGAAGCCCTACCCGCCTCTGGGAATTCTCTACATTTGCGCCCATCTGCGAAACAAAGGCCTGAACGTTGAAGTGTTCGATTCCACATTCTCGTCACGCCAACAATTGTTTGACGTGCTACGGCAAGGACCGCCATCTGTGCTAGGCATCTACGCAAATCTGATGACCCGGCCCAATGTGATCGAGATTCTTCGGGTCGCGAAGGCTGCAGGATGGAAGACAGTTGTCGGAGGCCCGGAGCCCAGCGCTTACATCGACGAATATCTCGAAGCCGGCGCCGATGTCATTGTGATCGGTGAAGGAGAAGTCACACTGGAAGAATTAGTACCCGTCCTTCATTCAGATACTCTGGAAAACTTGCGTTGCGTCAACGGTATTGTTTTCCGTGCCTCTGACGGAACCGTCGTCCGAACACTTCCTCGAGATCAAATCCGGGACATCGATGCTCAGCCTTGGCCCGCGCGCGAAGCGATCGACTTGACGCGTTACTTGGCTATCTGGCGCGAGCATCATGGCATGGGGTCCGTGTCACTCATCACGGCCCGCGGCTGTCCCTACCATTGCCGCTGGTGCAGTCACGAAGTGTTTGGCAAGACGCACCGGCGGAGAAAGCCCGCGTCGGTCGCCGACGAATTGCAATGGCTTGTCGAGCGATACCAACCTGAAATGGCGTGGATGGCCGATGACGTTTTCACCATCCACCACGGCTGGCTCTTTCAGTACGCCGCGGAGCTCAAGCGGCGCAAGCTGAAGCTGCCTTTTGAATGTATTTCTCGCGCTGACCGGCTCAATCCGCGAGTCGTCGACACCCTGGCTGAAATGGGATGCTTCCGAGTCTGGATTGGCTCCGAGAGCGGTTCACAGCGCATCCTCGATGCCATGGAGCGCGGAGTCACTGCCAAGGAAGTGCGATCGGCAGTGGCCATCTGCAAGTCGCGCGGCATCAAGACGGGAATGTTTCTGATGTGGGGATATGAAGGCGAAGAACTCGACGATATCGAAGCGACTATCGAGCACGTGAAGAAAACTGATCCAGATATTTTTTTCACCACGATTGCTTATCCGATCAAGGGCACTCCTTACTTCGCCGAAGTTGCAGGCCGGGTTGAAAATCTCAAGGCGTGGAGTGTGGGTTCCGATCGCGAGGTTCGCATTCGCAATCGGCACTCTCGCCAGTTCTATAGCTTTGCCGATAAGTTGTTGCGCAGCGAAGTCGAACTGGAACGCCTCAGGAACGACTCTGGGGCTGACCAAACTGCGATTGCCGAATTGCAATCCAAGGTGTCCGATTTCCGCGCGGGTTTGACCGCGAGCGCTCGTGAAGTGGAGGCCTAACCCGTGGCGATCGCTAGACCAAACATCGACACGGCGCCGTTCGACGCCATCGCGGAACGCTATGACGAGAGCTTTACCGCATCGAAGATTGGTCGGGCGCAACGTGCTTCGGTCTGGGACGAACTTGGAGGAGTCTTTCGCTCCGGCGACCGCCTGGTTGAAATTGGCTGTGGCACCGGCGTGGATGCATGCTTTCTCGCGGAACGAGGCGTCGACGTAATTGCCTGTGACAGCTCCCCTCAAATGGTCGCGGTCGCGACTCGCCGAGTTGCCGAAAAAGAAAGGCCTGGATCTATATACCCTCGCTTGCTGGCCGCCGAAGACATTCACGCTTTACGACATGATGGCTCGTTCGATGGCGCTTTCTCGAACTTCGGGGCGCTCAATTGTGTTCCAGACCTTCGCCCCTTCGCTCAGGACCTGGCAGCATTGCTTGATCCCGGAGCGACGGCTTTGCTGTGTTGGATGGGGCCATGCTGCGCGTGGGAAATTGTGTGGTACCTCGCTAAGGGAAAACCGGGAAAGGCGTTCCGGAGATTTCATCGTGATGGCGTAAGCGCCCAACTGGCAGGGGGGGCGCACCTTCGCGTGCGCTATCCGTCGGTCCGAGAACTCGTGCGCACCTTCGCACCTGAGTTTCGGCTGAAATCCTTAAAGGGAATTGGCGTTGCGGTGCCGCCAAGCTATCTCGAGAGTTGGGCGAATCGGCTTCCACGCCTGTTCGATTTCAGTGTGCGGACTGATTCACTGTTGGGCCATTGTCCCGGGATTCGCGCCCTGGCCGATCATGTTCTGCTGGAATTCCGGCGTGAAGGTGCATCCGGCGAATGAGCACTCTCATCTCCATCTCGCTTCCTTCCGACTCGCAGACCAGCCCTATTGATCTGACTGCGCATCAACTCCGCACCATGCCCGTGGTAGTGATTTCTCCGCACAATCAATGCAACTGCCGTTGCGTGATGTGCGATATCTGGCGCATTCGTGAACCGCAGGAGTTCTCACCTGCTGATCTCGAACATCAGCTGGCTTCATTCCGCCAATTGGGTGTTCGATGGGTCGTCTTTACTGGTGGAGAACCACAGCTGAATAGCCAGTTGCGGTCCTTGGCGAAAATGGTACGCGCTGAGGGCATTCGCGTCACCATGCTCACTGCCGGACTACTGTTGGAACCACACGCCGAATCGATCGCCGCAACCATCGATGATGTGATCGTCTCCCTCGACGGACCGCCTGCCGTTCATGACCACATACGGCGGGTGCCCCACGCTTTTGCACGAATAGCCGATGGGGTTGCAGCTTTGCGAAAGTTCCGGCCGGGAATGAAGGTGCAAGCGCGTTGCACGGTGCAAAAAGCAAATCACCGCTCGCTTCGCGAAGCGATCCAAGCGGCCAAGGCGATCGGTCTGAACTCGATTTCATTTCTCGCAGCGGACCTCACCTCGGAAGCATTCAATCGCCCGCAGGGATGGGTGCCCGATCGCCAAAACCGGGTCGCTCTTAACGCCGGAGAAGTCGAAGAACTGCACGCGGAAATTGAGCAGCTGGTCACCGAACATCACGCTGATGTCGATTCGGGATTCATAGTCGAATCACCCGCCAAATTGCGCCGAATCGTGCTCCACTTCCGCGCCCACCTCGGTCAGGCTCAGAATGTCGCGCCGCGTTGCAATGCTCCCTGGGTCTCCGCTGTAATCGAAGCGTCAGGGGACGTGCGCCCCTGTTTTTTCCATCCTTCTTTCGGAAATTTTCGTCAACACACTTTGCACGAGCTCGTTAACGGTCCCGACGCGCTGAAGTTTCGAGCCAACCTCGACGTCGCCACGAACCCGGTTTGTCAACGATGCGTGTGCTCTTTACATATTCCACGCCGCGGTAATTAGAAAATCTAAGACCCTGACTTGAACACAAAATCAACAGTCTTGGTTTCGCCGGCTCCGATCGTAATCTTCTGGCTCTGGGTTCCAAGCTTTTCGTGCCATGCCTTTATGGTGTAGGTTCCGGGCGGAAGATCTTTCAGGTCGAAGCTGCCGTCTTTGTCGGTCACGATAAAGTATGGATGTTTGAAGACTGCAATATAGCCTCGCATCCAGGGATGCACATTGCACTTGACCGGAATCGCAATTTCCTCCCGTGGAAATGTTTCTTCTACCGGCATTCCGTGAGGTTGAGTCTTATTCCACTCACGATTGTTGTTCGGCATGGGATGGATGTTGTGCGTGGTCTGATCATCGTTGACCACGTCGAGCTTCTGGTTGGTTTGCATTGCGACAACGTGCGGTTTGTATTGACATCCCTTCTGCTCGATGACGGCAGGTTGCGCCGGTGGCTCGAAGGTCTTGTCGCCGAGCCCATCGGAGAGGTAGACGACAACGTTTTCCACCCCGCCATTCGCGCCAATCAGCAAATCCTCAGTCGTGGCCGGCGTAGTGTGCGCTTTCGCGCAATTCGGATCGGATGACATGTCAATCTTTGTAGGCTTGAGGGCAGTGCCATCAAACTTCGCAGTTCCCTTTAGCGATCCACCGCTAGCGTCTGCCACGCCAGTTGGGACGTGGCTAAACAGGGTCAAGCCAATTGCGGCAATTATCTGAACCAGGAAGCTCTTCGTTCTCATGTAAACCCCGCTTTCATTCGTTTGGAGTTGCAAACTTTACAGCCTTCTATGCACTTAACCAGAACGCGCGCCCATCTATTGCTCAATTCGCTTTGGGTTCGGGCTTAGGTTCGGCCTGTGCCTGGCTCGGCTTTGCTGTGCCTGAACGTAGGGCATCGATGTAGTGTGCGAGATCCCACGCCTGATCTGGTTTCAAAGCATCGGCGAACGAGGGCATAGGAGTTCCGTCGAGGCCAGTCATTAAATCACGAAAAATCCCTGAGTCCGACTCGCCACACTTAAATCGGTTTCCACTGGTGAAGTCGAAAGGCGTGATCGGATAGTTCTTGCTGTCAGTAAGCGAGGAAGCGGAAGGACCGTTTCCCCGACCTTCTTTGCCGTGGCAAAGCCAGCAGTTCATGCTCTGAAAAAGCTCCGAGCCGCGTGCCACGCTCTGCGGCGACGTCGGAGGTTCAGGCGGGATCACCAGCGGTGCAACTGGCTTCTCTTCCTGAAACCGCGGAGAGAAAGTCTTGATATACGCGACCAGGTCAATCCGCGATTCGCGCGTCAAAGGTTTCCAGGACGGCATTCCGCTGGCGTGCACGCCCCGGCTGATCGTGTCATAAAGATCAGTATCCAGAGGCAGGCTGCCGCTCGGCGTGGACCGACATTTGAATGTACCCTTGGTGAAGTCACGAGGTTTGGGATCGAGATACGGAGCGCTTTCTCCTGCGCCATCGCCATACTGACCGTGGCAGAAAATGCAGTAGCGCTGGTACAGCGCTTTGCCCTGCTTAACATTTCCAATCAGATTCCCCACGCGTGTTTCCTGCGCGGTGGAACTCAGACTCGACACGAGGAAAAAGAAGACCGCACCGGCGGCCAAACTGATTTTGATAGGCATGAAACCGTTTTCTCCTCTCTCCTCAAAAATCAAAATCGAATCCCATCAGGAAACTGTTATTAATGTCGTCCTTGCCAGAAAGAGTCTGAGGCCCTGCATTGACGATGCGGGAATACTCCTGCACCCAGGCGAGGCCAGCTCGAGGATTCATGATTGGGTACCAGCGATAGCCGACTGTCCAAGTGTCCAGATTGCCGGCGTTGGCGCGAATGCTGGGATTCGCCTGCTGTGACATCCGGATCAACTCATACTTTCCGATCAGAATAAGTCGAGGGCTGTAGTCGTAGTGAGCCTCCACGAACCCGCCATTCCACGACGGACCGACCGCTCCTGCGGGTAATTTCTCCGGTTGATTTGCCGGAACCGAGTTGCCCAGAAAAACGTTGTCATGTCCGTGCTCGTAAAATGTTTCGAAGTCGAACTTGCCGAGGTACCACTGCCCGTAAGCGCCCACACGGTAGAAGCCTCGGTTCCCCATGCCCGTGCCGGGAATCGGATTGCCTCCACTCGTCTGGTAGAAGGTTGGGGATTGGCCGACATAACTGTAGACTCCCATTCTCTGCAAACCCAGCCCTGACACTTCGAAAGCTTGATTGAAATTCGTGTACACGTTGTAGGCTTGGCTTGCCTGCAAGCCGGTCGCCCCGTTGTTGTTACTGACAACAGCCACGGAGTACCGGGTGTAATCGTTTTCGGAATGGCCCGACACCTCGGTGCCGAGTTGAAGATTGCCGATGCCGGTGAAGAAGTTGTTGTCGCCGGGCGGAGTGAAAAAGTAGTTGTAGTAAATCGCGCCCGTGTTACTTAGCGTCAGAGTGCGCTCTTGGGAAATGGGTTCGTCTAGTTCAAACTTACCCATTTTGAAGTTTAGCCAGCGCGACTTGAACAGATTATCGAGACGTACCCATCCCTGCGCAAATCCGGCGCTGGAATTTCCGATGAATGGCTGGACGAAGAATGAAATGTTCCTGGAAAGCGTTCCGGCCGCGACGATGTCGACCCCGCCCACATCGAATCCCGAGGCCGTAACCGTTGATTCCACCAAGCCACTACTAGCAGCGCCCGGTGTTTTGTCCACCGGCACACGATTATTGCTCTCCCGGTGCCACGTGGGCGAAACCCGAAACATGATCGGCCAGTAGGCCGGCTGTTGGTAGATTGGTGCATCACGGTCGTTGCCCAATTGATATCCGTTGTCTTTGAAGGTCTGGCCGAAGTTGTTCAGCATGGGCCATGCTTCATGACATGCGGAACATGGAAGGCCATACTTGCGCGCGAAAGCGGGGATGGCGTATGCCGGCCGCACACCCATGAGCAGCGCTGTCCCCAGCAACAAATGCGTGCCAATCCTTTTCGCAAGCGCAATTCGCATGTCCTTCTCCTCGCCGCTTCGAGCACACTTCGCCTGCGGCTCGTGCCAAGCACAAAGCCCCGACATCGCATTCACTCGTCAGCAATAAGAGCCAGGTGTGCCGCTGCAGTGACAATTGGAAGATAAAAAAGAAAGGCGCCATGGTTGTCATGGAGCCGTAAAAGTTCGGTCACGTTTTTGTCACTGGTGATCGCGAGGAATCGCCGCTCGGCGGATCGATGAGTTTCGTAAACGAGGAATGAAAAAGCAGAAGAGCGTCTAGACGGAAGCCGCAGCCCGCGCAAGCGGAGGAGAATTTCTCTGCCTGCGAAGTTCATTGAGGAAATTGTCGACTGTGAACTCTCCATTTCTCTGGAACAGTTCGAGTAATGGATCTTCCAGATCGTCCAAAACAGTTTTCTCGGAGTTCACTGGATCAACATCGTTCATACCTTCAGGTTCCACCACCAGTTCCGGTTGCGCTCCGTTGCTATTCGTGAGCAGATGAATAAACTCTTCCAAATGTTTCTGCTGTTGATTCGTGGTCCGCGTAAATTCCACGCCCATGCCGACCTCGGGGTGCATGACGCGCACCACACCGTCCGCCCGACTCTCGAATTTTGCCAGGCGCATGGTCAAAATAACTCGCGTGTTCATGGGGAGTGGCGCAGGCATCTCCAAATAGCAAGCGCCCGAACTGAGGTCGGTGAGCCTGCAGGGAACTGGCGGATCCTCGGGTTCCATCTCCGGTGAATGCCGTCCCAGCCAGGACTTGAGGTGGTCACGCTGTTCGGGAGACAGATTCACGAAGCGAATGCCGGCTTGCGCGCCGCTTCCCTCCCATGCAACTTCTGCGGCGCATTCGATATTGTGCTCGCTCCCTGGCAGCGCAAACTTGATGCGCATAGGACGCGAGTTCTTATTACGGCGGGAGAGTTTGAGGGACATGCCGCCTTGACTGATGTCGGAGCTCACGGCCTTTCGCTGCCCCGCTCCATCTTCGCTCACTAGGGCCACGGGAATCTGCACCGTCACCCGAGTATTGCGGCGGCGTTCGCATTTCATCAGAGCGCGAGCGGCGCGAAAACTGGTTCGGGCGCGTTCCGCGGAGATCGGCTTGTAGAGAACGAAATGCGCGCCCAACCCAAAAGCGCTGCGCACCGCTTTCTGGCCGTCGATCATCGCCACTGCGATAGAGCGCTTGTTGCACGGGGCGGAGCGGACGCTCTTGAGAACCTGTGCCGCCATGTCTTCGTCGTTACAGTCGACCACGACGGCTTCGAATCTCCGGCGGGTCAGTTTGCGGACAGCAGAATCAGAGTCGGTACAAAGTTCGACGCCGATTTCCAGGTCGCTGAGGACACGCCTCAGCACCCGTATAATTTTGTCGTCAGAACACAGAACCAACGCTTGCAAACTCATCGCGCACGAACTCCGTTTACCACGTTCAGCCGCCGATAGCGGCTCCTTCCCCGTGGGCTTCCTCTTCATTCAGTAAATGGGCTACGCTGCGAAGCTGTTCTGCGGCGGTTTGCAGAGCTTCAATCTGCTTGCCCAGCTGAGCCTGCTCGGCTTGCTTCTTTCGGAGCACTTCATAGATATCCTTCACGGCACTGCCTCCTTAATAAACTGTAGGTTCGTACCGCTGGCCGGTCAATGAGTGGGGGTTCTGGCCAGGTTACGGCAGTAATCCCCACTGGGGTGACAGATTCTGATTCAGGAATGAAATCGCGCCCACTCCGGGTGCCGTGAACAGCATTGCAATCAATCATTTTGGAGTTCATGGGTATCCAGCCGGGCCGCCCAGAGCGAGCGCTATACTGTGCGCATGCAAAGATGGGGAAAACTCTGGCTCGCCGCGGCGATCCTTTTCGCCTCCGCGTTGCAGGCGCAGGAACTGGAGAATTGGGAGATCGGCCCGTTTACCCGGCCGGCCATTGGCAATCCGGTCATCACTCCACGGCCCGAGTCAATCTTTAGCGATCCCATACTGAAGAAACCGGTGCACTGGGAAGCGCTGCACACTTTCAATCCTGCTGCAATCGTCCGCGATGGAAAAGTGTACGTGCTTTATCGCGCCGAAGACGACTCTGGCGCGATGGAGATCGGAGGACACACATCTCGGCTGGGCTTGGCCGAGAGCAAAGATGGAATTACCTTCACGCGAAGGCCGGATCCCGTGTTTTATCCGGCCGACGATGCGCAACTGGCTCGGGAATGGCCGGGCGGCGTGGAAGATCCGCGCATTGTCGAGAAAGATGACGGCACTTACGTCCTCACCTACACGCAATGGAATCGGAAAACCTTTTCGGTCGGAATCGCCACATCGTCCGATCTCACGCATTGGGCGAAACATGGCACTGCATTCGCAGACGCTTCCGGCGGAAAATACGCGGAACTGAAGTACAAGTCAGCAGGAATTGTGACGCAACTTGATAAAGGACGCCTGATCGCGGCCAAGATCAATGGACGATATTGGATGTACTGGGGTGAAGGTGCAATTCACCTGGCAACCTCGACCGACCTGATTCGTTGGAGCCCGGTCGAGGACGCAAAGGGCGATCCGATCGTATTGCTGCGTCCGCGCCTCAGTCACTTCGACAGCACGTTCCCCGAGACCGGGCCGCCGCCGGTCCTGACCAAAGCCGGCATCGTGGTTCTTTACAACGGCAAGAACGCGGTGAACGGCGGCGATCCGGACCTAGGCCCAAACGCGTACGCGGCAGGAGAGGCGCTGTTCGATAAGAGCGATCCCGCCCACCTACGGCAGCAGGCTCAACACCCTGTTCTGAAACCCGTGCTGCCCTACGAGAAAACCGGACAGTACGCCGCCGGGACAACTTTCGCCGAAGGCCTGGTCTACTTTCATGATCAATGGATTCTCTACTACGGATGCGCCGACTCGGTCGTCGCTGTGGCCATGGCGACTGAAAGATAAAACTAAGGCAGACGATGCGTTGTTTTCTGTTACTTACCGCATCCAAACTCGCCCAACGCTCGCGGCTTCCGTCGTTACCAACTCACACTCAGGTTTTTGAAATCGATTCCCGGCTCATGTGTAGCCATGAACATCTATAGTTTTTGGAAGATTGGTGCCGATTTCTATTGACTTTTCGACAAAACACCCATAGAATCAAAGCCTTCCGGTTAGCCCAACGGCTCAAGCAGTACGGACCAAAGTGCTATATGCCCTCTTGACGGGTGAATCCCTTGGTGGGCGCCGGGAATCTAACTTTCTACCGGTGTAAGTTTATCTCTCATGCACGAGGCATCATCTTTATGGCAAAGCGACGCGGAAATCCTAACTGGGGAAAGCCCGAACCCATCGGGCCAATTACTCCCACCATCACCGAATTCGAACAGGTAGTTCGCGAGTATAAGCTTTCTCCCGATCAATACCTGCGCTCCACACGGCTGCGCGAATGGGCTCGGCGCAACAAGAATTCCAAGTACATTCCTGAGCCTTTACTTGAAGCTTGGGGATTCGAAATCGAATCCACTCTCTAAGCAAGATTGGTATTGAATTTTGAGGGTCGCCCGAGCGGCGGCCCTTTGTTTTTGCCCAAAAACGCGCCCCAATCAGAACTGTGAGTTCCGCGTTGAACATCCCGAGCATTCCCCCGAGCGAGCTTGTGGCTTTGTTGATAGCCGTCAGCTTCGCGGCCGGACTGAACGTCTACGCCACCGTCGCCACCCTCGGATTGCTTGCTCACGCCGGACTGTTGCCGCTCCCCCCGACGCTGCAGCTGCTGTCCAGTTGGTATGTAATCGCGGCTAGCGGCGTACTGTTTGCCATCGAATTCTTTGCCGACAAGATTCCCGCCTTCGACCTCGTGTGGAACGCGCTGCATACCTTTATTCGTATCCCGGTTGCAGCTCTGCTCGCGTACCGAGCCACAGCAACGCTTTCACCCACGGAGCAACTGATCGCCACCGTCGCCGGCGCCGCCATCGCACTCGCAGCCCACGGAGGCAAGACAGCGGTTCGGGCCGCGGTCACGCCGTCGCCCGAACCGCTATCCAACATAACTCTAAGTCTTGGAGAAGATGGCCTTGCCATCTTCCTCACTTGGTTTGCCACTCAGCATCCTTATGGGGCAATCGCCATCGTGGCTGTGTTGCTCGTCGTGATCGTGGTGCTCACCCGCTGGGTGGTGCGCTCGCTGAGGGCGCTTTTCCGCGGAGCCGAGCACGAACTGGCGAAGTAGGGATGGGTCTCCGGGCTCTCTGCGGAATGTCAAAGTTGACAATTCTCTGACAATCCCGCGGAATGGCCTTTGCTACAATTCATCTAATATGGTGCCGCAATCGGCATTCACCGATGTTCCGACCGCTATCGAGGAAATCCGCTCTGGCCGCATGGTCGTGGTGGTCGATGATGAGGATCGCGAGAACGAAGGCGATCTCACCCTCGCCGCCGAAAAAGTCACTCCTGAACTGATCAACTTCATGGCCAAGTACGGACGCGGCCTGGTCTGCCTCGCCATGACCGAGGAGCGCCTCGACCACCTGCATATTGGTCCCATGACCGCCGAGAACACGTCGAACTACGGGACCGCATTTTGCGAAGCAATCGATGCTCGCGACGGCGTGACTACTGGAATCTCCGCCTATGATCGCGCCCGCACCATCAAGGTCGCAATCGATCCTGCCACTCGGCCTTCGGACCTCGCTCGTCCCGGACACGTCTTCCCGCTACAAGCCCGCAAAGGCGGCGTGCTGGTTCGCGCCGGACAGACCGAAGCTTCGGTCGATCTCGCCCGCATGGCCGGGCTGATCCCCGCAGGTGTGATCTGCGAAATCATGCGCGACGACGGAACCATGGCGCGGGTTCCCGACCTCATCGAGTTCTGCAAGACCCACAGCATGAAGATGCTCACGGTCGCCGAACTCATCCGCTACCGCATGCAGCATGAGCGCTACGTGCATCGCGTCGGCGAAGCGCTGATTGGCACGCGATACGGCGAGTTCCGCCTGATTGCTTACGAGAGCGAAGTGGACGGCGGCGAGTCTCACGTCGCGTTAGTGCGCGGCGACATCGAGAGCGGCGACGAACCGGTGCTCGTCCGCATGCACTCGCATTGCGTGATGGGCGATGTCTTCGGATCGACCGCCTGCGATTGCAACGCAACGGTTGAAGGCTCGATGAAGGCCATCGCGCGCGAAGGCCGGGGAGCGTTGATCTATCTGCACCAAACGTCAAAAGGCTTTTCAATCGAGAGCATCGGCGAGCGAAAGATGCTCACCTTCCACCGCGACAAGCGTCTCCCATCGCTACCCGAGAGCGAGCGCAAGACGCAACGCGAAATCGGCATCGGAGCCCAGATTCTCTCCGATCTAAATCTGCGCCGCATTCGTCTGCTGACGAACCATCCAAGAAAAGTTCCGGCGCTAGAGGGATTCGACATCGAGATCGTCGAGCAGGTGCCGGTGCTGCTCGACAAGCTCAAAACTCAGCGCTGAAGCGATTCAGCATGGAGCCTATTCTTAGCTGCGGCTATTTCTTTTCCCGCCAAGCCGAAATTCCGGAGGCGCCTTGCGCCAATCGGCCAAGGGTCGCTGGTTCCACGGTGACAACATCCGGGCCCTCGGTCTTACCCGTGATGATCGGCTTGTTGGGGATGGTTTCGTAGGCGTAGCCCGTCAGCGTTGCCAGAACGGTTTCCTTCTGCAAAATGATTGTGAACCTAGCCCATCCGTAGTGGATCTCACTACCGACCATAAACTTTAAACCCAGGTAACGATGTTGTGTGAACAGCCATTGGCCGTACGTTACGATATCATTGCTAAAACTTGAGGTCCGTCCTCCCCGCCAAGCCATGACCCAACACGCGCTTTTCTGAAGGTACGAGTTATTAGATCGCACCTTGAAACCTGAGGGCAGCGCGGCAGCGAAGCCACTCGAACATGGGCGTGGAAACGAAACCCAACTGGCCTCAGTAAAAACGCCCCTGCCCCAGACGCCATTACCCGGATTACTTGCGCCCGCTCGAACACCCATGAGGAAAAAGCCCTCGGAGCCCGCCCAGAATAGATTCGAGAACACAAAGTCGGTGATTCCGTCGTGGTTCAAGTCTAGAGGAACGGGCTGTCCATTGACGGGGATGCTGGTGTTCGCGGACGTATACACGATCTTGGCTTCCGTGGTCGGTGCCAGCGCCAGAAATGTCACTCCAGCAGCTCCGGCCGCGGCCGCGTATGCCGACACGCGCTTTTCCAGTCCGGCTCCAAGCGGGGCGGGACGGCGGTTGCCCTTCACGTTGGCCCGGTCTGGTGGTTGCATATGGTCTCCTCAGAGAGGTATTGCATCTAGGGCGTAAGTTCGTACACCGTGCCACATCCGCCGATGCATGCGGCGCCTTTTCCTCCGAGCTGCGTGGTTCCGAAAACATGGCCCTTCGAGTCAGAAACCAAACCCGCGGAAGGTCCATCCCCGTCCGGTGGCCCGGTAAAGCTGTATAAGATCGATTCTTTGGCTCCGTTTGTGGAAAGGCGTAACTGGAAAATAATCCCAAATTGGTTCCTGGTAGGGCCGCCTCCCGAGGTAACACCGAGAAGACCGCCCTTCTGGTCCCCTATCAACCGACCTACGGGCTTCTCACCGTCAGGACTTCCGTAAAAGATGTGAGCCTCACGCGGATGATTCCAGCCTTTCGTTTGTGTATCCACAAGTTCAAACACCGTACCAAGTCCGTCACCGCCGGTTCTGGTCACTCCCAACAGATGGTTTGGGTTGTGAAAAAAAAGTTCGCCCGTTGGAATGGTACCGAACCCGTTTCCCGGGAGAATGCTGTACAACACAGTTTCCGTCCAGACTCCGCCGGAGTGTGTGAGTTTGTAAACTGTGCCGCACCCGGCGACCTGCCCGAGACCTATGGTCCCGTTTTCACACGACCCCTTGCCCCCGTAACGAGTTGTTCCAAAAATATTACCCGCCAAGTCGAAAACTATTCCCGCGACAGGGATGGCTCCGTCGCCCGGCGGCCCCGCAAACGCGTACAGCGTAGTTTCCTTCCACCCTCCGCCGGATTGGGGCATCAGTTCGAATACGGCGCCACAACCGCCGTTATTTTGGTAGAAACATGCCGGGTCTGAGCCATAGGAGGTCGTACCGTAGAGATTGCCCTCGGCATCCAAGGCGAGGTCAGCCTGCGGCGAGCACCCAGCACTTCCAGATGAGCAATTAAAAGCATAGATCACACTCTGCGTCCATCCTCCTTGCGAGTCGGGCGTTAGCTTGAATACGACTCCGCCTTCGTTCCTGCCTCCGGATGGGGTCGTGCCATATAGATTGCCCACTTTGTCGAAAATCAAACCCGCTTCGGGAGTCTCGCCATCATTGCCGCCCTTAAAACTGTAAAGCACCTTCTCCTGCCAGCCGCTCTCCGAGTGTTTCAGTTCAAAAACTGTTCCGCAGCCGTTGCCCTGATTGAAACCACAGTTGACAATTCCGCCGATCGAGGTTGTGCCGTACAAATCGCCTCCGGAGTCGATCGTCAAGTCAGACAGCGGGTATCCGCCGTCTGCATCCCCCTTGAATGAGTAAAGCACCTTCTCTTTGCTTGCTGGCGATGCGCCGGAGGAGAAGATCGGGGGCACGACGACCACCGCCAGAATGCAACCAGCGGCGATCCAGAGGCTTTTTTGTCGCATGGAATAACCTCGCTTCGGAGAATCCTGACAACCCCAGGTTCGGAACTTACGAGGGCCCCACTAATGCAGCGGATGGAATTGTGCTCCGGCGGGGGCGACGTGTCAACATGCACGGGTTTGCACTGGGGGCGCGGCGATTAATTGGGAGTCGCTCGTCGACGGTTCGCGCCGCCCCAGCGCCTGAAGGCGCAATTAAGAACGGCTCTCGGGGCTCGCCTGAAGGCAAGCCCTGATACGAATCAGTGGCTTTCTGGGAAATGTAAAACTCCAGTGCTTCCAGCCACGCGGGCGGGGGCGCCCGCGCCACACGAAAGCCGCTAGAACGGCTTTCTGCTTACTACCTGACTATCGTTGATGAAGAATTGCGCGGGACACAGATTGGAGCCGCAGATTACGGGCAGCAGTCCGGCGAGCTGCTTGCGCGTGATCAGGCCCAGCGTGCCGCATTCGGGACACGAGAGCACTGCCCAGTAGGGATCGTCTTTCTCTCCCACGTGGCCGGCGTTCTCCAGCACAAAGATGGTGCCGGGTTGCATCTGTTCGGGGATCCATTGGCTTAGGACGTCCAGTTCTCCAACCATTTTGCCTCCTTACAATGTGGGGCGTGGAACCAAACTCCCGCTTATGAAGCCTGTCTTACCTTGCGCAATGAACGAGACATGCTGCCGTTGCTTTTCTTGGCACGAATTTCGGCACGCACTTGCCGGACGGTGTCGCTCAAACAAATTGTCAGCATGGGCTGGCGCGCGTTCTTCAAGATGTCCACAATCTGCCGGGGTGAAGTCTCGAGATACAGAGTCTTGCCGTCGGTGAGCAAGTGATATTCAGATGCGCCGCTGACAATCTCAGCCAGACGCTTACCGAACTCGCGCTGCAGAAAGCGCATGACCTTGCGCACGCGCTGTAAAGAGAATCCGCGGCGGCGTAATTCGCAGATTACGGCGACTTCGGCGAGGTCTTCCATGGAATACAAACGGCGGCGGCCTTCGCGGGCTGGGACGACGATGCGGCGCTCGTCCCACCACTGCAGCTGCCGGGGAGTGATTCCGGTTAGCGATACTACATCGCGAGATGTGAACGGTTGCTGCATACCAGACCCGGAAATGTTTCAAACAAATCTAAAGCCAAATGTTTGAAACATTTTAGGCGCGGAGAGGCGCGTGTCAACTGTGGATTTCTTTGAGGAGGGGTGACTAGACGAGTTCCCTTAAACGGGTGGGGCAGTGCCGCCGCCTACGAAGTGGACAATCTCCAGGCGGTCGCCTTCCGCAAGGTTGGTTGCCTGCCACTGCTCGCGAGGAACGATGCTGCGGTTCAACTCCACGGCGACGCGATCTGCTTTCATGTCCAATTGGGCGACCAGACCGGCGAGAGTGACGGGAGGGTTGAAATCGCGGGCTTCGCCATTGATTACCAGCTTCAAATCAGGCTTCTACTTTGCGCAGGTGGAATTTGCGGGTTGCAGTGCGGCCGGAATAGTTGGCTTGCACCAGCACGGCAGAATCCGGGAGTGAAGATTCGTCGACATCGATCTTCATCTCGGCGTCTCCGTCGGAACCTGTTACCACTTGGGTATAGAACGGAGCGGCGCCGGGCCGGGCAAAACGAACGGTCAGCCGGGCGCCTTGGACGGCGGCGCCGCCTTCGGTGACGCGCAGGCGCAGGGTTAGATTGCGATCCGAGTGTACGGAGCCAGCGTTGAGCCAGTGAACATCGAGTTCTTTAATAGCGGCGAGAACTTCCGGAGCGACGCTTTTGTCGAGCACGCTGTCTACGCGGCCGTCGCGAATAGACTCAAGCACAAGACGATGCTGGTCGCGCAGGATTTGCTCTTTCTGCTGGTCGGTGAATCCGGACTCGGCGGCCTTATCGGCGTAGGAAATGGCGCGCTTGCCGACGCAGCGTCCGCGGACGAAGACTTGGGTCTGCAGAAGCAACTCGTTCTCACGCGCTTCGCTTTGGACGTGGTAGACCGTGTCTTCGTGCTTGACGTCGGTATTGAAGCCAAAAATCATGCCGTTTCTAATTGATACTGCGCAGCCATTTCCTGATCAACCATCGGCAGAAACTGCCAGCAGGTTAAAAGCTCATCACAAAATGGTGCAATCGCTTGACACTGCCATCCGCCAAATCTAGTCTAGAATGTTTAGTTAATACTTGGCTGCGAATTATATATAGCTCCCCTATGCCCGACAATTACTTCGCGCGCTACCTGCCTCTCTTGATTCACCTCATCGTAGCAGGTGGTCTGGCTTCCGCCATTGTGCTGCTTTCCTGGTTTATTGGCTACCGCAGGCCGACGCGGGCCAAAATGTCTCCTTATGAATGCGGGATGACGCCGGTTGGAGACGCTCGCGAACGCTTCTCGGTCAAGTTTTACCTGGTGGCGATGCTCTTTATTCTGTTCGACGTGGAAGCCGTCTTCCTGTATCCCTGGGCGGTGATTCTGAAGCAGCTTAAGATGTTTGGTTTCTGGGAGATGCTGGTTTATATCGGCATCGTTCTAGTGGGCTTCTTCTATATATGGAAGAAGGGTGTGCTGGATTGGGGCACTCCGTCGACGCGTCGAGGTGAGGTCTGATGCCGCTGGCTCCGGCCGTTACCGACCTCGAAGCGCTGAAGGACCATCCGGCCGTGGCTCGGTTGCGCTCGTGGAACTCGGCAGCGGTCGAAGGCGCGAAGTTTGATCGCGACGAGATGAGCATTTACATCGAGCGGTCCTGCATCCGCGAAGCTTGCGTCATTTTGCGGGACGATCCGGGTTGTCCTTTTAATTATCTTTCGGATGTGACTTGCGTGGATTGGTATCCGTCGGAGCCGCGGTTTGAGGTGGTTTACGAGTTGTTGTCGATTCCGAAAAAAGAACGGGTGCGGCTGAAGGTGCGCTTGGATGCCGACAGTCCGACGCTCGAATCCGTGACATCGGTGTGGCCTTCAGCGAATTATTTCGAGCGCGAAGTTTTTGATTTGTTCGGGATTCGATTCACTGGGCACCCGTATTTAAGGCGGATCCAGATGCCTGAGGATTGGGAAGGCTATCCGTTGCGCAAAGACTATCCGGTGGAGGGTTATCGGTAGTATGGCGCACATGACTTCTACGCCCGTGCTTGAACCCGGTCAGGATCGGACCATGATCCTGAATATGGGCCCGCAGCATCCGTCGACCCACGGCGTGTTGCGCTTGATTCTCGAAATCGATGGTGAAACCGTGGTGCGCCTCATGCCCGATATCGGGTATCTGCATACCGGGATCGAAAAGACGTGCGAGGCGAAGTTTTACCAGCAGGTTGTACCGTTGACCGACCGCATCGATTACCTCTGCCCGATGACCAACAATCTTTGCTACGTGTTGGCGGTCGAGAAGTTGCTGGGGCTCGAGATTCCGCCGAAAGCGCAGTGGCTGCGTGTGATGATGAATGAGTTGACCCGCATCAATTCGCACCTGGTGTGGCTGGGTACTCATGCCATGGATATCGGCGCGCTGACGGTTTTTCTTTATTGCTTCCGTGAGCGCGAGGATGTTCTGCGGTTGTTCGAAGCCGTTAGCGGGCAGCGCATGATGACTTCGTATTTCCGCATTGGTGGGGTGGCTCTCGAACCACCTCTCGGATTCTTTGAGCGAGTGCGGAACTTTGCCAATCGCTTCCCTTCGAAAGTGGATGAATACGAAAACCTGCTGACGGGAAATCCGATTTGGACAATGCGGACGAAAGGTGTGGCGCGGATCACGGCGGAAGATGCGATTGCGTTGGGCGCGAGTGGGCCGACTTTGCGAGGCAGCGGGGTCGATTTCGATCTGCGCCGCGATATGCCTTACTCCGGTTATGAGAACTTTAAGTTCAAAGTGCCGGTAGCGCAGGAAGGCGATGTGTTCGCGCGATACGTTTGCCGGGTGCAGGAGTTGCGGGAGTCGATTGGAATCGTGCAGCAGGCACTTGATGGCATGCCCGAAGGCCCGATCAAGGCGGATGCGCCGAAAGTTGTATTGCCCGACCGGGAAAAGATGAAGACGCAGATGGAAGCGCTCATCTATCACTTCAAGATTATTACTGAGGGCTTCGCGGTTCCGGCCGGCGAAGTTTATCAGGCGGTCGAATCGCCACGCGGGGAGATGGGATATTACATCGTCAGCGACGGAACAGCCAAGCCCTATCGCGTGCATATGCGGGCGGCTTGTCTGGCGAATCTGCAACTACTGCCAAAGATGTGCGAGGGAAGGTTGCTGGCAGACGTGGTCGCGGCGATTGGGAGCATTGATATTGTGCTGGGCGAAATCGACCGATAAAGGCGATCCGCGGTTGATGCCGCCGCCCAGGATTACGTGAGATGGTACGAAGAGGTGCAGGAACATGCCGAAGAAAACGATCAAGATGAAGCCGAGAAAGACTCGTAGCAAAATCAAGTCTATTCACGTAGGTCGGGTCTGGACAATCGTGACTCTTCGCATCAAGACTAAGCAACTCAACAAGCAAACGAAAAAGGCACTGGGACTAACCTAGCGACTAGAGCAGCGAATCTTCACGAGAGCGGACATTGCAGCATGAGATTTTCGGATCAATTCGAAGCGCGCTTCGCGGATATGCTGACGCATTATCCGACGAAGCGGTCTGTACTCGTCCCGACGCTTCTTTATGCACAGGATGAAGTTGGGTATTTGAGCCACGAGGTGATTCATGAGATTGCTCAGCGACTCGATTTAACAGATCTCGATGTGAGCAATGTGATCAGCTATTACTCCATGCTCACCACACAACCTCGGGGCAAATTCAACGTGCAGGTTTGCACCAACATTGCTTGCATGCTGCGCGGCGGCGAGGAACTTCTCGATCACTGCAAAGAGAAGCTGGGCATTGGCCACAAAGGCATGACGTCCGACGGGATCTTCTCGCTGGAAGAAGTGGAGTGCATCGGCGCATGCAGCTGGGCCCCGGCGGTGCAGGTGAATTACGACTTCCATGAGAATCTGACCCTCGAACAGATGGACAAGGTTCTGGACGGATACAGAAAGAATTGAGCAACGGGGGAATCTGGTAATTGAGCAATTAAAATTACCCGATTAATCAATTACCCAATTACAAAATGGCTGACTTGGTCTCCCATCCCGACGAAGTAAAGGTTGTCTCCAAGCGCTTTGGCAAAGGTGCGGCCGATATTGATCGCTACCTTAAACTTGACGGCTACAAAGCCGTCCAGAAAGCGCTGGGAATGCAGCCCGATGCCATCGTCAATCTGGTAAAGGATTCCGGCCTGCGCGGTCGCGGTGGCGCTGGATTCAACACTGGGATGAAGTGGTCATTCGTTCCCAAACAATCGGCGAAGCCGAAATATATTTTGTGCAACGGCGATGAGAGCGAACCGGGCACCTGCAAAGATCGCTTGATTTTCGAGCACGATCCGCACGCGGTGATCGAAGGCGTCGTGATCGCTGGAATTGCGACGGGCGCGCATGCGGGATACGTCTACATTCGCGGCGAGTATCGATATCTGCTCGAGATCATGCAGAAGGCGATTAAAGACGCCTACGCGCGGGGATTTCTCGGGAAGAACATTTTCGGCAGTGGGTACGACTTCGAAGTTTATTGGCATGGCGGCGCGGGCGCTTACGAAGTAGGCGAAGAGTCGGCGTTGATGGAATCGCTCGAAGGCAAGCGTGGCATTCCACGCATCCGACCGCCGTTTCCTGCCGTGGTCGGGCTATGGGGCGGGCCGACGGTCATTAATAATGCGGAGACGCTGGCCAGCGTGCCTCCTATCATTCTTGGGGGCGCAGAATGGTTTGCCAAACTTGGACCGCCGAAAAATGGTGGCACGCGCCTGTTCTGCTTGAGCGGACACTTGAATCGTCCGGGCGTGTATGAGCTGCCGATGGGCTACAACCTCAAAAAGATGATTTACGAGGTGGGCGGCGGCATTCCGAACGGGCGCAAGTTGAAAGCTGTTGTTCCGGGCGGATCGAGCTGTCCGCTTTTAACCGCTGATGAAATCGATGTCTCCATGGATTTTGATTCCATGATGAAAGCTGGGTCGATGCTGGGCTCCGGCGGTTTGGTGGTCGTCGATGACACGACCTGCATGGTGAAATTTGCCCTGCGGATCATGAAGTTTTATCAGCACGAGAGTTGCGGATGGTGCATCCCCTGCCGCGAAGGCACGGATTGGCTGAAGAAAACGCTGACGCGATTTCACCACGGCGGCGGAGTGAAGAAAGACATCGACAACATCCAGTATCTCTCGGAAAACATGTTGGGACGCACGTTCTGTCCGCTGGGCGACGCGGCGGCTATGCCGACGATTTCCATCGTCA
>Ga0210383_10001371_pt1 | contig 22262 bp, 21 predicted proteins | sample IncBWC14OmetaG_FD_160072 | JGI IMG/M metagenome (GOLD analysis project Ga0210383, IMG submission 160072) | Forest soil microbial communities from Barre Woods Harvard Forest LTER site, Petersham, Massachusetts, United States - Inc-BW-C-14-O ... | reverse complement strand
TTGACGAGGCGATGCTTTCCCCCTTCTGGAAGTGGATCGCCCGGACCGGTGCGCCAATCGCCGCAATCTTAATCCCCGCCGCGTTCTTCCTGTCCGTCGCTTCTCCAACGGCAATGCAACCGAATGGTTTGATAAATCTCGCATACGGCGGCGCACTATTTCTCGCAGCGGCTGTTCTGAGCCTCGGCGTGGGTCTGATTCGTGCCGCACGGCGCATGGAACGATGAAATGGACGCTCCATCGGCGGTAGGACCGAGAGCCGCACTCAGTGATTATTTGGCTGCTGAACGAACCTTGCTGGCATGGATTCGCACCGGCCTGGCCCTGATGGGATTCGGGTTTGTGGTGGCGCGCTTCGGCCTCTTCCTGAAGGAGCTCCAGGCCGCTCAGCATACGGTCAACGCGCAGTCTTACGGATTGTCGCTGTGGTTCGGAACGGCGCTCATCGCGATCGGAGTCATGGTGAATGCCTTTGCTGGATGGCACCATCTCCGCTTGGTCGGCGAATTGGATCGTGGCGAAACGGAGCACTCTCGCCCCTCGACCGAAGCCGTCGCAGTCGCTTTCTTTCTCGCGTTGGTCGGGCTGGCGATGGCGATTTATCTGCTCTCGGTCCGAGGTTCTGCAAGTTCGCAGTTTGAAGACAGCAAGGAGATATCTATGACGGTCAGCAGTGGCAAGGGAATTATCAATACACCCAGCAATCATTCGGTCGATCAAACAGTGGAAAAACTCAAAGGGATTCTGGCAGCAAAGGGAGTCGCACTGTTCGCGCTGGTCGATCACAGTGGAGAGGCGGAAAAAGTGGGATTGAAAATGCCACCGACGAAGCTGCTGATCTTTGGCAGTCCCAAGGCAGGGACGCCCTTGATGCTGGCTGCTCCCAGCGTCGCCATCGATCTACCGCTCAAGATTCTGGTCTCGGAAGATGCCCAGGGAAAAGTCTGGATTTCCTACAACAGCCCGGCGTACTTGCAGGAACGGCACGGCTTCCCGCCGGAATTGGTACAGAACATTGCCGTAGTGGAAACCTTGGCAGTCAAGGCCGGTGAGTAGCGATAGAAATCCGGCCGTCGCCGTTGGGGACGGCCGGGTGAAGTTCAGGCAGCCACTTCCCTGCTTTGTTTGAAAAACGCCAGCAGGTCGGCATTGATCTCGTCCGCGTTGGTTGCAGGCATTCCGTGCGGGAAGCCGGGATATATTTTCAGCTTTGCACCCTTCACGAGCTTTGCAGACAACGGAGCCGCTGCCGCGATCGGTACGATTTGATCGTCGTCGCCGTGAAGAATGAGCGTGGGCACGTCGAACTTCTTGAGATCTTCGGTAAAGTCCGTTTCCGAGAAAGCCTTGATGCAGTCGTATCCTGCTTTCATCCCACCCAGCATTCCCTGGAGCCACCACTTCTCGCGGAGGCCTTCCGAAATCTTGGCACCGGGCCGGTTGTAGCCATAGAAGGGAAGGGTAATGTCCCGGTAAAATTGCGGCCGATTTTTCGCATATTGGGCTCGCAAGTCGTCGAAGACCTCGATCGGCGCGCCCGCAGGATTCTTATCCGTCTTCAGCATCAGCGGCGGCACCGAACTGATGAGCACGGCCATGCCGACACGTTTGGAACCATGTCGCCCAATGTAACGGGCGACTTCTCCGCCGCCTGTGGAATGGCCCACATGGATTGCGTTTTTGAGGTCAAGCTTTTCTGTGAGAACCGCGAGATCGTCGGCGTAGGTGTCCATGTCATTGCCATCCCATGTCTGGCTGGAACGGCCGTGGCCACGCCGGTCGTGCGCGATGACTCGGTAGCCAAGCTGGCCGAAGTACAACATCTGTCCGTCCCAGTCGTCCGCGCTGAGCGGCCAGCCGTGACTGAACACAATGGGCTGGCCCGATCCCCAGTCCTTGTAGAAAATCTGCGTACCATCTTTCGTGGTAATTGTTGGCATACCGGCTCTCCTTGGCCGTAAGGTTCTTTCTCAAAACCTTATGGACAGACAAGAATATCCTAAGCAATCGGCTTGTGTCGTATCGAACCAGCTCTCGAACTTCCTCCGGAACAACTGTCTTGACAGTATTCGTTATAACGAATATCATTTAGCTCAATGTCAGCGAAAACACAGTCAGGGCACACCCGGCGGCGGCCAGCTTGCCCGGAGGAAATAGCATTTCTGGACCTGCTGCGCACCTGCGACCTGCTCGCCCGCGGCCCCGCCCAGGTGCTTAAGAACGAGGATCTTTCGCCGACGCAATACAACGTCCTTCGCATCCTCCGCGGGTCTCCGGACGGGCTCCCCTGCGGCGAGATTTCGAACCGCATGATCACCCGCGATCCAGACATCACCCGGCTCCTGGATCGCCTGGAAAAACGAGCCCTGATTTCGCGCTGCCGCGAAACCAAAGATCGTCGAATGGTAATGGCCCGGATCACCCCCGAAGGACTTACACTCCTGGGCCGCCTCGATGAACCGGTCCAGGAAATGCACCGCAAGCAATTGGGGCACCTGGGCAAGGAAAGGCTTCGTATATTGGCTCAGCTTATGGAGGGTGCCCGGGCCGGAGTCGATTGATTTTATTGGGCTATTATATTCGTTGCAACGATTATCGTCGTAACGCATCTAAATCACTAGAAAGGATAAAACACTATGAGCACACTGACTACACCTCAAACCGCCGCCACCACCACCTGGAATATTGACCCGGCTCACGCCGTTGCCGAATTCAAGGTGAAGCACATGATGATTTCTAACGTCAAAGGGCACTTTGCCAGGGTCTCGGGAACTTTGATTCTAAACGAATCCGACCCGGCAAAATCTAGCGTCGAAGCGTTTATTGAAGGGGGCTCGCTGGAAACGCGTGACGCGCAGCGCGATGCGCATCTCAAGAGTGAAGATTTCTTCCATGTGGAGAAGTTTCCGACTCTTTCTTTCAAATCCACCCGGATCACTCCGGTGCGGCAGGGTGAACTCACGGTGGAGGGTGACCTGACCATTCGAGGGGTCACGCGCAAGGTGCAGTTCGCGGTTGAGGGGCCAACTCCGCCCACGAAGGATCCATGGGGGAAGACCCGAATCGCAGTGTCGGCGACCACGAAGATCAACCGAAAGGATTTCGGCCTGACCTGGAACGCGGCACTTGAGACCGGCGGCATTCTCGTCGGCGACGAGGTGAACATCACTTTAGATGTCGAGTTCATAAAAGCCTAAATCGTTCGCCGCGCCTCACCATCTTGGTGAGCGCGGTGCAGAAAACACAAATTAGGAGGAGCTATGTCACTCCGAGCAGTTCGACAAATCATTCAACCAAAACCAACCATTGAAGGCGCGGGCGTCAAGCTGCAACGCGCCTTCGGTTTCGGTAAAACCAAGGACTTCGATCCATTCTTGTTACTGGACGATTTCCGCAACGAGAACCCGGAGGATTATCGCGCAGGATTTCCCTGGCATCCGCACCGAGGGATTGAGACGATCACATACGTGCTTGCGGGTTCGGTTGAGCACGGCGACAGCCTGGGCAATAAGGGAAAAATGACCGCTGGAGATGTGCAATGGATGACGGCCGGCAGCGGCATTCTCCACCAGGAAATGCCGAAGGGCGATAAACAGGGGCGGATGCACGGCTTCCAATTGTGGGCGAACTTACCCGCATCGCTGAAGATGACCGACCCGCGCTATCAGGATATTCCGTCAAGCGCGATTCCCGAGGTCACCGATGACGACGGCACTCGTGTGCGAGTCATCTGCGGGGAATTCTGGGGCAAGAAAGGACCGGTCGCAGGCGTGGCCGCCGATCCGAACTATCTAGATATTTCGGTTGCACCGGGGCAGAAGAAGCGCCTCAAGGTTGAGACCACCCGCAATGCTTTTGCCTATGTGTTTGCCGGCTCGGGCACGTTCCGGGATTCGTCGGAGGCTCAAGCGGTGCTGACCGAACAAGCCGCTGATCCGAACGCCCCAGCGAAATACGACGCCAGCAACCACTCGCTGGTGCTATTCGACCGTGGCGATGAAATCGTGGTGCAAGCGGGTGAAGAAGGGATCCGTTTCTTGCTGGTCTCGGGCAAGCCGATCGAGGAGCCTGTGGCCTGGTACGGGCCCATCGTGATGAATACGCAGGAGCAGCTTCGCCAGGCAAAGGCTGAACTGCAAACCGGCGAATTCATCAAGCATCGCTGACCTCAACGATAAGAATGGCCCTGCGTGGATCGGATGCGCAGGGCCTATCCTTCATCGGGGCCAATCTTCTAGAATGCGTCAAATCTGGGTGATCAAATTCCAAGAGGAAATCGTCGTGACTCTTCACCGGGAGCTTTTCGTGAAACGCATTCTGAACCTCCTAGTAGCCTTCGCCATGTTCGGTCCAATTTTTCTTTCCAGCTCACAAGCCTACGGACAGCCCGACCAAACGATCTTTTCGCGTACTGCAACAATCGATGGCGTCAACTTGCATTACCTGACCGCCGGCCACGGTACGCCGGTCATCCTGTTGCACGGCTACGCGGAAACCTCGCGGATGTGGCGACCCATTATTCCAGCTCTGGCTACGCGATTTACCGTGATCGCCCCAGATCTTCCCGGTATCGGAGATTCGGACATCCCCGCCGACGGTCTCGATATGAAGAGTGCCGCAGTTCGTATTCATAATCTCGCGAAGTCGCTCGGGGTTCAGAAAGCTGAGGTCGTGGGACACGACATCGGCCTCATGGTCGCTTATGCTTACGCCGCACAATTTCCGGCGGACGTGACCAAGCTTGTTTTGATGGATGCTTTCCTGCCCGGCGTGGAAGGCTGGGAACCGATCTATGACAGTCCGGACATCTGGCACTTCCGTTTCAACGGGCCGACGCCCGAAGCATTGGTCCAAGGTCGCGAGCGCACGTATTTCGCCTATTTCTGGAACGACCTGGCAGCCGACAAGAACCACTCCATTCCGCAAGCGGACCGCGAAGCTTACATCGCCGCCTACTCACGGCCCGGACGCATGCATGCGGGGTGGGCATATTTCGTGTCGTTTCTGCAAGCGGCCAAGGATTTCTCTCAGCTCTCTCAAACCAAGTTGACAATTCCGGTGTTGACAATCGGCGGCGACAAATCGCTGGGAGAAGCGTTGGGGCAGCAAGCCAAATTGGTAGCGACCGACGTGACCGTCGTGGTGCTTAAAAATACCGGGCACTGGGTGCTTGAGGAACAGCCGAAGGCAACTACAGAAGCACTGGAAAAGTTTCTCTAGAGTACGCGCCCGTCACTTCGACTGAGGACCACACTCAGCCTCGGCAATGATTCCGGAGGATCTCTGGCCGGGCACAATCAAGTCCCCCGACCTATGCTCTGGCATTCGCGAAGGCTCACCATCCCCGACTGCCATGGTGACTCCGACCAGCACAACCGCCAAGACCAGCGACAAGGCGAGTACGGCTAGCCAAGAGAATATCAGCAGTCTTAGCCAAGAAAGATTAAGTGGTCTCACAATGCCTCCCGAGGCGCGTCTGTGTGCTCGCTCTTTGTTGTGCGGGCGCTCGGTCAGGTTGTCCGGGGTTCACCAAGTTGGCATACGGCTCAAGCCTTGGATATTGGCTCAGGGCAATGCGTACACTCACTAACTCGTGGGCCTACAGCATCGACTTGATGGCAGAGCAAAGACTCAGAGGCTACGATGCTCTGAGATCGCTATCGCAAAACTGGAAAGGACATGCCATGAACAAGTTTCTGAAACTGCTCCTCGGTACCAGTCTTTATTTGCTCGAACAGTCGGACGGTGCGACTAAGCACGCCAGAGACCGTGCAGCAGAGCAACTCGACGACTTACAGGACGTTGCCCGGCAGAAATATCAGAGTGCGGCTAAGCGGGTAGTGCGGGCATCCAGAGCCATTCGCGGCGAGGACAGCGACGTTCTCGGCAACGCACTTCGATTTGCAGCCGGGGTGGGGATCGGCGTCGGGGTTGGATTGATTCTCGCGCCCGCCAGTGGCGAAGAAACTCGGAGCGCTATCGCGGGAACAGTTCACGAAATGGGAGATCGAGTCCGGCGGCAGTTCTCTTCGGAACCTGCCACGGGCACCGGCGGCTAAAGACACAAACCCGAATACCGGTTTCGTCAAGCCATTGCATGTGTCTTTTCGGAGGCGGGGCTGACCGCAGGAACTGCTACCTCAACCAGGGTGCCAGGTCCGGCATTGGTCAGCCGCAATTCCCCGCCAAATTCCTTTGCGCGCTGGCTCATTCCTCCGATGCCGATGCCAATGCTACCTGGGCGTAATTCCGCCACTGGAGTTTCTATCCCTTTGCCGTCATCTCGTATTTTGACTACGACCTGACTATCTCGTTGCGTAAGGGTGACCCATGCTTTCTGCGCACCGGAATGCCGATAAACATTGGTAAGGCCCTCCTGGATGATGCGGAAGATGGCGGTCTCCAACTCGACCGTAAGTCGCGGGAATTCCCGCGGCTGGACATCCAGCGAGGTTTCAATGCCGCTGCGCTTGGTCAAACCATCCAAATACCATTGAAGTGCCGAGAGCAGTCCGACTTCGTCCAGCAAAGGTGGATGCAGAAGGTGAGATAGATTGCGGACCTGCTGAATCGCCCGGCCAATCGTATCGCTGGCTTCCATGGCAGCTTTCTGGCTCGATTGAACCGAACTAGTTCCGCGAATGCTATCCATCATCATCTTTGCCGCAGCAAGCTCCTGCCCCAAACCGTCGTGAAGTTCTCGCGCGATGCGGCGTCGCTCGTCATCCTGCATGGTGAGCAGACGGCCAGAAAGCCGGCGCAGGGCGGCGGTTCGATCATCAACCAAGCGCTCTAATTCGATGGCGCTGTCGCGTATCGATTGTTCGAGCAGCTTGCTGTCATGGATGTCGGAGCAGGTTCCGTACCATTTTAGAATCTTCCCCTCGCTATCGCGGATGGGAAGAGCACGAGCCCGGAACCAGCGGTACTCTCCGTCACTCCCGCGCATTCGGTATTCGGATTCGTAATTATCGCCGGACTGCACACAGTGCAGCCAATGAGTCATGCTCCGTTCCCGGTCTTCAGGATGCACAAAATCCAGCCAACCGAAGCCATTCCCGGAGCCTGGAGCAGCGCCCGTGTATTCATAGAATCGATTGCTGATGTAATCCCTAAAACCGTCCGCCTGTCGGCTGAAGATGATGTCGGGAGCGGTGCGCACAATGGCATCAAGCTCCTGGTGCTTGCGCGCGAGTTCCCGGTTGAGCTTTTGCAGCGTTTCAGCTCTTCTTTCCAATTCATCGGTTCGCTCGGCGACGCGCTCCTCGAGTTCGCGATTGAGCTTCTCCAGTTGATGAGCCTTGCGATGCAGCTCGGCAAATATGCTGACTTTCGCGCGCAATAGTTCCGGAATGACGGGAACTGAAATATAGTCCATCGCGCCGCGCTCGTATCCTTTGAGCCTGTCCATGTCGGTCAGATATACGGCGGAAATAAAGATGATCGCCGTCTTTTCGAAGCGTGGATGCTGGCGAATCATGTCTGCCAGTTCAAAACCGTCGACGTCGGGCATACTGACGTCCATCAGCACGACCGCAATATCGGTTCTGAGCAGGTGCTCCAGAGCCTCCTTCCCCGAGGTGGCCTTAATCAGATTCTCCCCCAGCTCGGCCAGTATCGCCTCATAGCTGAGTAGCTTCGCCGGCTGATCGTCCACCATGAGGATGTTGACTTTTTCGTTTGCAGTCATTGTGCTTTCATGCCTCCATTGCCATCGTCGCGAAACATATTCGGGACGATGAGCAAGTTATCGGTGAAGCCACATACGCAACGCAGAGAGTAGCTGTTCGGTATTAACCGGTTTCGCCAAGTACTCGGACGCACCCGCTTCGAGGCACTTCTCACGATCGCCTTTCATGGCTTTCGCGGTCAGCGCGATGATGGGAAGGCGCCGGAACAAGACATTCTGCCGGATCACTTGCATCGTCTCGTATCCATCCATCTCCGGCATCATGATGTCCATGAGCACGATCGCGAGGTCGGGAGTTGATTCCAGGGTCGCAATCGCTTCGCGTCCTGTTCCTGCCGTCAACACGGTCATGCCGCGACGCTCCAGCACGCTGCTAAGGGCGAAAATATTCCGGACGTCGTCATCGACGACCAATACTTTCTTTCCGACCAGCGCGTCATCGGAACGGTGCAGACGATCCAGCATCTTCTGCTTCTCAGCTGGAAGATTGGCGACGACGCGGTGCAGGAAAAGCGCGGTTTCGTCGAGGAGCCGCTCCGGCGATTCGACGCCTTTCACCACAACGCTGCGGGCCAGCGTGTGCAAGCGGGCGTCCTCTTCGGATGACAGTTCTTTCCCGGTAAACACGACGACCGGCAGGTCGCTCAGTGATGGAATATCGCGGAGACGTTCTAGCACGTCGAATCCCGACATATCAGGCAGCCGCAGATCCAGCACCGCGCAATCGAAGGGCTGCTCGGCTAGTGTGCTGAGAGCTTCGCCACCGCTCGCCGCGACGGTCACGTCGATGTCGTCATAGCCTAACAATTCGCGGATACTGAGTTGCTCCGCTGGATTATCTTCGACTACAAGCAAACGTTTCCGGCGCGGCGTCGAGTATTCTTTGATACGAGTTAAGGCCGCAGCCAGTCCCTCGGGAGTCGTCGGCTTGGTCACGAAAGCGAAGGCCCCGCGTGCCAGGCCGTGATGCCGATCCTCATCCAGCGTCAGCATCTGAACCGGGATATGGCGCGTGGCCGGATCCTGTTTCAAATGATTGAGGACGGTCCAACCCAACATGTCAGGCAAGAACACATCCAACGATACGGCCGCGGGATGGAATTCGCGCGCAAGCGCAAGCGCCTCCGTGCCCCGCATCGCAACCAGCACCTTGAATCCCGTATCACGAGAAAGATCGCACAGCACGCGGGCATAGTGCGGGTCATCTTCGACAATCAACAGAACAGGATCATCCGGCTGCAGATTGTTGCGATCGTCGGCGACGTGTTCGACCGCGACCTCCGTGGTGCGAACTGCGGACAACTGAAGGGGCGGAGTTGTGGACCGAGCCTTGCGGTCTGCCGTTGCAACGGTAGAGACGGAAGGACCGACGTAGGTTTGAGGCAAATATAGTGTAAAGGTGCTTCCCTTCCCTGGTGTGCTTCGCAGTTGAATCTCGCCCCCGAGGAGGCTAGCCAATTCCCTGCTGATTGCCAAGCCCAGTCCCGTTCCTCCGTACTTGCGGCTGGTGCCGGCGTCGGCTTGTTGGAAAGCCTCGAAGATTATGCGCTGCTTCTCCGATGGAATGCCGATACCGGTATCGGTCACTTCAAAGCTTACAACCGAGGCGGCGGCGTTGAGGATCGGATGGTCGTCACTCCAGCCGGCCGCAGCCAGCGATACGGAAAGTTGCACCCCTCCTTGCTCAGTAAACTTAAATGCATTGGACAGCAGGTTCTTGAGTACCTGCTGCAGACGCTTCGAGTCGGTGACCAGGCTGCGAGTGAGGTGCGGATCGGAAAGCACTTCGAACGTAAGCCGCCGGTTCTCCGCCTCGTGACGGAACGGCCGACCTACCATGTCCAGCAGGCTGGCGAAGAAGACTTCCTCGGCCTCCACCGACACAGTTCCTGACTCGATCTTCGATAGATCGAGAATGTCGCTGATCAAATTCAGCAGATCGGTTCCGGCACCGTGAATGGTTCGGGCAAACTCGACTTGCTTTGGCGTCAGATTGCCGTCCGGGTTGTCGGTGAGCTGCTGGCCAAGCACCAGAATGCTGTTCAATGGTGTGCGCAGCTCGTGAGACATATTTGCCAGGAACTCGGACTTGTACTTGGAGGTCAGAGCAAGTTCTTTTGCCTTCTCTTCCAACGCCCCACGTGCCTGCTCAATTTCCTGGTTCTTGCGCTCGACTTCCACGTTCTGCTCGGCGAGCTGCTGGGCTTTTTGCGCCAACTGCTCGTTAGTTTGCTGCAATTCTCTTTGTTGGGTTTGCAGTTCGGTAGCCAGCTGTTGCGATTGTTTCAGCAGCCCCTCGGTCTGCATCGTGGCCTCAATGCTGTTCAGCACGATGCCGATGCTCGCGGTCAACTGTTCGAGAAACGCCAGATGCGACGCGGTGAAGCTGTTTAGAGAGGCAAGCTCGATGACGGCTTTAACGTGATCCTCGAAGAGCACGGGCAGCACGATGACATTGCGCGGCACGGCCTCGAATAATCCAGAGCGGATCGGGACAGTATTTTCCGGAAGGTCGGTTATCAACATGCGCTTCTTTTCGGCGGCGCATTGTCCAACCAGGCCTTCTCCGAGTCTTATTCGCCGCAGATGACCGTCCTGCCCGTCGGCAGCGAAGGCGGAGAGCAGTACCATGCCCGCCGATTCCTCAGTTTCCATCTGGTAGATCACTCCCTGCTGGGCGCTCACAAGCGGCGCCAACTCCGAGAGCAGCTTCTGCCCCACCGTGGTCAGATCACGCTGCCCCTGCAACATGCTGGTGAAGCGGGCCAGATTTGTCTTAAGCCAGTCCTGCTCGGTGTTGCGGTCGGTGGTCAGCCGCAGATTGTCGATCATGGTGTTGATGTTGTCTTTCAACTCAGCGACTTCCCCGCTGGCTTCGACCTGAATCGAACGGGTCAAGTCGCCCTTAGTGACTGCGGTTGCGACCTCTGCGATCGCGCGCACCTGGTTGGTCAAGTTGTCGGCGAGCAGGTTCACGTTGCCCGTAAGATCTTTCCAGGTGCCCGCTGCACCGGGCACATTGGCCTGGCCGCCAAGACGGCCTTCCACGCCGACCTCGCGCGCCACCGTCGTGACCTGGTCGGCGAAGGTAGCCAAGGTGCCGGTCATGTTGTTGATCGTTTCCGCGAGAGCCGCCACTTCTCCCTTGGCATTCACTGTCAGCTTTTGCGTAAGCTCGCCGTCGGCTACCGCGGTCACGACTTTTACGATTCCGCGGACCTGCTCTGTGAGGTTGGCAGCCATTACGTTGACATTGTCCGTAAGATCCTTCCAGGTACCAGCCACGCCCGGCACCTGCGCCTGGCCGCCGAGTTTGCCTTCGGTGCCGACCTCGCGCGCCACACGTGTTACCTCCGCAGCAAATGCATTAAGTTGGTCGACCATCGTATTGATCGTGTTCTTCAGTTCGAGAATCTCGCCCTTGACGTCGACAGTGATCTTTCGTGACAAATCGCCACGAGCTACAGCCGTCGTCACCTCGGCAATATTGCGTACTTGTGCCGTGAGGTTTCCAGCCATCGCGTTCACGGAATCAGTGAGATCTTTCCACGTGCCGGCCACGCCAGGAACGTTTGCCTGCCCACCCAACCGACCTTCGCTACCTACTTCGCGGGCCACGCGAGTGACTTCGGCTGCGAACGAACGCAACTGCTCGACCATCGTGTTCAGGGTTTCCTTGAGCTGCAAAATCTCACCGCGAACGTCAACGGTGATCTTCTTAGAAAGGTCGCCGGTGGCGATAGCAGTGGCTACTTCGGCGATGTTTCGCACCTGACCAGTCAAGTTGCTGGCCATGAAGTTCACGTTGTCGGTAAGATCCTTCCACGTTCCTGCCACACCTGGCACTTGCGCTTGACCGCCAAGCTTTCCGTCGGTTCCGACTTCGCGAGCGACACGAGTTACTTCGCCAGCGAAAGCGTTGAGCTGATCCACCATCGTGTTGATGGTGTTCTTAAGCTCGAGAATTTCTCCCTTCACATCCACGGTGATCTTGCGCGACAAATCGCCGCGCGCCACCGCTGTTGTCACCTCGGCGATGTTGCGGACTTGTCCAGTGAGATTTCCAGCCATGGAGTTGACGGAATCGGTGAGATCTTTCCACGTTCCGGCCACACCCGGAACGTTTGCCTGCCCGCCCAGACGACCTTCGGAGCCCACTTCGCGTGCCACGCGGGTCACTTCGCCGGCAAAGGCATTCAGCTGATCCACCATCGTGTTGATGGTCTCTTTGAGCAGAAGAATCTCGCCGCTGACGTTAACCGTAATTTTCTTGGAAAGGTTTCCGGTAGCAATGGCCGTAGAAACTTCGGCGATATTGCGCACTTGCCCGGTCAGGTTGCTCGCCATCGAGTTCACAGAGTCGGTAAGATCTTTCCAGGTACCGCCCACACCCGGCACCTGCGCTTGGCCGCCCAATCGACCGTCAGTACCGACTTCGCGAGCCACGCGTGTTACTTCCGAAGCGAACGATCTCAACTGGTCCACCATCGTGTTGATGGTGTCTTTGAGTTCGAGAATTTCGCCTTTCACGTCGACCGTGATTTTACGTGACAAGTCGCCGCGCGCGACGGCAGTTGCGACCTCAGCGATGTTGCGCACCTGCCCGGTAAGGTTGCTGGCCATGAAGTTTACGTTGTCGGTGAGATCTTTCCATGTGCCTGCGACGCCCGGAACTTGCGCTTGGCCGCCAAGTTTTCCTTCCGTGCCTACTTCGCGGGCCACGCGAGTTACCTCGCCGGCGAATGCGTTGAGCTGGTCCACCATCGTGTTGATCGTGTTCTTCAGTTCGAGAATTTCACCTTTCACGTCCACGGTGATTTTGCGCGACAAATCGCCACGAGCCACTGCGGTGGTAACTTCCGCGATGTTGCGGACTTGCCCCGTAAGGTTTCCGGCCATGGAGTTGACAGAGTCGGTGAGATCTTTCCACGTGCCGGCCACGCCCGGCACATTTGCCTGTCCACCCAATCGGCCTTCGGTACCCACTTCGCGCGCCACGCGCGTCACTTCGCCGGCGAAACGGTTCAGTTGATCCACCATGGTGTTGAGGGTTTCTTTGAGCTGCAAAATCTCTCCACGCACGTCCACGGTGATCTTGCGCGAAAGATCGCCGCTGGCAATGGCGGTCGCCACTTCAGCGATGTTACGCACCTGACCGGTCAGGTTGCTGGCCATGAAGTTGACGTTATCGGTTAGATCCTTCCAAGTACCGCCCACGCCCGGCACCTGGGCCTGTCCTCCGAGCTTACCTTCGGTACCGACTTCACGCGCCACGCGCGTTACTTCTCCGGCGAAAGCGTTAAGCTGATCCACCATCGTGTTGATGGTGTCCTTGAGTTCTAGAATTTCGCCTTTCACGTCGACCGTGATCTTGCGCGACAAGTCCCCACGGGCCACGGCGGTTGTTACTTCGGCGATGTTGCGTACCTGAGCTGTCAGGTTTCCGGCCATTGCGTTGACGGAATCCGTGAGATCCTTCCAAGTACCGGCGACTCCAGGTACGACCGCTTGCCCACCGAGTTTGCCGTCGGTTCCAACTTCGCGGGCGACGCGTGTCACTTCCGACGCAAATGACCGCAACTGGTCCACCATCGTGTTGATGGCTTCTTTGAGCTGAAGAATTTCGCCGCGCACGTCCACGGTAATTTTGCGCGACAGATCGCCACTGGCCACGGCGGTCGCCACCTCGGCGATGTTGCGGACCTGCCCAGTAAGGTTGCTGGCCATTGAATTGACGGAGTCGGTAAGGTCTTTCCAAGTCCCTGCCACGCCGGGCACCTGCGCCTGGCCGCCCAACTTACCATCAGTACCGACCTCACGAGCTACACGGGTTACCTCAGCCGTGAACACGCCGAGTTGCTGAATCATCGTGTTGACGATGTTGGCCGAACGCAGGAACTCTCCTTCGAGTGGTCGCCCATCGACGTCCAACCGGACGGTTTGCGTCAGGTTGCCCTGAGCAACGGCCGCGATAGCACGGGTGACTTCCGTGGTTGGGCGAAGCAAATCTTCTACGAGCGTGTTGACCGAGCTTTCCATCTCGCCCCATGCGCCCCTGGACTCATGAAACCGGGTGCGCTCACGCGTTCTTCCTTCCTTGCCAACGACCTGACCCACCCGCTTTAACTCCTCTGCCATTTGTTGATTGGCGGCGACGATCTCATTAAAGGTGTCCGCGATTTTTCCTGAGAGCCCAGTCCAAGAGCCCGGCAGCCGTACGGAAAAATCTCCGTCGCGCATGGTCTGCAGACAGGCGAGAATCGCCGTGAAATCAGATACAGGTTCGGCGCTGACACTCGAGTGTCCATTGTTCTTTACGCTCGCCTTAGCTTCCTTGTCTATAGTCGCGGTCGCCGCGTTGCGGTCAGTTCTTTTCATGATCGTCTCTTGACTGTCGTCTGTTAGATAAGCCGGAATTTTCTGGTTTTTGCAATCCGAGTTCCATCCTTTATACAAAGGCACGACCGAGGCCCTCCTCGGAAGGCTCGGGTCAGTCTTTCGGCTGCCTCATCCCATGTCCATGTCGCGCGATAGAACGTGCGGGAACTTCGGCCCTGAACGATTTCTTATCACGAACGTTACGGCATTCGCTCTAGGGTATTTCCTGTAGACCCTCTGGGTGGGGGCTGTAAATGGCGAGGGGCAGGGGGAGGCGGAATGGGCTCAAGAGGCATTGACGTCCTTGCAATAAAAAAAGGCCCCCAGCAGTTTCGCTGGAGGCCTTCGCTACGCTTGTCAGGCTTAGGAAGCGCGGCGTTTTTCGCCCTGCTCGGAGCTGTCTTCCCGATCACGACGAGCATCGTCTGTCTGGGAAGGGTTCTTCTTCGATGGATCCTGCTGGTTCGGACTCTGGCCGCCTTGTGAAGGGTTCTTCTTGGACGGGTCCACGGTTCCGGTTGGATTTGATGGCTGCTGCTGGAAGTTCTTTTCAGTTTCGTTTCCCATGAATTGCTCCTATGTAGGCTATTTCCCGCGGCACACCCTTGCAGATTTGTGCGGCGTTCAAGAACCTTAGTTGCAGGAATGGCCTGCGGGGTAGCCTGCCATGGTTTGGGAAATCTTCGACAAAAACGTATCCGAGTTGCCCTTGTTCTTCCCCAGGTACAAGGCGAAAAAAGCGCAGCGCACTTTGCTTCAGTGAAGAACCGCTTGAAAAAAGTTGGCCCGGACCGGATGTAAGACCACCAACTCCGGGACCGGGTCTTTTTCAAGGTTCAAACGATCTCGCACTCTAGATTCGGGCGCTGCCCCGGTGTGTCAGGTGAGTTGCGAATGCGATCACGAATAACACCAGGAAAATGAAAAACAACAGTTTCGCTATCCCCGCCGCAGCGAGAGCCACGCCGGTGAATCCAAGCACAGCTGCAATGACCGCAACCAGCAAGAACATCAATGCCCAGTAGAGCATGGTGCCTCCTTTGAACTTTGTGTCATTCCGTTGCTTGCATGCTCCGAGCCTAAACTTCAGCAGATTGCGTGACGATCAGGCTGGCGCTGTACTTCCGAATTCAAATTGCTGTAGTTCCAGTGCATGCCGCGCGCACGATTTATCCGACATCAGGCCGCGGGCTTCGATCTCCGACCAGATGCGTTAGCCGGTTGCTTCTCATTCTCGTTTGATCTTTGAGGAACTTCGACATTGATTTGTTCCGCGATGCCGCCAAGCGCCTGATCAGCTTCTTTTTCGTCATTCAGCGTTCGTTCTAGAAGAGTTGCGGCTTTCGTGGCCCCAAGTAGAGTTGCGTAGGTCCGCACGCAGCCGTATCCTGCCATCTCGTAGTGCTCAACCCTCTGCGCGGCGGCGATCAAGGCGGCGTCCTTCACACCATCCTCCATCTCCTCTTCAATAACTTCGGCGCCTTCCTTGACCAGACCTTCCATGGCCTTGCATTTTTGACCCTTTGCCTTCTCGCCCATGGATTCGAAAATGGTTTCAAGGCGGCGTACATGCTCTTTTGTTTTCTCCAGATGCTCCTCAAAGGCACTGCGCAGTTCAGTCGAGGAAGCGGCCTTCGCCATCTTGGGCAGCGCTTTGATCAGTTGATGTTCGGCGTCGTACAAATCTTTGAGTTGTTCCAGATACAAGTCTTGCAACGAATTCAGCTTCATAGGTAAGTCTCCGGGTAACAGATATTTTGAACCAGTTATGGGACGAGTCCGCGCCATTGCACAACAGATCGACTACTCACTTCATCGTTGTCTAGGGAGACTAAGACGGGCGAGAAGCAGGAGTCAGCGTTGTATAACCAACTCCTGCTCGATAGGTGGGCACGTGAAGAAACATTCCATAGCCGCAGCATAGGGGGACGCAAGCACATGGGCAATCCCCGCGACCCTGTACTGTTCGTAGGGAATTTTCTGTAGCAGCCGTCGCCTACGATGCGCGATAGGCACTGGATATAAGGAGCCTAGAACGCGCTGCGGAAAACTAACCGGGCGGTGTCACTTTCAATACCGGCAGACAATTTCTCCGCGATGCGATACAGCAACATCTGGAAATGCCTACAGCCTGCACTGGATAGACCATTTCAAATTTCGACTCTACTCTCCAAATTGTGAAAACGACGAAGACTCAGTTTGCGGCTCGTCGGACACGAAACGGACTTGAGATTCGAAAGGAGACTCCCGTGAATACCGACACAGCTACTGCGGCTACGGTTCCTCTGGATTCGAGCGTGGTTAAACGCGCCCAGCGAGGCGATTCTGATGCATTTGCCACTTTGTTTCATGCGCACAAAGCGCGAATCTACTCCGTATGTTTGCGCATGACGAACAACTCGGCCGAGGCGGAAGATCTTACTCAGGATGCATTCCTGCAAGTATTCCGAAAGATCGCCACCTTTCGCGGAGACTCTGCGTTCTCCACCTGGCTGCACCGCATAGCGGTTAACACAGTGCTGATGCATTTTCGGAAGAAAGCCCTCAGCCAAGTTTCTCTGGACGAGCCTTACAGCAATAGTGACGGCGCCAAGATACGGCGCGAATACGGGACAAGAGACAATCGCCTGGCCGGTTGCATAGATCGCGTGGCGTTGGCTGCCGCCATCAAAGAACTCCCTCACGGCTATAAAACGATTTTTCTGCTGCACGAGGTTGAGGGCTACGAGCATCAGGAAATCGCAGAGATGCTAGGTTGCTCCGTAGGAAACTCGAAATCGCAACTTCACAAGGCCAAGCTTCGAATCCGTGAGCTGTTGGCGCGGCCGGTACAAGCGCGGGCAACAACTACCTCGAGGGAGGTGTCCCGCACTAATCGCGAAAGGCCACTGTTTCAGAAGTGGGACCTGCCGCCTATCGGGCAGTCTGTCGCATTGCAGTCCGCTGCGGCCATGCCGCTAATGGCGGGACCGGCGGTGTAGGCAGCATCGTCCGCTAAGGCATGTGTTGGGTGGATATACGGCGTTGACTGGATGGAATGCAAAGGATCGACACAGGTAGAGTCTTTATCAGCAATTCATGGTGCCCGCATAGGGTGCAGAAAAAGAGGTTCGAGATGAGAACGCGAAAAAGATCGATGGCAAAATACCTCCTTTTGCTGGGCAGCGCGGTTGTGGTTCTTGCGAGCATGAGCTGGGGTGCTGACGACGGGAAGGACCAAACCGAGATCAGCAAGCGGATCGCTAAATCGGCGGAGGTGCTCAACGAAATTATGGCGACCCCCGACAAAGCAATTCCTGACAAGATCATGAATAGCTCGAAGTGTATTGCGGTGGTTCCGTCGATCGTCAAAGTAGCGTTTGTTTTTGGTGGTCAACACGGAAAAGGCGTGGCGACCTGCAAGACCGCGACGGGATGGAGTGCTCCCGCGCCAATAACCATTACCGGCGGCAGTTGGGGTTTGCAGCTCGGCGGTCAAGCAGTGGATCTGGTAATGGTGGTCACCAGCGATCAGGGGATGCAACATCTGCTCTCCAGCCATTTCAAGCTGGGCACGGATGCCTCTGCTGCAGCGGGACCGGTTGGGCGTGATGCGACCGCCGATACCGACATTAAGATGAGGGCAGAAGTATTGACCTACTCTCGCGCCCGTGGAATTTTTGCCGGCATCGATTTGACGGGTGCAGCGATATCGCAGGATAAGGACGACACCAGCCTTCTGTTCGGAAAGATGGTTCCGTTTCAAGATATTCTCGGCGGAGAAGTGTCTGCCCCGCAAGGAAGCGCGCCTTTCCTTTCGGCGGTAAAGAAATATTCCACTCAAGCGCGGGAACAAAGTGAAGCCACTCCACCAGCGCGGACGAATGCGGCTTCGGAAAACCAGCCACAGACCAAGTAAAACGAACAGGTTGAGCGACTACGGCCAGGGCGCGATGCGACCTGGCCATTATTTTGGGTTCTGCGGAGAAAGACTGGAGCTAACGTGTCCCATCAAGCTCACAACACGCCAGAAACTCTCCCGGTGACTTCTTCTATACCAACGGAACTTCCGGAGAAGCAAGAAGCGTTAGCGCGAGAGGTACTCCTGGCGCTTGGGCGACAGCGAATTCCTTATGCAGTCGCCGGCGCGTTCGCTTTGCTACAGCATACTGGGATATGCCGCTACACCAAAGATCTGGACCTTTTCCTGACTGCGCAGAACTGGTCGGCTGCCCTTCGATACTTACACGGCCTTGGATTCGAATGTGAGGTCTGCGATCCCGTTTGGCTGGCCAAAGTGCATCGCGACAACTATTTCGTAGACCTCATCACTGGCATGAGCAACGCCGCGGTCAGCGTAGACGACTCCTGGATTCGCCATGCGTTACCGGCCGTGGTCCTCGGCGTTCAGACCAGGGTATTGGCACCTGAGGAGGTGTTCGTATCTAAGCTATTCGTGACACGGCGCGAGCGGTTTGACGGAGCGGACATTGCGCATATCATTTACGGAACAAGAGGAAACCTGGACTGGGGCCGCATTCTTCAGCTCGTCGGCGAGCATTGGGAGATGCTGCTGTGGGCGCTTGTTTTCTTCCGGTATGTCTACCCGGCGCAAACTCACTACGTCCCCGCGGTTTTGTGGCAGGACCTTCTCGGACGATACCTCAAGCTGGTGTCAGAGTCCGATGGGCGAAGCCGATTCCGCGGGAGTCTGATCGATGACAACATGTTCGCGATTGACGTAAAAGAATGGGGCCTCGATGACGTGCTGCAAGAGTATCGGTCCCGCCGGCTCTCCGTGATCGCGGAGTCGGCCCCTCGCCGACCCGAATAGGGGTGACTGCTATGAGGATCGCCGCAACTGCCGATTTGCACTTCTCTCCTCAGAACGCCACTGCATTGCGGGATCAGTTTGACCGGGTTCGCGACGACGCTGATGTGCTCGTCATCGCGGGGGATCTAACTAATTATGGCCAGCCAGCAGAAATGGAACCGCTGCTCAACACTCTGGTGCGATTACGAATTCCAACTGTGGCCGTGCTTGGAAATCACGACTACGAATGCGAGCAAACATCCGAACTGATGCGCATGATGGCGACCGCAGGAATCAAAGTGTTGGATGGCAGCGCCTACGAGCGCGACGGCGTCGGCTTCGCCGGCACCAAGGGGTTTGTGGGAGGCTTCGGACGTGGAGCTTTGACTGCGTTTGGTGAACCTGAAATCAAGACTTTTGTGAGAGCTTCGATCGATGAAGCACTGAAACTGGAACGTGCGATGTCTCAGTTGCGCACGGCTAAACGCGTGGTCGTGCTGCACTACGCTCCTATCGCCGCAACCACGGAAGGGGAAGCGCCAGAGATTTCTCCTTTTCTTGGAAGTTCACGCCTTGCCGAAGTGATCGACCGCCATGGGGCCGATTTGGTGGTGCATGGACACGCTCACAACGGAAAGATGAATGGGCGCACGACGGGCGGAATCGCCGTTCACAATGTTGCTATCACGCTACTTCAGTCCCAGCAGACGCCAACTGCGTATCGAGTGTTTGAGGTCTGAAATGTCATAGCCCCTCACTCTCGCATATACAGCATGAAACGGCCCTTGGTACGCAGTTAACCGGATGTAAAGCCTGCGCCCAAATCTTATACCCTGCCTTTGGTGATAGCCGGATGCTTTGTAGAAAGATCCGGTTCACACTCCCGCGGACGCGAACGGTGTTCGACCGCCGGGACACTAAGTACGCACCAGGCATCGCGTGCCAGGTGACTTCAACTTAACGGAGCGAATCCATGTCAACTATTTTGTTGATCGTCTTGGTGTTGCTGGTACTAGGAGCGTTGCCCACGTGGCCATACAGCAGCGGCTGGGGCTACTATCCAAGCGGCGGCCTGGGTCTGGTGCTGGTTATTTTGCTGATCTTGGTGTTAATGGGCAGAGTCTAGCCGCTACCGGGTTGCGCTGGGGGGCAGGATGAATTGCGTTCTGCCTCACAGCTGACGAAACTGCGTAGGGGACGCGAAGCCGGCCGCGCGTTCATCAAGAGCTTTGATTAGTTGATCGACGAGTTCAGCTAACTTCTCGGAGTCTGGTTCTTGGGCCGCAGCTGCGCACAGTTCCCGCCAGTCGATTCGATTGCCTTCAGCCATCTCGCCGATTTCCTCGTGTGAACCGCGATTCCTAAAAGCAAGTGAAGTGCCAGAACATTAAGTTCTTCATTGCAAATGGCTACGCGAGGCTTGCGGTGTGTAAAATCTGCACCCTCTGCAGAGATAGGAAAGACTTACACACCTCACGCCGGTCGATGCGAGGAAGCGAGAGCGGGTTGAAGCTGGTCACACGGGACGCTTGCTCGGACTTCTATTTTTCGAAGGAGTCGCAAGAAATACGTCGCGTTTTCCATAGCTTGTTGTTCTCGGCCTTGATTTTCCACACCAAACAACTCCCTGGCTCGCACCGCAAGCGCTCTCTCTGCTGCCGCAATGCGTTGCGGGATCTTGGCGTCGTCTTCCTCGAAAAGCGCCGCTTTGTAAAGCTCTCGCCACTCCTCAGGCATATATTCGTGGACTCTACCTTCCATGCTTATCTCCTATGAGACTGCAAGCTAGAGCAATATTTCTCGAACACGGTTTATTTGTGAATACTGTGAATCCTGTATCTCGTTTGTTCAGTCAGTCTGGTGGTGGAAAAAATCTGGCGGCGTGGTCGGTTTTCGCGTTAGGCTGGTTGAGTTCCAGCTGGGAACGGTGAGCGGCACAGGTTTTTGTCGTTTCCCTGTCTTAGGCTCGACCGAAGCGGAACGACTGTCAGGCGAGTCACGCTCCCTTCCCGGCGGGCGACTTTGATCCGCTCGGTAAACCTCATCGCGGGACGGATTTGCTGCTGTCGCCTTGAGCAGTGGGTACACTTGCGACTTCGGCCAAACGAGAGTTTCTCAGCAGGTCGGCGGCTTGGACCGGATTCAGATCAGGCGGCACAGGGCGGAAATCGCTTAACGAGTCGTTCTCCTGCAGATTGATACTTTTGAATAGCAGCGCCTTACCGCTCATTTCTACCGTCAATTGCGTCATCACCCATTGGCCTGGCGCCAATTCTGCCCGTTTCACCGTAAAATGGCCGCCCTTATCCAAGTGTCCAAGTAGACCGCCAACAAATTCGATATTCTGAGCCAGTTTACCGTCGATCTGTACCAATCGCTTCTTCTCGGAATCCACCAACATCGTGCCTTCCATCCCGTGAAAGACTTGCGCTTCTCGCGAACGAGAGTGGAAGTCCGGATTCGGAGAAAAGGTCAGCTCGACCAGGGATCCGCGACTGCCGCTGTAGCGATAAAGGAACGCTTCAGGAAGCATTTTGAACATTTCGGCTGCCTTGCGATCGTCATCCTCCTGGTCACGTTTTGCCTTCCGCTGTAGTTCCGGATCATTTACTAACTTTTGCAATCGTTGGTTTTCCTGCTGCCGCTGGTCCGAGGTCAAGGGCTCGCCGTTCGTAGAGAGCAAGAGATGAATCTCACAATTCTTTGTCTCCACCACTTCTTTGACGGTGGTTTTGTCCCTTTCCTGTTTTCGGAGTCGATACATCCAGCGGTGTTGATCGCGCTGACTGTCGTTCAGTTCGTTGTCGATCACACTGCGCACCAGTTGCTTGGGATCTGCGGGAGGACTTTGCTGGGCGGGTAGGAATGCCCTTGCGGCGAGGAGTACGCAGAGAAGGCCAATGACAAAGGGTGTTGTCTGCCTCTTATCCACGTTACTTTTTGAAGGTGCGATCATTTCGCCCTCCTTCTCTGTTCCGACCGAACTGGTGCTCACGCCAGCAGCATATTCATGGAGCGAAGTATCGCCAATCCAGTGAAAGGAGTACTACATCGAGAAAATCACAGTATTTTTGACTGCCTAGCCAAAAGGCATCCTTCTGGAAGAAATTACCGCCCGCGTTGAGTCCCGACAGCATCCAAACCACGCAAGTTAGTCGGTTTCAGACGAATGCGTTTTGGCATGCATTGTGCGAGCCTTCGGTTATTACGGACGCAATCGGAGGAGTGGGACTTCACCGACCGGAGCTAAGTGATGAATGCTTATCGAATCCTGATTGCGGATGATCATGAGGTCGTGCGGCGAGGCATCCGCGCAATGGTCGAAAGTCATCCGGGATGGGAGGTGTGTGGAGAGGCCAAAGATGGGCGCGAGGCATTGGAGCTAGCCAGAGAAGCAAGGCC
>Ga0210383_10001368_pt1 | contig 22317 bp, 25 predicted proteins | sample IncBWC14OmetaG_FD_160072 | JGI IMG/M metagenome (GOLD analysis project Ga0210383, IMG submission 160072) | Forest soil microbial communities from Barre Woods Harvard Forest LTER site, Petersham, Massachusetts, United States - Inc-BW-C-14-O ... | reverse complement strand
ATGGCTTCCGAGTAAGCGGATTCGGCCTCTTTCCACTGATTCGCCTCTTCCAGGCGCAGCCCTTCCTTGAAAGACTTTTCAGCCTGCTTAGGATTAGAGGGCGGTCCTGCCGGCGAGACACCCGCTGACAGGGCTAGGATGACGAGGAACCACAAACCGCAACGGCGCATTCAAGAAACTTCCGTACACTTCTACTACTAGAGTATCTGACGACGAGCCTGGAATGTCTTACTTTATGGCTACGACGGCGGCGGTGGGGAAAGTAATGAGCGAGAAGTGCGACGCCACGCGCGCCAGGAAGCTGTCGCGTTCCGAGACGCTCACCCACTTGAGCACGGACGACTCGCCATCTTCGGAGAAGAATCCCACGCCGCCCCGGCTGATGCGGTTATCCATCCAAGAGCTGATGAGCTGGCCGTTCACTGAGGTGAGGAATCGATTCCCACGCACGCTCACCCGAACTTTGTAGTCGACGCCGCGCTCGAGTGTCAGCGGTAGCGGCAACTCCACGCGCTCGCGCTCTCGTCCGTCCAGCACCACGAAGCGAACCAGGCCGGCGTTCGGCAGCGCGCCGGTTTTCGTCATGACGAGTTTGGTGCCGTAGTAATTATGCAGATCGGCGGCTCGAAAAGCCCAATCCATGCTCTTGCGATCAATCTGGCCCAGGAACTCGAGTTCGTAGTTGGAAAGCGAAGTGGAAGGTTTCCAAAGCTTCAAGGATGCCGGGCGTACCTCGCCACCGCCCAGGCTCCAATCCGAACGAATGGATCGGATACCTTCCCAGCCATTCAGACCGGTGTGAAAATCGTCGCGCAAGGTGCCGGAAGTCTTGCTTTGAATCAGATTTCCGAGTAATTGTCCAAACCCGCTTTGACTGGGCTGGGGATTGGTATCCGGCAGGGCTGAAATCGCCTTGGGTGCCGGCGAATTCATGGACAATTGCGAAAAGGCGAGCACCACAACCACCGCGCCGAGACCCACAAAAATCGTGGTCCCGATGCCCGCTTTGCGCTCCGGCTTATCCTCAACAGGTGTCCTGCTGGGCTGATAAAGCCCATATAAATCTTCGGCTTCGCGCAGCGCGCGGGCCGATGTGGCATATTTCTTAAGATGATCGTTCGAGCAGAAACGTTTGTCCCTGAGCCTCCGCAGAGGACCGATATTCTTGCGGCAATACAAACAGGCCGTAGGACTGGAGCTCACGATGACCCAGTGTACCAACGGGACGTGAACAATGAAATGTACTAAGGCAAGAATACAAGTGAGCTGGGAGTTCGTGCTGAAAAGGTCTAAGGAAAAGGCCCGAGAGGGCGCCGCATCCCACGAAAAAGAGTGAACATAAGCCGAGTAAACGCTCGTATGCTTGGTTAAGGTATTCAACGGATGCTAACCCCATACCACCTCCTTACGCCTACCCTGGCTGTGAGTTTCCTGTTGCTGACCGCTTGCAGCCCCGAATGGGGACCGCCCGGCCCGGAGCGTACCGAAACACGCAGCGTGGAAATGGATCAATCCGAAGAAGTTCGCGTGGATTTGAGGATGGGCGCCGGAGAGCTGCGGGTGGCCGGGGGAGCACAGAAGCTGATGGAGGGCCGCTTCACTTACAATCGGCTGCGGCTGCGTCCGGAAGTTTCCTATACCGCCGGAGGATTCCGCGGGCATCTTACCATCGAAGAGCCGAACCATGTCGGCACCGCAACGTCGCGATACGCCTGGGACCTTCGCCTCAACGATCAAAAGCCGTTAGACCTGGAGGTGCACTGTGGTGCCGGGCAATCCCGGCTTGACCTGGGTGATCTGTCGTTGCGCCGTGTCAGCGTTGATATCGGGGTCGGCGAACTCAAAATGGATCTGAGAGGCAGTCCCAAGAACGATTATTCCGTCTATGTTCGCGGGGGTGTCGGCGAAGCGACAGTGTACCTCCCGACAGGCGTTGGAATCGAGGCGGATGTGCAGGGGGGTATTGGAGGCATTCACGCGCCTGGCCTGGAAAAGCGAGAGGGACGGTACGTCAATGATTCCTATGGCCATGCCAAGACGACGGTGCGGTTGGATATTCGCGGTGGAATCGGCTCGATCAATCTCATAGCGAATTAGGGCCGGAACACCCGTGGGCTATCACGTTCAACGTACCAGGACTAAACGATTTAAGTTCTTCTGACGATAGCTTGGTGAATGGCTTTTATCATAGCCGTGCTGTGTTTTGCAGCAGTGATCTGGACGCTGCGAAAATGGCGTCTTGGGTCCAAGCAACAGAGTGCCACTTCCGATCAAGCTTTTGACGGCGGAGAACTGTTTGAGACTGCACCCATAGGGCTCATGGAAATAGACCGGGAGGGAATAATCCGGCGCGTCAACCGTCTGGAGTGCAAGCTACGCGGCATGGAACAGAGCGCCATGCTAGGCGTGCATTGTGCCAGCTTGATTTCCAAGATCGACCGGGAAAAATATCGCGAGCAGATTCGTCGTCGCATTGAGGGTCAAACGGCGTTAGTCACCTATCAGCGCGAGTACACACACGGGGGCGGGCTCAAGGTGAGCGTGGAAGTGCACGAGCAGCTGCTCAAGAACAACGAGGGTCAGGTGCGGGGCATGCGATTGGCCTCCATCGATGTTACGGACCGCAAAAAGAGCGAAAACGCCGCTTACGAAACCGCCAAGGAATTGCAGGCGCTTTTCCAGGGTTTCCCGGATTTGTTCTTGCGAATCGACAAGAATGAAACCGTGCTGGATGCCAAGGGCGGCGAACGCTCCGATTCATTTCTGCGCACCGATAAGTTTCTGGGACGCAATCTGCAGGATCTTTTGCCGGCCGGCGTCCTGTCTCAGGTGTGCGCGGCGCTGGAAAAAGTGCACAGCAGCAACGCCATGGAGATTGTCGAGTTTTCCATTCAAGACCGGCTGGGAAGTCAAAGTTATGAAATGCGTGTGTTGCCTCTCCACTGGGATGAGTGGATTGCGGTGGTTCGCAACATCACGGCGCGCAAATTGAGTGAACAGCGTTACATGAACGACGCCCAGGAACTGGAGCAGAAGAACGAACAACTGGAAAAAGCCCTGACCGCGGCGCGGGAAGCTACGCTGATGAAGAGCCGTTTTCTGGCTAACATGAGCCACGAAATTCGCACCCCGATGAACGGCGTTCTAGGGATGACCGACTTTCTGCTTAGCAGCGGGCTTAATCCGGAGCAGCAGGAATATGCCGAATCCATCAAGCGCTCGGCCGATTCTCTTCTGGCTTTGATTAACGACATCCTGGATCTCTCCCGTATCGAGGCTGGAAAGCTGCGATTGGATCGTGTGGAGTTTCCGCTGCGGACCTCCGTCGGTGAGGCCTGTTCGATATTCGCCCTTCAAGCGCGCGCCAAGGGCTTGGAATTTGTGTCCTCTATCGCGCCTGGGGTGCCTGAGACGGCGGTAGGTGACTCGGGACGCTTGCGGCAGGTGCTGACGAATCTGTTGGGCAACGCTATCAAGTTCACCGAACACGGCCATGTGGGTCTGAAGGTGGAGATCAGCAGCCAGACTCGCGATTCTATCCAGTTGAAATTCACGGTCCACGACACCGGCATCGGGATTCCATCTGCCGAGCAGAGCCGGCTGTTCGACACATTCACCCAGGTGGATGAATCGAACACGCGCAAATACGGCGGAACAGGACTTGGTTTGGCGATTTCCAAACAGCTGGTGGAATTGCTGAGCGGTGAAATTGGGCTGGAAAGCGAACCGGGGAAGGGAAGCACCTTCTGGTTCACTTCCAGCTTCGGCAAATCGACTCAATCTGAAGTTGCGGCACGCCAAACCGACAAGCCCCGCCCGGCCATCGCAAAATCGCAGACCGGGACCGCGCAACCCGCCAAAGCTCCTGCCGAAGTTTTGCCCTTGCAGAAGCAGATGCGAATTCTGCTGGCAGAGGATAACGAGATCAATCAACGCATTACGCTGCGGCTGTTGCAGAAGCTGGGTCTGGCCGCCGACGCGGTGGTGAACGGGCGCGAAGCCGTGGAAGCGCTTGAAAAACGAAAGTACGATCTCGTGCTCATGGATTGCCAGATGCCGGATATGGACGGTTTCGAGGCTACCGCTGTTATCCGCAGCCGCGAAGGCGCGAGCCGCCATCAGACCATCTGCGCTCTGACCGCCAACGCCATGGATGGCGACCGGGAGCGGTGTCTGGCGGCCGGGATGGACGACTACATCAGCAAGCCGGTGGGATTAGAGAAGCTACGCGAAGCCCTGTGCCGCTGGATTCCTGGCGTAGGCGCGGTAGCCGCCGGTAACTGAAGCTTAAACTTCAATTCCAACTGACCGCATCAGATCCAGAGCATTGCTTCGCTCCACCACGCCCGGCTGCAGCCGGTAATCGAAGTGCAATTCCCCATTCTGAAGCGTGTCGGCGAAATGGACGTTGAGGGCGCGGCTGCCCAGAGTCTCGGCGATGTGGGCGAGAGCCAGGTCATGTGTGGTGAGCAACCCCATCGCGCCATGATCGATGAGCGCCTGCACAATGCCGGCAGCGCCGATCTGTCGATCGTGCGAGTTGGTTCCACTCAATAGTTCATCCAGCAGGAAAAGCACCGGGCGCGAGCCGCTGGTAAGCGTGATGATCTCCCGCAGACGCGTGATTTCGGCGTAAAAGCGAGAGCGGCCGTCCTGTAGGGAATCCTGCACGCGAATCGATACGCCCAAGCTCAGCGGCGAAATCTTGAGATGCGCGGCGCGCACCGGTGCTCCGGCCCAAGCCAGCACGGTGTTGATACCGATGGTGCGCAAGAGCGTGCTCTTACCGGACATGTTTGAGCCGCTGACGATCCATAGCCGTATTTCGCCTCCCAGGCGCACGTCGTTTCGAATGGAGTGCGATTCCGGGATCAGCGGATGTGCCAGGGCCTGGGCTTCGAAGCAGCCGCCGGGAACATCGGCCAGTTGTGGGAAAACATCGCTGGGATGCTCGTAGTGATAGCTCGCCAGTGAGCACAGGGCTTCGAATTCGCCGGCGGTATCAATCCATTCGCGAATATGCGGACCCCAAGCGCGACGCCAGCGTTCGATGGCCATGGCCACTTGCGGAGTCCACAGCAGCACTAAGGCGAAAATCGTAAAAACCAAATTGCGCTGCCAATCGATGCGGGCCACCAGCCGGCCCAGATGGCCGATGACGGCGGATGTTTTCTTCTCGCGCCCGATGTTCAGTCGCGCATGGAGTTTCTCGAGCAGCGGCGAGCGGAACGTTTCCTTTTCCAGGCGGCGAAGAAGTTCCGCCAGCAATAACAGGTCGTGAGACGGCGAACCGACGGCACTGCTCACGCGCGAGGTTTTAGAACCGAGGAAGAACGCGTAGGCCATTTCGATGAAAAAGACTGCCAGGACGGGGGTGCGGGTGAAGATGCCCGCCATGTACAGTCCCAGCGAAATCACCAGAGCCGCGGCAAACAGCGGGGCGATATAGCGCGCTCCGGCCGGGAATACCACTTCGGGAGCTTCGCCCCAGGCGGCGGTGGCATCCGGATCGAGGCCCGAGCGGACCGTGGCGCCAAGTACCGCCAGATCCTCGCGCAGATCGAGCAGCGGACCAAGTTCCCGAACCGCGTCGTGGCGGGCCGTCACTTCATCGTGAGATCCTGGCGTAAGCAGCCAGGTTGCGAGGAAGTCTTCACCGGCGCGCGTTCTGGCCGTGGATAGCAGTTGAAAAAGCGAGCCTTTGCCGAACAGATCGAGATCTTCCGAATAAAGGTGGCTGGGATTGCGGAAGCGCTCCCCGGTTTCGCCCGTCCCCATCCAGCGGTCTTCCAGGCGGGCCAAGCCGCGCTCATAGAATTGGATAGCGCGTTGAGAGCGCTCCAACCGTTCCACCACGCGGGCGTGAACCACAACCAACGCTGCAAAAATGGCCAGCGGAAGCAGCAGCCACCAGGCGGGGATCCAGACTTCGCCGAAAACAAAGAACGCCACCACGACCGCCGCGATTCCAGACGCCAATCGCAAGTTCCCAATGCGGCGGAACTCCTTTTCCAGGCGCACGGATGCCTGGCGCCGGTCGTCTAAGCGCGCCCGGTACTCTTCCAAAGGACTCACAATGCTAGGCTAACAGCAGTAAAGGCCAGCCAGACGCAAAATAATCAGAGACGCGAAATCATGGATGATGACGACGAGCCCATTCGCATTCCCGTCACCGATACTTTCGATCTGCACACGGTGCCGCCGAGGGAAGTAAAGGCGGTGGTGGAGAACTATCTGGAGGAAGCTTATCGGATGGGCTTTCGCGCGCTCCGCATCATCCACGGGCGCGGGATCGGGGTGCAGCGCGAGCTGGTCCGGTCGATATTGAGTAAGACGCCTTTTGTTGCCGGCTTTTCGGACGCACCGGCAGAGGCTGGAGGCTGGGGCGCGACGTTAGTTACCTTGCGGGATTCGTGAATGGGCACAAATATTTGGAACCTTTCGGCGCGCCGGGGGGAATCAGTATCAAAGGCCGATGCGGATCGCCGCAATCAACTAATGCTGGAATCCCCGTCCCTTAGTGATGGCGATCTGCTTCGGCTGCTGTCAGGCGGCGACGAAAACGCATTTCTCGAGTTTTACCGGAAACATCAGAGCGCAGTGTATCGATTCGCGCTCCAGATGAGCGGAAAGACGGAAATCGCCGAAGAGGTGACGCAGGACGTCTTCATGGTGGTGATGAAGTCGGCCAGCCGTTATGATAGCGAGCGCGGTTCGGTAGCAGCGTTCCTGTATGGCGTGGCCCGGAATTTCGTGCTGCGGGCTTTGGAGCGGGAAAGACCGTACATAACGGTTTTGGACGACCCAGGCGGCGACTATGCCGAGCAAGCGACCGAGGAACGGGATATCTTGGGCGAGTTGGCGCATGTCGAGCGCATCGAAACGCTGCGCAAGGCGGTGTTGGCGCTGCCGCCGGCCTATCGGGAAGTAGTGGTGCTGTGCGACCTGCATGAACGGGACTATACAGAAGCTGCCAGCGTGTTGGGATGCGCCATTGGCACGGTTCGGTCGCGCCTGCATCGTGCACGTGCGTTGCTGGCGGAAAAGATGCGGGCCAGCGAAAGGTGTGCGGTATGAATGAAAACGATCGGGAACTGCTGCGGGGCTTGCGAGCTCTGGCGGCGGATGGGGTTCGCGAAGCGCCGGGCGGAATCGAGCAACAGCTTCGAGCGGAATTTCGAAGGCATCACCTGCGTCGAAAAATGCTGCGCTGGACGCCGGCCTTCAGCGCCGCGGCTGCGGCCGGGATTGTGTTGATTTTGTGGCTGCACAACGAAAAACCAAAAACGACGCCGGTGTCGGTGGCAGTGGCCGCGCAAATCGGAGATGAAGAGTCCGATACGAGCTTTTATCCATTGCCGGAAGCCGAGGCGTTGCCCGCCGTGGAGAACGCGACGGTGGTTCGGGTTCAATTGCCGGTTTCGTCGCTTCAGTTGATGGGCGTGCCCGTTAGCGAAGAACGCGCGGATTCGAGCGTCGAAGCCGATCTTTTACTGGGGCAGGATGGCTTGGCCCGCGGGGTCCGGCTGGTGCAATAGAAAGGAACATCGCGATGCGTGGATTATCCATCATTTCCGTCGCTGGTCTCGTTGCCGCGAGCTTGTTTGCCCAGCCGCCCGGTCCACGAATTGACCGTGGTGACTTCGCGGTGGTGCGGGCGGAGTTCGGTGGATCGAACAAGGTGGTGCCGGGTGCGCCATATTCGGCGCAATCGGTGACGCAGTTCACCCAGACGCTGCCAAACGGAGATCATATTCAACGCACCACTAATGCTTCGATTGCCCGCGACAGCCAGGGCCGGACGCGCACGGAACGATCATTTGCGGCAATCGGTCCGCTCTCGGCCGAAAAAGGTGGAGCTCGCACCGTGATGATCTTCGATCCGGTGGCGGGTAAGAGCTATGTTCTGGATGCCGGCAGTCACACCGCTCGGTCGATGCCGGTGCCGGCGGAGCGCGCCAACGCACGTCAATTTCGAAATTTGGCTGCGGCGAAGACCGAAGATCTGGGCACTCAGGTGATTCAGGGAGTGAGTGCGCAGGGCAAGCGCATTACACGCACCATTCCGGCCGGCAAAGAAGGCAACGAGAAAGAGATCGATATCGTTACCGAGACCTGGTATTCTCCGGATTTGCAAGTGGTGGTGATGAGCAAGACCAGCGATCCGCGTTTTGGCGATTCTCTATATCAGTTGAACGGAATCACCCGGACGGAGCCCGATCCGGCTCTGTTTGCTGTGCCATCGGATTACACGGTGAAAGAAGGCCGACCGTCCTTTCGGGGTCCGGCGGGACAATAGCTCCAAGTTATACTGACATTAGTTGCGATCCATTATTTTCCCCGCTGCTTTGGCGTTGTCGTGCTTTCGGTTGGCGGGCGCGCCCCCTTCGCTTGACGCCGCCCTCGATTCACTTTCCTCTCTGCATGAGTTTCACGAGGTTGCGCTTTCCCCAGACCACCAGCGGGTAGCGTGGATTGAAACCTCGCCCGGCAAAGAGGCCAGCGATCCCGTTAGCGTCGCTGTCTACGTCAAAGATTTGCAAGATCCGGGCTCGGCCGCCAAACGCATCGGTGATGTAGCAGTCCGGGCGCAAGGGCTTACCTGGTCGCAGGACGGGCGGCTGGCATTTCTATCCGATGCCGATTCGCACGGGCAAATGCAGTTGTATGTGATGGAGAAGCCGGGGCGCGGCAAGGTTCGCAAAGTCGGCAACTTCGAAGGCTACGTGGGAGATCCACATTGGTCGCCGGACGGGCAGAGCATAGCGCTGCTGCGGATTGAAGGGATAACGCGAGTGCCTGGACCCACCCAAGCCACCACGCCTGAATCGGGCGTAATTGCATCGAAAATTGTCGAGCAGCGCCTGACGATTGTGAATGTGGCGACTGGTGCGGCACGATCCATTTCGCCCGCCGACATGTATGTGTACGAGTTCGACTGGTCGCCCGACAGCAAGAATCTGGCATACCTGGCCGCGCCCGGAGATGGCGACAACAACTGGTTCATCGCAGAGCTATACGCGATCGACGCTCAGTCCGGAACGGTACGGAATATCGCAAAACCGGCCATGCAAATCGCCAATGTAAGATGGTCGCCCGATGGCAAGACGATCGCCTTTATCGGCGGGCTGATGAGCGATGAAAATGTCGTCGGCGGCGATATCTATGCGCTGCCGGCCGAAGGCGGCTCACAGCGCGATCTGACGGAAAATCGCAAGTCATCGCCGGATTGGTTCCAGTGGTCGCCGTCATCGAAGCAGATCCTGATGGGGGAGAACGTAGCCGGCCTGTCCGCGATTTCCACGCTCGACTTGGCAACGGGCACTACGGAGACACTGTGGAAAGGCGCCGAGACCACGCTGTTTTCTGGCGAGGCTACAACCAGCGCGGTGGTTCGTAATTCCTGGAGTCAGCCTCCAGAAGTTTGGGCCGGCGCAACCGGTAAGTGGCAGCAGATCACGCACTCCAACGACGCGCGGCAGCGCCAGTGGGGAGAGGCGAAAAGTATCGAATGGAAGAGCGGCGGATCCGATGTGCAGGGTTGGCTGATTCTTCCGCAGCCCTACGATCCTGCCAAGCGCTACCCGATGCTAGTAGACATTCATGGCGGACCGGCATCTGTGGTTCGTGCGGCATGGGCGCGGCCAGGCTTGCCGCTGCAATTGTTTTCAGGCCAAGGATACTTCGTCTTTATGCCGAATCCGCGCGGCAGTTATGGGCAAGGCGAAAACTTCACGCGCGCCAACGTACGCGATTTCGGGCATGGCGATCTGGAAGATATCCTCGCTGGGGTGGACGCGGTGTTGAAAGATTATCCGGTGGACGAGAAGCGCATCGGCGTCGGCGGCTGGAGCTACGGCGGGTTCATGACCATGTGGACCGTTACGCAAACCCATCGCTTCCGCGCGGCGTTCGCGGGCGCCGGCATCGCGAACTGGCAAAGCTACTACGGAGAAAACGGAATCGATCAATGGATGATCCCGTACTTCGGCGCATCGGTCTATGACGATCCAGCGGTTTACGCGAAAAGCTCGCCCATCAATTTCATCAAGAACGTCCAGACGCCGACTTTGGTGATGGTGGGTGATCGCGATGCCGAGTGCCCGCCGCCCCAATCGTATGAATTCTGGCACGCGTTAAAGACGTTGGGTGTGAAGACGGAATTCGTGCTCTATCCGGGCGAGGGACATGGCTTCCACGATTCCAAGAACATTCGCGATCGCTTCCAGCGCATCCTGGAATGGTTCAACAAGAATATGCCCACCTAGAGCAAGTGGTGGTGCCGTTTTTCCAGTTCTTTCACGATGTCGCCCACTTCCTGGGCGCGGGAACGGTCGGCGATGAGCAACGCATCCGGGGTGTCCACCACTACCAGATCGTTTACTCCGAGCAGCGCGATCAGCTTGCCCTCGGCGTCCACGTAATTGCCTGAACTCGACCGGGCCAGTGCTTCGCCACGAAAAACGTTCCCATTCTCGTCGCGCGCCAGCAGTTCGTACACGGCGTTCCAGCTGCCCACATCGTTCCAGCCAAAATCGTCAGTCGCGAATCCCACCACGTGAGGAGATTTCTCGAGCACCGCGTAGTCGATGGAGATGTTCTCACAGTTCGGGAAGGCTTCTTTCAGCTTGGCGGCGAAGTGTCGATTGGAGAATTCCGGCAGGCTAGCAAGCAGGGTCGCGGTTTTCGGTAGGTATTCGCGCAGAGCATCGAGCAGCACCGACGTCTTCCAAAAGAACATGCCCGCGTTCCAATAGAAATTGCCGGCTTTGACGTAGCGGCGGGCAGTCTTCAGGTCGGGTTTCTCGCGAAAGCGGCGCACCGCAGCCGGCTCACGCGATCCCGCCTGCACGTTTTTCGGAAACTCGATGTATCCGTAGCCAGTCTCAGGCCAGCGCGCTTGAATCCCCAGCACGACAATCTTTCCCCGGGCCGCGGCCTGCAGCGCGGGACGAATGAATCGAAGATAGCGCGCCGGTTTCGAGATGACATGGTCAGAGGGAAAGACACCCATCACGGCGTTTGCATCGATTGATTGCAGGATATGGGCGGCCAGTCCGATTGCGGGTGCGGTGTTGCGCTGGGCGGGCTCGGCCAGGATCTGGTTCTTGGGGACTTCGGGCAACTGCCGCACGATCTCGGCACGCAGATGATCGTTGGTAAGAATCCACTGGTTCTTGGGCGGGATCACTGGGCTGAGCCGGTCCACTGTCTGCTGGATTAGAGATCGTTCTCCCAGGAAGCGCAGCACTTGTTTGGAATGTGCGCGGCGGCTGCGCGGCCAAAAGCGCGTACCTCGGCCACCGGCCAGAATCAGGCCGTAGTAATTAGTTGGTTTTGCCATCAGCTTTGCGGGTAGTCGTGGTAAGCGTGAATCAACTTGAATGTGCGGTTCCAGCGAGTCTTGCTGAAGAAGTGAGTGGCCAGATCGAGAAAGTGATGCAGATTGTAGTCCTTCAGGTCCTCGGTGTTGGCATCGTACGACCAAAAGATGACTAGCGGTTTACCTTCGATATTGTCGCGCGGAACCAAACCCCAGTAGCGGCTATCGAGCGAATTATCCCGGTTATCGCCCATCGCGAAATAGAAGCCTGGGGGAATTACCAGTTCGCCATTCGCCACGTCGTCATGCAGCATTTGGACGGCGCGTGTCGCCATCTTTGGATCTTCGACGTATTCCGGTTGGCCCAGCGGGAAGTTGTCGCGATAGTACAAAGAATCTTCCTGATGGATGACGTAAGGTTCCTGCAAAGGCTTGCCGTTCACAAAAACCTGCTTGTCCACCAGCTTGATGTGATCGCCGGGCAATCCGATGCAGCGCTTCACGTAATCCACGGTGATGAGCGTGGGATGCTTGAACACGATGATGTCGCCGCGCTTCACATTCTCGTACGGCAGCAAGTGTTTGCTGAATGCGTCCGTGGGCGCGTAAGCCAGCTTGTCTACGATCAAGTGATCGCCGGTTAGCAAGGTGTTGTGCATCGACGAAGTGGGAATTACGAAAGGCTGCGCGATGGTGGAAGTTCCGAACAGAAGAACCAGAATGGTGATGGTCCATTCGGCGATGGAGTTGCGCGGCTTAGTTGTAGTTGTAGTAGCCATGGATCAAGCGGAAGGTTCGATCCCACCTTGTCTTGGTGAAGAAGTGCTCGGCCAGATCCAGAAAGTGGCTGGCAAGGTTGGTCACTGACGAACTGGCCAGGCTTTCGGTGCTGGCATTGTAGGACCAATAAATGATGAGCGGCTTTCCGATGATGTTGTCTCGCGGTACAAAGCCCCAGTAACGGCTATCGAGCGAATTGTCGCGATTGTCGCCCATGGCGAAATAAGAATCGGCCGGCACCACCACTTCCCCGTTCACGACATTGTTCGCCAGCATCTCGCGCCCCGGGTCGAGCATCGTGAGATTCGGCTCGCTATTCGGGAAGTTGTCGCGAAACGAATCGGGATAAGGATTCTTGTGAACCACGTACGGTTCCACCAGCTTCTTGCCGTTGCGATAGACCTGTTGATCGATCAGCTTGATGCGATCGCCCGGAACGCCCACCACGCGCTTCACGAAAGTCTGGGTGATGTCCACGGGATAGCGAAACACGATAATGTCGCCATCGCGAGGGCTCTCATAGGGCAGAACGTATTTGCTAAAGCCGCCCGGGTAGGAATAGGAGAGCTTATCCACTAGCAAGTGATCGCCGATGAGCAGCGTGTCTTCCATGGATCCGGTAGGAATCACGAAGGCCTGAACCAGAAACGTAGTGCCGAACAGCAACAGCAGAATGGTGATGGTCCATTCGGCGATAGTGCCTCGCGGACGATCCTGCTTCGCGGGCGGGGTCGCCGGCGCTGCTACTGGAGAAGCGGAGGGATCGGCGGTCGCGGCTGCTTTTCCACTATCTGAAGTGGGTTTCATAACGTCGATACTTTTAGTCTATCAGCAGGCGGGCGGGATCCACCGGATCTTCGAAGCCGCGAGACCTCGCCGAGCGAAATATAAATGTTTAGCAGCCCCAATCCGCTGAGCGCTCCCCGGAAATAGGAGCTGGCCCAGAGATCGCGCAGCATCGGGAACAGGCCTGCCACCGAATTGCTGTCCCATTGCGGCGTCCAAGGGAACACCGTCAGAAATGCTCCAACTTCAAAACAAACGATGATGAACAGAAGAATGCCGAGCTTGTGATACCAGGTGTGTCGAATATGGACTGGTTCATTTGCGTATCGCTCGGATTCGTCGAACGCTTGGGATCCTACCGGGCGCATGCAGCTTCCTGGACTAATTCTTGAGGCTGCGGTTCGGCAGCATCGTCGCCCTCAACGAACAGGTCGCCTTGGCGGGGATAGCCGGTCCAGACCGTGTGCGGCGAGTGGTCACGCACCGGCCAGAAGCTGAAACGATGCATGGGAGTGGGGCCGTGAGTTTCGAGCGCCTTCCAATGTTGGTCCGTCGAATATCCTTTGTGATTCTTCAGCCCGTACTGTGGGAAGACCAGATCCCATTCCCGCAGACAGGCGTCCCGCGTCACCTTCGCCAGGATAGATGCGGCGGCGATGCATTGCGATAACGTGTCTCCATGGATGAGCGCACGTTGGCTGATGGGTAGGTCTACCTTGACGGCATCCACCAGAAGATAGTCCGCGGTGGGATTTAGCTTTTCGATAGCCCGCCGCATAGCTAGGCGAGAGGCTTGCAGGATGTTGATGCGGTCGATTTCGAAGGCGTCGGCTGCGGCCACCGACCAAGCCACCGCGCGTTCGCGAATCCTCTCGGCTAGTACTTCTCGGCGTTCCGGATCCAGCAGTTTACTGTCGCGCAGGCCGCGGATGGGCCGATCGGTGGACAGAATCACGGCGGCGGCGAATACCGGTCCAAACAACGCGCCGCGACCCACCTCGTCGACACCGGCGATGCGCTGGTAGCCCTGCGCCCGGGCTTCGTTTTCGTACTTAGCCTGGCATCTCATCGGTGGGAGCTTTCGCTGGTCCGATCGAAAAAACCGCGGGCAAAATTATTCGCGTTCGCGGAGACGTGCAGCTTTACCCTTAAGCTCACGCAGATAGTAAAGCTTGGCGCGGCGAACGCGACCGGTACGCACCACGTCGATGTGGTCAATCACCGGGGCATGCAGCGGGAAAATGCGCTCCACCCCTTGGCCAAAGCTGATCTTCCTCACCGTGACGGTAGCGCCGAGCCCTTCGTTGTGGCGGGCAATCACAGTTCCTTCAAAGGCCTGCAGACGTTCTTTGTCGCCCTCTTTGATCTTGACGTGGACACGAATGGTATCGCCCGGGCGGAATTCCGGCACTGGGCGCATATGCTTGGCAACAACTTTGGTCAATAGCGGGTTCGGCATGTGACAATTCCTTGAAACTTCATTGTAGTAGATCGGGGCGGTTCTTCGCAGTTTTGTCCCGGGCGGCCTGCCGGCGCCAGTTCCGGATCTCTTCGTGGTTGCCGCTCAATAGTACTTCTGGAACCTTCCAGCCGCGGAATTCGGCGGGGCGGGTGTATTGGGGGCAATCCAGCAGGCCGGCCTGGCTAAATGATTCCTGGAGCGCCGAATCTTCGTTGCCGAGGACGCCGGGGAGCAGGCGCGCCACGCAATCCAGCACCAGGGCCGCGCCGAGTTCGCCTCCGCTCAGGACAAAATCGCCGATGGAAAGCTCTTCGTCGGCCAGGTGCTCGGCCACGCGTTCGTCCACGCCTTCGTAGCGACCACAGATGAGTAACAACTCGTCATATTGCGTGAGGCGTCGGGCCGTTTCCTGGGTGAAGCGCTGGCCCTGCGCTGAAAGTAGGATGATCCTCTGATTCGGGTTGCGCTCGGGCCAGATGCTGTCGACAGCGTCGAAGATGGGTGCGGGTTTCAGCAGCATGCCTTCGCCACCACCGAAAGGACGATCGTCGACGGTGCGATGCCGGTCATGCGTCCAGGTGCGGAGGTCGTGAATGTGGATCTGGATCAAGCCGAATTCCGCGGCTTTGGCGACCACGCCGTGTTGCAGCGGACCTTGGAAGAAGTCGGGGAAGATGGTTAGGATACGGAAGAGCATAAGAGTCTAGCCACAGATGAACGCAGATGGACACAGATAAGACATTTGGCTAATTTAAGTCCAGCAGCCCTTCGGGTGGATTGACTACGATTTGTTTCGATTCCAGGTCGATCTTGGTACAGATCGATTTCGCGAACGGGATCAGAAGGTCCTTTCCCACTGTGAGCACCGGGGTGCCGCCGGTCTCCTCAAAATCAGTCACCACTCCGAGCGAGCGTCCCGTTTTGTCAAACACCTCGCAGCCGATCAGGTCCGATTGATAGACCTCATCGTCGGGCAGCTCGGCGCGTTGTTCGAACGGGATAGCAACGTCCGCACCCGCCAGCTTTTCAGCATCGGAAATCGAATCGACGCCCTGGAACTTGAAGATCAAATGATCGCCATGCATCCATGTATTCTCTACTTCCATGGGCTTTTCATTGACGAACACGGTCTTCAGGCGATCGGGATGGCTGGTGAGCGGATGTGCGGCCAGCTCTCCTTTGTTCCCGCGCGCGCGGATCAGACGTGCGATGGTGACGAGCTTCAGATTTATTCCAGGATTTCCAGCGTGAACCGGCGGTTCAGCTTCATGCCCGCAGCTCCCAGCAGCGTGCGGATGGATCGCGCGGTGCGGCCTTGTTTGCCGATGACCTTGCCCAAGTCGCTGGCTGCGACGCGCAGTTCCAAGACGGTTACCTGCTCGCCTTGCACTTCGTGGACGTTAACCTGGTCGGGCAAATCAACAAGAGCCTTCGCGATGTCTTCGATAAGTTGTTTCATCCAGGTATGCCTGCTAGTTAGTTTAACGCTAGGTGGAATCTTTGCGTGGGATCTTGCCCGGCAAGCCGGCTGGATTCTCATGCACGCGTTCGCGGAAGCGGCCTTTGAGGCCCATGGCGAGCGAGACGCTGCCCTCGCCGAATTTGTCGCGCATCTTGTCTACAGCGGTCATCGCGTTGCGCCAGCGGTTGGTGTTGGGTTCCTCCAGCATGTTGAGCTGGCCTTCGGCGGGTTTGAGTCCCGAGGCATGGACGCCCAGCAACCGGATGGTCGCGTTCGCCTTGCGATTCTCGCAAAATAGCGCGCGCACCTGCTGGAAGATTTCTGTGTCTAGCTGCGTTCCGTGATCGAAGGAATGGGCGCGGGTGATGGTGGAGAAATCCGAGTAGCGAAGTTTTAACTGGATCGTGCGCGCGTGCAAGTTGTGTTCGCGCAGGCGGCGCGCCACCATTTCTGACAGCCGCGCGAGCGTGGCTTCCAGGGCGTCTGAATCGGCCGTGTCTTCGTTGAACGTAAATTCGTGGCTGATGGATTTGGGCGCGCTTTCGTCGCCCACTTCGCCATCGAACCAGCCGCCCGCGTCCATGCCACGCGATTTTCCGGCCAGCGCCAAGCCCCATTGTCCGAGATGCAGGCGCAGGAAATCTTCATCCAGCGCGGCGAGATCGCCCACCTTGCGGACGCCCCAGGCTTGCAGATTCTTTTCGGTGACCTTGCCAACTCCGGGGATTTTTCGGACATCGAGCGGCGCCAGAAAGCGTGCTTCCTGGCCAGGCAGTACATAGAGGACGCCGTTGGGCTTGGCTTGGTCGGACGCAACTTTGGCCACCATCCGCGAAGTTGAGATGCCAATGGAGCAATTCAGCTTGGTGTCGCGCTTCACCGCGTCATGAAGGCGATGCGCGGCGGATAGAGGCGGCCCGTGCAGGCGCTCGGTACCCGTGAGATCCATGTAGGCTTCGTCGACAGAGGCCATGTCCACTTGCGGCGAGAAACTTTTCAGGATTTCATAAATCTTGCCCGAGTATTCGCGATAGCGCGTGGGGTGGCCATCCATGAAGATGGCTTGCGGGCAGAGGCGGGCGGCAGTGCGCAGCGGCATGGCGGAGTGCACGCCGAATTTTCGAGCCGCGTAGGATGCCGCAGAGACCACGCCGCGCTGGTTGGCTTGTCCACCCACGACCACGGGTTTGCCTTTGAGCGAGGGATCGAAGAGTTCTTCGACCGAGACGAAGAAGGCGTCCATGTCGACGTGGAAGAAGGTCTTCATTGGGGCCGATCCGTGTTCATCTGCGTTCATCTGCGGCTAACCAGACATTCGGGCTCCCAGCACGCGCGGGAAACCGGCCAGATCGGGGAGAACGTCGATGTCGGTCCAAGCCGGTTCCAGCATCGCACGCACCGGGTCTAACGAATTGTAGCCGAGTTCGAGCAGCAGCCAACCGTGGGGACGCAGCACTCGCGCGGCTGCGGCGATTAACTTTTCGTAGATCTCAAGACCTGTGGGACCGGCGAAAAGGGCGACGTGCGGCTCATAGTCTCGAACTTCGCGTTGCAGGTTGGGTTGATCGGTCCGCGGGACATATGGTGGATTCGAGACCAGCACGTTGATGCTGCGATCGCGAAATGCGTCTACGAGATTGCTGAGCAAGAAATGGACGCCAGCTGATGGCTCTTGAGCGCGTGCGACGTCCAAGGCGGCGGCAGAAATATCCGTCGCGAAGACATGCGCCTTGGTTTCGAGCGCCAGGGTGATTGCGATTGCTCCGGAACCAGTGCCCACATCGATCACAACATCGCGGGGATGGATGCGTGCGATGGCAGCTTCCACCAGGTGCTCGGTCTCAGGGCGCGGAATCAACACATCGGGTGTCACGCGAAAATCGCGGCCATAAAACTCCTGATGCCCCGTGATGTATTGGGTTGGCTTGCCCTTCATCCGCTCGTGCAGATAGCGGCCGTAATGAATCCATGCGATCTCGCTCAGCTCTTCCTCGGGATGGGCGTAAAGATAGCTGCGCTCGCGCTGCAATGCGTGGGTGAGAAGAACTTCGGCAGTGAGCCGCGGCACCGCGATAGCCTCGTTTTCCAAGAGCTTGGTGCCTTGGAGGAGCGCGGTCAGGATGGTCATCGACCAGTTGAAGAAGCTAGGCCGCTTCGCCCTGCTGGTAATTGGTCAGCGCGGAGACCAGTGGATCCAGGCGGCCCTCCATCACCTGATCGAGTTGGTGCAAGGTCAGGCCGATGCGATGGTCGGTCACGCGGTTCTGCGGAAAATTGTAGGTGCGAATCTTTTCGCTGCGATCGCCCGAGCCGACCATGCTACGCCGCTCGGCGCCGATCTGTTCGCGCTGCTTCTCCAACTCCAATTCGTAGAGTCGAGAACGCAACACACGCTCGGCCTTGGCGCGATTCTTGATCTGCGATTTCTCGTCCTGGCAGGACACGATCAGTCCGGTAGGCAAGTGCGTGAGGCGAACGGCTGAGTAAGTGGTATTGACCGACTGGCCGCCTGGTCCCGAGGAACAGAACGTGTCGATCCGAATGTCCTTGGCTTCCAGCTTGATTTCCACATCGTCGGCTTCAGGAAGCACCGCAACCGTAATGGCCGAGGTATGCACGCGTCCTTGCTGCTCGGTGGCCGGGACGCGTTGCACGCGATGTGTGCCGCTCTCATACTTCAAATGACTGTAGACCTTGTTGCCGCTGATCAGCGCGATCACTTCTTTCAGGCCGCCCACAGCGGATTCGCTGGCCGATGTTACTTCCACGCGCCAACGCTGCGATTCGGCATAGCGCGTGTACATACGGAATACTTCGGCCGCGAATAGCGTGGCTTCGTCGCCGCCGGTGCCGGCGCGGATTTCGAGCACAATGTTCTTGTCGTCGAGCGGGTCTTTGGGAGTCAGCAGCACCTTCAGTTCTTGCTCGATGCGGACCAACTCCGGTTCCAGGCGCGCGATTTCATCCGTGGCCATTTGCCGCAGTTCCGGATCGGGATCGTTTACCATGGAACGCGCTTCGTCGGAATTGCCCTTGGCTTGCTTATACTCCCGGTACTTCGCAACCGTGTCTTCGAGCTCGGACCGCTCCTTGGCGATTTTACGATAGCTTTCGCCATCGGAAATGACAGTGGGGTCCACCATCTGGCGATTGAGTTCTTCGAACCGCGCTTCGATTTGATCGAGCCTTTGCGAAAATTGCATGACGGACTCCGGCGTAATTCGATCGCGCTTACGCGATCACCAACTCGCCGCCCTGCGCTTCTTCCAGCTGCATGGCGCCGTCGAGCGCGTGGATAGCGACGCGGGCCTGTTCATCCGACGGCGGCTGCGTGGTCACGCGTTGCAGCCATAGGCCGGGCGCGGTGAGCGTGGCCATTAAGCCTCGTTGATGGCGGGCGGCGTAGCGAATCAGTTCATAGCTCACGCCGACGATCAACGGGAGCAGAACAATGCGGGCGACTAGCTTGGCAGCGAATCCATCGAACGGCACCAGCGGGTAGACCAAAATCGCAAGCACCATCACCAGCAGCAGAAAACTGGTGCCACAGCGCGGATGGAACGTGACGAATTTCTGCGCGTTTTCCACGGTCACCGGCTGGCCCGATTCAAAATTGAAAACCACTTTGTGTTCCGCGCCATGATATTGGAACATCCGGCGGATGTCTTTCATGCGCGAAATGATGAAGAGGAAGCCGAGGAACAGAGCCAGGCGGATCACGCCGTCCATCATGTTCACTGCGAATCGCCCATGCAGCGATGGGACTGCCTTGCCGAGCTGCGTCGCCAGAAACAGCGGCACAAACTTGTACATGAACAGGAAAAACAGTAGCGAAAACGCGAGCGGCGCGGCCATCATCCAGCCGTTTAGCTCGGGAGCCTTCTCTCCACTTTTCGCCGCTTCTTCGCCCATCGCCACGTTCGCCGAGAATTGCAGCGCCTTCATACCCAAAGTCATCGCATGGCCGAGCGTCCCGAGTCCCCGCAGGATGGGCAACTTGAAAATAGGATACTTCTCGGAAATGCGCGGCAGGGGGCTCTGCTCGGTTACGATTTCGCCGTTCGGCTTGCGCACCGCGACGCAGTAGCTGTGCGGGGCGCGCATCATCACGCCTTCCATGACGGCCTGCCCGCCCACCAGCGTCTCTTCGCCGCTTTCGAGCACAGGCAGCATTTGAATATGGGCGCTCAAGCGCAAAAAGCTTCGGATGGACAAGAGGGAAACTCCTTTGCCATTATATCGCGAACGCGGGAAGGGGTTTCGAGCGCAGGAACCGCTACAATGGCGGTATGCAGGTGTTGCTGGCGGGGGGGCACAAGTTCCTCTTGCTTGAGTTGGATCCCGACTTCGTGGCGAACATCGCCAAGCAGGCGGGTTTCGAATATCGGATCGAGGAAAGCCAACGATCCATGAACCTGCATCTTTCCGCCGTCGATCGCCAGGCGCCGCTGCTGTTGTTCGACGCTGCCGATCCGGGGAACCTGGGCTGGTTCTCGCGCTGCCAGTTTTATGTGGACGGCAAGAGTGGGGCAGTGTTGCAAACCCCCATGTCGTTGGCAAATCAAAAAGATCGGGCGGGACGCATGCTACCGGGTTCGGTGCGCGTACAAATCACCAAGGAGCTTCCCGCTTCGTTTCGGATGCCGGGCAAACAGCCGGTGACCGAACAGATGGTCTACGCCGTCCTTTACAACTTGCTCAACGCGCTGCTGAACACGGGCGTCGGCGTATGCGGCGGATCGATCGTGAAGCCGCTTGCAGGTCGCACTGAAAGTATCGGTACCCGGAATTAGTTCGCACCAGGGGCTTCACCGTTCGGGCGGATTTTGTTCGGATACCACGCGTCCGAATCCGACAATATGTGGCCCTTCGCGTAATGTGAACGTGGCCCCTGGTACGACATCCTCATATTTTTCATTCGGCCAATACATAAATACCAGCGTGACATCGGAGGTTAGCCCGGGCGATAATTCGTCAGCCGTGTCTTTGACGCAGACGCCAAGGTAGTGTTCGGTGAATAGGTTTCCTGCACCGATTTGAGCCTCGCGCCATGAGGGATCACCGACGACGATGTGTGGCATGTAGCGCTCTCGATTAGGCCACCTGGGTTTACAGCTGGGCAGCAACGTTACTGTGGCACGAACCGAAGGCGCGTTCGTTAGCATCGGTCAATTTTAATGCGTCTCGGCCGCCTCGTCGGCCAAAGCTGCATTTAAAGATCCCTGCCGGTAACCTTCCAAATCGATAGTTACGTAATGGAAGCCCAGCGGCTTGAAGATTTCGACGAATCTTTGGGCCATTTCAGGAGTGAGCGCGATCGCGAGTTCATCCTTCGCGATTTCTATGCGGACCAGTTTGCCGTGGAACCGCACGCGGTATTGGCGGAAGCCCAGGGCACGAAGGGCTTCTTCGCCGCGTTCGACAGTCTTGACGTTTTCTAGGGTCACAGGTGTTCCATAGGGGATGCGCGAACTGAGGCAGGCTGCCGCGGGACGATCCCACGTGGATAAGCCGGTAAGGCGCGACAACTCGCGGATTTCTGCTTTGCTCAAGCCTGCGTCCACCAGCGGCGCTTCGGCTTGGTGCAGCTTTGCGGCGTGCTGCCCGGGCCGGTAGTCGCCTAGATCATCCACATTTACACCGTAGGCGATGTGCTCGATGCCGCGTTCGCGCGCCATTACTTCCAAGCGCGTGAAGAGTTCGTCCTTGCAATGGAAACAGCGATTCGCGTCGTTTTTTATGTAGTCCGGATTGTCGAATTCAAGAGTCTCGATGTATTCATGGTGGAAGCCGACCTCTCGCGCGAAGGCCTCGGCGTCGATTTTGTGCGATTCGGGAATGGAAGCGGAATCCGCTGTGATCGCCAGCGCGTTGTCGCCCAGCACGCGATGCGCGGCCCAGGCCAGGTACGCCGAATCGGCCCCGCCGGAATACGCTATTATCACGCGGCCCATCGGCTTGAGAATCGAAAACAACCGGTCTTGCTTCGCCTTCAGGAGACTTAAGTCGAGCTTTGACGCGGCTGCCAGTTTGACCAGACCCGCCATAACCTCAGTATAGCCACCTCCGCTTGTGAGACTGTTCTCCAAAACAATTGGTGCTGGTTGTGAGAGCCGCCCCGATTCTGCTTTCATAGAAGGCTGGGCCCCCACACATGAGTTCAAAGCCGTGACCTTCGAAATCGAAATCAAACTTCGTCTGCCTGGAAACCTGGGTAAAATCCGGCGCGCCCTGCGCGATGGGGAATTCCGCGTGTCCAAGAGCCGGCGGCACGAGTACAACGTGCTGCTGGATACCTCCACTCGCGCCCTGCGCAGCCATGGCAAGCTGATTCGGGTTCGCCGCGTGGGCACGCACTCGCTGCTTACATATAAAGGCCCCTCAGAGCAAGGCCGGTATAAGAAGCGCCACGAGATCGAAGTCGTCTTGCCGGACGCTTTCAAGGTGGAGCAGATCTTCAATGAGATCGGCTACCATCCCATCTTCCGCTACGAGAAGTTCCGC
>Ga0210383_10001366_pt1 | contig 22343 bp, 19 predicted proteins | sample IncBWC14OmetaG_FD_160072 | JGI IMG/M metagenome (GOLD analysis project Ga0210383, IMG submission 160072) | Forest soil microbial communities from Barre Woods Harvard Forest LTER site, Petersham, Massachusetts, United States - Inc-BW-C-14-O ... | reverse complement strand
TTGAGTCCGTTCTGGATCAACGAAAACAACGCCGGCTTCTCAGCCCTCTATTTCGCCGATGCGGTTCCGTTCCCGGGGCTTCCACTGGTGACTATCCCGCCGCCTCCGCCGAGCACCGCCCTGGGAACTCCGACCGGAATCGTCGCCGATTTTTTTACCAGTCCCGGCGTGTTCTCAATTGTCCCGGTCTCCGATCCCACCGAGAACTTCGGTTCAGCTCTATTCATCTTTGACACCGAGGACGGCACCATCGAGGCCTGGAACGAGACGGTACCCGATATCTTTTCGGCGGTGATCGTGGTCGACAACTCGCAGGGTGGCGCGCCCACCGGCGCCGTGTACAAGGGACTCGCGCTGGGCGCAAACGCCGCGAACGGACCGCTGCTCTATGCGACTAATTTCCGCACCGGCAAGGTCGACGTCTTCGACAGCAATTTTCAATCACCGACGCCGCCGCTGACAGGCTCGTTCACCGATCCGAAGTTACAGGCCGGCTACGCACCGTTCGGCATACAGAACATCAACGGACAGATCTGGGTTACCTACGCAAAGCAGGACGGCCCGAAGCACGACCCGGTCAACAAGCCTGCGCACGGCTTCGTCAACGTGTTCGATATGGACGGCAACCTCCTTACTCGATTCGCGCAACATGGCCATCTCGATTCGCCGTGGGGCGTTGCGATGGCGCCGGCGACGTTCGGCCAATTTGCAAACGACATTCTCGTTGGGAATTTCGGTGACGGTGTGATCAACGTGTTCGATCCGACGTCGAGCAAATGGCTCGGCTCGGTGACCGGCCCTGATGGCAAACCGTTGGTGAACAGCGGGCTATGGTCGTTGACGTTCGGCGGCGCTCTGAATTCTAACGGGAGCGCTTCGTCGCCTGACACGCTGTTCTTCAGCGCAGGCCTGAACGACGAAGCAGACGGCCTCTTCGGTACGATAGTGCCGCAATAACGAAAGCGTCGTCGCCGTCGGGCGAATCCGGCGGCGACGACATCTCTTCTAAACATTGCGTGAAGGAAGCTTGAAACCCTCCGCGGGTTTCACTTGAAATAAAGTGAGCGCTACGCGATCTCTTTGATGAGCACGAAGTTATCGCGATGGATAATCTCGTCGGCAACTTTGTAGCCGAGCAGAGTCGGAATCTCAGTCGAGCGCCTGCCCGCGACTTTCAACACATCTGACGCCGGGTAGTTGACCAACCCGCGGCCAAACTCAACACCGTCGGGATCGAGCAGGCTCACGCAATCGCCGCCGCCGAAATCTCCGCGCACTTCCTTTACGCCCGACGGTAACAGCGAGCGTCCGCGATTACGCAGCGCGTCGACCGCGCCCTTATCGAGCGCGAGCGATCCCGCCGGCCTCAATGCGAACGCGATCCAATGCTTGCGGCTCTTGAGCCGCACTCCTGCCGGGACGATCAATGTTCCCGCTTCGCGCGCCGGGTCGAGCGCGGCCGTGACGATTCCGGCCTCGCGCCCGCGTGCGATAATCACGGCGATACCGGCGCGCGCCGCCTGCCGCGTCGCCTTCAACTTGGTTGCCATCCCGCCGCTGCCGAGCGGGCCTGCATTCTCTGCGACCAGCCCGCGCATCTCGGCTTCCGGATCTGTGATCACGGAAATCAGCCGCGCGTCGGTGCGTTCGCGCGGGTCTCCCGTCAGCACGCCATCGACGTCGCTCAGAATAATCAGAAGTTGCGCCTGGACGAGGCTCGCGACCAGCGACGACAGCACGTCATTGTCGCCGAGGCGAATCTCCTCGACCGCGACCGTGTCGTTCTCATTGACGATCGGGATCACTCCCGCGCCGAGCAGTTCGGTAACGGTTTGATTCGCATTCTGACGGCGCCGCCGCTCCGCGAGGTCCTGATGCGTCAGCAGAATCTGCGCGATACTGCGGCCGTGACCGTCGAAAGCCCGCGCCCATGCCGACATCAGCTCGATTTGTCCGGTTGCAGCGGCAGCTTGCCGCGCGGCGATCGTCGCGCCGTGCAGCTTCGACAATCGCGCGCGACCTGCAGCGACCGCGCCCGACGTGACGATCACAATTTCCTGTCCCGCACTTACAGCGGACTCGATCTGCGTTGCGAGCTGCTCGATCACATCAACGCGCAAACCGTCGACGTCCGACAGCACGGCGCTGCCGACCTTGATCACGATTCGCCGCGCGCGCGCGACCGTCGATTCCTTATAGTTCAGTTGAGACATGCGCCGGCTGGTCAATCGTATGGAGCATTCTCGCAAGCGCCGCGACCAGCGGCGCAAGTTTCTCGCTCTTGTCCGCCGAGATCGGAAAAACTTCGAGCCCGGTGAGTTTGCGAATCTTGCGCGCGATCTTCGTCACCTCGGCCGCTTCGAGCAGATCGATCTTGTTCAGCGCGACGATCGCCAGCCGCTCCGCCAGCATCGGATCGAACGCCGCAATCTCTCCACTGACAGTTTTGAATGCGGCTGCGGGATCGTCCGCGGCGTCGAGCACGTAAACCAGAATCCGCGTGCGCATTATGTGCCGCAGGAATCGAATTCCCAGCCCATGCCCCTCGTGCGCTCCTTCGATCAGCCCCGGGATGTCAGCGAGCGTGAAACTTTCTTCGCTGGAAATCGACACGCGGCCGATATTCGGCGCGAGCGTCGTGAAAGGGTAGGGCGCGATCTTCGGCCGCGCCGCGCTGAGCGCAGTGAGCAGTGTCGATTTGCCCGCGTTCGGAAGTCCCACGAGGCCGGCCTCCGCGACCAGCCGCAGCTCCATCCGGATCCATCGCTGCTCGCCCGCGGTGCCGGGAGTCGCGATTCGTGGCGAGCGCCGCGTCGACGACGCAAAATGCATATTGCCGCGACCGCCTTCGCCACCTTGCGCGATCACGGCGGTCTCACCCGGCATCACGAGGTCCGCTATCGTCTTGCCGCTTTCTTCGTCGAAAACGATCGTGCCGGGCGGCACGCGCACGACAATGTCCTCGGCGCCGTGGCCGTATTGCTCCTTGCCGCGGCCGCCTTCGCCGTCTTTTGCGATCAGCCGCGGCTGATATTTGAAATCCAGCAGCGTCGACAGGCCTTCATCGACCTGGAAGATTACGCTGCCGCCGCGACCGCCGTTCCCGCCCGCTGGTCCGCCGAACGGCCGGTACTTCTCGCGCAGAAACGCGATTGCACCGTCGCCGCCCTTGCCGGCGTGCGCGAATACCCTGGCTTCATCGATGAATCGCATGGCGGATCCATTGTACTCGCCGCGCTCGGCGCGAACCTTATAGGCAAATCTCCGCCAGCGCGCGCACGGTGTTGATATCGCCGGTGCCGATCAGCATCGTCTTCACCGGCGACGCCTTCCACGCCTTCAGCCGGTCCGCGATTCGCTCGCGATTGCCGACCAGCGCGACCTCGTCGACCAGCTTGTCCGGCACCAGCGCCATCGCCTCGGCCTTCTTGCCCGCGAGGTACAAGTCCTGGATTTTTCCCGCGACGTCCTCGTAGCCGAGCCGCTTGGCGTAGTCGTTGTAGAAATTTTTCGATCGCGCGCCCATCCCGCCGATATACAGCGCGAGCATCCCCTTCACCGGCATCCGGCACTTCTCGACATCCGGCCCCATGATGCACGTGACGAACGGCGCGACGTCGAAATTGTCGAGGCTCTTTTTGCCGCCGGTCTTCGCGAAGCCTTCCTTGAGCGGGGCATCGTAGATGTCCCATCGCTCGGGATTCATCCAGACCGGAATCACGCCGTCCGCGATTTCACCCGCGAGCGCGATTCCCTTCGGGCTGATCGACGCAGTGTAAATCGGCATGTCCTTGCGTCCGTGCAGGATACTCTTGAGCGGCTTGCCCAGCCCCGACGCGCCCGCTCCCGTGTACGGAATGTCGTATTCCTTGCCGTGATGCTCGACCGCTTCTTCGCGCGCGAGAATCGTGCGCACGATCTTGATGTACTCGCGCGTGCGCTGCAGCGGCTTGCCGTACGAAACGCCATGCCAGCCCTCGACCACCTGCGGCCCCGACGGCCCGATACCCAGGATGAAGCGGCCGCCCGACAGCGCGTCGATCGTCATCGCAGTCATCGCTGTCATCGCCGGGGTGCGCCCCGGCATCTGCATGATCCCGGTGCCGAGCCGGATCTTTTTTGTCATCGCGCCGATCCACGCCAGCGGCGTGATCGCGTCGGATCCGTATGCCTCCGCAGTCCACACCGAATCGAAGCCCGCGCGCTCCGCCTCGAGGATCGTGTCCATCGGCAGGCCCATCTGCGCGCCCGAATAGCCGGAGAGTAAACCTAGTCGCATTGAAATTTCCTCCATCGCGAGTCGCAAAAAAAATTTAAGAATCGAACTCTAAAAAACGAAAGCCCCACGGCACTGCCGCAGGGCTTCCAAATCAATCTCGTTCTTAACGATCTACGCAGACGCCCCTGCGGTATCACCGGCGGGGAGCGGCTCGACGCTCACTTGCCGCTTCTCACCCTTCGGCTCGTACTTAACCACACCGTCGATGAGCGCGTAAATCGTATAGTCGCGGCCCAACCCGACGTTGCGCCCCGGATGCACCCGCGTGCCGCATTGACGGACGAGAATATTTCCGGCCTTGACGGTCTGGCCCGCGTAAATCTTGATACCCCGGCGCTGGCCCGGACTATCGCGGCCATTGCGCGTCGAACCCTGGCCTTTTTTGTGCGCCACGCAGTGTCTCCTGATTAAGCGGGCTTCCGGCCCGCAGTGAAAATAAAGATCGCGCGACGCCTATGCGCCCGCAGAAATTTCCTCGATCTTTAGAACGGTCAGTTCCTGCCGATGCCCGCGCTTTCGTCGATAATTCTTGCGCCGCTTCTTTTTGAACACGATTATCTTCGTGCCGCGCGGCTGCTGAACGATCTTCGCCGTCACCGACGCACCCGCGACCACCGGAGTGCCGACCTTCGGCGCATCGCCGCCGACCGCCAGCACCTGGTCAAGTGAAATCGCTGCGCCAACCTCGCCGGCAAGCCGCTCGACCGTAATCTGGTCGCCGACGCCGACGCGGTACTGTTTTCCGCCTGTCTTTACTATTGCAAACATCGCTATGTTGAACGAACACAATTATCGGACGGAGTGAACCAAGTCAACGAGATTGGTTCGCTAATTTGAATCCACGACCCGGAGGCAGCACTCGTGCCAATACCCCGGAATATTTTCGAGTTCGTACAGTACGTCACCACCATGATAGTAGCCTGTCGAGACAACGCGCGCCGAGGAGTCCGCGTATGACAGTTGTTCGGTTTGCAGCTTATGATGGTAGCGCCACGTCTCGCGAAACTGTTCGAGCTCTCGTCGCGAAGCGACCTTGACCGAAGTGCCCCTGGGATATCGTGCCCAATAAGGCGCGCTGCGTTCCAATCAATCGATCCCTAGCCTTTCGCGACCTTCGGGCGAAATCATCTGCGGCGTCCACGGCGGATCCCAGACCAGGTCGACGTCCGCCTCCGACACTCCCGGCAGGCTCATGATCTTGTAGCGCGCGTCGGTCGCGATCGATGCGCCCATGCCGCAGCCCTGCGCCGTCAGCGTCATCTTCACTTCAACTTTCTTGGTGCCGTCGTCCGCGTCCTTCACTTCCATTCCGTAGACGAGGCCGAGGTCGACGATATTGACGGGAATCTCGGGATCGAAGCAGGTCTTGAGCTGCTCCCAGACCATCGCTTCGAGGTCGCCACCGCCCGACGCGGACACGACGCCAGCGTCTGCCGGCGTTTTGCCGAGCGCGTCCGCGTCCTTGCCCGCGACGCGAAACAGCCCGCCGTACGCGGGAACTTGCAAGGTGAAGGTTCCGCCGAGCGATTGCGTGATAAATGCCTCCAGCCCCTTTTCGAGCATCATCTTGTTTCCGGCCGGGACCTGGACGCCTTCGATCTCGCGAGCTAGTTCAACGCGTTCCATATGACGAATACCTTCCTTGTCAGAACCACCATTCTAACCACCGGATCTCTTCCTGTCATCATGGCGCGAGCATGCTTGGCGCGCATGGAAGGGCGGGCACGGCGGCCCGCCCCCTGACTTCGATCGAACCCGAGAGCGAAACGTCGTCCTCGACATTTCGCGATTGGCGTTTTTCACTGGGTGCAGGGGTCACCCCTGCCGAAGGAAGCGTGAAACCCACCGCGGGTTTCACATCCAATCAAGATTACGCTCTTCGCCATCGAGCACATTGCGCTGGCGGCGTGCCCCTGCTAAAGCGAAGGAGGGGCGAAGGGGCAGGTGGATGGAAGAGGCGAGCATACCGGGCGCTAGTCAGCGCGATTTCGGCATTTCTGCCAAGCAGAAGCTCTACGAGTTTTTGTGCTCGCGGCCTGCGGGCGCAGATGCGGGCGAGCTCGTCGGCCTGCTGCTCAGCGGCGTCGGCTCAGACCCTGAGCTTGGCGCGCGGCTCGTCGGCCAGTTGATTGGCGACGATCCCAATTTCATTTTCGATTCCGACACGGCGCAGTGGCGACTCACGCAGAGCGATCGCCTCCGCGTCGGGCTCGACGATGCCGAGTTCACTGTCGTCGATCTCGAGACCACCGGCGGCCGCGCCGGCCCCGGCACTATCATCGAGATCGGCGCCTACCGAATGGTCGGTAAGCGACTCACCGAATCGTTCTCGCAGCTCGTTCGCCCGCGGGGCGGGGTGGTCCCGCGCTTCATCACCGGACTTACCTCGATCACAACCGAAATGATTCGCGAGGCGCCGCCGATCGAGGATGTGCTGCCCGCGTTTCGCGAGTTCATCGGCGATCGCGTGATGGTCGCGCACAACGCCGCCTTCGATTTCGGGTTTTTGGACTTCGAATATCGGCGCATCTTTGGAATTGGGCTTGCCAATCCCGTCCTGTGCACGCTCAGGATGGCGCGACGGTTCATGCCGTCGCTCAAGCGCCGACGTCTCGACTTGCTCGCGAACCATTTCGGACTTTCGCTCGAAGGACGGCATCGCGGCCTCGGCGACGCGCGGATGGCCGCTGAGATTCTGTCGATTTTTCTGGAGATGGCGCAGCGGATGGGCATCTCGCGGCTCGATCGTCTGCTCGACGATCACCATCGCGGGATTGCCGGCAAACGAATCGAGCGTCACGTTCCGCCCGAGGAAATTGCGGCGCTTCCGCACGCACCCGGGGTCTACCTTATGCGCAACGAGCGCGGCGACTTGCTCTATGTCGGCAAGGCGCGGCGGCTGCGCGATCGCGTGAGCTCGTACTTCACGGCGTCGGTGAATGCAAAGACGGCGGAGCTGGTCTCGCACGTTTATAAAATCGAAACCCGCGTGACGCGCTCGCCGCTCGAGGCCGCGCTCGACGAGGCGCGCCTCATCCGCGAGCTCAAGCCGCCGTACAATCGGATGCTCAAGTCGGCGGCGCCCGCGTACTTCATCAGGATCGACTTGATGGACGAGTTTCCGCGCGTGACGCTCTCCACCAAAATGACTGCGCGGCGCGGCGTGATGCATCTCGGGCCGTTCGTCGGCCGCCGCGGTATCGAGCATTCAGTTCGCGCGCTTTCGCGGATTCTCGGGCTCCGCACCTGCGGCGGCAAACTTGCGCCGCGCGCAGAAGCTTCGCCGTGCATCTACGGGCAGATGGGCCACTGCACCGCGCCATGCAATGTCAGTATCGACGAAGAAAAATATTCGGAGCGGGTGCTGCGCGCAGTCGGTTTCCTACGTGGACGCAGCGGGCCGCTGCTCGGCGAGCTTGCGCGGGCGCGAGACCAGGCCGCAGCCGCGATGCGCTTCGAGGAAGCAGCGCGCTTCCGCAGCCATCTCGAAGCGTTGACCACGCTGGCTCATCGCGCGTCCCGCCTCAGCGAAGTGGTCACCGAAAACAATCTCGTGATCGTGACAGGCGAGGGTACCGATCGCGTAGCGCACGTCGTGCTGTCGGGACGGCTCGCGATGACATTACAGCTTGAAGGTGATGACACGATGCGCCTGGTCGAGCAGTTCGTCGCAAATAACTATGAGCGGTTCAAGTTGAAAGTCGTCGAACGCGGCGAGCTCGAGCCGATGTCCATAGTCGCGCGATGGCTCCGGGAGCGCGCTCCCGACGAGGGCCGGCTCGTCTATCTGACCGGCCCCTGCATGGATCCCGCCGCGCTGGCGAATTAGTTCGAGGTCATCTTCCGCTGCTATTTTTTCGGCGGTACCCCGCTCCCCGTCACCGCGACTGTATTCGGAGAGCTGCTCGAATTGCTCCTGATCGTGAGTGTGCCGCCGCGCACGCCCAGCGCAGTGGGCGTGAAGGTTACGCTCACCGTGCATTTGGACTTGGCGCCGATTGTCGCGCCGCATCCGGACACCATCGCAAAATCGCCGCTGGCGGCAATGCTCGAGAAAATGACCGGCGTGGTCTTGCTCTTATTCTGGATCGTGACCTTTTTGGGTTTGCTGGTCGCCCCTTGTCCGAACACGACTTTGCCGAGGTTGAGTTGACGCGGTGTGATCTTCAACGCGACCGGGACCGCAGTGGCGGTGGGTGTTGCCGTAGGAGTGGAAGTCGAGGTGGCCGTTGCAGTCGCCGATGCGACCGGAGTCCGCACCGGTGACGGCGTCGCGGTCAAAGTCGCAGTCGCCGTCGCGGTGCCGGTAGCGGTTGCTGTCGCGGTCCGAGTCGAGGATGCGGTCGCAGTCGATGTCGCGCTCGCAGTGTTCGTGGCCGTCGCGGTTGCAGTCGAAGTCGCAGTTGCCGTGTCGGTTGCGGATGTGGTCGCGGTCTGAGTTGGGGTTGAGGTTGCCGTATCGGTCGCAGTCGAAGTCGCGGACGCCGTAGGGGTATCGGTCGCCGACGCGGTGTTGGTGGCCGTTGCCGTGACCGTCGCAGTAGCGGTTGCGGTACCTGTGCTGCTTGCCGTAGGCGACGCAGTCGGCGTGTCAGTGGAGGTCGCGGTCTGAGTCGGCGTTGAGCTTGCCGTATCGGTGGCAGTCGAAGTCGAGGTCGCAGTACCGGTCGCGCTTGTAGTCGCCGTCGGAGTAGCGGTTGCGGTGCTGGTCGCGCTCGCAGACGCAGTACCAGTCGCCGACGCAGTTGATGTGGCGGTCCTGGTGGCGCTTGCACTTGCAGAATTCGTTGGAGTGCCCGTCGCCGTCGCGGTCAGCGTGGCGGTGGTGGTTGCAGTCGCCGTAACGGTCACCGTTGTAGTCGGAGTGCTGGTGACGGTAGCGGTATCAGTTGCAGTCTCGGTGGCACTCGCCGTCGCAGTTGCGGTCTGAGTCGGCGTCCGAGTCGCGCTGCCGGTATCAGTCGCACTCGCCGTGGCAGTAGCGGTCGCAGTCCGCGTGTTGCTCGGCGTCGCGCTCGCAGTATCGGTCGACGTGTCGGTTGCCACCGCGGTAACTGTCGGAGTCGCAGTTGAGGTTGGCGTGGTGGACGAAGTGGCGGTCGTCGTCGTAGTCGGCGTCGGAGCTACGAACGGTACGATCGGTTGATCGAAACGCAGCACGCGATTGTTGTTTTGATCGGCGACGTACAGATTGCCGGCCTGGTCCATCGCGACTCCGTGCGGCTGGCACATTGCCGTCGCGCTCGGCACAGGGTCCCCAGGAGCGCCGTCAGCGCAGACGCTGTCGATGAAATCATTGCCCGCGGCGCCTTGCCCGAGAACCTGGTTGGCAGTGACATTGGAGGTGGCCAGCGGCTGATGATATTCGAGCACGCGGTTATTTAACGCGTCGGCTACGAGCAGGTCGCCCGAACCGTCGAGGCTTATCCCGGCGGGATCGCAGATCCCTGTCGCGCTCGGCGCGGGATCTCCAATCGAGCTGGCGCAGACCTGGGTGCCGAAACTCTTACGGCTCCCACCCTGGCCCAAAACGAGGTCGGCGGTCGCATCACCAGCGCCGGTCAGCGCGTTGAGCGCCCCCAACGGTTGATTGAACTCGAGCACTCGCGAGTTATCGGTGTCCGCTACGAACAGATCGCCGGCCGGGTCTGCGGCCAGCCCGCGCGGAGTGCATAGCGTGTCCGCGCTCGGCACGCCGCCGCCGTTGCAAAGCCCGGTGGTGAAGATTCCACTCTGCCCGAACACGTTGTCGGCAATCGTGTCGCCTGGGTTGAATTCGAGCACGCGATTGTTGTTCGTATCGGACACGTAGAGATCGTTCGAAGTATCGAGCGTCACTCCTTCGGGCGAGCACAGCGACAGGCCGTTGATCGTAGCTGCGCCGAAATTGCAGTCAGTGCTCGTGAAGCTGCCGTCCTGTCCCCACACCTGAACGGCGCTTTGCCCGACAATCGGCGCGGAAACAGCGAACGGCGTCAGATATTCGAGCGCGCGATTGTTGCCGGCGTCGGCCACGTACAGATTGCCGGCAGTGTCCACCGCCACATCTTCCGGATCGCAGAGACTGTCCGCGCCGATTCCGTTGGAGTCTCCGACGGCCACACCGTCGTTGCAATCAACCGAGCGCGCGTCAGGTTGCCCGACAACGATATCGGCGGGCCTGCCATTGGCGAACCCGGCCGCGTCGGTCCATCCGAGCACCCGGTTGTTGGCCGAGTCGGCGACATACAGATGATTCGGTGTGGCGCTGGAATCGATCGCGACTCCTGACGGCTGCTGAAGTGCTGCAGCAGTCGGATTGTTGACGCCGTTATGAGTCAGATCCGTCTCGCCGAGTACCAGGCTGGCTACCGGCGGCGACGAAAGTGGATTCGTGTAGTCGAGGACGCGGCTGTTCGACGCGTCGGCGACGAAGACGTCGCCCGCGCCGTCGACCGTAACGCCGTCCGGCAGGCAAAGCACCGATCCACTCGCCGGGATCCCACTGGCGGCGGTCCCGCCGCAGACACCGGTGACGAAGCTGCCGTTCTGGCCGAAGACGACGTCCGCCGTCACATCGCCCGCGCTGCCCGGCGTAGCTGGCGAACCACCCCCGCCCGCGAGCGGGTTCAGGTATTCGAGCACGCGGCTATTGCTGATGTCGGTGACGAACAAGTCGCCGTCGCTGTCCACCGCCAAGCCGCTCAAGTTGCAGATACCGTCGGCGCTCGGCGCCGGGTCTGCCCCGTAGCCGTCATAACAAATGGCGTCAGTGAAATCGGCTCCGCTCGATCCCTGGCCGAACACCAGGTCGGCGGTGACGTCGCCCGCGCCCGTCACGATGTTCGGCGTCGCCAACGGCTGGTTGAATTCGAGCACGCGATGGTCGCCGTCGTCGTCAACATACAGATCGCCCGATCCGTCCACCGCGACTGACAGCGGATTGCACATCCCAACCGCCGACGCGCTGCCGCCGTTGATGACGCATTTATGGCTCACGAAGTCGGTGCCGGCCGCGCCTTGTCCGAAGACGAGATCAGCGGTCTCGTCGCCCGCACCCGTACCTTCATTGAGCGGGCCGAGCGGCTGAGTGAATTCAAGTACGCGATTGTTGCCCGCGTCGGCAAGGTAAAGATCGTCGCCCGCGTCGATGGTGACTCCCTGCGGAAAACACAGCCCCGTCGCCATCTGTCCGCATATCGACCGGGTGAAACTACCCTGTCCGAACACGGCGTTCGCCGAAAAGCCGGAGGCAATTGCCTGCACGAACGGCTGATTGTATTCGAGCACTCGATTGTTGCTGGTGTCCGCAATGTACAGATTACCGCTGCTGTCGACGGCGACTCCGCCCGGCAGGCACAGGCTGTCAGCGCCAAGGCCCGCCACGTCGCCCAGCGCGGTGCCGCTGTTGCATCGCGTCGTTTCGAAATCAGGCTGGCCGATCTCGATATCCGCGTTCTGACCGTTCGTGAAACCGCTGGCGTCGTTCCATCCGAGGATACGGTTGTTGTTGCCGTCGACGACATACAGGTGCTGCGGCGTGCTGCTCAGGTCGATCGCTATCTGGCTCGGCGCATCGAGGCTCGACGCATTGGTGTTGTTGATACCGTTGTGCGCGAAGTCGATTTGTCCGAGCACCGCGTCCGCGATGCTGTCGCCGGTCGCAGCGGGGATCGCCGTCACGACGAACACCGCAACCACCGATGCGATCACGATCGTGCTGAGACGGAGGCTGGAACTTATTCGTGAATGCTTTTGCGCGGGCGTGCTTACTTTCATTGAGCACCGCGCAATCGATCCGAACCAACGCGGCGAGGCGACACTCAAGCAGTGTCGTGCTCGCGCTGTAGCGAGGTAAGTGGTCTGACAACTTGCGGTTAAACATACTGCAACGCGCCAACCGCGGAACGTCGCCGCGCAAGGTCGCCGTCATTTGCAGCAAGCGAGGCGATGAAGGTTGGCGAGACTGTTGTCTCATAGGCGAGCGCGGTCATAAAATCAGATAATCATGAAATCAGAAATCTCAGCTACCGATGCGGCTCGACGTTTCTCGGAAGTCGTGAACCGAGTTCGGTATCGCAACGAAACTTTCATCGTGAAACGAGGCGGCGAACCGGTCTGTGAGATCGTACCCTTGCGTACTCGAACCTTCACCGGCCGCGAACTCGTGGAGCTACTTCGCTCGTTGCCGCACCCGGACAAGGAATATCCGGACGCTGTCGAAAAGCATGTTCGAAGGCAGCCCAAGTCCGAGAAATCAAAGTGGCCGCGCTGATCGATTCAAGTGTCTTCGTTGCCGGCGAGCGCGGCCGGATCAATCTGTCAGATCTCCTGGAATCGCTGGGCGGCGAACCGTTGGCGCTGTCCGCCGTGACCGCGTCGGAACTGCTTTATGGCTTGCATCGGGCCCAAACCGCTGCTCAACGAGATCGCCGCAACGCTTACCTGGAGGCTATATTCTCACAGATCACGGTATTGGCCTTCGATCTGGCCGTCGCTCGGGTCCACGCAACGATCTCGGCTCAACTGGACCGCTCTGGAAGACAGGTGGGCGCGCACGATCTGATAATCGCTGCGACCGCGATTGCTCACGACTACCGTGTAGCGACCCGCGACCTCAGGAGCTTTCCGAAAATCGAGGGCCTCGAGACCGTCCGGATCTAGCGTTCGCGTCGTTGCTTTTTCAGCCTCCCACGACGATCGCTTCACGCAGGGCCGCGCGAGCGAGAATCCGCGTCGAGTCCAGTATTGGCAGCCGCGAGTCAGCGGCGTCGATAAGCAACGGAATTTCGGTGCAGGCCAACGCAACCGCATCGCAGCCGCTATTTTCGAGATCGCCGATTACGTTTTGAAAGTATGCGCGAGACTCCGCAATGAACCGCGCGTTCACCAACTCGTTGTAAATTATCTGATTGATCCGCGCGCGTTGCTCCGGGTTTGGAACGCGGAAGCCGATACCTGCCGCCGCCAGTTTGGTTCGGTAGACCGGACCCTCCATCAGGTAGCGTGTTCCAAGGACGGCGACCTGCTTGAAGCCGCGCCGCCGAGCTTCGTTGGAGACTTCCTCTGCAATATGGATCCACGGCGCCGGCGCTCGCTCGCGCACAAGATCCAGTCCTTGATGCACCGTGTTGTCGGGGCAGATCAGAAATTGTGCGCCTGAGCCGACGAGCCTCGCCGCCGACTCGAGCATCATCTCGCCCACCGCATCCCAGCGGTCGTCGTCGATCAGCCGTTGATAGCTGCGCAGAGAAAAGCTGTGCAGGCTAATCTCCGGATGCTCATGCGGTTCGAGTTGTGCGACGCCTTCGAGACAGATTGTGCGGTAGCAAAGCGCGGCGCCCTCGGCGCTAACCGCAACGATGCCGATATGCTTCACCGAAATCGGTTTCTACTCGGCCGCTGACACCGGGATGAAACCGACCGTGCCGTTCTTCAGCTTGATCTGCAGATAGTCGCCGGTGATTCCCGTGACGTGAACGTACTTCTTGCGCCGCACCTGGCCGACCGTCGAACTGGTCTCGTCGGGATTTACGTACACCGGCGAATTTTTCGTCAACAGGAAAAGTTTGTTGAGTGGTTTGATCTTCGGCGCAGTCGAGTCTGCTGAAGCGGTCGTCGTCGGCGCTCCTTCCGGAGCACTTGCCGCGGCGGTTGCCTCGGGCGCGGGCAGCAGCTTGGCGTCGAGCGCTCGCACCTCTTCGAGTTCCGCGTTGGCCTCTGCCGTCCGCCCCGGCTCCGTCGCGAGCAGATTCGCCAGCGCCAGATGCGCCTTCGCGTCCTTGGGGCTGAGTCCGATCGCCGTGCGGATTTGATCTTCGGCCTCAGTGGTCTTGCCTTCGAGCTTCAATATCTCGCCCAAATCGAGATGGTAGTTGTAGCGGTCGGGCTCGAGCGCCACCGCCGCCCGGTACTGATTCTCGGCGAGTCCGCGCTGATTCTGATCGTTGTAGAGGTTGCCGAGCGCGACGTGAGTCGCCGCGTTCTTGGGATCGATCTCGAGCACCTTCATGAACTCGATCTGCGCGTCGCCCGGCTTGTGCTCGAAGATGTAAAGATTTCCCAGCGCGATATGCACGCGCGGGTCGCCGGGCGCCAACTTCACCGCCTCCTGGTACGCTTTCTCCGCGTCGGCGAGCTTGGTCGCCTGCATATCGGTATCGCCTTCGGCCAGATAGTCGTCGGCGGTCTTGTGATGGCATCCCGCGACTATCAGGACTGCCGCGGCGGCCATAACTATCGTGGCGGTCCGGCCGAGTAAGGTTCGGTTGCGCTGCATCGATGAGATTCCTCCGGAACGATCGCAATCCTTGAGCAATGATCGGACCAAAATTGAAAAACCTTCAACTCATGTTGAAGTTAGCACGAAAACGGTGTCAAGCATTGAGCGCGGTCCGCGCTCTCTCACGAAGTCGGTAAATTTTTCAACCTCAGACCTGATTCAACGTCCTCCCTCAAACCTTCTGACAGGGACGAAGTCCCGTCTTTCTTGTTACTGGGTGCAGGGGTCACCCTGCCCACGGAAGCGTGAAACCCACGGAGGGGTTTCACATTCAATAATGTGAATTTCCCTTCCCCGTATTTCCCTTTGGATTGCTCGCGCTTGTTAGGTTATAAAGAATCGCCGTGCGCTTTATTCTTATCGCAGCCAAGCAGCTCGAATTCGCCAAGACCCGGCTCGCGACGGTCCTGCCGCCCGGCGAGCGCCGTGCGCTGGCCGAGGCGATGTTTCGTGACGTACTGGCGGCCGCGCTCGGCGCCACCGCTGCCGACCACGTCGCTGTGGTAACGTCCGACCCGGGCCTGCTCGCGATGGCGCGCTCGGCAAACGCCTTGGCTATCGACGAGGAATTTCCGCGCGGCCTCAACGTTGCCGTAGCGCTTGGCATCTTGGCGCTGATTGAGCAGGGCGCGCAGACCGTTTGCACGGTGCTGTCCGACATTCCCCTGACCACCGCCCAGGACATCGACGAGGTCTTCGCCGCGATGCCCTCCACTCGCGGCGCGGTGCTCGTTCCCTCGCGAGACTTCTCCGGCACCAACATCATATGCCGGTCGCCGGCTGACGTTGTCCCCACTCGATTCGGCCGCCTCAGCCTCGTGCGTCATCTGGACGATTGCCGCAATGCCGGCGTTCCCGCTAGAGTGCTGCGACTTGCGCGGCCCGCGCTCGATCTCGACGTGATCGCCGATCTCGCCGAATTCGAGCGCGCCGGGTCCGCCACGCATACTCAAAACCAGTTGGCCCGGCTCGGGATTGCTCATCACTAAAAATTGAAAAACGGACTGATGTCGATCGGGGAAATGATTGAGCGGCTCGGCGCGCTTGTGCTCGACAGCATCGTCCGCCTCGGCGCGTTCGTGCTTTTTTTGCTGAACAGCGTGATCTATGTGTTCCTGCCGCCCTTCAAGCCGCGCTTGTGGGTTCGGCAGACGCGCATCATCGGCGCCGACTCGCTCTTCCTGATCATCCTCATCGGGGGCTTCACCGGCATGGTGCTCGGGCTGCAGGGCTACAACACGCTGCGCCGCTTCGGCTCCGACGGCGCACTCGGCACTGTTGTCGCCCTCGTACTGGTGCGCGAGCTTGGTCCCGTCCTCGCCGCCATCATGATCACGGCGCGCGCCGGTTCCGCGATGGCTGCTGAGCTGGGCTCGATGCAATCGACCGAGCAGATCGACGCGCTCACCGTGATGGCCATCAACCCGATTCAATACCTGGTCTCGCCGCGTATGCTTGCCGGCGTGATCAGTTTCCCGCTGCTGACGGCTATCTTCGACGTGGTCGGAATCTACGGCGGCTACATGGTCGGCGTCGGCCTGATGGGCGCGCCATCGGGCGCCTACTTTAACGGTATCGCCGCCAACATGAGCGGCCACGACGTCATGACCGGCCTCTACAAATCGCTGGTCTTCGGCGTGATCGTAATGTGGGTCTGTTGCTACAAAGGATATCACGCCGAGCGGATGGCGACCGGGGTCAGCCGCGCCACTACAGAAGCGGTCGTTCTGTCCAGTGTGCTGATTCTTGCCTTTGACTATTTTCTTACGTCTATACTTTTGTAATAACGCCGTGACCACCCACCAATCATGAGTGAAACTCAAACCAACGGACGCGACGGCAACACCCAGTCAGTTCGCGACTCGGCGGGCGCGGGCAACGCGATCGAAGTGCGCGACCTCAAGCGCCGCTTCGGCCGCCAGCAGGTGCTCGACGGCGTCACCCTTGATTTCCCGTCCGGCAAGATCACGACCATCGTCGGCCCCAGCGGTAGTGGCAAGACCGTCCTGCTCAAGCATCTCAACCTGTTGCTGCGGCCCGACTCGGGCAAGATTGTGATTGACGGCGTTGAAGTCACGAATCTTGGCGCGAGGGGCCTGGACGAGGTGCGCGAGAAATTCGGGATGCTATTTCAGGCGGGCGCGCTGTTCGATTCGATGTCGGTATTCGACAACGTGGCGTTCCCTCTGGTCGAGAAGAGCAAACTTACTCGCGACGAGATCGCCGATCGCGTGCACGAGACGCTCAAAGCAGTCGGACTCGAAGGGATGGAAGCGAAGTTTCCTTCCCAGATGAGCGGCGGGATGCAGAAGCGGGCCGCGCTCGCGCGCGCGCTGGTGCGCCGCCCGAAAATCCTGATGCTCGACGAGCCGACTACCGGCCTCGATCCCACGCGCACCGGCGCGATTCACGATCTCATCCGCCGCACCCAGGAGAATTTTCATCTGACTGCCGTGATGGTCAGTCACGACGTACCCGCCGTCTTCCAGGTTTCCGACCGTGTCGCTTTTCTCCACAACGGACTGACCCGCCTCAACGGCACGGTGGCCGAGGTGATGGCGGCCGACGACGACGTCTTCAAGCGCTTTCTGGCCGGCAAAGCCTCCGGCGAGGAGAATGAAACAGCCCTCGCGGGCTGAAAGAAAGACCTATGTACGCAAGTCGAACTACGCAGTTTATCGTGGGGATTTTCGCCCTTCTGGGGATTGCCGCGCTCGCGATTTTGTCTATCTCGCTGGGCAAAATCTCGATCTTTCCCGCACCCGGCTACACCCTCTACGCAAGTTTCGATAATATTTCAGGCTTGAAGACCGGCGACCAGGTTCAGCTCGACGGTGTCCAAATCGGCAAGGTCCAGCATATCGGGCTCAAGGATATGCGTGCACGGATCGCGTTGCGGGTGGACGAGGGCGTCGAGATAGACTCAGATGCGAACGCCGCAATCGAGACCAGCGGAATAATTGGAGACAAGTTCGTCTCTATCGATCTCGGCGGCGGACGCACCCTCCAAAACGGCGACACGATCAGGAACACGCAGGATGCGTTTATCCTCGAGAAGGCTATCGGCCAGCTAATCAACAATGCGGGCAGCAGCAACTGCAGCGACAAGGACAAGGATAAATCCGGGGCCTCAGACAAGGATCAGAAGCCCGTAAAGACGGAGAAGTAGAACCGAATGAAATATATGATGACGCCAAATCCAATTCAGCGATTATTGCAGCGCCGCGCGATCGCTACGCTTGCGCTGACCGCCGCTCTCATCCTCAGCCTCGCACCTTCGCGCATCATGGCGCCAGCCTTTGCCGACGACGACCCGATGACCGTCGTGAAGACCACGGTTAACCAGGCGCTCGACGTGCTGCGCGACAAGAATACTCCGCTGGCCCAGCGCCAGGACAAGCTGCGCCAAATCGTCTCGGCCACTTTCGATTTCACCGAGATGGCCAAGTCGGCGATGGGCCAACATTGGAACAAGATAACCCCTGCTCAGCAGCAGGAGTTTACGACCGCCTTCGTCGCTTTCATCGAAGATTCCTATCTCAGCAAGATCAGCGACTACACCGGACAGCAGGTTAATTTCCTGCGCGCGAGCAACGACGGCGCCCAATATGCCCAGGTCAGCACCGACATCGTGCAGCCGACCGGCGATCCGATCCACGTGAACTACCGGCTGTTGCAGAACGGCGGTACCTGGAAAATCTACGACGTCACCGTCGACGCGATCAGCATCATCGCGAATTACCGCAACCAGTTTAATCGCGTGATGAACAACCAGGGCTACGACGTTCTGATCAGCGATTTGAAGAAGAAGCAGGCTGCACTCGCGGCAAGTCTCGCCAACCACTAGACTGGTAGTATGGATTCGCTCAGCACGGACGGGTACCCTTCTACCGAAGAATCTGAGGCGGAGGCGGCAGCGCCATGGAGAAGCAAATGAGATCTGGTTCGAAACAAATCGAAAGGACAGGCGCGCGCTGGATGATGCTCGCATCGTCCCTGCTTGCGGTCATTTCGTTTGCAACACCTGCACTATGCCAGGCGCCCAGTCCGCAGACTCCGCCGGGCGAGAATCAGGCCGTCACGCCAGACCCATTGTCCGGCTTCAACGAGCCGATGTTCACCTTCAACCTGAAGCTGGACGATTGGGTGTTGCGCCCCGTCGCCAGCGGCTACTCCTTTATCGCGCCGCAACCGGTGCGCGAGGGCGTCGGCCGCTTCTTCGACAACGCGCGCGTCATCCCACGGTTTGCCAACAACCTGTTTCAGCTCAAGCTGGCCGAGGCCGGCACTGAAGTCGCGCGCTTCGGCATCAACACGACCCTCGGCCTCGCAGGCTTCTTCGATCCGGCGCAGGAGTTGTTCGGACTCGAAGAACATCCCAACGACTTCGGCCTTACCATTCGCTACTACAATGTCCCCACCGGTCCGTACGTGATGCTGCCGTTCTTTGGACCTTCGACCATCGGCGACACGGTCGGCCTGGTCGCGGACGGCGCGATGGATCCGATCAGCTACTTCGTTCCGTGGTGGGTTTCGATCACCGTCGCCACCGGCCAGCGCGCAGTTGAAGCGGTCAACTACCGCTCCCTGCACATGAACCAGTTCGAGGAAGCCGATCGCTACGCGATCGATCTCTACGGCGCCGTCCAGGACGCGTACCTGCAGACCCGCGCCCACAAGGTCAAGCAACTCCACGAGGAACAGTGGTAAGCTGAACCTGAACCGTGATTAGCAACAAACGCCGTGGAACCAACGTTCCGCGGCGTTTTTCTTTGGTTGCCCCCTGTAAACCTCTTTAACAGGGACGAAGTCCCGCATCTTATTTTTTTAGTACTGGGTGCAGGGGTCACCCCTGCCGAAGGAAGCGTGAAACCCACCGCGGCTTTCACATTAGATTAGTGACCTCACTGAACATGCTCCCATGCATGGTACGAACTCCTCACCAGCGGCCCCGACTCCACATGATGGAACCCCATCGCGAGCGCTGCCGTCTTGATCTCCGCGAACTCCGCCGGCGGCACGTATCGCGCAACGGGAATATGGTCCTTTGACGGCCGCAGATACTGCCCGAGCGTCAGTATGTCGCATTCGACTGTGCGCAAGTCGCGGATCACGTCGAGCAGTTGCTCATTGGTCTCGCCGAGCCCGAGCATCACGCCGGCTTTGGTGAACATCGGTTTGTCGAGCCGCCGCGCGACGTCCTTCGCATGACGAATCACGCCGAGCGACCGCTCGTAGTTGCCGCCTGGCCGCACTGAACGATACAGGCTCGGCACCGTTTCGATATTATGGTTGTAGATATCGACCGGCGATTCGACCACCGTTTCGACGCTCGCGAACATCCCCTGGAAATCCGGCACCAGCACCTCGACCCGCGCCGGTGTCGGATTCGCTTTGATCGCATGCGCCGTCGCCGCAAAATGAGCCGCGCCGCCGTCGGGCAAATCGTCGCGATCGACTGAGGTAACGACTACGTGCTGCAAGCCCAGCCGCGCGACCGCCTCCGCGATTCGGCGCGGCTCGTCGGCATCGAGTGGCCGCACCTTGCCGTGCGCGACCGCACAGTACGGGCAGTTCCGCGTACACACGTCGCCCATCAGCATGAATGTGGCCGTGCGATGGGAAAAGCATTCGCCGATATTCGGGCAGCACGCCTCCTGGCAAACCGAATGCAGCTTGAGCTCGCCGAGAATCGCCTTCGTCCGGAAATATTCAGGCGACACCGGCGCGCGAACCTTGATCCAGTCCGGATGCTTCCGTTCAGCCATTGGCGTTCGTCAACTCTGCGGTTGGCGCAATCGAAGGTGAGTCAACTGACACAACATCGTAGTTGAACATGCGCGCGAAACTCTTGCGCATCGCATTCACAAATTCGCGCACAGACACGGCGCGACCGGTCTCTTCGCACACCGAGGTCATGCGGCATCCGTCGATCCCGCAAGGCACGATCGAATCGAAGTAGCTCAAGTCGGTGGAGACGTTCAGCGCGAACCCATGCCACGTAGTCCAGCGCCGAATGCCCACGCCGATCGATGCAATCTTTCGCGCACCGGCCCACACGCCGGTCATCGCCTCGCGCCGTCCCGCGTCGATATCAAACTTCGCAAGTGCGTCGATCATCGCTGCTTCGAGACTCCGCAGATACTTCGTGACGTCGCGATCGCGACCTTCGAGCTTGAGAATCGGATAGCCGACGAGTTGGCCCGGTCCGTGATACGTCACCTGTCCCCCGCGCGACACGCGCCGAATCGGCACGTCTTCGGCATTGCTGACGATGAAACCTTCATCCGCGCCGCGCCCGAGCGTGAAGACATGCGGATGCTCCATCATCAGGAGCGTGTCGCCGATTCGTTCGTCTATTCGCGCCGCCAGCATCTCAGTCTGCATTGCCAGCGCGTCGTCATACTCGACGACACCCAACTCGGCGACAGCGAGTGATCGACTCATATTCAAAAGTCTATCGCTTCCCCATCAGCCGCCAAAGCTGCCTGCATGATCGCCTCGGACATCGTCGGATGCGGATGCGCGGTCTTGCCGATCTCCGTCACCGTCGTCTCGAGCGCCTTGCCGAGCACGACTTCCGAAATGATGTCGGTAGCGCCGTGTCCGATAATCTGGCATCCGATCACTTCGCCGTACTGCTTCGTCGCGACGATTTTCACAAAGCCCGCCGTCTCGCCAATCGCCACCGCCTTGCCCATCGCGCGAAACGGAATCTTGCCTACTTTCACTTCGATCCCGCGCGCCTTGGCCTCGGCCTCGCTCAGTCCCACCGTCGCCACTTCCGGCTCGCAGTAGATACAGGCTGGAATCGCGAGCAGGTCGAACCCGGGCTCGCGCACGCCCGCCATGATTTCTACCGCCGCGATTCCCTCGGAGCTCGCCTTATGGGCCAGCAGCGGCGGCCGAATCACGTCGCCGATCGAGTAGATGCTCGGCACCGTCGTCTGGAACGAATCGTTCACCTTGATAAAGCCGCCGCGCTCGAGCTCGATCCCAAGTTTCTCCAGCCCGACGTTCATACTGAGCGGCGTGCGCCCGACCGCAACCAGCACAACTTCGGCCTCGATCGATTTCTCGCCGCCCTCGGCCATTACGCTGACTGACCACAGCTCGCCCTTGCGCGCCATCGACTTGTATCCGTGCCCGAGCATCACGGTGATGCCGCGTTTGACGAACGCGCGGCGCAATTCCTCGGCGACTTCAGCGTCGACGCCGGGCAGCATCTGCTTTTCCAGCTCGACCATCGTAACCTTGGCGCCGAACGCGCTGTAGAAATATCCGAACTCGGCGCCAATCGCACCGGCGCCGATCACGACCACGCTCGCCGGCATCTTGTCGAGCACCAGCGCCTCGTGACTGGTGACGACGCCATCGCCAACCTTGATGCCGGGAAACAATTTCTCGCCAGACCCAGCCGCGATCAGGATTCGTTCGCCATCGAGCGTAGCCGCTGCCGGAGCCGCCTTGCCCTCGACCTGTCGCAGGGAAACCGTATGAGGCCCCGTGATAAGCGCGTCAGCCTCGAAGTAATCGATCTTGTTTTTCCGAAACAGGTAGAGCACGCCCTTGGACAGCTTCTCCGCCGCCGCCCGCGACCGCGCGATCACCTTGGCGAAATCAAATCGCACCTCGCCGACTTCGATGCCGTGCTCTTTCGACGCGCCGCGAATCGTATCCATCGCGCCGGCCGAACTGAGCAGCGATTTCGATGGGATGCATCCCCAGTTGAGGCAGACGCCGCCGGGCCGATCGCGCTCGATGACGGCGACGCGCATCTTCAACTGCGCCGCTCGAATAGCC
>Ga0210383_10001364_pt1 | contig 22347 bp, 29 predicted proteins | sample IncBWC14OmetaG_FD_160072 | JGI IMG/M metagenome (GOLD analysis project Ga0210383, IMG submission 160072) | Forest soil microbial communities from Barre Woods Harvard Forest LTER site, Petersham, Massachusetts, United States - Inc-BW-C-14-O ... | reverse complement strand
TACCTCGCAAGTTCAACTACCACCCAATAAGTGACATAACTCAACATATCCTCATCTGGCATCTAGGAAACATTGGGTGTCCCTGTCCTGGCATATGGAAAGACTCGTGATTTTCCGGCATTTTTCATGCCTCGCAGTGGTTTCGAAGTGCGTTTCTCTGACAGTCCATATGCCTTTCCATTAACCCCTTCTCAGGCACCTTGGAATGTCAAAGATCCTGCTACGGCTGCTAATGTTTTATGTACGCATTGTAAAAGACCCCCATCACATTCCCTTCTCACCACGAGGGCATTTACAGTCGCGCAATGGCAGCTGGGAATGGAGAACGGTGCACTCATTGCTGTCCCTATACCGGAAGAGTATGACGCCGTCGGTGCGGCAATTCAGAGGGCTGTCGACCAAGCTGTCGCCGAGTCAGAAGAAAATGGTATCAGTAAACGTGGTAAAGAGGCAACTCCGTGGCTCCTCTCGCGTATTGGCGCATTAACCAAGGGGGAATCCCTTGCTAGCAGTTCGTACACTCCGCATTTATCCATTGTTCGTCAGTTCTGATCTATTGAACGTCAGACATTGTCCTCCTTAAGAATACGGCGCTCGTTGGTGAGTGTCGTGCCTCGTGAGCCGATTTTCGGTATGCACTGAGCCTTTATGACTTGAAGGTGGGCAGATAGCCGCCCAATATGGGAAGATGATGAATGAGCATGTGAGAGACGAATATCGTGTGTAGTCGATAAAATGCAAACCGTTTACTAGGGGCGTCGTTATCTGACGAAAGCCGTATCGTCGTTCGAGCAAGCACGACCTCTTGCAATTGACTGGGAAACTAATTATCACACATCGCTTGTCAGTCAATTCGTTGTCAGTTCTTTTTTTGGTGTTGAGAACACAGTACAGCCCCAGACCAAATTGATTGTGATGGGTTCCGCTGCAGTGGATATCTCTGCGCAGGCAAATCCGAACACCGAAAAACTGTCTTTGCACTCGACAGCCCCCGGATGCGTATCACTGTCGTTGGGGGGTGTTGCCCGCAATATTGCAGAAGCCTGTCACCGTGTGATGACTTCGCAGTCGCAAGATCTCGCATCCGCTACTCTCTTGATATCCCCTATTGGCAATGACGCTTTTGGTCGCTTGCTTGTCGACGAAACACAGAAATTAGGGATGAGGACTGATGGAATGGTGCAAAGCAACAAGAGAACGGCTGTCTGCAACATGATTCTAGACAGCAAGGGAAGTCTTATTGGTGGCGTTGCGGACATGGGCATTACTGAGGCATTAGATGGAGACATCCGAGTCGTATGTTTGCTGTGTTACTTGATATGCATTGGCATGTTGAAGATGCAAGTCCTACAGGTTCTCCGGCAAGCAACAACCCATAATCCAAGTATTGTTGGCTTGGATGGAAATTTATCTTCCAAAACTATCAATCAAGTGGTCAAATATTGCAATGAAAATAACCTCAAAGGTTCGGCTCGGGGATTCTCCTCTAAACCTGCTAACAATCAACTCACGACGCCTTTCAGTTTTCTTGTCGGTGCATTTTCCGTGCCACCCATAGGATATAACTGACACAGTTGGCAGCGAGCCTACTTCTGTGATGAAATCGACAGCCATTCTCCCAGCCATTAAAAACTCCCTTGATGAGTTTGGCCCTACGCAAGTCCCAGTCACGTTTTCATCCCCCAACCTGTTAGAGCTTGCACAAATGTACCAAGTAGCTCGTGAGGATCCACTTGATCTTATGGCGCATCCTGTATGGTGGTCTGTGATTGACGATTTCTCTCTGGGAGCCGGATTCCGCATGGACTTGGAACAACTGGCGAGGCGAGACGTTTCTGACCACGATGTGTCGAAAGGTACATTGTCATTCCTTGTGGACCAAGGAATTGCACAGAAGGCCGTGAACCTCCTTCCATTTTTTCAACATCTCGTTGTCAAATGCGGAGATCTCGGTATCCTTGTGGTCATGCGCATTTCAGGACTTGGTTTAACAACCTCTGGTTGGGCTCAAGAGCACAGCAATCCCCATAAGAGATACGTTGTTGCACACGGCAAGTCCCAGATTGTTGTCTTGCAACACTTCCCTGCATTGGCAGTCGAGACGATTGTTAACGTGACGGGGGCTGGTGATTCGTTTGTTGGAACACTCTTGGCTCATCTAGTGGAGAGACCCCATTCATTCCATTCCCCCAAGTCATTGAGCGACATTATCTTCACTGCTCAACATGCTGCCTGTCTTACGTTACAGAGTCATTTTGCAGTCTCTCCCCTGCTTTCAGAGTCTCAAAGCAAACAAAACATATAATTACATTGTGTCTCACTACCTTTAGCATCATGTCACTTATGCATCACCGGGACGTGGCAGAAGTCCCACTTGAACCTCTTCTCTTGCACGGCGGAGCTTCTCTTTTGATGAAACTTTCGCCGTTTGTATCACTGCCCTCGTCTTCTTCTCGTAGCGCGACTGAAGACATCGGTATCAGTATTGGTCGACACAAAATAGTAAAAGACAGTTACTTTTGCACCATGTTTCAAACGAGTAATGATGTTAGACGCTTCACCTTTCGTCAATTTTGCTATTCTTTTCTCCTTCAAATCTTCGGAAGCAACGCCTCCTAGAGTTGAGCCTCGAATGCCCCATCGCTTAGCTACGAATTTTTTCTGTTGCTCCGACGCAGGGGCATTCCTCCAGCGTGCTGAGCGAAGAAGACTGCGCTTATTCTTGAATTCAACTTGAGAACAGGAGACAAAATGAAATCGCACCCGAGAGCCATGGATCCGAAGACCACCTTTGCCTTCGCAAAGGTATCACAGCCTCTGACAGCGTCATTCAGATTATGAGCAGTAAGGATTTTTCGGCTTCGCATGTAAGGGGAGACCTTGAGAGCGAAAGCTGTACTCTTATCCATTGTAGGCGGGCTGAAGTAAGCTTGAAAGTGTCCTTCGCTGTCTGCGTTTGGTATCAATGATGGGACAGAATTGAGCAAACTCAATAGAGTTTTGGGACTTGCCATCCTCTTCTTTGACTGGTTCTATGCGGATATGGCCTTTGCCGAGGCATTCCAGAACATAAATGTCATCTCCACATCCAACCCAGGCGTAATTGCTCAAAGTGGCGATGTGAGGAGCTCCAGATGCTTGATTGACCAGAGAGAATGGATCATCATAATCGGTGTAGATGACTGATTTGGGTTCAGGAATATCGTCAGGACTGTCAAGGGCGATGGTTTGCGCAGCACGATTCTCGAGCGTTTCGGTCGTCTCGTCTGTAGTTGTGGTGTTAATGGATGTTTAATGGGGTGCTCGTTCGCCCTTACCGTTAATATCCATCTCCCCCGGATCGAGGCCAAACAAAGTAGGCGTGGAGACAACACCCGAGACGCGAATAGTGCTATCAACGAGGTCAATGATTCTACAATCTTCTTTCCCAGTATCAGGAGAAAGTCTCATTCCTCGACCAATCTGGGATAAATTGTTTGGTAAGTTAATCTTCAGGAATTCATTACGCTCACCATCTGGGCAAATACGTTCCGTGAACGTGTCGGTCGAGCCACGACGACACAATCAATGTTGGGGATGTCGGCACCCTCCGTTAAAATGGCTACAAAAGAATCTTCAGGCCAACTTAAGAGATCACATTTTTTATGCCCTGACCACAATTCACCAGGACAGGAAAATGGCCTGCTTTAAAGGAAGCAATGAGATGCTTGCGTTCTGCAACAGGAGTCTTTGAGTAAAGATATCGTGCATCGATTCCAAAACCTCGGAATGTCTGGGTTAAGGCTTCCACATGGGCAATATTGACGCAAAATACTAGTGTAGATTTACGCGTTGCTAGACCATGGGTTACAGAGGCCGAATTAAAATTATACATCCGTGGAATAGATAGGGACATTGGTACCTGCTCTGTCTAGCCATGTCTGCACGACCAAATTATTTATGGTCTCAGTGTTGATGACCTGCACGAGACTCGTAGGATTGAAATCCCCTGTTCCTGAATTAACCGTGACATTGTTCAAGTTCAAGTTTGCGCGAACGGACGTGAAACGAACGTCACAAAGCCTGAGTCTACCATCAATCCAATTACGACAAGCAGTTAATAAGGACTCACCATTGATCCTTGATCATTTCCAAAAAATGGCGATGATAGACAATGCGTTCGAAGACGGATCCGAGAGCTAGTCCATCATGACGACTAAACGTCGCGGAAAATCCGATAATAGGAATGGTATGAGGGAGGGTTGGGGCCTCGACGTCGGTGTCCGGGCTCTTTATGTCTGGATCAAAATGGGACAATAGTCGGCGGTATCTGGAAAGGCAATATCCATGCACTGTGTGCATCTCCAAAAAAGAAATCGATACGTACGAGGGTGCGGCGGCATGGTGGGCTTCATCAATTATAATGGCCTTCAGGAAACGGGGGTTGAACTTGGCAATACGTCCAGTTTGGCGTAGAGTCTGGTATGTGGCAACAGTGCTTCATGGTTAGACAATGTCGTTCACGAAAGGTCCGAATTCACATTTTGCATTAAACGAACATGTCATCAATAGCTAAACGGAAACATCGGATAAAAATGCCTACACATCCGCTAATCCAGACGCTTTGTGCTTGGAACCCTGTTCAATCTGTACAGTCCATTGCGGAAAAAGATTCACAACATGGTTTGCGGATTGCCTGGCAAGCTCGATGCTGTTCACGATTATGAGGGATCGTATTGCTTCTGGACTAGGACTTGGCGAGGCAATGCGGGACAGGAGAGAAACAAAGACAGTTGTCTTTCCGGAACCTGTTGGCAGCGAAACGCCTATCCGTGCGGACCCAGAGGCAAGGGCTTCGACACAAGCGTCAAGGCAATGTTCCTGGTAGGGCCGGAGAATTAATGGCGGAAAGGTCGCACTGGAGACACTACGAGAACAAGGGTTGCAAAATCGTGGAAATGCAAGCCGCCACGGAAGACATTTCATCGACAACTGCTTCTGCAGTGTTGGTTGAGAAAGTACGTATTTTCAATCATCGACAAACAAGTGGTTTGTTTCATTTTGGCTTTTATCCACATGCACTTGTACTAAAGTGGGTATAGTGTACCAATACCCTACATGAGAGAACTAGGAATAAAAAGGGAAGAATCTAGAGGGGAATCGTAAAGCATGCAGGTAGAAGAGGAATGTATGACCTGCGGCTCAGGATACTGTCCATCGTTCCTAGACTTTTAGCCGGATCCTGAAAACAAGGCGAGTTTGGTATGTGTATATAAATCGCAGGCGAGGAAAGAATCAAACGTACCACCGGAGTAAACCTTGCCGAACATGACTTGCTGGAGTTTGTCATACAAGGACAACACACCAGCACCAGCAACACCACGAAGGATATTGGCACCGGCACCCTTGAAGAGCGACTTTGTTCCTTCCTTGGCAATGATCTGAAGGTACTTGATCAGCAGGTACAATACACACGATTTTGAAGGCATACTGACCTGGGATCCAGCATCAAACATGGACTTGTAGTTGACACCTGAACCGGAAGTCATCATCATACGACGACTTTACTAATGGTTAGTATCAAAAATAAAATTTGATTTAGGATTGACAAACCGAATCGTGTCCAATGGATATGAGGCGAGACCAGCACCGATAGTAACACCCCAACCAAGGCCAAACGAGGCCAAGAAGGAACCCTCAAGCGCACCAACGAGGACAACGGGTTCTGTGAGGAAATTTGAATATAGCGATAACGACACGTTTGGATGGGTTAAATAAATACACACTGAGGGAATCGTAGACACCAAAGTAGAGACCACGGTAAACGATGATACCGACAACGGACGGAACGAAACCACGGTAGAGACCAGCGATACCGTCGGAAGCGAGAGTCTTCTTGTAGACATCAACAAGGCCATTGAATTGGCGAGCTCCTCCACCCTTCGCAGACTTGGCATCGTTGGCTAGACGCGTACGGGCATAATCCAAGGAGTAGACGAAGAGTAATGACGAAGCGCCCGCAGCGCCACCAGAAGCGACGTTGCCACCGAACCATTTCCAATAACCCTCCGACTTCTTGAAACCGAAGAGCGATTTGAAGTAGTCCTCTAAAGTACATGTCAGAATAACACAGAGAGAAGAGTACCGACTCAACACGAACTAAAGGCGAAGTTTAGGGCTTGGGTGGGGAAGTACCGTATGACGTTGGCAGTGTTGCCTCTCCACAGGGACACAAGTCCTTCTTCTTTGTATGTACGGGAAAAAGCATCACCAACACCCTTGTAAGGGGTAGAGAGACGACCTTGCTTGATCTAAATATGTGAAATGTCAGAAAAGAGTTGGTGATGTGTCAAACGAAAATACCATTTCATCTTGGTTCTGAACAAGCAGTTTAATCCGCTCGATGGGCGCGGCACTAGTTTTTGCAACAGCCTGAATACAACCACAAAGTGTGAGAACTGCGAAGGGAATGGTATTTTCGGGAAACACACCGCGGAGACCCCACCCATAAGGAAATCGACTATTGACGACGATGATGAGGAAATTAGAAAACAGTAACATTGCAGCGGCAAGGAGGAGACGAACTGGCGAAGTCCTTAGGGCTTTTGACCTTCTTTGTTTCGGCCATTTTTACGGAGATGAGTTGGGGTTGGATAGGATCGGATATTGAAAATTTCAAAGAAAACTTTCGGCGTAAAAACCCATCGGGAAGCACCGGGGTGTTTTTGTCTCCGCTTAGACCCGGTTCGGGACAAGGCTGATGATAAAATGTATATACCATTATGAGGAAATACACAATGACATGAAAAATTAGACCCTATAGGATGTACATGTAAACCTGTAGACCTCGAGATCTAAACTAAAGTAATGTAGTGTCCACAACGTTATGACCACCGAGAATTCGAAGAACCGTTAAGCTGGGGCAAAAACGTGTTGCTGTTGAGAGGCGGTAACTGGGGGGCAGCGGCAGCTGGGGCTCCTCGAGGAGGGAAAGTAGAATATATATGTGGAAGACTGGTCCCAGGATATTGCGGAGCATAGCGAATGGGCGGGGATGAAGGGGCAGAAGGTCGGGCAACGTTGTGTGCGTGATGTGGGTGGCGGGGATGATCTCTTCCGTTAGCGTTACGTGGGGTGGTTGGTGGAATAGCCATCATGGTCGAAGTGTGATCAACGGTGCGACCCTTCTTCCAGATCAGCTCCGTGGATGTCGTAGGTAATCCGGCCACAGAAGCTTTCCGTTTCCTGGGCTGGGTCGACATCGGAGGTTCCTCATCATCAGATTCGAGTGTCAAGTCAATTACATCATCAGTGTGAGACCGTGGCACCGAAGTCCCGTCGAAAGACCGATTGACGGAGACGGAGGAACCACTTCCATGCGAGGGGGACAACTCTCGCTTCACTCTACCTTCGTCTTCATCATCAGAGTCTAATACCACTATTTCATCATTCGCCTTTGCTTTGCCATTCCCAGCCACGATACCACTGGCAGGCCTCGCCGGAGTATGAGAGGGGCTTTTAATGAAGGATAAGGACTTGCGAGGCGTTGACGGAGGCTTGATTATCCGTGTGGCTGGATGGGTAGACTTCCAAGTAGCTGATGAATACTTGTTGTCGGAGGTGTGCCATTCGCCATCAGCTTCCACCACCACATCCTCCACACTCTCCGGACTTTGTTTCAAGATCTCGTCAAAATAACTAGAAATATTGGCAAGGGATGAGCGACTTCTGGATCATGCGTAACAATAGCACATACCCATCTATGATCAAATCTTTACTATCCAGAATCCTTTCGCAAACGGGACATAACCATGTTGTAGTTTGTTCCATCACAGAGAACCATGAAGTAGCGTCAAAACACTGGGAATGCACACATTTTGCAGAGCGGCATGGCGTATTGACCCGCATAAAACTCAACTGGAATGCGCATTAGAGGCCCGAACCTGATGTGAGTTCAAATTTGCGCACCGGGCATTTCAAAGACATCTTCTGTGGTCCTGCAACGATATCATCATCCTCGGTCATCGATTCCACCACTGACAGAAATAAAACATCAGTGACGAAACTTTGAGATTTAATCAAAGTTTTACTTTTTTGCCGAATTTCTTGGCTACTTCGAAACTTCCCCTTCTTCAATGTGTCGACAAGCTGCTCGACACTCGTGACCTCAACGAGCATTACAACCAGATAAAATTTCTGCTTCGTGATATCCAGGATTCAGCCCATTTACTAGCGAGGGAAGCAGAACACGCACCTTTGACTGCACAGGCTGTTGGCTATTGACATAGACCATCTCGACCCGATTTTGCAGGGCAGTAAGGCGCGCATATTTACCCAAATCTGGAGGGGGAGCAGTACCAGGTTTTTTCTTTAAACCTTTCAAGTTGGCCGTCAACTGAACGTTGTTGACCCGAACTTCGCAAGTTGGAGGGAATTCGATCGGACACATCACAGACGTTGTTCGGAATGAATTGGGTGTGGGTGTGTAGAACATGGAAGATGTGCAAAACAGTCGAAGCTGATACTTGGAGCTGTGAATAGGGTAATAAATACTGACATACAATTAATCAGTAGAGAAGATATTCGCCTAGTCGACTTCAACTTTGTAATTTGTTCATTATTGAGAGTAAAAGTCACAGTTTGCTGTCGACGGTCAGTTGCACTTGTAGATTCTGAAAAGAGTAGTCTCAATTTGTGTTCAGGGTGAAATTGGAACGCGTCGAACCTGGGCATTCCACAACTGGTGAAACTGCTTGATCAATTTGAAAAAATGGCGATTCCTTGAATCGAATCCCTGCAAAGTCTGTCAGGTAAGGGTAACCACTATAGATTCCATATATTCCTACCTGGCTTTTGACCGGTGGGTTTCGGTGCGGAAGACGTCGATGCAACTGTGATGGCACCTGAGGCCTTACGAGGAGGAGCATACGGATCATAACGCCCAATAGTACTCGACCCAGCAGAAGTGGAAGGATAGCCAGCTGGTTTGACCACACCGGCTGTCGCGTAAGAGTTGTGAGGTATAGTAGACGAAGAAGGGACGGATGCGTTGGCATGAATCCGGGTGGGCGTATAACTAAGCATGAAGTCAATGTCATTCGATCACAGTTACAGCAGTATGACACGGAGGAAGTCAAGTCGCGTCAAATGATTCGGATGCAACGCGAAAAAGACAAGTCCGGTATTCACTCACATTCCAGAATTCCGTACTTGATACACCACCGCTTTTGCTTTTATCCACTTGTCTTCAACGTTTGACACTCTCCACGTATCCAGTGTAGCAACAATTCTGTCTATGATATCCTGTTTCTTGCCGGACTTGGAATAATGAGTACCACACTCTTCGTTCAGGCCTGAGAGTATCTGTTTGAGTCGATCGACGGTGTTATGCTTGATGTTGTGGCGTAGGGTCTTTCGAGTAGTGGTTCAATGAGAGCGTCGAAGCAACGATGAAGTATAGACACACCTCGAAATCCGACCAAACGTCGGAGCTAGCCATTGGCTTACTTACAGGATTGATTCAAGGTCAAAGGCCCTCAAGAACGCAATTGCAAAAGAGACCCAGACTCCCGGCCGCGGCAGTGTCCTCCAAACAATTGTACACATATATACCGTGTGACAGCGTATGTGACTAAATGTGACACCATTCCAAATTAATATTAATAATAATAGATCTGATTCGAACTACTCGGATATATCGATGTCCAACTCAACAGAAGACTACGACAGGCTATCCAAGGAGGAGAGAGAAACCAGGGACAAAGAAGACAAGGCTCGAGAAGCAGCGGAGCAGGCCGGTATGAACCACTTTTTGACATTACTGTTGTGAATATCAACTTTCCTGTAGCTTTGCCTTACACTTGGACACAAGAATTGGGAGAAGTCGATGTTGTAGTGCCTGTTCCCAAAGGAACCCGAGCAAAGAACCTTACGGTCATCATCCAGAAGAAAAAGCTCAGCGTCGGTCTGAAGGGCCAGGACACAATTCTCGATGGGGAGCTTTGCAAAGAAATAAAAGTTGAAGACAGCACCTGGACTCTACGTGGGTGCAGCTTCCCAGCTATTGAATCATTGTTGATCATATTTCTCTAGAGGATAACCAGGCCGTTCTGATCCACATCGAGAAGCTGAATCAACAACAGTGGTGGGAGAACATTCTGACACACCACCCCAAGATCGATACCAGAAAAATTGAACCCGGGAACAGTAAACTTAGCGATCTTGACGGAGAAACGAGGTCAGTGATATCGACCATTTGGAGACTTGTCTTACTGTCATTTTGCAGAGGCATGGTTGAGAAAATGATGGTATGAACTTTGTTCTCGTGCTAGGAAGTCCTTGCTAATACATGATACAACGTTAGTTTGATAATCAGCAGAAGGCAGGTCTTTTAACGAGCGTTGGTCTTCTTGACTAACGTACAGGACAGCAAATGGGCAAACCAACTTCAGACGAAATGAAGAAGCTGGAGGTGAGAATATATTTTTCCCATGCCTCAACTATGTTAAAAATCATAATCCAATAGGCTCTCAAGAAATTCCAAGCTGCCCATCCTGAAATGGATTTCTCGAATGCGAAGATCTCATAAAGGTATAAACCATTTCCCTCAAATCTTGACTGTAAACCTGAGCTTTTCCTTTCAGGTCAGACTATGGTAAGGAAATTGTTTGACTTCACTTCAAGTCATTGACCCGTCAGATTTTCTTCGTGACGATTTATATCGCTCAGGTGGCGTTCAGTGATGTGGAGGATGTTGGTGTGTGACCATGCTAAGGCTTGATTTCGCAATCGAAATGGATTGATATCCGTGTAATATTCTGTTCGTGTCTGAATACAGAGGTGCTATTCTATCAATTTCATGCGGGATTGCACGTGTTTATTGCCGTCAGTCTTTCCGAGAAAGTCATATGTTGACAGTGGGGTACGCTCGTAAGGCGTACGGTACAAATGTGCATGCATTGATGGACTCTGACGCCTGAGGTGAAGGCAGGCATAGATCTACCGCAAAACCCGGTAGTGAGAAATGATCGAGCGGAGGTGTGTGCGGATTGGGTTTGATATGATACAAAGTAATTGTGTAGCAGAGGTAACCGTCATGTGTAGTTCCGGACGACCGATTGCCAGATGTTGACAGGTTGCTGTTACCAGCAGAGAAAAATACGGATAATCTCCACCCGAGGTCGTTTGGACATGTCAGAGTTTTCTTCGTTTAGTCCCTGTTTGTTTTGCAACAACACTCTTCCGTTTGACACTCTCCACCAAGCTCTTCAAGCTCCGGTCGCCATCCCCGCTAGTCATTTTCATGGTATCCGCATCTAAGTCATCGCCTCGCTTCTCTTTCTGTCGCTTAGAGCGCTCGTCCAAAAGCGCAGCCATACTTGTGGTCTTCTTGAAACTAAAAGACAACAAGTCATCAAAGAACTGAAAACTTGGAGAATGGACTCAGAACACTTACTGTGGATTACTTGGGTCGATGGCAAATGTGTGATTGTCATGTAGAGCCCTGAACCGGTCATCCTTGACATTGATTGAAAAGTTCTCCTGGATCTCGTTGTCATTGATCTCTCCTTTTCTCTTCCCTTTCTTCCCTTTACCCTTTGATCTCTTCTCTGCCTTGAGCACATACTTCAAATTAAAGTGCCTAGGTACGGCGTTGGGATTGTCGGACGAAACGAGAGGCGAGAGCCTTTCTGCATTGATAAGCTGCCGTGACAAAGCCTCAGGTGAAGTCTGCCTGTCTTTCGTGTCCCTGTGTTTCTTCGTGAGGGCTTCTTTCCGGGCATGATGTGCGGAGTCCTCTGTTTCATTTTCGCTACCGTTCCCAACATCGAAGAAATCATCCCCAACTCCACCATTCTTCTCCTTCTCCGCAGCCTTCCCATTCACCTCGTCCTTCCGCTTCCTCCGCTTCTCCTTCATCTTCCGCTGGTACTTGTCAAGTGTAGTCTCCTCCTTGTTCCCCTTCGATTCACTCAATCCAGGTGTAAATGTGATCTCCATGTCCACATCTCCTGCACCATCATCCTCTCCCTGGCCCCACCCCTCCGGTAAGCCATCATTTCCACCCCCAAGCAACAGTGCACGAAGTTTGTTTCGCGATGCACTCTTCTTGTCTTTCTTCTTTGCTTTCGATTCAGCAGGATGAGGTTGGCCGGACTCGGATTCTGAGCCGGACGTGGATGACGCCAAGTAGGTTTTGAAATCCGCTTCCTCGATTTCTTGTCGTGATAGGGTACGCCGGGTTATTTGGTTCCTCTCCGGGTCGTCCTCGTCCCAAGTGAACTTGACCTTGGAGTGGCGGAGCGCCTAACACTGGACAATGAGTATTTGAGAAAGATGAGATGCCCAGGACTCACATCGGTTACAAAATCGACACTTTTATAACTAGTATTCAAGTTTTCGGAGGCTTCGTCCCTGCAACGACTCATCAAAAAATAGTTTGAGAAAACGTACAAGAAATTACCTGTATTCGTCATCGAAAGTCATGTCATCTGGAACGAAACTCAAGTCGAACACGTTCGCTGAACGCTCGAGTTCCGTCCCTTCCAACTCCGAGTAAATATGCGAAGCCGTGTCTGCAGTATCACAGGTGACGATCGCATAATAATATCTAGGACCCCATGAATCAGCACCCGAGTGACAGAGGAAATAAAGACCCACCGCAAACGTTCCAGTTGATACTTTCTCAGAGCGTCTTCGTCATAATCGTCCTCTTCACCGACCTCGTATATGTTTTGCTCGTTCACTTCTTCGTCCTTAGTGTCCTTCCGCTTTTTGAACACCTCTATTGGCGGACCCTCTTTCTCTTCACGTTGCAGCCTCTCCTTTCCGAACTCGCTCGGATATACCCGAACTCCAAGCACCTTTCCTCGCACGACGTTACTTGACACACCCTTGATAGACCGTTGACGATCAGAGTGAACAGGCGCCGAGGACGAGGATGACACGAGCGCAGGAGCTGTGGGCAACACAAGGGAAGAGAATATCCTAAACAAATGGGTAGCACGGACATGGTCCCAATCAATGTTTACAACTGCAAGTCGACGCGTTCGTGTTCCCTCTTCTTGAGGAGTCTTAGAATGAGATTTATCGTATGCAGCGGCCTGAGAATCCAAGTCTGCGAAGATATTCTCGTTCAAGTCGATCTCAGCTGCGTCGTCAGCCGTCACAACGATTGGCCGGGAATGGTCACGTCCAATTGTTACCACATCTCCTGGATCACTCTCGTCATCTTCTACAGCCTTGTCATCTTCATCCTCGTCTGAGGATTCGAGCAGAACATCTCCTCGTGCATAGTCAGGGGCGGCCTTGGGTTCACCGGCATAAATTTCATTATCCTCATGCTCAAGGCGATAGAATCGTTTGAGATTGTCCTGTTCGTGAGTATCGGAAATAGGACGTCCATACTTGTCCACGCGGTCTCCTAAGCAATGGGTGTATTCAAAACTGTGGATATGAAGCAGCACCATACAAAACGGATTTACCCTTTCGAGTCTTTCCCTTTGTTTTTGGTTGGTCAAAAACATCCTTGAACCGTTCGTCAACTAGGACTTTTGACACCTGCTTCCTTCGGCGGCGAAACCTTGGATCAGTCCTGAGTCTGGCAAACCTTGGGTCAGGCATGACAGAACCCAATTGAGAGGTGAATGCAGAAAGTGTAAACGCGTCGAAGAATTACCAACTCAGGCTGGAGGCAATGACCAATGTTTGGTCACCAAACATTGTAACCAATATTACTATTAAATTACATAAGTTATCACCAAAAATTTAAGAAATATTCCAAGTAATTGATATTAGATTAAGAATCATTTTGGTATGTTTTTAGCCCAAACATGGGTGTTAGAATTAAACATGGATTAAATATGCAGAATATTTCTCAAATTTTTGGTGACCAAACATTATAATTTAATTTACCTAGTACAATGTTTAGTGACCAAACATTGCAATTGGTCATTGCCTCGGTCGACAGGCCACGTGGCTCGAGTGCAATATAAAATTTCTCCTTGACGATGGATCATTTGATTGGTGTTGTCGAACAACCATCACTTGGTTCCCTTTTATACAGCTTTTGGTCCCTTTCTCCCTCTCCCTCCTGTAAGTTCGGTTACTGTACTCCCTGTGTCTTCAGCTTCACTCTTTTCCTTCTCCAGTTCGTCGTTACCGCACCAGGCCGCAGGACGACCTTCTTCAACCCTTCCAGCATCACTTTCATCTTGACCTCGACAATTAACTTTACCGTCCTTCGTTTATATCAACATGTTCCCTCGCACGTCTATTTTCGCCGCTCTGGCACTGGTCCTTGCCGGTCAGGTAGTTGCCTCCCCAATGCCCGTTGCAGTACGTGTTCGTGCTTAAATATATTTACTTCTCAAGAACTAATCTATGACACATTTAGCTTGCTCTGTCAGAGCGTACTCCCGAGCCGTTCGACACTATCCCAGTCTATATTAAACGCCAGATTCCCGCTGAGCAGCCTGTCCAGGCGCCGAATGGCAGCATTGAACCATACGGCAAACGTCAGATTCCCGCTGAGCAGCCCGTCCAGGCGCCGAATGGCAACATTGAGCCATACGGCAAGCGCCAGATTCCGGCCGAACAGCCTGTCCAGGCGCCGAATGGCAGCATTGAACCATACGGCAAACGTCAGATTCCCGCTGAACAGCCCGTCCAGGCGCCGAATGGCAACATTGAGCCATATGGCAAGCGCCAGATTCCGGCCGAGCAGCCTGTCCAGGCGCCGAATGGCAGCATTGAGCCATACGGCAAACGCCAGATTCCCGCTGAGCAGCCTGTCCAGGCGCCGAATGGCAGCATTGAACCATACGGCAAACGTCAGATTCCCGCTGAGCAGCCCGTCCAGGCGCCGAATGGCAGCATTGAACCATACGGCAAACGTTAGATTCCCTATTGAAGGTGAGGCGCTTTCTTATATTCCTGCTTTTTGTTCATCGCTTATTATCGGTCTATCACAGCGGTGCTTCCTGGTGACTTTTTGGATGACGTGTCTTCGTCTTTGGAGGTGATTGCATGTAGCACGGAAAATGTAGATTACGGTTCTATTGTCAAGGTTTTGATGCGCTGGAAGGACGCTGGCTCGCTGAATGCGGATTCGCCCTTTTTTTCAATTGACTGCTTTTTTCGTCACTGGCGTTGACTGTAGTTACGATGTTTGTCGATGTTTGCCATTTATTGTAAATGGATTGGGAGTACCTATTGTGCCGGCCGTGAGTTCAAAGTGACAAGTTTGAGCTCTGCTGTGATTCATGGGTTGGAACTGGAAGCGGCCTATGTCGTGCCGTATGATACATGGAAAACGCCATACTCGGATATTAAGTGTAAACCAAGTGTCACCTTTGCTACGACAATCTAAGATTTTCACTTCATTCTTCTGTGATTTATGATTATCGAGGGTATTTGAAATAATTCTATTTAGAAACCCAGTTTCCGCGAGAAACTCCCAAAGGCTCAACATAAGTCTACTTTCTGGAAATCAACTTCCAGGTGGTCAGAATGACAACGACAAATCATGCAAAATTTTCCAGAGCTATATCCATATGCATTATGTAAAATTGATTGCCCGAGATTTTTTCAATGAACTGAAAACTACTTTCCCTGGTGTAAACAGAAGGATTATGGAGAAGTCAGAAGAAATGTAGCAGCAGCATATCACAGGCGATATCATGTAGCATGAAAATTGGGAAATATAGTCTTACTACTCATAAACCTTTTGCTTGATTTTCCGGTGATTTTATATAGTCTTTCCAATCCCGCACTGTTTTCCACAAAGGCAAACTTAAGGCGTTTCCTTTTTTGGGAGGGTTTCTCGTGAATAGAATTATCCGGGTGTTTGTATCAGATGTCGATGCCAAACAATGGGCTTCAAAATTGCAAAGTCAGTCACTGTCAGTGTCCATCCCGGAAATGACAAGGAAGACGCTCTAGCTAGGCATAACCCGAGACCGATTTACCCCCAGACCAACCACCACCATTATACATTACTATGTAAATTATCGGATTCCACTCAAATTTCCCTTGAGAGAAATCGGTTGCCTCGGTTAAAGAATAGATGCCCATTTCAATTTCGAACAGTAGAAGGCTGAAATTACCGCCGTTATTGTCTCTTTTGGAGGGGGACTAAAACGTTCCGACAGATAACAAAGATGTATAGCGTTATCGGTGGGCAACATTGTCACTGTTGCGTTGGTCCAATGTCTGGAATTAGTGGTCAAAAACCTAAGGATCTCGCTGTCCATGTCCACATACTTCCCCGTGAGCCAAGACCTACAATGGTTTTCCCGCCCATCCCCATCGCACAAGCTTCCAGTTTCTCATCGGCAGCATCTCCGATAGCATTAACGTCAGCGTCGATCCTGATCTCCCATCCCATGAGCGTCGGCGGACCTTCACTGATCTTCGGACCTCTCTCTCCATCGTCTTCGTCTCTTTCCTCCGCCAAACGCATCCTTTTCGCCATCTCTACCATGACTTCCTCATCCCACGGAAAAGGTGGCCGTTTCCGGGGAGCGAGGTGTGTCACGTTGAGCATGCAGATCGTGCTCGAATTCGGATACGTGAAGAGGACAACTGGGTCATGAGTGTTTGATTGATAGACATGAAGGTAAGGCGTGATGTATTGTGTGGGTACATTTGGGAAGGATGACGTAGATATGAACTTGAACGAGCCTGGATCCAGACTGAGGTTAGTCTAGCTATAGGGGTATTTGAGTTGAAAGTCAAGGCATACTACTTTCTTGATAATCCTAAGGGGTTGTCATATAATCTGTGAGTTTAGCAGGCTGTGATAAAATCAGGGAACCCACTGAAGCACAGCCGCGCAATACCTCCTGGCGGTGTTCTTCATCGTGACCAGGCGGAAAAAATCTGTCAATTCCTAGCCAACGCCAGATGGTCAAAGTTCCTGCCTCCAAATAAGTTTCCTTGGCATCTTCGATGTCAGGCTTCTCTCGCAGCAGAGCCGGAGCACTGTTTGTTAGCAGAATGTCATGATCTAACCTGGTGGCCCCGATGTTGTGAAATGTGATAAGGATATGTGTAGTTCTTTGGAAACATGAGGCTTCGCACCATGCGACGGATAAGACCCGTGCTTTGTGAATCCTGCTGCTACTGAAAAGTGGCTTATCTTCGCGGGTAAGCATTTCCTTGGATGTTGGAAAGAGATACCAAATCTTCACAAACCGGTCCAACTGCAATTTCTCCGATGTGGGTTTCATGGACTAACTAAGAATAGAGACACTTACACCACATGTCGCGATGACTGGAAGGAAGGGATGAAATGCCTGGTCGAGAAGAACATACCGTCCACGTTGTGAGAAAAACTAGATGACGAGAATCGCTTCACTTACGGCTCCAAGCACGGCGGCTTGATGACCCCCGGATCGTCCTCCCATAAGAACTGCAACGCAACGTCCAAGGCCGGAGCCCTCTGCCTCTGTCATGTGTAAACCATGCGCCGGCCCCGCACGACTCGGCTGGGTACCAGGTAGCCAGTGTTGGTTATTTGGCTCTTGTTGAGGTTTAAGAGTAAGGTCGTATATGCGTGTCGAAAAATCCCGTGAAGTAGTGCAAAAAAGATGCGAAGAGATTGGATGCACTGCAATAGACGTTATGTACTGGAATTTTCATGCGTATCGTAACTATCAAGTCCATACAAGTATAGATGAGGATAACGAAGGACTTACACCGCCATGGCCACGAAGATAGCTAACTATCTCCCGTTTTTTGACGTTGTATACATAAATTAGACTGAAGTCGGAGAAAACGACGAGTGGCTCGAGGGGCGTGATTGGGTTCAATGCCCAAGCCACGTTCAGGACATCTGTTGGGGTAGCTGGGATGTCTGGATCCTTCAAGGCAAACTCTCATAATCTAAGTCGCAAAGTAGGTGCTGGATAGCTTACATGGGGCAACCTAATGCAAATTGGTTTTTTGGACCTGCGAACAGATAGGATGTACAACCTGCGAATGCCTCCAACGGCAATCATGTCCGAAAAATCAAAAATCATATCTTTCCACCCCGACAAAAGCTCCGATGTGTTCAAGCCGCCTTTCCATAACGTGAGTAGGGAATCTGTAGACCACGGGAAGAAAGCGAGTGTGCGAAGTGAGGGACCATTGGTCTGTGCAGAACGCTTGAACGAGAGGATGAAAGGGAATAACAATATAGACCAACAGATATCTTTTTTGTCAGAGAAAAGGGATGTGGGCATGCACGATCTTTATACCAATGCGAATCAAGGACTGGAGTCTCTCCAGAATGATCAGACATGTCCCTAAAAATCCCAAGTTGGCTCAACTCCGAGTCAGTGGCTGAAAGAAGAAACGATTGGGTTGGTAAACAAATAATTACTAATACTAGTAGTATCATGATAGTATAGTCCTTCGAATAAGTTCAGCTCAGGCGAAGAACACCGTGACCATGTCCGGGACATCACCGCCAGACATATCAGTGTACGACCCTAAACCTTTATTCAAGTATGCGTCTGTTGTTGGCCTTCAAGCTGGCGCCGTTGGTGCCTTCGTCAGTGCAATCCAGAATGCTCTCGGCCAACACTCTCATGGGGCAGCTGGTTTCTTGACAAGGTCCGGAGGCACAATTGGGTTCTTCGGTGTGTTGGACAATATTGCATCATGGATGAAATCGTATCTCATTGTGCTCAATTTCTCAAGCTGCCATGGGTGCAACATTTGCTTTCACGGAGACTGTGGTTGCGAATCAACGTCGCAAAAATGATGCTCTGAATGGTGCCGCAGGTGCTTGTGCGGCTGGATTCTTAGCTGGAATCCGAGGTCTGTTCTGAATGCACCTTGCAATCGTCATGTACTCACGCACACCTTGGGGTTTAATAAAGCCCGCTCAATTCCAATGGCCTTCGCCTCATGCGCAGTCCTTGGCACTGCAATGGGAACCTTCGATTATGCCGGGCAGCTTGTTGGTGATAAGGGAACATCAAAAGAGGAGAAACGGAGACAATTTTTCAAGCAACCCCCCAAACCGCTCATACAGACAACAACTGAATGAGCAATGATCATAGATACTTATATCAGCTGCAACAGTATCCAGCTTTACAAACTATCATGTTCTAAGCTTACAAAAAAATGCTGTTGAACTAGAATATATGATAACACAAAGCTCGATTCCTGGATTAGGTAGTGAAAGACTCAAAAGTAATGCTCGGACTCATCAGGTCCAGGGGCGTCCTCCATTACAGCAGGGTTTGTCAACTTGTAAAAACGATCATTGACTTCAATATTGTGCATGTTGTAAAATGTTACCCATGTTGGGGCCGACTTGCATTTTGCCTGTAACGACAGTGGATTAAGACAGCCTGTCGCAAGTAAAAATGGGTTCAAACGTGCCTGGTTGGTTAACCGATCAAAAGTCACTACTGGATCTTCGTCCTCATCCCCAGGGCCGTCCGTTGCGAAAAACTGACAGATGACGTTGAAATCCTCTTCGAGATCCTTATCCACGGATTCCTGCTCGTTGACATTGAAAGGAGAGCCGCTCCGTTTCATCCTCTTCGGGGGCCTGCCATCGCCATTGTCATCCAGTTGTTGCACCTCTCGTTCTCCTTGCTCCTGGCGCGCCCGATCTGCACTTTCGGCTTTTCGATGCGCAATACCTGCTTTCTTTCGCAACACTTCTACTTCATCTCGCGCTACAGTAGACATGAAAGCCTGCCAAGATCTCAGAGTGTGGTTGGGCATCTACAAAAATGTAAGCCGTACTTAGACCAAGTCGGCGAATGTCAGTCGCACCTTTGAGAACAGCTTGTGTGAGATCGCTGTATTTGATATCAGATGATCTCGTTCGAGAAGAAATCGAACATAGCGCGATAAGTATTCGCGTTCGGATTCCGAAAATTGATACTTGCCCCCTGTAAGCTGCACACGGGTACTCTCGGGTGGTGGGGAGGGTGAGGTCGTTCCATAGTGCAGTTCTCCCTCTTGGTTCACATCGTTCATTGCCGTATTTTGCTCCTCGGCCTTCTTCTTTCGCTCTGCTTGCCGCCTGCTTTTTTCTTCTCTCCTCCTCTGCACCTTCTCTTCCTGCTGGTCCTCGTTCAAGGGCGTGGCCCGAGGACGTTTTCGTTTTAGTGTAGCAGGCGCATTGAACAAATAATCATCGGGATCCTTCAATGTATTTTCCGCCACGGAATCATGTACAAAAGAAGCTGTCACTGCAGGTTTCTCGGCTGCGATCGTCGACTTGAGGAGATCGGGAAAGGTTTTAGATCGAGAATAAAGAATTGAATAATCTGCCACAGTGTGGCTGTTGGTGATTTTGCCTCCGTGTTTCTACAATTGATTGTCAGACGGTACGAACTGGCGTAGTTTAAATGAGCAGACCTTGATGTTGTTCACCACGGCAAGTCGATTGTTGAGATCGATCTGAACAAAGAAGGCAAGTTCTTCCCCAGTCTTCGAAGTAAAGATCTTGCCCGTCTGGGCATGTTGCAACGGAGAAACCTCAACTGCGTAGGGGGATTGCGAAGGACTATCTGTATATGATGACTTGCGTCTTGAATGGTTTGGAGAATCTGCTCTGCCCTTTCCTTTCGAATGCGGGGTCGGCGGAGGGGAGGATGGTGTAGATTTGCGACGAAGAGATGGGGGTAGCATTCGAGATCGCGGGGAAGAAGGGGCAGTGGATGGTTCAGGGGAAGGCGGCGGATGAAATGGATTTGAGATATTAGAGTTCGCGTCGAAAGTGAGGGGGAATGTTTGTTGATCCTGAGCATGTTGCATCATAGAATTCATATACTGTTGGGCAAAAAAAGGAAGCTGGGTCATGCTATTTTGCATGATCTGTCCTTGAGTAACAGACCATGGATCTATCCCATGAGATTTCATGATGTCAAGAAGCGACATCACAAAACTCTGTTCTGAAACCTGCGAGTTAGGTTGCCCCATGGAATTCATGAACATTTGTGGCTGGAACTGTACGACACCGCTTTGTTCGGGTTGTGATTGATGTAATTGCTGAATCGGATTAGCCTGAGCGGGTTGTAAGTGAGCAAACTGCTGCATAGTAGAGGCTTCGGAAGGTTGTGAGTGAGAGAACTGTGTAATCATATTTGCTTGGCCATGTTGAGGTAGCGAGGATTGCGGATGAATGCCGTTTGTGGTAGAATCAGAGTAATAAGGAGGGGCGGTTTCTGCTGAAGGTGGGTGATGTGGTGGCCGATCCGATCGTTGATAGGATGAGGATTCAGCGAGAATACGTTTACTAGAATGGGATGGTTGGCCGGGTTCTATGGGCGTGATTCTGGGCGTGGGCAAGGGGCTTCTTAGAAAGTATGCTCAGTAATGAAAGCATTAAAGTAAGGCGGATTTTGGACTGACTTTGGAACTTCATCCATAATATCCTTTATCGGTTTCCCAATGGGTAGCCCATCATCATAAGTGCCACAGCCACCCCATTCGTCGTTCTCTCGCAATAGTTTGCGAGCTGCAAGCGACTTTGCGACCCATGTATGCTCCAGAACCACTTTATTTTGGTCTAGTCCCCAGTCACGGATGAATTGTCTTCCTGTGTCGGAATTGGAATCAACCAAGATAAACTGCGCGTGCTTAGGATCACTACAAATAAAGGCGCCTAATTTCTAAGTGGGATGATGGGTATTAAATAACATGTACATTCAAAGTTACAATGGCATACCTTCAACAGCCTCACAAGTTTCGGACGTCCAAGTATACCCCCTGGGTCAACGAAGACCTGTATCTGAGAGCCTGTTGGAGCAGAGAATAATTGTGGGATCGAAGCATCGGGGAACTGGGATAAAGGTGGGTCGGAAAATGTGGTCATCATGATGGTTCAAAAGCCGAAAGATAGATTCCGAACGAAAATTCAACACGTTGTCAAATGGTTTTCGAGAAGTTTTATATCTTGCCCAAAGCACATCCAGTTGACAAAGAGCAGGATATTTTTTTCACAGTCAACGTCAAATCGGTGAACATGCAAGGCCAGTCCGCCTTGTCATCCATTTCACGACTCGTCGGACTTGACTTTGTGTTTCAGTTCACACGCCACATTGACATTCCAAGTGCCTTCCTTTTTAGGCCAAGTAATTAGGAACAGACAAGCCTGAGGAGGTGACTTTTCGTGGGATATCCCAGCTGCAGAGTCGTCGACTAAGAAGAAAATAGACCAAGAAACGTTACACGACAATATTGCATCGGACATGCTGCTCGGTAAGATGCTTAGTTCCTCGATTTTCCTTTTCACATTTGACGCCCACTGCCAAGATCAAAGCGACGAGAACTGAATCACCGTAACTGATCCAAAGTGCCCGCAACCACATAGCAATGTTGAATTCGAGTTGTACACAAAAAGGCCGAGGATTA
>Ga0210383_10001363_pt1 | contig 22350 bp, 20 predicted proteins | sample IncBWC14OmetaG_FD_160072 | JGI IMG/M metagenome (GOLD analysis project Ga0210383, IMG submission 160072) | Forest soil microbial communities from Barre Woods Harvard Forest LTER site, Petersham, Massachusetts, United States - Inc-BW-C-14-O ... | reverse complement strand
CGTTTGCGCCCAGAAGCCGTCGAAAGAATCCATACCGCAACTCACGCGCAGCAGCCTCCAACCCGGAACCTTCCTCAGCGGCAAGCTCACCCACATCCCCGCTAGCCGAATAAAACTCCAACCCATTCTCCCGAGCCAGCCCGCCAACAAACTCCCGATCCGCATCCGACTCCGCCCCACGCAGCCCATGATTGAAATGAACAACCGAGAGAACGATGCCAAGTTCGTGACGCAACTCAAGCAGCAGCCGAAGCAGCGCAACCGAATCAATCCCACCCGAAACCGCAGCCCCAACCCGGTCTCCAGCCCGCAGCAATTCCTCGCGCCGGATATGCCCCAACACGCGCTCCGCCAATTCATGCACGGAAACATGGTACATCGCCAGGATTCAGGCGGAAGGATTCAGACAGAACGATTCCACAAAAAACAACACGTCATGTCTGCGTTATCATCCGGGAAACGTGATCTCTCCTCTCGAAACTCCGCGCCTGTTGCTCCGGCCCTTAGAGCTCGCTGACGCCCCGCAGACGCAGCTTCTGTTTCCGCATTGGGAGATCGTTCGCTATCTCGCGAAAACTGTTCCCTGGCCCTACCCGCCGGACGGCGCCTACACCTACTATCGCGATGCAGTTCTTCCTGCGATCGATCGCGGAGATCAGTGGCATTGGACTCTCCGGCTCAAGACCGAACCAGACCAGCTGATAGGCAGCGTGTCCCTGCTGAAAGGAGAAAACATCAATCGTGGATTCTGGCTTGGATTGCCCTGGCACGGACAAGGCCTCATGACCGAGGCCTGCGAAGCCGTCACGGATTACTGGTTTAACACGCTCAAGTTCCCGGTGTTGCGGGCTCCCAAGGCAGCTGCCAACACCGCATCCCGCCGCATCTCGGAAAAAAGCGGCATGCGCCTGGTTGCGAGGGAAGAACGCGAATACGTCTCCGGACGTTTACCCACGGAAATCTGGGAAATCACCGCGGAAGAATGGAACGCCCGGCGCACCCAGAAACATTGAATGGTTGGCACTCAGATTCTTAGAGGCCGGCCCTTCCCACTGAACATTTACAATCCCGGACTCTTCTCCGCAATCAGCTTCCGAATCTTCTCCACAAACTCCCCAGCCGGCATATCTTCAGTCTTCTCTTTTCCGCGAGTGCGCACATTCACTTTGCCAGCCTCAGCCTCTTTATCCCCCACGACAAGCAGGAATGGCACTTTCTGCATGGCATGCTCGCGAATCTTCGCATTCATCTTTTCATTGCGCGCATCCACCTCCACGCGCACTCCAATGGCCTTAAGCTGATCCGCAACTTTCTTGGCATAGTCCACATGCCTCTCGCTGATCGGGATCATCGCCACCTGCACCGGCGACAGCCACACCGGAAACGCTCCGGCGTAGTGCTCGATCAGCACACCGAAGAACCGTTCAACCGAACCATAGAGCGCGCGATGCACCATCACCGGCTGCTTGCGCGAACCATCTTCGGCGACGTACTCCAGACCAAAGCGCTGCGGCAGGTTGAAGTCAAACTGCACCGTCGAGAGTTGCCAGAGCCGTCCGATCGCATCGACCAGCTTGATGTCAATCTTCGGCCCGTAAAACGCCGCCTCGCCCGGAATGGTTTTGTACTCGATCTTCCGGCCTTCCAGCACTTTCTTGAGAGACTCCGTGGCATGAATCCATTGCCCTTCACTGCCCACGAAATTCTTCCGGTCGTCCGGATTCCAGGTTGAAAGCTCCGTCTGGAACTTGTCGAATCCAAAATCCTTCAGCACATCCAGAGCAAAATCCAGACAGCTGGCAATCTCATCTTCAATTTGCTCCGGAGTGCAGAAAATATGCGCATCATCCTGAGTAAACCCACGCACCCGCAATAGCCCGTGCATCACTCCAGAACGCTCGTAGCGATAGACCGTCCCCAATTCCCCCAGTCGCACCGGCAGATCGCGGTACGACTTCAGCGAGTCTTTGTAAATCAGAATGTGCCCCGGACAATTCATCGGCTTCAGCCGGTATTCGGCGTCGTCGAGTTCCATGGCGTCAAACATGTTCTGCGCGTAATAGCCCTCGTGCCCCGAGGTAAAAAACAACTGACGCCGCGCCACATGCGGCGTATAGACGAGCGAGTAACCGCGCTTCAGGTACTCCTCCCGCATCCAGTCTTCCATCTGTTTGCGGATGATCCCGCCCTTGGGATGCCAGAAAATCAGCCCAGGCCCAGCCAACTCCTGAATCGAAAACAGATCAAGCTGCTGCCCCAGCACACGGTGGTCACGCTTCTTCGCCTCTTCCACTTGCTGCATGTGCGCATCGAGATCCTTCTTCGAGAAAAACGAAGTCCCATAAATGCGCTGCAGTTGCGGATTCTTCTCATCCCCCAGCCAGTAAGCGCCCGCAATATTCAGCAGCTTGAACGCCTTGATCTTCCCCGTCGAAGGAATATGCGGCCCGCGGCAGAAATCAACAAACTTGCCGGTGCGGTAGATCGAAATCTTTTCATCGGGCTTGGTGAACTGCTCGATGAAATGGCACTTCATGAAATCGCCTTCCTTCTTAAACTCCGCCAGACCCTGGTCGCGCGGCAGAAACTCGCGCGCGTAAGGGATGTTCTGCTGCACCAGTTCCTGCATCTTCTTCTCGATTTTTTCCAGATCCTCCGGAGTGAACGCGGTGGGCCGGTAAAAGTCGTAAAAGAATCCGCTCTCAGTCGCCGGACCGTGCCCCAGCTTGGTCTCCGGAAAAAGTTCGAGCACCGCCGCAGCCAGCAAGTGGGCAGACGAATGCCGGTAAACGTCGAGCGCCTCCGGATCTTTCTCGGTCAAAAGGCGCAGGTCAGTATCTTTTTCAAGCGGACGGGCAAGGTCGATAAGATCGCCGTTGGTTTTCGCGGCCAAAGCCGCATCCGCCAGCCGCGGACTGATCGACTTCGCAATATCGAGCGCAGTCGTGCCCTTCGGAACATCCTTCACGCTCCCATCCGGAAGCTTCACATGAATGCTGTCTGCCATAAAGTTGAGACCTGCAGGTGTACTGAATCATTCAGTTTATGGGAGGGATTCGGGAGGGTCAAACCGAGGCTGGAACAAGTAGAAAGGCCGAAGGCGGATCTGCTGACCCGCCCTCCCCATTAGAAATTAGTTTCACATCGCCACATCTTTAATATGCGTAGCGATGTACCAGGTATTTCCGAACGCGTCCCGCACCCCGGCCTGCCGGTCGCCGTAAGGCTGGTCGGTTGGTTCCTGGAACGACGTCGCGCCGGCCGCCACAGTCTGCCGGTAAACCGCATCCACGTTCGGCACATACAAGTAGAACATCGCCGGCATCGACTCGTACTTGCCGTGTGCCTCGCCCATCTCCACCACAGAGTCGCCGATGCGAATCTGCGCGTGGTGTACCACACCGTCGGGCGACGCGTACTTCGCCAGCTCCTGCGCCCCGAACGCGCGCTTCATGAAGGCGATCAGCGGCTCGGCACGTCGCGGATGCAGGTACACGTTCACATTGTGCAGTCCCTGGGGAATGTAGCTCTCTCCTTTATTTGTCGCGATGTACCAGAAGTTTCCCGCCGCATCTTTCACCGTGGCGGAGCGCTCGCCGTAATCCTGATCCCGCGGCGCGTCGATCGAAGTCGCACCCGCTGCCAGCGCCTGCTTGAACACCGCGTCTGTGTCCTCCACATAGAGGTGCAGCGCGTTGGGATGCAATGAGCCGGGGAATTTCTGGCCCGGAACACCGCCGCCAATCATCAGCATGGAATCGCCAATACGGACCTCCCCATGCACGCCACCCCCAGGCGTGGCCGTGCGGAATAGTTCTTCCGCCCCAAAAGCCTTGCTAGCAAAGTCCAGCAGCGCCGGACCGTCCTCGGCCACCAGATATGGCGAGACCATGCGGAAGCCGGGCGGCACCGGATCCACTTTCACCTCGTCCTTCGCCGACATCTTTCCGCCCTCGGGCCCAGTCGTCATCCCCTTCATGCGCCGGTGCATCTCGTCCACCGACATTTCTTCCTTCACCGTGGAAATGTTCCAGGTATAGCCAAAGGGATCGACAAAGCTCCCCTCGCGGCGCCCATAGAACTGATCTTTAATCGGCAGAATCGTTTTGAGCCCGGCAGTTACAGCCCGCTTCGCGAAAGAATCGACGTCTTCCACCTGCAGGCTCAACTGCACCGGCGAACTTCCCAGCGTTTCCGCGCTGAATCTTCCGCCCTCCGGCCACTCCTCGGAAAGTATGATTCGCGAGTCGCCGATCGTGATATCGGCGTGCGGGATTGATCCTCCGACTTCGAATCGCATGTTTTCCTTCGCGCCAAAGGCTTGCTTATAGAACTCAATCGCCTTCGCAGCGTCCTTGAAAGTTAATCTGGGCGTCGCGGTCGTATGAACGGCGGCAATAGGTTCGGCAAAAGTGCTCATGGTTTTTCTCCCTTCCAGTAATTCTGATTTAAGTCGTGCCTTGAATTTCTCCCGCGGCAGATCGCGCAAGTCCGCAGCTAGACGCACCAGTGGCTTGACGCTGGCCTCGACCTTTGCCGGCCTGCCGTCCGACCGGGCCAGCAGCGCTTCCACGGCCCGGTTCAGCTGCTCGACCTTCTTCGCGTCGCCATTCGGCGGATTCAGAGAGCGCTTAGGCATCGGCACCCTCCATGCGCGCCCGCAGGCTCGTCAGCGCGCGGAACTGCAACTGCTTCACCGCGCCTTCGGTCTTGCGAATCTCCCGCGCCACTTCCTTAATGCTTTTCTGTTCCACAAACCGCAGCACCACCACGCGCTGCTGCTCAGCGGGCAGCGTGTCGACCAACCGAAACAAAGTTGCCCGCCGTTCCACTTCTTCGAACTCAGCGTTGCTCGCCGGGGCGGATTCGATCAGTCCCGGCTCGTCCGCCACCTGCTCTCGATTCGTGCGCTGCCAGCGATCCGAAATCAGATTCGCCGCAATCCGGTAGAGCCACGCCGCAAACGGAATCCCCCGCCACTCAAACCGCTGCAGATTGGCCAGCGCATGATGAAACACCTCGGAGGTCAGATCCTCGGTCTCCGCACGATCCCCCACCCGCCGCACCACGTAGGCATACACCCGCTCGAAATTGTTCTCGTAAAGCTCCGCAAAGCACGCAGGGTCCTTCTGCGCCGCCTCGACTAGAAGGCGCTCGTCCGCTTGGCGTTCTTTGTTACGAGCCGTCAGAGCCTTCAAACAGATTCTCCGCGCGGAGTAGTCTTACACAGGGATAACGGCTGAGGTTAGGGAAAAGTTACGGAGGAAAAACGGGAACGATACGGGAGCGTTCTCCAAGATATATGTTGCGCCGTGACCGAGACACGCGCAAGGAGGTAGATTGACGCCACAAACACAAGCCCGTCCGAACGAGAATAACGAGGGTCTTTCATGGCGAACAAGAGTCCTTCTTGGTTGCATAGCGACCTTTACAGGAGTAGTTGGGTCGCTCGGGATGGGACTTGGCTTCGCGGCGTTGCCCGCCGTGCTGATCATAGGCACAATTGTACAGTCGCGTTTCCCCCATCTCGGCCGGGGGCTTATATGCTTCGGGGCGATTCTGACGAGCGCTGTCGTTTTTTCCGTCGGAATATTCACTCTTCTTGAAACACGCACCGCTGACCTACCCGGACGCTCGGCCCTCGTTGCCGCGTCGGTCATTCTCATGGGTTTGTGCGACTGGGTCATACTGGTAAACGAGCTTAGAATGAGGCGCAGACAAAAAGCTAAAGTTGACGCGTCGGCGCCTCCATCCTAAGCGGGCTATTTCAGCGACGTTCTCGCGTCGTGCCGCGCATACAACCGCTGCCCCACAAAATCCACAGGCCCCATGTGACATCCAACCTTGCGCCTCACCCGTAATCTGCGTCATCATTGGCCCAAACAAGCACCCGCTCTTTGAAAATTAGACCGCTCAATCTAAATCCTTTGTCTGTAATATTTTGCGGGTAAAATCTTTCGATTCAATATTTTAGCCGGATCTCAACCGGATCGAGGCGTCGTAACCTCCCTGAATCCAAAGATTTAGCAGCTTGATCCGGAAATCTTTTTGATCTGGATTTCCGCACGAACGAAGAGCTGGAGGGCAAATTTAGTAGTGGTGCAGTTTGACGATTTCCCGATGAGTGTCGTCCTGAGCGGAGCCGTTTTTTCTAGGCGTAGCGAAGGATCTCCCGCTTAACCGGCCCAACGTGTAAGCCAAACTGCATCACTACGCAAATTTAGGTCGAGAGCGTAGTTGGCGCGTAGTACAAATCCTCCATCGCCTTCTTCACCTTCGCCGAGACCACTTCCATATCCCGCATCGTCAACCCAGCAGTCGAGATTGGCTCGCCCACGCGCATCCCGAGCGGCCGGCATTTGATGTGGTAAGTATTCATCGGCAGCAGCTCGTAAGTTCCCACCAAAGCCACCGGCACAATATCCACCTGCGCTTTGATCGCCAGAAAAAAAGCTCCCGGCAGAAAAGGTTTGATCTCGCCATCAGACGTGCGCCCGCCCTCGGGATAAATCACCAGAGGCATCCCGGCTTTCAAACTCTTCACCGCCGACCGGATCGCCGCAATCGAATTCGCTGGCTTCTGCTGGTCAATGCAGACCTGCCCCGACCGCTTCAGTTGCCAGCCCACAATCGGATACGACAACAATTCCTTCTTAAACACGATGCGGAATTGAAACGGAAGATTAACGTACAAAACCGGAATATCCAGCGCCGAGGCGTGATTCACTGCGTAGACATGAGGCTTCGACGTATCGATCTTGTCGAGGCCCGTGACCTTCACCGGCGACAAGATCGTCTTCATAATGAGCCACGACCAGGCCCGCGAAAACCAGTGCAGCCGCTTTCCATCGCGATCAAACAAACCGCCGGGCAGCGCCAGCACTCCCATCGCCAGCGTGTATGCCCAGACCAGCGGATCAAGAATGAAGTACGACCGCAACCGGCTCAACCAGCCGTACTTCTTCCCGGGAATCTCGTGCGGGCTTCGCCGCGCCGCAACCGCAGATTCTGCGCCCGGTTCCACTTCCACGGTGGAGGATGAATTCACTTCCTGCACATTTCCATTCTAGGGGAAAACCGATGTTCCATGTCATCCTGAACAAGCGTTCTTTGCGCAGTGAAGGATCTGGGCGAGCCGCACGAAGCGTCGTGTCTTTTGCGACGCAATACTCGTGCGTTTGGCTCGCTTCCTTACTCGACTGCTGCCAGGACCGTTGCTCTAAACGTCCGTCCCAATACTTTGCATCACTTCGCCCACCAGATAAATCGATCCCGTGATTACCACCAAAGCTTTCGCGCCGGCGAGCACTCGCGCCCGCTCCAATGCAAGCTTCACATCTTCCACCGTCTCGACGTCAACTCCGGTTCGCACAGCCGCCCGCTGAATTTCCTCGGGCGACGCCGCCCGCGGATTCTCCGGCCGGGTTGCGATCACGCGCTCTGCCAGCGGAAAAAGGATCTCGGTCATCTCCGAGATTGCCTTATCCCGCATCGCCCCAAAAACAAAAATCAGCGGACGGTCCTCATATCGCTCCGAAAGGGCCGACCGCAGCGCCCACGCTCCCGCCGGATTGTGCGCCACGTCAAGCACCATCTCAGGCCAACCGGCCTGCGCTGCAATCACCTGAAAGCGCCCCGGCCATCGCGTCTCACGAATGCCGCGCTCAATGCTCTTGGCAGTGATGCCGTCGATTCCCTGCCGATTCAACTCCACCGCAGTCGCGACTGCCAAAGCCACGTTGCGCAACTGATGCCGCCCCACCAAAGGAGTCTCAACCAGAATCTGCTCGCCGAGAACCGCGAGAGGATAGCGATAAACGAAGCCACCTTGCCCGCCACTGGGTACCAGGTGCTGGTTATTGGCAGGTGAAACCGACGGCACATAGGGCACCGCATTCACCGCTCGCGCGTCCAGATCGAGAATCGTATTGCCGATCACGTCATTCGCTTCCGGCTGCTGCGGCAGTGTCACGACTGCTCCGCCCGGACGGATAATCCCGACCTTCTCCCGGGCAATCTCTCCCACCGTGTTCCCAAGAAACTTCTGATGATCCAGTGAGATGTCGGTAATCACGCTCACTCGCGGAGCCACAACATTCGTCGCATCGAGCCGACCGCCCATGCCGACTTCAAGCACAGCAAGGTCTACTCTCTCCTGCGCGAAATGCTCGAAGGCAATCGCAGTCATCATCTCGAAGAAGCTGGGATGCCACGGTAACTCTCCACGCTCGATCAGCCTCTCTGCAATCCGATCTACTTCGCCCTGCAGAGCCGCAAAATCGTCGTCACTGATCTCTTCGCCGTTCACTCGGATACGCTCGTTGATCCGCACCAGATGCGGCGAGGTATACAAACCCGTTTTCAATCTCGACGCCCGCAGAATCGAAGCCAGCGTAGCCGCCGTCGAGCCCTTGCCATTCGTTCCCGCGATCAGCACACTAGGGAACCGGCGCTCCGGATGATCGAGCGCCCGCAGCAGTACCCGCATGTGATCCAGATCGAACTTGTGCGAAGGTGTCTGCGCCAGTTCGTGGCCAAGCGCAAACATGCGCGCAATCGCTGTTTCGTAGGACATAAAAAAGCTCTCAGCTATCGGCCGTCAGCCACCAAAAACACAAGTGGTCATCCCGAGCGCAGCGAGAGATCTTGGTGTTTGCCCGCAGCGGCAACGGCGGCGGTGCAGGCAAGAACCAAGATCCCTCGCTTCGCTCGAGATGACAAACTAGATTGGCGCTTCAGGCTCCAAACACGGAGAGCTGACAGCAGCACTCACGCCGCCATGAAATCCAGCGCTCGCCCAATGTAAGGCTTGAGTTCTTTGCGAGGCACGACGGCGTCCAGCATGCCATGCTCCAGCAGAAATTCGCTACGCTGAAATCCTGCCGGCAGTTTCTGCCGGATCGTCTGCTCAATCACGCGCGGCCCGGCGAATCCAATCAGCGCGCCCGGTTCGGCAATATTCAAATCCCCCAGCATGGCGAACGACGCGGTCACGCCTCCGGTGGTCGGATCGGTCAGCACAGAAATGTACGGAACCTTATCTTTATCCAGACGCGCCAGCGCCGCCGAAATCTTCGCCAGTTGCATCAGGCTGACCACGCCCTCCATCATCCGCGCTCCGCCCGAAGCCGAAACAATAATCAGCGGCGTGTGCGAATCGAGCGCCCGCTCTACCGCGCGCGTGATCATCTCGCCCACCACGGCGCCCATGCTGCCACCGATGAATGCATACTCCATCACACTGAGGACAACCGGGCGTCCCAGCAGTTTGCCGCGCGCATTGATCACGGCGTCTCTCAATCCCGTGTCATGCTGCGCCTGTCGCAGGCGTGACGAATAAGGCTTCAAATCCACAAACTTCAAGGGATCGGTCGACGACAGGTTCTCGTCGAACGTCTCATATTCATCGTCATCCAGCAGCAGCGCCAGCCGCGTCCGCGCATCGATGCGAAAGTGCTTCTCGCACTTCGGACACACATTCAAATTGTCTTCCAGATCCTTCTTCCAGATAATCTGCCGGCAGCTCTCACACTTCACCCACAACCCCTCGGTGCGCACTGTCTTCTCGCCCGAAGTATTCAGTTCCCCGGATTCGCGTTTGAACCAAGCCATAAGTCAGTTGCCAGTACCGAGTACCCAGTACCCAGAAAAACAATGCGGGTTTTACTGGGTACTAGGTACTTAATATTCAATCCCCCGCTGCGCCATCACGCCCTTGTCGTACGCGTGCTTCACCTGCCGCATCTCGGTCACCGTGTCGGCAACCTCGACAATTGTGGGGTGTGCGTTCCTTCCCGTCAAGATGACGTGCACCATCTCCGGTTTCTTCTTCAGGCTCTCCACCACTTTCGCCGGCTCCAGCATGCCATAGCTGATCGCATAGTTGATCTCATCTAGTACGACAAGATCCCACTCTCCCGACTGGATTGCCTTCTCCCCCTCCGCCCACGCCTCCTCGACCATCTTTATGTCTTCCGGATCAGGCTTCTCCGCGCCCACCTTCACAAATCCTCGTCCCATCTGCTTCATCACGAACTTGTCCCCGAAGGCTTTCACCGCATCCAGTTCCCCGTAATGCCAGGAGCCTTTCAGGAACTGGAGCATCAGCACCCTCATCCCCTGGCCCACCGCACGCAAAGCTGTCCCCATCGCGGCAGTCGTTTTCCCTTTGCCTGGCCCGGTATTCACGATGATGAGACCGCGGCGCACGTCGGTCATGGTTGCAGGAAGCTTGATTCTACTAGAAAGCGTCCGGAAGGACAGAACGTGGAAAGCCGCCTCGGTTCGAAAAGAATGCTGGCTCAGATCGAAGAATCCTGCTGGACGATGGCTCAGGTGAGGACAGCCGCCCCTTCGACAGGCTCAGGGCAAGCTCTCGGCTGTCCGGTCGAGCGAAGCTCGGCCATCTTCGTCACGGAGGCGTAAGGCGAACCTCCACAACACGCGGCTACTCCCTAACTTTTGGTTGACTTGCTCCCGCGCAGGTCAATCTCCCCCGTAATCACTTGAGCGTGCAACCGGTACTTCCCCGGACCTTGCTGCTCGAATGACCGGAACAGACCATCCTTCGACACATCGAATGCCGAAGCGTCTATGCTGCCGGTCATTACCGAAGCATCGCGGTGACCGTACTGCTCTGGGTGGGGAACGTCAATCTGAATGGTGCCTGCAAAAACTCGAACGTCCTTATCGCCTTCCACATCTTCCACAACCACCTCCCCCGCCGACAATCTGACCCAAAGATTCGAACTGCGCGGGACCTGGATGGTAGCCTCGAAATTGTTGTGCGGGGTTTCGGAGACGTAAACGTCGGCGCTGGAGCCTGTCCGTTTGATCTCTGCCTTGACGCGTTTGAGTTGTTCCTCCGAATTGGCGCGCCAGGTCACAACGATGTTCTCGGAGTCGCCCGGAGCGATCGTGTATCCCCCGGCTTCGAGGTGCAAGCGAATTGTGCCTCCCGAAACGAACTCCTGTCGTACCGAATAAGGCGTGGGATGCTGTGCGGAATGTTGTCCCGGAGTATCGGCAGCCTGCTGACCAAGCAGGAGCCCAGGAATCAGCAGCACAATCCAGAAACCAAAACCTTTCATACACACCTCCGCCCTTAGTCTCTAGGTACGGGGGATTGGCGAACTAAGTTCCGGCAAAATCAGGTCGGACCTTCAAAAAGCGCGAACAGAGTGGAAAGATCAGGCTTCTACGTTGTGCCCATACGTCGCTCATAACCCTAGGGCAGTCCTTCCCGTTAATCGACTCATGACACGTCTGCAAAAGTACGATCTTTCCACGGAACTCCTGCATCCAACCCTGCGTATTCGGGTGCAAGCAGATCTCTGTCCGCTGGCAGACTGCGGAGGTCTCGTCGTGACCAACAAGTGTCTAGTGTTTTTGTTTTGCGTGCTCGCGGCTCTACCTGCATTTTCCGCGCAGCACGTCGCCCTTCACCCCAGACCTGGCTTCGACTCCGGCGAGCAGGAGGTCATCCGCCAGATCGTCGATATGGAGCGCCAGGCCAAGGAAGCCAGTCTGCGCCGCGACGCCGATTTCTCCGTGCGTACCCTCGCCGAAGACTACGTCGCCATAACCCCGCTCGGCCAGGTAACCACCAAGCAGGAAATCATTAGCGCCCGCCGCAGCGGCCAGCTCCGTTACGAAGCCCTGAATGTCACGGATATGGTTGTGAGGGTGTATGGCGATACTGCCGTCGTCACCGCCCGCGCCGATGTCAAAGGCCATCAGTTGGGCGAAGACTTCAGCGGCCCCTATCGCTACACCCGCGTCTGGGTCCGCCGCAACGGACACTGGCAGACCGTGAGTTATCAGGCAACCGTTACGCAGTGAACCTGCGCGACGCCTTCCCATGGGCCTGTTCCACCCGTGCGGTCTACAATAGACAATTGTCTTGAGGAAGGCTTCATGACACTGCGTAGGAATCTATCCGTTCGCCCGCGTTATTCCGGTTGGATTTATCTTTATCTTTATCTTGATCTTGCGATTCTGGTCGCGCTCTGCTCCGCCGTCGCCGCGCCTTGCATCGGGCAGAGTTCCCAGCTCGCTCCAGGCAAGCAGGCCCAGATCGCCGCCGCCGCCGCCAGGTTCATGGCTTCCACCCATATCCCCGGCCTCTCGGTCGCAGTGGTCGAGAACGGCAAGTACGAATGGGCGCAAGGATTCGGTTTCGCCGATCTCGAGAACAACGTCCCCGCCAGCGAGCACACTCTTTACCGCCTGGGCTCGATCTCCAAATCGCTAACCGCCGTCGCCGCCCTGCAGCTCTGGGAGCGCGGCAAGCTCGATCTCGATGCCCCCGTGCAAAAGTACTGCCCTGCATTCCCTCAAAAACCGTGGCCCATCTCAACTCGCCAGGTGCTCGGACACCTAGGCGGAATTCGACACTATAAAGCCGGCGAGAACCAGGAGGACATTGAAGGCGGCAACACCAAACACTTCGACGATCCCATCCAGGCCGGCCTGAATTTCTTCAAGGACGATCCCCTCGTAGCCCAGCCCGGTACGTCGTTCCACTATTCGACTCAGGGATACACGCTCGTCGGCTGCGTAATCGAAGGCGCATCGGGCGCAAAGTATCTCGACTTCATGCGCCAGAACGTCCTCATCCCCGCACAGATGGAACAGACTAAGGCGGATGACCGCTTCGCGATCATCCCTTATCGCACCCGCTTCTACCAGAAAAAGGACACGGGCGCAGTGCTCAACGCCGATTTCCTCGACTCCAGCTACAAGATCCCGGGCGGCGGATGGCTGTCTTCCGCCGAAGACATGGCCAAATTCGAAGTCGCCATTCTGAATGACAAGCTGATACGCCGCGCCACGCGCGACTTGATGTGGACTCCGCTCAAGCCTTCAAACGGCTCGGAAGATACTTATGGCTTGGGTTGGGATTGGGACAAACACGACGAACACGGCGTCGCGGGCGTGGGCCACACCGGCGGCCAGCAGGGCACCAGCACAGCCTTCGTCATTGTCCCCGATCAACGCGAGGGCGTCGTCGTGCTCACCAACATGCAGGACCAGGACTCTGGGGCGCTTGCCAGGGAAATCCTCAACATTCTCGCAGGCTCGGAAAAGAAACCCTGAGACGGGTGGGGCGCAACGCTTCAATGCCCCGAATGATAAGGATGGCCTTTCAGAATGGTGAACGCCCGGTAGACTTGCTCCAGCAAAACTACGCGAGCCAGTTCGTGGGGCAGCGTCATCGTGCCCAGGGAGATAGTATGCTGCGCCGCGCTCCGCGCCCCTTCGCTGAACCCGTCGGCTGGCCCCACGGCAAGAACCAGGGGCAGCGGATTGCGATCCTGATAATCGCCAAGAAACCGCGCGAACTCTTCTGAGGAGAACTGCTTCCCGCGCGAGTCCATCAGCACCAGCGTGGACTTCACAGCGTTCGTTGTTATGCTCGTCTTCGCGAGCGGAGCCCGTCCGCACATTTGCAGGAGCGCAGCCTCATCGCGCAGAGCTAGCCCTTCCACCGGCACGTAACGTGAAATCCTCTTCAGGTACTCGTCCGTGAGCGACTGAATCGCCGGCTCTTTCGTCTTTCCCATCCACGCGATCTTGATTTTCACGGAAGATAATAGATAACGATAACGAAACTACGCTCTCTTGCGACGAGGAGGGGCCACGGTGGTGCGCTTGCGCGGTGTAGTCTTGGCCTTGGGCGCCGTTTTCAACCTCGGCTTTGGCTTCAATTCCGAGGGCTCCAGCCGCCTCGCTGTTTTCCAAAGACGCTCAAGATCATAGAACTTGCGCGCCTTCTCGGAGAACACGTGCACCACGAAATCAACGTAGTCGACCAGGATCCACTCACCCTGCCGGTAGCCTTCGACGTGCGCCGGTCGCACATCCGCCGATTTCAGGCGCATCTCCACCTCGTCGGCAATGGCCTGCACCTGCCGCGGGTTCGTGCCGCTGCACAGCACGAAATAGTCGGTAAATGCTCCCGATCCTTTTTCCATTTCCAGGATGGAAACTTCTTCGGCTTTCTTGTCGAGGCAGGCCTGAATGGCGGCTGCCACCTGTAGCTTCAGTTCACTTTTTTTCATGCAGAGAGTCGGTTGTTGTGATTCGTTGGATCAAGGTTCGTTGGCTCAGCGTGGGCTGAGATCTAATTGTAAACGACAGTTGCGTGCCGCGTTTTCCGCGCAGGGTTAGCGCTTTTTGTACAGTCCCACTTTCTTGATGTAGTCCGCGACCGCAGGCTCTACGAAGCGGCCAAGGGGCTTGCCAGCGGCCGCAGCCTGACGAATCTCCGTAGAAGAAATCGGCTGGTAAACCTGGTCGAGCAGGTGGATAGTCGCGCCCTTCAGCACCAGATCCCCGCTCGCCGCCTGCTTTCGAAACGGACGTGTCACTTCCTGCCGCGGCCGCAGGCTCGCAGGCAGGGCGTTCGCCACGTCAGCCAGCGAGTATCCTGGTCGGCTCGCAACCACAAACTCGCACTCCCGAAACAGTGCGTCGGCCTGATGCCACTTCGCGATTTCCTCAAAGGCATCGATGCCGATGAGCAGGAACAGCCGGTCTGCCTTCTTGAACGACTGCTTGAGGCGCTTGACGGTGTCGATGGTGTAGTTGGGATTCGAGGGGCGAGTTTTGTCCTTGCCTGGGCTGACTGACTCAAAGTCTTCCGGCGCCTCCAGCAACGAAGGCGAGAAGTCCTTGTGCTCAGCCGTGGCCAAGGCAATCATTGCGTAACGATGCGAAAACGCCGACAACGGCTGGTTTTGTTTGTGCGGCGGAACGTTCGCCGGCACAAAGAGGATGCGCGAAAGCTCGCAGCGTTCGCTCGCGGCCCGCGCCAGCGCCAGATGCCCGCGATGAATTGGATCGAAAGTACCGCCGAAAAGGCCAATATTCATGCGCCGCTAGTGTCTTCGTTTGCAGGCCCGCTTGGCAAGCCGCCCCATGAATAGTCTTGCAGGCGGGCTTTCGATTCCGGGTACCTAGTACCCAGCACCCCAATCAACTCAAGTGCGTTTCAACTCGGTAGAAGGTACTGGGGATTCAATCCCTCCTCGAGGCAATGCTTCCAGGGGGCATTGTCCGATCGTCCATCGTTGCCTTGTCTGTTTGGACCTAAAGTTAATCCCCTATGAATACGTGGGTTCCGGGAATCCGGAATGAACTCATGTAATCTCGCCTGTTAGCAAACTTGGGACTACCATGGTTTACATGCGAGTAACCCTCCCCCTACTCCGCATTCAGCCGGCCCGTGCGTCCATCCTGCGCTACGGAGTCGCGGTCTTCAGCACCACTCTGGCGCTGATTCCGGTGCTGCTGCTCCCTAACATTGCGGAAAGCCGGTTGGCGGTATTCGCCGTTGCCGTGATGGTAAGCGCATGGTATGGCGGCTGGAAACCCGGACTGGTCGCAACTTCGTTCGCTCTCACCGTCAGCGCTTACTTCTCATTTTCCGGAGAACACACGCCAGCCCAATACCGCTCCACCATGATCCGTTTGACTTTGTTTGTTGTGCTGGCGGCTCTGATCTGCTGGTTCAACGCAGCCCTGCGTACCTCGCAGGAAGGCCTGCGCCGCTCCGAAATGAATTTTCGGTCGCTGGTGACCAATGCTCCTTACGGAATCTGCCGCTGCGACTCCACTGGCGAATTGCTGGACGTGAATCCGGCACTGCTCGCAATGCTCGGATATTCCTCACCAAAAGAAGTGGTCGGGAAACATCTCGGAACCCTCCATGCCGACACGCTGCAGTGGTTCGAGCTGGCGGATTATTTGCGCTCGGCAGCTGCCTTCAACGGACTAATCGCCGAATGGAAGCGCAAAGACGGCACTGCCACGGTGGTTCGCGTCTCCGGCCGCGCCGTCTCTGATGGCGGCAAGGGACGAACCTTCGAGCTGTTTGCCGAGGATGTCACCGAGCGCCGCGCACTGGAGCAGCAGCTGCGGCAGTCACAAAAAATGGAGGCTGTCGGAAGACTCGCAGGCGGCATTGCGCACGATTTCAACAACCTGCTGATGGTGATCTCCGGCTATTCGGAATTTCTGCTTGACCGCCTCGGCCCGGACCCGGCGGTGCGCGGCCCGGCCCAGGAAATTGCCGGCGCAGCGGGACGCGCTACGTCGCTAACCCGCCAGCTCCTCGCCTTCAGCCGCAAGCAGATGCTGGCGCCGAAAATTCTTGACCTGAATGGCGTGGTCACGGAAAACCTGAAGATGCTCACCCGCGTGATCGGCGAGGACATCGACCTGGTCATGGTTCCGGAGGCCGGGCTGGGCGCGGTGCGCGCCGACGCCGGGCAGATCGAGCAGGTCATCATGAATCTTGCCGTGAATGCGCGCGATGCCATGCCGGCCGGAGGCAAGCTGACCATCGAAACCTCTAACGTATCGCTCGATGAGGAATACGCTCGTTTTCACGCGCCGCTGCGTCCGGGCAACTACGTAATGCTCGCCATCAGCGACACTGGGGCCGGCATGGATTCGGAAACTCAGTCCCACATCTTCGAACCTTTCTTTACCACCAAGGGGCCGAAAGGCACGGGGCTGGGCCTCTCCACGGTTTACGGGATCGTGAAGCAGAGTGGCGGTTATATCTGGGTCTACAGCGAAGCGGGCAAGGGTACGACGTTCAAGATCTATTTGCCCCGCGTCGCGGAAGCGGCCGAAAGTCCCGAGCAGGTCGCCACTCCGGCGGAAGACGTCGCCGCCGAGCCCGGCACGGAAACCATCCTGCTGGTTGAGGACGAGGCGAACCTGCGCTATCTGGCCCGGCAATTCCTCGAAAAACAGGGTTACCGAGTGATCGAAGCCGCCGATGGCGCTGTCGCGATGCAGATCGCAGTTGCGCACGAAGGAACCATTCATCTGCTGTTGACTGACGTGATCATGCCCGGCATGAACGGCCGCGAACTGGCGCAGCGCATTTCCGAAATCCGTCCCAACGTGAAAATCCTCTACATGTCGGGTTACACCGAAAATGTAATTGGGCGCAATGGCACGCTGGACGCGGGTGTACGCCTGCTCCAGAAGCCCTTCAGCCTGCACAATTTGAAAAACAAAGTTCGCGAAGTGCTCGATTCAAGTCCGTTCCCCCAGGAGGTTGCCATGTCCGCTCAAACCGCTCATGCCAAGGCGACGCAAGGGCTGCACCAATTGCCGGCGACGCGCGCGCAACGTTTTCAACTTCACCTGCCGTTGAAGTACCGTCGCCTCAACGAAGAAAAATGGCACGATGGGGAGACCAAGAACATCAGCCGCTCCGGTTTGCTCTTTCAGGCGGAAGATCTCCTGCAACCGAATGTAATCCTGGAAATCAATCTGGTGCTGCCTGCGGAGATTGCCGGACTTTCGCCCACCGAAGTGATTTGCAAGGGAGAGGTCGTGCGTACGATCGAGTCGAACGGCGAGAAAATGCCTCCCGCCCTGGCCGCTAAGATTCTTCAGTATCACTTCCAGCACGGTTCGCAGCTGCCGCGAGCGTAATGCACACCCTGGGCAAACCGATGAAGTAAAGCGACAAATTAAAGGGCTAGATGAAGCGCCGGCGCTCGTTTCAGAATTTCCGTCACGCCGTAGCTTTTCAAACTATTTCTTACCTCGGCCCCACTTCTTACCTCGGCCAACCCGTCGCAAGCAACCTCCTAGCGGGCTGCCTTCATCAAACACGGGCCTTATCAGGATGGCCTTATGAATGCACGGAGAATAGTCTTCGTTCCGGTTTTGGGTATTGCCCTGTCCGCAGCAATGTTCGCGCAGAATAATTCCGCCGCGCCGCTCTATCCCGATACACCTCGCCCCGCGCAACCCGGCTCGCCCGACCAGGACGCCGCGCCTCAGCAGATGAATCAGAATACGGGGCAGAACGATCAAATGCCGATTTTCCGCGTGAACGTCTATGCCCGGACCACAAAGGCCGTCAATTACCGTCATCGCGGCGGTTCCACGACAGTCGATTTTCGCGGAACGGATTTGATGCCTCAGGTCGACGGGCGCGCTAAAGTCGAAGGCAAGGCCGGACGTCTTGCCATCAGCGCGGAACTCACGCGTATGCCGCCGGCCAGCAGTTTCGGCGGACAGTATCTCACCTATGTGTTGTGGGCCGTCACTCCTGAAGGCCGCGCGGTCAACCTCGGCGAAGTGCTCCCCGGAGATAACGGCAAAGACAAGATTGAGGTCACCACCGATTTGCAGGCCTTCGGCTTGATCGTGACCGCGGAGCCTTACTATTCGGTCACGCACCCCAGCAATAAAGTGGTCGCGGAAAATATTCTTCGTCAGGAAACTAAAGGATTCGAAGAACCAATTGACGCCAAGTTCGACGTTCTTGAAGGTGCGCAGTACACCATTGATGTGCCCGCCGAGCAACTGCCCGCCACGCAGGCTGATTCCCGCGTTCCCCTGGATCTGCTCGAGGCCCGCAACGCCGTTGCCATTGCGAAGGCAGCCGGAGCCCGGCAGTATGCTCCCGACAGCTTGGCCAAAGCCGAGGACATGTTGCAGCGGGCGGAAGATTATCTGCAACGCAAACAGGGTCGCACGCCGATCGGCACCGCCGCCCGCGGAGCTACACAGATGGCCGAAGATGCGCGCGTCCTGACCCTGCGGCGCAAAGAACAGGAGCGCATTGAAGCGGACCGGCGCGCCCACGAAGATGCTCAAGCCAAAGCGGAAGCTGACGCCCAAGCCGCTCAAGCTCAAGCCGCGCAAGCTCAAGCGCAAGCAGATGAAGACGCCCGCCGCCGCGCCGCCGCCGAACAGGCGCAGGCCGAAGCACAGCGCCAGCAAGCAGCCGCTCAGGCCCAGCAGCAGCAAGCGGAAGCCGCAACCTTAACCGCTCAACAAGCCGCCGCGGAGGCAGATCGTCAGCGGCAAGATGCCATTCGCCAGAAAGAAGAAATGCGCGCCCGTTTGCTGGCGCAATTGAATCAAGTCTTGCAGACCCGCGACACCGTTCGCGGACTGATCGTTAGCATGCCTGACGTGCTATTTGACTTCAATAAGTACACCCTGAAGCCCGAAGCTCGTGAACGTCTTGCCAGAATCTCGGGAATCGTCCTTGCCTATCCCGACTTGAAACTCCAGATCGAGGGCTACACCGATTCCATCGGCAGCGACGAATACAATCAGACTCTTTCCGAGAAGCGCGCCGCAGCCGTACGCGATTATCTGGTGAGCTCGGGAGTTTCCCTGAACAACGTCGCCGCGCAGGGAATGGGCAAGGCCAATCCCATTGCCGACAACAGCACAGCGTCCGGCCGCAAGCTGAATCGTCGTGTGGAAATGATCGTTTCAGGGGATGTGATCGGTAACCAGATAACTCCTGGGGCGCCTGGCGGTAATAACTGAGCCGCTTCAGTGCTGGGTCGCTGATAAAGACAATGGGGAAACGTTCAGATACTGCGGTCGTGCTCGGCGTCGGCCGTTTCCAGCGCCTGCTCGCGCAGAGCCTCAACTTCCTTAGCCATGGCGAACTTCAGTTCTTCAATCCCCTTGCCGGTCACGGCTGAAATCTCATAGAGCTTCAGCTTGTGCTTCTTGCAGTAGCGCTTCAGTGCGGCGACTTTGTCTTTGTTCGCGATGTCTATTTTCGACGCGACCATGATCATCGGTTTTTCTTCGAGATGTGCGCCGAAGCTGGCCAGTTCGCCGAGGATCACTTCCACGTCTTTCACGACGTCAGCGCGGCCGCTCGCATCCGACACATCCACGAGGTGAACCAGCAGACGCGTGCGCTCGATATGGCGTAGAAACTGCGTGCCCAGGCCGGAACCGGTGTGTGCGCCTTCGATCAATCCCGGAATGTCGGCGACCACAAAACTGATTTCGCTCCTGGGATCGCCCACGGCAACCACGCCGAGATTGGGTTGCAGGGTAGTGAAAGGATAGTCGGCAATTTTCGGCCGTGCCGCCGAGATGCGGGAGATCAGCGTGGATTTACCGACGTTCGGAAAGCCGACCAGGCCAACATCCGCAAGCAACTTCAGCTCCAACTTGTAATTGTGCTCTTCGCCGGGGCGTCCATCCTCGTGCTCGCGCGGAGCCTGATGCACCGAAGTTGCAAAGCGCGCGTTGCCTCGCCCACCGCGGCCGCCGCGGGCAATCACCATCCGTTGATCCGCTGTCGAAAAATCGAACACCTTCTCGCCGGTTTCCTCGTCGTACACGATCGTCCCCACCGGAACTTTGAGAAGAATGTCTTCCCCTTCGCGGCCGCTCTTGTTTGAACCTTCCCCGTGGCGGCCGCGTTCCGCCTTGTATTCAGGATTGAAGCGGAAATGCACGAGCGTGTTATGCCGCTCGCTGGATTCCATAATCACATCTCCGCCCTTGCCGCCGTCACCGCCGGAAGGCCCGCCCCGCGGAACATATTTCTCGCGGCGGAAGGCCATGCAGCCGTTGCCGCCGTCGCCCGCCTTGACTCGAATTTTTGCCTCATCGATGAACATGGTTACTACGATCGCCCGCAAAACAAAAAGCCTCATCCCGAAGGCGAGGCTGTGTGGCGCGGGCGCCCCCGCCCGCGACTGCCGGCGGAGTACGCGAACTACTCCGCGACTTCCATCGGCTCTACCATCACGAACTTGCCCATCGAGCCCTTATTCAGGAACTTGATGCGTCCCGTGATTTTGGCAAACAAAGTATCGTCTTTGCCGCGGCCGACGTTCAGCCCCGGTTTCACACGAGTGCCGCGCTGCCGCACGATGATCGTCCCGCCGGGCACGATCTGACCGCCGAATGCCTTGAATCCCAGCCGCTGCGCGTTGGAGTCGCGCCCGTTTCGTGAAGTGCCTTGTCCTTTTTTATGTGCCATAGTTCCTCGGAAAGTAGCGCCGGCGTCCCGCCGGCTGTCGCGAGGGCATCTTGCCCCGCAGACTATTTCTTCTTCGATGCAGTCTTCTTAGCCGCGCTCTTTTTCGGCGCAGCCTTCTTCTTGGCATGTCCCTTGGCGGTTTTCACTTCAGTTTCGTGCTCTTTCTCGTGCGCCGCCGCAGCCTTCTTCGCCTTGGGCTGTTTTTTCGCCAACTCCGGAGCCTTGAAGCTCTGCCCGTCAAATGCGATCTCAGTGATGCGGATGGCAGTGTAGGACTGCCGGTGTCCGCGCAGTTTCTTATACTGCTTCTTGCGCTTGTAATGGAAAACCAGAATCTTCGCGCCGCGTCCTTCTTCCACCAGCTGGCCGACGACTCGCGCTCCAGCCTCCGGCTTCCCGATCTGGCCTTCTCCGCCCGACACAGCCAGTATCTCGGGGAACTCCACCTGGCCATCGGTGCCCGTGGCCAGCTTCTCCACTCGAATCACGTCTCCGGGCGCCACCCGGTACTGTTTGCCGCCGGCGCGGATAACCGCGTACATACGTCTGCCTCCGTCAAAATATCGTGAAAGTCAGCATCCCATCGAACCCATGCGCACACGGGCGCAAATCCTGGGTCCGCAGAACTTCGCGGTAAACCTCCCGCCGGACTTCCTGCTGAACTTCTTCTGCTTGCTGTGTTTTCCGCCGCGGCGCTTGAAGCCAGGGCGAGCGTCCCCAGAACGGGTCGGCGAGTACAGGCAAACTCAAGTATTCTAGCGTGCGTGTGGAAATCGGTCAATGCGCGCTTTGCCGGAAGTAGTATTCGACGAAACGTATTGACCATGGCCTTATCCTGAAAGCAGTTGGGAAAAAAACGGGAGCATTGCTGAACCTGAGCCCTAAACACCCTAGTTTGGTTTATCTTTTGCCGCTGCCACTGCCCCACTTGGGCGCCTGTGCAATCATTGCGCTGGCTAAGCTGGAATCCGGCGTGCATTACATGATCTACGTCGACTTTCCGTTCTCATTGCTCCTCGTGATGTTGGGATGGCGCAACGACAACTTTTTGTTTTGGTTTGCCACACTCGGTACCCTGTGGTGGTACCCGGTGAGTTGGGCGGCTTATTCGATGCTGAGCAAGTGGAAATCAAGCTGAACCAATTCCTTGGCAGATTGCGGGCGGTTGTGCGAGAATGCCGCCGAATCTTCGGATCAACCCTAAGAGGACCGAACCATGAAACGCCTTTCTGTCGTCCTTCTAAGCCTGCTCGCTCTAACTTTTTCCAGCACTGCGCAGTCGCCTAAGCCGGCTGCGAAGAAGGCCGCAACCCCGGCCGCTCCCGATAAGGCTTACCTCCAGAGAATCCTGGACAACTGGGCTACGCTCGACCCGGCTAACGTGGCCAAGTTCTATGCGAGCGGCCCGCACACCTTCTTCGACATCACTCCGCTGAAATACGGAAGCTGGGACGAGTACTCCGTTGGGGTGAAGAGTGTCTTATCACGCTACAAGAGCACGGTGTTCACGCTGAATGATGACGTCGCCATCCATCCCCATGGCGACCTGGTTTGGGCCACGG
>Ga0210383_10001362_pt1 | contig 22359 bp, 19 predicted proteins | sample IncBWC14OmetaG_FD_160072 | JGI IMG/M metagenome (GOLD analysis project Ga0210383, IMG submission 160072) | Forest soil microbial communities from Barre Woods Harvard Forest LTER site, Petersham, Massachusetts, United States - Inc-BW-C-14-O ... | reverse complement strand
CTTTTTCTGGCGACACCTCCGCGGCAGGAAGGTTGGCCAGCAATTCCGCGTGGTAGATCATCGTCCAGGTGCCTGGAGCGAAAAGCGTCTTTGCCAGCCACGGATAGCGCCGGAGGCCGGCGTAGTCATAGGAGGCCTCGCGCAGGTTTGCGAAAGAAGCCTCGGCCGCGACCGCTTCGATACGTCCATCGACCGCGGCCGATTGCAACGCGATGCCCGCGCCCATCGATTCTCCCAAAGCAAATAGATGTCGTGGGTGCTCGGTCGCTTCCAGTGCGTCGACGATGGAGCGCGTATCGGTGCGTTCGAGCCAGCCGTAAGTGGCCATCGCGCCGTCGCTCGAGCCGTGCGCACGAGCATCCATCATTACGACGTTGTAGCCGGCGGCTAGCAACACAAGAGCGTGTTCGAGCACGCCCATACGATTGTCGGCGACGCCGTGAAACAGCAGAACCCAGTCGCCGCTGGGGTCCGCTGAGCGCACTTTCCACCCGCGAAGAATGCTGCCATCAGAAGCGCGCACGTCGAACTCTTCGCGATGCGTGTGCTTTTGCGAAAAGGCAATGTCCGCTTGCTGTACGAGGTCAGGTGTCAGCGGACGGCGTACGGGATGCAGGAACCACGGAGCGACGATCCAGCCCGCGGCCGCGGCGATGAGCGGGGGAAAAATCAGGAGCTACAGCAGGAAGCGGGCTGGGCGACGCATTCTCACTAATGAAGATACGTCAAGAATCTCGCGGAAGTTTCTTGTCGCCGAGCGGAAACACTGTAGCTTTCTGGCGGTACGGATTGGGACGCGCCGGGCTGAAGCCCAGCGCCTACAGGACCGCGCTTGAGCCTATGAGGAAAACAGGACCGACTCTCGCTGAAACATCTTGACTGCCAGGAAGAGGGCGATCCCGGCATACAGGCAGGTGCAGAAAAAGATCAGCGCTATGTAGTTCCAGTGATACGTGCCGGTGACGAGTTCCTTGCACAGCAGGCTGACGTTGAGAATAGGAACCAGCGCGAGCTTCGATGTCAGCTCGATGCCGGGTAATACCGCGGCGATGGCCGGCACGATGACGATGAACGTCATTGGCGTCAGGTAACTCTGCGCTTCCTTGAACGTCTTGGCGAAGAGAGAAATGGTCATCAGTACGGCGGAGAACAGCACCGCTACCGGCAGCGCCATGACGAACACAGCGATCACGGTTCTTGGATGCATGGTCAACATGGGGAAACCCTCACCGATGCTTTGTTCCTTGGCGAACCGCGCGAGAATGGCGAACGAGCCTCCCATAGAGATAACCGAGAGCGTGGCGGTAGCCAGCGATGCGGTCAGAACAACGAAAAATTTCCCGAAAACGAGGTGCGTTCGGTCGATGGGACTCGACAGAATGGTCTCCATGGTGCCGCGCTCTTTTTCGCCGGCAGTCAAGTCCATCGCGGGATACATCGCGCCGGTCATGCACATGAGGATCACCAGGTAGGTGATCAGACCGCCGTACGACTCTCCGGCGACTTTCTCATCGGAAACCACATTTTGCTGTTCGACGTCGAACGGCTTCATCAGGGTTGCGGGCAAATTTTCGGATGCCAGGCGGCGTCGCACCAAGGAATCGCGGTATTCCGTGAATAGTCGCTCGACGCGGGTCGCGCTGAGCATGGATTTCAGGTCGTCCTTGAAAATATAAATCTTAACTTCAGGACGCTCTCCGCGGGTCACGTCAGCCTGAAAACCGGGAGGAATGTCGACCGCCGCGCGAATCTTTTTGTCGGAGATGAGGTCCACGTAATCGGTCGAGCGCGGTACAACGCGCAGGTTCCTGGCACCCCGCAGCTGTTGCAGCACATCGGGAGAGTCCTCGCCTCCCAGAACCATGATCTTGGACGGTTCCCGGCTGGCCTCGCCGGCAATCTCCACAAAGGCATAACCGATTCCGAAAGTGAGAACGGGAAAAAGAAAGAGCGGAATGAGAATCGAGGAGACCATGGTGCGGCGGTCGCGGAGCGCCTCGGTAAGCTCCTTGCGGTAAACGATACCAACGTTACGAAGCGACATGCTAGTGATCCTCCGAGGAAACATAGTGAGGCGCGACCACCTTGACGAAAATTTCTTCGAGGTCCTGTTCGCCGTATTTTTCGCGAAGCTGCTGCAGCGTACCCTCCGCCAGTAGTTTCCCGTTTGCGATGATGCCGATCACGTCGCACAGCTTTTCGACTTCACTCATAATATGCGTGGAGAAAATCACGGTCTTGCCGAGGTCGCGGCATTCGCGGATGAACGCGGTGATGGCGCGAGCGGTCATAATATCGAGACCCAGCGTGGGTTCGTCGAAGATCATCACAGCGGGATCGTGGACCAGCGTGCGCGCGATCGAAGTTTTCTGTTTCATACCGGTGGACAGCTTGTCGCAGCGGCGGTCGCGGAAACCATTCATGTCCAGACGGTCAAATATCTTGTCGACGCGCGTTTTCAGGACGTCGTCGCCCAGCCCGTTCAGGCGCCCGAAGTATTGAACTAGTTCTCTTGCGGTAAGCCGGGGATAAAGCGCGGTCGCCGTGGAGAGGAAACCGACGCAGGCGCGTACTTTTTCAGGATGCTCGACGATGTCGTGGCCACAGACGATAGCGGTGCCACTGGTCGGCTCCAGGATGGTGGCCAGCATACGCAATGTCGTGGTCTTGCCAGCGCCATTCGCCCCAAGTAGCCCGTAAATCTGTCCCGGCAGGCAGCGGAAACTAATATCATCTGCCGCGCGAATCTCGCCGCGCTTTTTGTCCCGGAAATACTTAGACAGATTGCGAACTTCAATCATCGAGGGGCCTTCCCGGGTTTTTCGCAAGAGAGGAACCGCGCTGCGCAGATTTAGCGCGTGGCTCCACGTAAAATGTTACTGGAAAACGTGACCACCGTGTGATGCCAAAGCCGATCGCAGGTTCCATACCGCGAACCAAATGATCCCTGCTTGCAAGGTCGAGCGCGCTGGTTATTGCACCACGGCACTTACTCGGCTGCCGCGCCTGAACCAGTACGGGTTGGGGTCTTCGCACCTAACACGCGTGCTTCTCACGACTTGGCAGCACTCGGCATCCCGCGACGCCGACCTCGCATCCATCCGAGAGAACCCGGATGGCGCACAACGTCGCTAGGGAAAGCCGCAGCCCTATTGCTACAATCAACTTCTTTGAGGCTCCCCGGACGGGGGGCCAGCAAGCCACGCATATGGGACGCAAGGCCACGCGGCGCAAGTGTGTTTGCGCACCGCTGCGCGAGAAGGGCAAAGCAACGCATCGCAAAACATGGATCGCCGACTGCGAAATCGCATACTGATCTTCCTGCTGCTGGCGGGCGTGAGCGCGCTGATATTAATTAAGGTAAGTGGCCGGCAGCCGCTGGCAAAAATCTCCGCGGTGACGCCGATTCGCGAAAACATCATCGCGTCGATCTCCAGCAACGGAAAGGTTGAGCCCATCTCGCCTTTCGTCATGCGCGCGCAGTTGGATACGTTTGTCGAGCGCATCCACGTGGTGGAAGGGCAAGCCGTCAAGAAGGGACAGCCGCTCCTGGAGCTCAACGTGAAGGATGCCGAAGCGCAACTGGCTCAGGCGCGGTCGAGATTGCTGCGGGCGCAAAACGATCTACGTGTGGCGAAGGGCGGAGGAAAACCCGATGCGGCCGCGCAGGTCGCGGGTGCTCTGGCTACGGCGATCGCGCAACGCGACCGTCTGCAACGCAGCCACGATGCTCTGCTCCGGCTGATCGACCAACACGCCGCCACGAAGGATGAACTCGCCGCCAACGACCTTGAGTTGACGAAAGCCCAAGCCGAGGTCACTCGCCTGACCGCTGCGAAGCAGGAGTTCGACCGCGGCGTCAGCTTGGACGCCAATCAGGCGCCGCTGCTGGTGCAGCAAGCGCAAAGTGAAGTCGCCGCGCTCGAAGAAAAAGTGCGCAACGGCCACATCACCGCGCCATCCGACGGCACACTCTACTCCTTGCCCGTGAAAACCGGCGACTACGTGCGCGTCGGGGACCTGCTCGCGGAAATGGCGAATTTGCATCAGGTACGGGTGCGCGCCTTTATCGACGAGCCCGAACTGGGAGCATTGGAGCCCAACGAGCCGGTGAGGATCACCTGGGATGCCCTGCCCAACCGCGTCTGGATGGGTAAGACCGAAACGATTCCCAAGCAAGTGGTGGCGCGCGGCGCACGCAGCGTCGGCGAGTTGCTGTGCACCGTGGATAACGACAAATTGGAGCTTCTGCCTAACATCAACGTCAATGTCCGCATCAATTCCAGGGAACGCGACAATGTGCTGGCGGTACCGCGCGGCGCGGTGGAAGCTGAGGGGAATAAGCGATTCGTGTACGTCGTAAAGCAAGGCGACTTTGCGAAGACCAAACTGGAGAAGCGCGAGATCCATGTGGGGATTGCCGACTCGACGAACTACGAAGTCACCAGCGGCCTGCAACAAGGTGAGATGGTCGCGCTGCCGGGCGACATCGATTTGAAGGACGGCATGGCGGTAAGGATCATGAACACCGACGCGAGTTCAGTGCGAGGCCGGCAGGATGCCAACTAGACCAATCAGGATGAATCGGCTGGTTTTGGCGTTGATTTTCTTGGCGGGGGCAGACGTTTGCGCTTCCGCCGCCGCGAGCAGGAAGCAGGGCGAAGGGTTCGAGGCGGGCAGGCAGGCCTACGAGGCCAGCGACTACGTCAAGGCCGCGGAGCTTCTGCAGCAGGCCGCGGCCAAGACTCCTCAAAACGGCGAGATCTATCTGTTGCTGGCAAAGACTTACAGCGAGACGCAGCAACACGATGCCGCGATCGCCAGCGCGGAAAAAGCCGTTGCGCTCGATCCTCAAAATTCGGTCTACCACGAATGGCTTGGCAGGGTCTATGGCGGAAAAGCCGAGCATGCGGGTATGTTTTCGGGTCTGTCGCTGGCAAAGAAAACGCGCAAGGAATTTGAGACCGCGGTGCACCTGGACGAAATGAATTTCTCGGCACGGCAAGCGCTCATCGAATACGACTGCAGCGCGCCGGGCATCGCGGGTGGCGGTGAAGACAAAGCCCGCCCCCAAATCGAGAAACTCGTCCAGCTCGATGCAGCCGAAGGGCACTATGCAGCCGGCAATTGCCGCCGGCAGAAGAAAGACTTTGCGACGGCGGACGCGGAGTTCACCAAAGCGCTGGACAGTCACCCGAAGGCGGCCGACCTGATCTACGACATCGGCGATTACGCGATGAAACACAATCAGCCGGAGCGCCTAATTCTGGTCGCGAACGAAGGCGAGAAGGTAGCTCCCGCAGACCCGCGCGGAGGGTTTTACCGCGCCGTGGCCATGGTCATCACGAACAGTAGTGGCAGCGACGCCGAATCATTGCTGCGCGAATATTTGCAGCGCGCCCCGGTGCGCAGCGGCTACCCACGCCCGCGGGAGGCGCATGAGTGGCTTGGGCGCTTGTACGAAAATCAGGGCAAGACGCAGGCCGCGATCGGCGAATATGAGGCCGCGCTGAAGTTGGATCCGAAAGATAAAAGCGCCAGCGAAGCGCTAAAGAAGTTGAAGAGGGAATGATGACCCGGCGCGAAACCAGGTCGCGGGAAGCCGCCGTGCCATCAGAACATACATCTCAGCGATTTAGTTGGAGCCGCGTGTCGCCATGACGGCTGTTCGGGAGACTCTTTCAGTTGCCATCGACGCTCTGCGCGCCAACAAAGTGCGCGCCATTCTGACGTCGCTGGGCGTGATCATTGGTAGTGCCTCAATTGTGCTGGTCGTCACCATCGCGCTGACCAGCCAAAAATTTGTGATTGGCCAGATTGAAGCGGTCGGCTCGAATCTCGTCTGGGTCGAGTTGGTCAACGCGGGCAGCAAAGGTCAGCCGTTAAGTTACGAACTCACCGTCGATGATATGAATGCCGTGAAGGCCACCGTGCCCGAGGTAGCCGAAGTTGCCGGCACGCGGGAGCTGCCCATGGCGGTCGTTGTCGGCGGGCGCGAACGCCCTGTCAACCTGATCGGAGTGACTGGGGGATATCAAGCGATCCGGCGCTTAGTCATCTTCAGAGGCCGCTATTTCGATTCGTCCGACATGGAAAACCGCAGCAAAGTTTGTCTGATCACCAAACAGGTTGCGGATCGCGTGTTCGGCTTCGATAATCCGCTCGGCGGAACGATCCGCATGGGTGAACTCGCCTTCACGGTGATTGGAGTCTTTCGCGAACGCGTCGCCACCTTCGGCCTCTCCGAAATTAAAGACGAATCGGTGATCATTCCCCTGACGCTGATGAAGTATTACACCGGCGTCGACGTACTCCGTGTGTTGTACGCGCAATCGGATAGCGCCGAGAACGTCCCCGCCGTCGAGCGCCAGGTGGCGCGCGTCCTTCACAGCCGCCATCCACCCGCAGCGGAATATGACGTCCAAACCCTCACGGCCATTCTCAGCGCCGCAAAAAATATCTCCCTCGCGCTTACGATCGTTCTTCTGCTCATCGCCTTCATCGCGTTGTTGATCAGCGGCATAGGGATCATGAATATCATGCTGGTTACAGTAAAAGAGCGCACGCGTGAGATCGGCATCCGCAAAGCGGTTGGCGCTGCGCACCGCGAGATCATGTACCAATTTCTGTTTGAGGCGTTCTTGATCAGCGGAGGCGGCGCGGTGCTGGGAATCCTGATCGGGCTGGCCATTCCGGTTGCCGTTCAGCCGCTGCTCCCGGGAAATTTGCGGGTGCCGGTTTCGTCCCTCAGCGTGTTGGCGGCTTTCGTGGTTTCGTGTTCGACGGGATTGCTGTTCGGCTACATACCCGCGAACCAGGCGGCGAGAATGCAGCCGGTCGAATCACTGCGGTATGAGTAATTTGAGAGTCACGCAAAGCGATTGCGAGGTAAGCATGAAAAGAGTGCGCTTCAATCGCCGCAAGACAAAGAAGTGGAGGTGCGGTCTGACCGCCGCCTTTCTGCTTACGGTATCGAGCGTCGAACTCCGCGCCCAGGACACTCCATCGCAGGAGTTAAGCGTCAGCGCTAGTCCTGGTGCGCCCGTGGCGCTGACCCTAAAGCACGCCATCGAGCTCGCGCTTCAGAATAGCAAAGATATACAAGTCGCCAAGCTGCAAGCGAGCCTTGCGGATCGCTCAGCCATCATCACCAAATCCCAGTTTCTACCGAATCTCTACGCCGGATCAGGCGCCGGCTACACTTATGGAATCCCGGAAACCCCAGGCGGGCGCGCGCCGGCGATTTTCAGCGTTACTTACCAGGAGCAAGTCTTCAACGAACCATTGCGTGGCCAGGCAAGAGAACTTCAGGAACAAGCAAAGTCGCAACGAATTCTCCTGGAAGACACGAGGAATACCGTCATCGCGCGCACTGCCGCAGCCTATCTGGAACTGGTTATGGTCCGTCACTCGCTCGATCTCTTGCGAAAAGAACAAGCCAGCGCGGACAAGATTCTCGAAGTAACGCAGCAACGCGAGAAGGAGAGCTTTGAGTTGCCGGTGGAAGTCACCCGCTCACAGCTCACGAAGGCCCGCGTCGTGCAACGCATCTTGCAGCTCGAGGGGCGCCAGGACGAACTGGAAGTTTTCCTGCGAAGCCAGACAGGCCTGGCGGAGAATACGCCACTCGCAGTGACGCCCGAAGATTTACCCGGCGAAGCAGAACAGGAAGGCGCGAACCTGGTGGCCATGGCCATGCAGAGCAACACTGCGTTGCAGGCGGACGAAGCCGAAGTCCGCGCAAAGCAGTTCCGCCTGGCCGGCGAGAAACACGGCTACTATCCCACACTCGAACTGGTCGGCATCTACAGCGTGCTTGGCAAGTTCAACAATTACGATCAGTACTTCAAATCATTTCAGCGCAACAATCTTAACGTCGGTGTGCAAGTGCAGGTGCCGATCTTTAGCGCGCAGACAAAAGCAAATATCGCGCTAGCCGAAGTAAATCTGCGCATCGCGCAAGCTAACCTGTCTAACAAGAAAAACGAAGTAAGCGCCGCGGTCCGCCAGAAAACCCGCCGCCTGCGCGAGCGAGACGCCGCGAAAGAAGTCGCCCGCCTGGAACTACAGCTAGCCCAGCAGGATGTGGCCGTTCTGCAATCGCAGTTGGACGAGGGCAAAATCAACCTGCGCGACGTCGAGCGCGCCCGCCTCACAGAAAATGAAAAATGGATGCTCTACCTCGACGCCAATTTTCAACGCCAGCAAGCCCAGCTCGACCTGCTGCAAACCGCGGGCCAGCTCGACAAAGTCTGGCAATGAATCGGGCTGAAGTAACGAATGATCCGAGCCTGATTGCGGAAAATGCAGGGGCAACGGTTCAATGCGTCCCCTGCAACCCTGGCAAACAGGATACAGAGGGCAACCAGCCGCTCTGGACCTAAGGCCGTCGCCGGGCTCAACTCGCGCAAACAGTTCACGAAAAGATCCAGAGCTCCAGTGGGCGCCACACATGCAGATCGATCAAAAAACTCTCCAGGTATTTCTGGCCGCAACCGCCAAACTCGACTCCGGATTCGCCAACCTACCCCTGCACGATCTGAGTGCTCCGGGCGCCGACCGCCTCGCCGAAGTATTGAACGCCACTGCCGTCCGTCTACACGACAATTATCCCTACTTTCATCCGCTGTATGCCGGCCAGATGCTGAAACCACCGCATCCGGTCGCGAGGCTCGCCTATGCGCTGGCGATGTGGATCAATCCCAACAATCACGCGCTCGACGGCGGGCGCGCGACCTCCGCAATGGAAAAAGAAGCGGTAGCCGAAATTGCCGCGATGTTTGGATGGGAAAATTTTCTGGGGCACCTCTGTGGCGGCGGGACAATGGCGAATCTCGAAGCCCTATGGGTCGCCGAGCAGCTTCGACCCAACAAGAAAATCCTAGCCAGCGAGCAAGCCCACTACACGCACCACCGAATCAGCGGCGTCCTGCATCTTGAGTTCGAATCCGTGCCTGTCGACTCGCGCGCCCGTATAGATATCAAAGGCCTGAAGAGACGCCTAGCCCGCGGTGACGTTGGCACGGTCGTCGCGACGATGGGCACCACGGCAACGGGCTCCGTCGACCCGCTTCCGGAAATCCTCGCTCTTCGCGATCGATATGGCTTCCGAGTTCATGCGGACGCCGCCTACGGCGGATACTTCACACTGGCACAAAATCTGCCCGCCGACACAAAGGCTGCGTTCGAGCGAATCACAGAAGCCGATTCCATTGTGATCGACCCCCACAAGCACGGCCTGCAACCATACGGCTGTGGCTGCGTCCTGTTTCGCGACCCTGCCATAGGACGCCTCTACAAGCACGATTCCCCGTACACCTACTTCAGCTCCGCGGAACTCCACCTGGGTGAAATCAGCCTGGAGTGCTCGCGGCCCGGCGCCGCGGCCGCCGCTCTGTGGGCAACGCAAAAGCTCCTCCCCCTGAAGCCAGGAGGAGAATTTGCCAAGGGCCTGGAGCGCGGCAGGGAAGCCGCGTTAGCGCTGTACCAGAAAATCCAGTCGAGCCCCGCTTTCGTGCCGGCATTTCCACCCGAACTGGACATCGTGGTGTTCGCGCCACGGGCTTCCAGCCTCGCGGCGACTTCCGCCCTCTCGCGCAAGATATTTGCCGCGGCTGCCGAGCAGGACTTGTATCTGGCCCTTGCCGAACTACCGGTCACGTTCTTTCCCGGACTCGAGTCTGGCGTAAAGGACCAGGAAACGGTGACCGCGCTGCGATCCGTGCTCATGAAGCCCGAGCACCTGGACTGGATCGACCGCATCTGGGAACTCATCGAAAACGCCGCTGGGGAGCCCCTGCCGCGCTAAGACGGGGGTTTGAGATTAAGGTTACAAATGCTCCCACCTCAAGCCCGCCGCCCTGGAACTCCCACTTAATGCAGTATTTACCCGTTCGATGCGGGATAGGCGCCATTCGCAGAAAGCCGTGGAGGGATGCAACCAACTTCGGTAAACTATACTCTAGACTACAGGGCTCGGGGCACGCTGGGAGAGCGCAGCTGACTGGCTGCGGAGCGTGGCGCAAAACGGGAAAAGTTTTGCACACCGCTAGTTCCGCTTCTAAAACTGAGGGTGAAGAATGCCGGATTTTATGAAGACGTTGCTGTTGAATCCGCCGAGTTTTGACAACTTCGACGGTGGAGCGAGCTCGCGGTGGCCAGCGACCCGCGAGATTGAGTCCTACTGGTACCCGGTGTGGCTGACCTACCCGGCTGGGATGATTCCCGGTAGCCGCCTGCTGGATGCGTCACCGCACAAGGTCAACTGGAAGGAAACGGTTGAAATCTGCAAGAACTACGAATTTTTGGTCCTGTTTACCTCCACGGTCGGATTTACGAGCGACGTCAAGCTGATCCGCAAGATCAAAGAAGCCAACCCGAGCATGAAGATCGCGTTCGTTGGCCCGCACGGACACATCAAGCCCGACGAGACGCTGATGGCCGGCGAGGATATCGATTTTGTGACGCGCGGCGAGTTCGATCACTCCGTGGTCGAATACGCGAAGGGGAAGCCGCTCAGCGAAATTCTGGGCGTCAGCTACCGCAAGGACGGCAAGATTGTTCACAATGCGTCCGCGCCGCAACTTCATACCGAAGAACTGGACGCCTTGCCGTTTGCCACCGATATCTACAAGCGCGACCTGAACATCGATAAGTACAACGTGCCGTTCCTGCTGCACCCGTACGTGTCGTTTTACACCACGCGCGGATGTCCGGCTTTGTGCACTTTCTGCATGTGGCCGCAGACGATTTCGGGGCATGCGTGGCGCACGCGCTCGACCGAAAACGTAGCCCGCGAAGTGGCGCAAGCGATCGAATACTTCCCGCAGATGAAGGAAATTTTCTTCGACGACGATACCTTCAACATCCGGAAAGATCGCGTCATGGATCTATCAGCGAAATTCAAGAAACTCAAGTTCCGCTGGTCTTCGACAGCCCGCGTGCACAGCGACTATGAAACCTTGAAGGCCATGGCCGACGGTGGCGCGCGCCTGTTCATCGTAGGCTTCGAGTCCGGGGATCCGCAGATTCTGAAGAACATAAAGAAGGGCGCGACGGTCGAGATGGCCCGCAACTTCATGAAGAACTGCCGCAAGGTCGGAATCAAGGTGCACGGCGACTTCATCATTGGCCTGCCCGGCGAAACGAAGGAAACCATCGAGAAGACCATCGAGTTCGCGAAGGAGCTCGATTGCGAGACGATTCAGGTGTCGCTGGCGCACGCCATGCCCGGCACCGAATTGCATGACTCGATGGCTCAACAAGGCTTCCTGAAGGTTGAAGCATTAGCCGACTCCGGCGGCCACCAGTTGCCGCACATCGAGTACCCGCATCTATCGAAGGCCGAGATGATGGGCGGCGTGAACCGCTTCTACGACGAGTATTACTTCCGTCCGAAGGTGGTGTGGCGTATCGTGCGCGAAGCGCTGTGGGATTCCCACGAGCGCAAGCGTCTCTATCACGAAGCCACGTCCTTCCTGAAGCTGCGATCGGAGCGATGGAAGTGGGTTCGCCAGGGCGGCGACATCGACAAGCCCATGATCGTCGTACCCGGCACATCGTCGGCTTCCGGCAACGACTAAGCAAGTCGAAGAGCAACTCCAAGACTTTTAAAACCGTGGCCTATTCATCTCAACCGTGGCACAGCCATTCCTGGCTGCGTTCTTGAGCGTCAAACAGCAGATGAAACGAGACTTCCGTCTCCGGATCAAAACGTTCCTCATGATCCTGGTAATGGTCGGGTGCGCCAATGCTGGCGATCTGATGCTCAAGCGCGGCATGACCAAGATCGGCGCGGTGCAACTTTCCTGGGTTGGTCTGCAGCACGCCTTCCTGCTCACCGTGGCCAGCCCAACGATCTGGTTGGCGATCTTGTTCCTCATTGGCTTCACCGCCAGCTACATGATGTTGATGAGCTGGGCGGACTACAGCTACGTGATGCCCGCGGGGGCCTTCGGCTACGCGCTGCTCACGTTCCTAGCGGTCGTGTTTCTCCACGAGAGCGTTTCGCCCAGGCGCTGGATCGGTGTGTTCCTGATCTGCGTCGGAGTTCTGGTAGTCGGCCTCACCAAGCCACGCACCACCGATGTCGTACCTCAGCAGGTAGCGGCGTAATGCGCAGCGTCGTGCTGTTCACACTGTTCATCCTATGCAGCACGGGCGGCGAGATCATCATCACGCACGCCATGAAAATCGTCGGCGAGCCGGCCAAGTTGCGTCCCCGCGAAGTGCTGATCTTTCTCGGGCGCGCCCTCCGCAATGCCTGGTTCTGGACCGGCATACCGCTCCTGGCTGCCTCGTTCTATCTCTTGTTGCTGCTGCTTTCCTGGGAGCCCATCACCTTGGTGATCCCAGCCTCCGCTCTGAATCCCTATGTTTTTGGCACGCTAGCCGCGAAGTATTTTCTCGGTGAGCAAATCAGCCCCGGCCGCTGGGCTGGCGTCGCGCTAGTCTGCGCAGGCGTGGCGCTCGTCGCCCTGAGTTGACACTGGCCCGCAGATGGTGGGATGCCGGTAGCACAGGCGCTCCAGTCCGTGTCGCGAAACTAGGCTGAGTGGGATTTCCCTAGAAGCTTCGACGCTAGGGTTGACTGCTACCGATCCACTTGGCCCGGTTGGTGAAGACGAACTTCCCCCCGGCCCTCGCCAGTTCGTATGTGGGACCAAGCTTTTCGAGATAGGCACGCCGATCATCGCCCCCGGTCACGAAGTAAATTCGGTCCAGTCCCGTCCACGCGTGGGCCAGTTGTGCATCGTCGATGAAGATCGGGGCGGCGTCGGGAAATAATGAGCCGTACCACAATCCGTTGATCCGCCCGTTGAAGATCAGCATCTGCCGTCCGGTATAGAAATTCACCGAGGAAGCGTTCGCGTATTCGCCGTCGCAGACGATCTGGTCGCTGGGCTGAAGTTCGCGCTGAATGGCCACGGCCAGCGGCTTCGAGCCGAGCACCGGAGCGAACACACCGAGCGCTACGTGAGCGCACTCGATGAACACAATCATCATCATCGCCAGCGCCCAGTTTGCCGCGCAGGGCGAGCCCCGGCGGCGTAACAGCCAGCTCAGGCCGCTGCCGAAGAAAAAGGCAATCGCCGTGCCGACCAGCGGTCCGCGGAAAAGACTCATCGCGCTCCCGGTGAGATCCAGGAAGTGGCCGAGCGACAACACGTACGCGTCGGTATTCTTGCTCAGTAAGTCGGCGAGTTCCATGCCCGGCTGCGGCGCGTGCGAAATCAGCGCGAGCGTTAACGTAACCGCGGATATGAGCAGCCCGACAACAAGAAAAACCATGGCGGAGACTCGGCCTGACCGCGCCAGATCGCTTCCGTAGGCGGACTCCGATTCACGGGCAAGCCAATTTCCCAAAATCAAGGCGAGTGCCGGAAGAGCGGGCGCAAGGTAATACTCCTGCCGCGTCGAAAAGCTGAAGAACAGGAGAATCACGATCGCCCAAACAAAGAAGAGCAGCAAGGCAGCTTCAGGCGATCTGCGAGTTTCCGCCGTTCGGAGCAAGCGCAACCTGACCTGCCGGATGGCTTGCGGCAGAAACGCGCTCCAAGGAAGGAGCCATACCAAAATCATGCCCCAGAAAAGCACCGATGGGAACGTGCCGTAATCGACTGGATAACGCTTGCCGATATAGCGCAAGAAGTGCTCGTTGACGAAATAAAACCACAGAAATCCCTTCGCTTGACCCGCGGGCGGATTGCGCAGAGCCGCGAGAATGTGCCAAGGCGCAGCGACCAGAAGAAAGACGAAGGTGCTGGAGATGAGCCGCATCTTCAAGAGATAGCGAAGTTCACCCACCAGCAACAAAAACACAACAATGATCGTGCAGGGAAAAACAAGGCCGATCAACCCTTTGGTGAGCACGTTGAGCGCAACGGTTGCCGCGAGCCCCCAACAGGACCACAGCGACGGCCTCTGCTCTTGCCATCCTTGCAGGAAAAAATAGAGTCCCAGGCCGATCCACAAGCCGACCAGCAAATCAGGGATCAGGATGCGTGTAAAAAGGTAAGGCCCGAACGAGGTGACGCAAACGACTCCAGCCCAGAGTCCAGCTTCGGCGAAAAGAAACCGGCGGCCCATCTGTACCAGCAGGAACGCCAGCAGCAGGACACCGAGCCCTTGCGCAAGCCGAGCCGACGATTCGCTCACGCCAAACAGGCGGAAGCTGACCGCCATGGCCCAATAGGGAAGCGGCGCCTTTTCGAGATAGCGAATACCGTTTTCATGAAGCGTCACCCAGTCGTGGAGCGTGAGCATCTCACGGCCCGCTTCCGCATGAGCCCCGTCAGCGTCGTCAAAAAGAGAAGGATGCGGCAGTCCAGGCACGAAAATCGCCAGCCAGAGGAGAAAGATTGCGGCAAGAGAAGGCCAGAGGCGCTGGCCGATGGAAGCGCTCATGCCCTCAGCGGACCCTCAAGAGGGCGAGACAGAGTTTGCGAGTTCCGACGCATGTTGCAGAAAGTTTAGCACGGGCCGCGGAGTGAGCGCCCGGCGCACTGGCCCAGCCATCGCTTAGCACTTCGTCATCGCGCTCTCGACCCGCATCGTCCCCTGGACTATCATTTCTTTGATGATTCCATGCATCGAAATGCTCCTTTCGCGAACCAACCGTAAGCGAACACGGCGCGGGGACTGACCCGCGTGTGGATCGCGTACATTCTTTTAAGCATCGCGATTGCCGCCACGCTTTCTTCCTGCGTGTTCCTAGCGCTGGCCATGCTCGGCGCTGCCAAGTTTCATCGCGACGCGCGGCGCGAGCTTCGTGCTTCCGAGACGGTGGCGAATCGGCTACCGCCGGTCTCCTTGTTGAAGCCCGTTCATGGTCGCGAAGCCCGGTTGAAAGAAAACCTCGAAAGCTTTTTTCGCCAGGATTATCCCGAATACGAAATTCTTTTTGCGGCAGACACGGAAGAAAACGAAGCGCTTCCCGTCGTCCGCGAAGTTTGCGCACGCCATCCCCAGATTCGCACCCAGGTGATCGTGACGGGGCGGCCGCCATGGCCAAACCCACCGTCCTATTCGTTCTATAAAATGGCGGAACTTGCGGCGCACGATATTCTGGTTACCAGCGACAGCGATGTCGAGGTGCAGCCAAATTATCTGCGAGAGGTGGTGCCGCCGCTTCTCGAACCGAACGTCGGCATGCTCACGTGCGTGTACCGAGGGAAAAACGTTGGCGGATTCTGGTCAGCGGTGCACGCCATCGGCATGTCGGTGGAGATGACGGCGGGAGTAGTAACGGCTAACCTGCTCGAAGGGATGAAGTTTGGACTGGGACCCACCATCGTGGTGCGGCGGGACGCGCTGAACAAGATTGGCGGCTACAGCGTTCTGGGAGAATACTTCGCGAACGATTTTGTCATCGGAAACTTGATCGAGAAGGCCGGATATCGCGTCGTGCTGTCCCGTCATGTGATCGATCATGTTGTATCGCCGCTGACGTTCCGCCGCGTCTGGGAACGTGAAGTGCGCTGGGCCAAATCGACGCGATGGTCGCGGCCGTGGGGGCATCTGGGCTCCGGCCTTATTTTTGCGATCCCCTATGGCATTCTCGGATTTTTGGCTGCCGCCGCGTTGGGACGAATTTGGCTGGGCGTCAGTCTGCTCGTCATCGCAATTGGGAACCGCCTGATCGAAGACCTGGTCATCGGGTGGGGTGTGACACGCGACTCGCGCGCCCGCGATGCCTCGTGGTTATACCTCATCCGGGATTTGCTGGGATTTTTTGTGTGGTGCGCGAGCTACGTGGGGCAACGCACAGTTTGGCGCAACATTCCGTACGAACTGGTCGGCGAAGGCCGGATTGCGATGCGCAGAGATCTACCGGAGAGCGAAGTTCAGAAATAGTCTGGAGCCGAATGCACGCAGGTTGGCGAGATGCAGTCCTCGTAGTCGCGGCAGCGCCGCTTGCGTACTACGTCACCGCGATCATTGCAGCGGCGCGATTTTTTCGTCGGGAACGGCGACGCATGCCACCGGCCTACACGCCACCGGTCAGCCTTTTGAAACCCATCAAAGGCGTGGACTTTGGCTCCTTCGAAAATTTCTCCAGTTTTTGCCACCAGAACTATCCCAAATACGAAATTCTCTTCGCAACAAATGACGAAAACGATCCCGCCGTCCCGCTGATCCGACGCCTAGAGGCCAAATATCCGGCGCTGCACATTCGCCTGATCACCGGCGCACCACAAATCGGCGCGAACAAGAAAGTCAACAATCTCATCGCGCTGGCCCGGGAAGCGCACCACGACATTCTGGTGCTGACCGACGGAGACGTGCGCGTAGGCCCGAACTATTTGCGCGAGGTCGTTGCACCCTTCGCGGATGCGAAGACCGGCGCCGTTACTTCCTTCTATCGCGGCATCACGCAGAAAAGCCTTGGCGCCGAACTCGAAGCCATTGGCGCATCCAGCGACTTTTTCGCGGGCGTGTTGGTGGCGAATTGGATGGAGGGAATGACATTCGCGCTGGGCGCGTCCGTCGTCACGACGAAGCAGTGGGTGCGGAAGATCGGCGGCTTCGAAGCCATCGCCAACATGCACTCCGATGACTACGAACTGGGTCACCGCATCGCGAAAGCGGGAGGCGAGGTGCTGCTCTCGCGCGAATCCGTGTGGACCATGTACCCGGCGCAGAGCCCCAGCGGATTCTGGAACCATCAAGTGCGCTGGTCGCGCACCGTGCGACTATGCCGTCCGCTTTCGTACACCGGCCTGATCTTCACGCACGGTTTGCCGTGGGCCGTACTCGCCGCAATGATAGCGCCGGCAAAGTGGATCGCAGCGTCGTATTTGGTTGCCTATCTGGTCCTGCGCTTGGTCATGGCGTGGATCGTCGGCGTTTGGGGCGTAGGCGACGATGTCCTCCGGCGGAAACTCTGGCTCGTGCCGTTCCGCGACGCCATCTATTTCGCCGTGTGGCTAGCCAGCTTCGCCTCCAACCGCATCCATTGGGGCGGCGAACAATTCAAAATGGAGAAAGGCCAAATGGTTCCGGCGGTCGCAAAACCGGCGTCAGCAAAATCCCCCGCCGACGCCGCTCCATAGTTTTCTTGTAGCGGCACAGCACCGCAGCGCCCAACTTGCCGGGCGTCAGCAATTTAGCTATCGGCTTAACGTCCATCGCCACCGCTCGGTTGACGCCCCGCACATTCCCTATTAAATTAGATAGGTTGAATCGTGGCTGCCGGGAGATCCGGACGTGCCGCGATTCCTTTTTGTTCCTCCCCGCTGGGAGGTCGTCCAATTGGTAGGACTCCAGACTCTGACTACCAAGCGTTACAAATCTAAGTCGTCTGGATCGTTGCACCTACCAGCACAAGCCCCGAGTAGGATTGCCCCCTGGATTGCCCCCTTCCCCTTTTCATTTTCGCCTTGTATTACCAGTCCGCTCAGCGAAAATTTTAGATAGCGCCACTGCGCCGAGAGGACCTAGCCATGAGTGAATTGCTCGTCGAATGCTGCAATCCCGAGTGCGAAAGCAAGATGAGAGTGGAACGGACCAATAGGCAGGAGCTTCGCGGAAAGACTTGTGAGAAGTGTGGCTGTACCACGGACTTCAGAGAGTGGCAGTGCAGGGATTGGCCGGACTCTAGCCAGGTAGATTCTCGGTAGAGAGCTTGTCCAGCAACGGCGGCAGCACTTCACTTGCAAGGAAAGGCGCGGGCAAATGCGTTGTTTACTAGAAACAGCGCAGCCTGGTTCAGTTCCTCTGGATGGTCGTGCCCGTACTTTGCGACGACCTTCGTCAGTTGACTAACTGAGGTATTATCTGGAAGGTAATAGGTATTATCTTTTTGGCTCGACAATACAGCGTTCAGTGCGTTGTGCATGTCAGCTACGCCTAGGAGATAACCAAAGCAATACGACAATCCTGGACCCGTTCGTTCATCGCACTTGTTGACGATATCTTCGGCGTTGCCTCCGTGGATATAGACCGATGGGTTCTGACTTCCGATTGTCAGCGGGAACATCGAGAACGCAATCGCAAGAATGATTTTGAACATCATAACTGCTCCTAACTTGCCTCAGCCGCATTTATCGGCTGTGCCTCCGTGCCTGAGGAGAGTTTATCCAGCAACGGCGGCAGCACATCGTCCGTGACGTGATCTATGAACTGTGAGGTCCTACCGAAGCGCTTCTTGCACGCGGGGCATGGTGCCCATCGGCGGAATCGGGCACTTCATTCTCATCATTGCTTGCGTGGCCGCGCTCTCAAATCAAAGAACGGACCATAATAAATGGTGGAAGTTTGTCGGAGGAGGAACGCTCGCACTCGCGTATTTCGCGCTGATTGTTCTCATTGCCAGGCCACGCTAGCGTGGCTGAACAAACTGATGTGGCGAATCTCAACTCCCGATAAGTCGGGTTACCAGGCACTGGGTTCAAATCGCTGCTAAGTTTTAAGGTTTTTGTTAGTGCGAACAATAATATCCTTCTCTCGTCGACGAGTTGTGGTACGGTAGCGCACCGATGCTTTCCAGCGTTTTGGCTGTCACCGAGATTGCGAGTTGACCATGCCCGAATCTTTTCTCACCTTTCTCTCTGATTCCATTCCCTGCAACTAGGTCCCGGACCACAGAGCCGTCACCGGAGAGTTCTTTGGAACGAAGGAGGTTTGTATGGCCTGTTTGTCATTTAGGCCCGCCACTGGCAAAGAGGATGTGTTCCCTCGCTCTTTGGCCAGACGTCTCGAACTGGTGGACTCCATCATGCCCTCCGTTAACTATCCCAAAGGCGCGACACTGTTCATAGAAGGCGAAGCTACGCGCGGCCTCTTCGCGCTCATTAGCGGAAAGGTGAAGCTCTCGACGTGTTCCATCGAAGGGAAAGTGATCATTCTGAAAATCGCTGAAGCGGGAGAACTGATCGGGCTGGCCTCAACTTTGTCAGGTAAACCTTACGAGGTGACTGCCGAAGTCTCGGAGCGCGCCCGGGTTAGTTTCGTCCCTCGGTCTACGTTTCTGCGATTCCTGCATGCAATCCGAAAGCGGTCATCCAAGTGGTTCAGCTCTTGACGGACAGCCATTACGCGGGGCACGAAGTGATTCGCTGTGTGGGGTGTTCGCGCTCGGCTTCCGAAAAACTGGCGCGGTTCTTTCTTGGATGGTCGGCAAATCACGCCGGGGGACAGGATTGTCTGCGGATCGACCTCACTCACCGTGAGATTGGAGAGATGATCGGGGTCAGCCGCGAAACTGTAACCCGCCAGTTGACAGTTTTTAAGAAGACGAAGTTGTTGACGATCAACGGTGTCACCGTGAATATCTGCAATCGGCCCGCCCTTCGGAGACATGCGGGCTTGGTTGCTTCAGCCACGGTGGCATGCTGACGGTTATCTGATGTCCCCTTCGATGCTAAGTCCCGATTAGTCGAGTAACCGGACAACTGGTTTTCGCCAGATTTCACACATCCGATTAGCAGCGTCAATCAGGCATTTGCCCGCCGTAGTTAGTTCGAGGAGATTTTTTTCGGTAGCAGACCGTCTCTCTCCATCTGCTTTGGAACCTCTTTGACAAGGCCATCGGCGATTTTCTTCGCTGACTTCGGATTGAACGACTTGCTGACGCCGTTCCACACCAGGTCACCGTCTGGCTTGCTTGTGGCGTAAACGTTGGTCTCGACGCTGACGGTCGTATCTTCCAGCGTATATCCCGGATCGTAAACCATGGGATACACAGCGCCCAGGTAACCGTAGAAAGAGTAGTAGTAGGGGTACGGGGCAAGGTAGGTCGAACTCGGAACAACGGTCACCTTCTTATCGACGTTCAGCAGACGCGAGACGACTATAGCGTCAATGTGATTGTCACGGATCTGCCCACGCAAGTAGTCGAGGTCAAGTTTCACGTTGGGGTCCGGGCGCAACAAGATGTGGTTGCCAGGAATAGCTTCGATGCCGGGACGCGCAATCTGGGCGGCCATTCCATCTTCGAATTCGGCGCGCACCTCCAGGTTTTGAGCGACGCCGATGACCAGAATTTTGTGAAACGTCTGTCTGTCGTAATTTGGGTTTAACCAACTCGTGATCATCTTGACGGACTTGCCGCTGCTGGTAGTGAGAACAGCCAACAAAAAAAAGAAAAGAAGCGCGGAGCGAAAGACCTGACGACTCGTCAAATATGGAAATGTCATGGGTTCATCTTGCTGAACTGAAACGCGCTTAGCAAGTGATTCCGCGCGATGCAGAAGGCCACGTGAGTTGGCTTCCGGAGAATTTCGTACGGGAACCAATTTTGCTCGTAAGAGCGCTCCTCAGACCCTGGACCAGTGTCGTCACTTGATGGAGTACCGACGTTCTGTCTTTTATTTTGGTCAAGCGAGACGACAAACGGAGAATTGCACATGGTCACAACACAATCGTTCTTGCTGACGCGCAGCCTTTTGGTCCCGTGAATTGCGGCTGGAATGGACCCGTGGCGAGATAACTGTACCTGCTGCCATGTATCGTAACTCCTGGTTAGTCGGATTACCGGACAAGTGCCGTCGACGCCTTTCCCGGGCTGGCGGGCAGCCCCAAACATCGCCATTCGTCCACACCTTCTCGCCGATCTCCCGCACGTTTTTAGAGGTTACATTCTATCCATTCTTTAACCTTTTCCCCGCTCCGCTTCACGCAAACAAACGACTTGAAGCCGCCAGAAATTGGGGCGACTTTCTTGTTTTGTAACATTTCGACGGTTGAGACTTCACTGTGGGCCTGCGACGCATCCGATAGTCGCAGAAGGTCACTGCGCTCGCCGGGATTGCCACGTTGCGACGCCAGGGGCGCAGGCTGGAAGCGGATTGCCGCTGAAATGGGAGTTGGCATTGGAACGACCTATCACGTCGCCCTGGGTTCCAAAACTCGGGAAAAAGTTCCTTTAAACCCGAGCCACCAAAGCCTAATGATGTAGCCAAAGCGGACTGGTCAGCTCGATCCGCCAGGTAGGGCCACCCAGGTACAGCGGACCCTCTAATTTGACGAAGGCTGGGGCATCACCGCCGAGAATCCAGACGTGGGTGTCTTGGGGCTGTTTCCCGACAAGTGGTGCCAGTAATCCGGCGACGCCTGCGATCTTTACGACATAACGCGTAGCTTTGTAGCTGGAGCCGCCGACCGAGAACGACTCCTCGCCTTCGGGAGAGATCAAGAGTTTCACGAGCCGCGGTTTTGGCGTGGCTGCCACCATCGAAACTGTCGTCTGCGACACATCGGGTCGGATGTTCTTCAGCAGCGTCAGAATCATGCCGTTAGCGACGTTGGGCGGAAGTTTGAGCCGGTCGTTCAAGGTCTTTTCTTTGCCGTCCTCGTCCGTATAACGGACCATGATCTGGCCCGTTAAACCGTCGATCGAGACTTCCATCGGACGTTTGAACGCCGGACCCTTTTGCAGGAGGTGGTCACTTACGACTCGGAAACTTTGGCGCTGAGAAAAGACCACGGTTTCCTCGTTTACCGAGCCGTCCTTGAAACGAAAAACTAGATGGCTAGTCACCCGATCGCCACGGGCGATCTGTGTCACATCACCATCGGCGAGGGCGTCGCCTTCCAGCGTACGCAGCACAAGAAAGCCGTGGACCAGGCCCTCAGTGTGTAGCACCGCTACCGGCGACTGCGACAGCACGGCCGCAGGGAGCAGTAGAGCCCAGGTTAGCAGGCCGGCGAGCGCCCTGGACCGGACACGTTCTATCATTGGAGCATCATCATACTCTGAGGTCCGGTTTGCCGGGTTCCGAAAACCCCGTCAGAACACCGCCTGTAAGGTGTTGATTCAGCGCGTCACCTAAGCGGGGTTTGTGAGCGTTCGGAAAACAGAGATGTTTCTCGAACTGGATCGACCGTGTTGCTCATTTAGGTTTTCGATTAGCTGAACGCGGCCCGCAGATATCGTTCTCGGAACTCGGCTGAGAATGCCGAGAATGTTTCGGGCGAGTCTGCCAGCACTTTCTGATAGGTGGCGACGTATTCCTTCCAGAGCTTTGCTCGAATGGCACAATCGGCTTGAATCTGTTCGGCGGTGCGTTTCATTAGCTAACTCCTTCTAGATAGCTTGGTGCATCGAATCGAAAAGCAACACATTACCTCCGTACTACTGTCAGCAAAGGATTACAAGGCCGAGAGAACGGGTCTGCTCCCCACGCCATGGGCTGCCTTGGAGGGTGAAAGTCACTTGATTGCATAACAATGTCGGCTCCTCTCGACGCGATCGGACTTTTGTTGATAGGCTTCGGGAGGAAGGAGCCGGGGTTCGGTTCGTACGCGGGACAGCTCGGTACCGGACATGGCGTGCAGTAAAGCGTCGTCCACTTGATAGGGCATCCCGCTCCCTCGTGAGAGGGAGTTCGAAGAACTAATCATGGTCGAAGTTTTGAT
>Ga0210383_10001360_pt1 | contig 22376 bp, 21 predicted proteins | sample IncBWC14OmetaG_FD_160072 | JGI IMG/M metagenome (GOLD analysis project Ga0210383, IMG submission 160072) | Forest soil microbial communities from Barre Woods Harvard Forest LTER site, Petersham, Massachusetts, United States - Inc-BW-C-14-O ... | reverse complement strand
AGGCAATCCCAGCAACGAGAGAAGGAAGAGCGTAAAACATGCCGCGAGAATCGGTTGTTTCGAGCCGAGCCCCGCATAATCCTTAATTTCGAGGCGCTTTTCGCCGGTCTGACCGAGGTGTGTGAGTACCAGAAATGCGCCGACTTTCATCAGCGCGTACGCAGCCAGGTAAAAGAGAATTGCCGCGACGCCGAGATCCGTTCCGGCTGCGAAGGCAACCAGAATGTAGCCCGCGTGGGCGATCGACGAATACGCCAGCATGCGTTTTGCGTTGGTCTGCACCAGCGCGGCAAAATTGCCGATGCACATTGTGAGCACAGCGGAAATCCAGATGGCCCAGAACCAGACGTCACCCGCCGTGCCGAACGCGACGTAGAAAATCCGTATCATCACCGCAAAGGCTGCCACTTTCGGAGCGGACGCGAGCAGCGCCGTCACAGGCGTGGGTGCGCCTTGATAGACGTCTGGGCCGTAAATCTGGAACGGGGCCGCTACTACCTTGAATCCGAGGCCGACGAACATCAGCGCAAGGCCCAGAATCGCGAGCCCAGCGGGAAGCGTCGACTGGAAGAACGCGGCGACCGAATCAATTCGCGTGGTACCGGTGGCGCCATAGACCATCGCGATTCCGTAGAGAAAAAACGCGGTCGCAAAAGATCCGAGGATGAAATATTTCAGCGAGGCTTCGTTCGAAGCTAGAGCGCGACGGCGGAAACCCGCGAGAATGTAGGTGGCGATGGAACTCATCTCGAGTCCGACAAATGCGGTGACGAGTTCGTTCGCGCCTGCGAGAATTCCCATTCCGGCGGTAGCAAAGAGCACAAGCGCGTAGTATTCGCCGCGCTGCAAGCCTTCGTCGTCGAGATAGTTCACCGAGCCGAGTATCGCGAGCGCCGCGGCACCGATGACGACGACGTGAACAAAAATACTGAAAGTGTCAGAATTAATGAGGCCGCTGTACGCGAGTCCCGGATCATCGGCGACGAGCTTTACAGCAGCCAAAGCCCCCAGGGTGCCAATCAGTCCGAGGTACGCAAGCACACGCTGGCGAGCGGCGCCCATAAATGGATCGACGACCATGATCAGAATGCCAAACACACAAAGAACAACCTCCGGCGCGAGCCGGTGGAGATTTGCGAGCTGGTCAGCGGGGATTTGCATCAGGGTTGGACTCGACGGGCTTCGATTTTCACAAGCGAAGCGTTGGCGGGGGGCAAAGTTGACGGCAATGTTTCGATAACTGGTGCGAGTTTAGTCACTGGCGACGTCGCCGGCAGCTTTACATCTTGCGGGCGGCCACTATTCACTTGTTCCAGCAGCAGGTTCGTCGATGGTTCCATTCGCCGGGTGAAGAGTGGGGAAGCGATGCCCATGAAAAGAATAACGACCGCCATCGACCCGAGAATCACGCGCTCGCGCGGCGATGCATCGGGAAGTGTGCGGTTCTTTTCGACCGTGATTTCGCCCAGCGCTACGCGTTGGTACGCCCAGAGCAGATATATCGCGGACAGCACTGCGCCCGATGCCGCCCACGAAGCCCACGCGTGGTGCTCTTGGAACACGCCGATCAGAATCAGAAATTCGCCGACGAACCCGTTGAGGAGCGGCAGCGCGAGAGATGATAAGCACGCGAAAAGAAAGAACGACATCAGCACAGGCATCGGCGTTGCGAGGCCGCCGAACTGCTTGATCTCGAATGTGTGGCGGCGGTCGTACAGCATTCCGACACCAAGAAAGAGTGCGCCGGTGGAGATTCCGTGACCAAGCATCTGATACACGGCTCCCTGAATAGAAATCGCGCTGAAGGCAAAAATTCCGAGCACCACGAACCCCAGGTGGCTTACGGACGTGTAGGCAACGAGGCGCTTTAGATCGGTCTGAATCGTGGCGACGAGCGCGCCGTAAACAATTCCAATAATCGCGAGGACGGCGATCACGGGTGCAGCGCGATGAGCGGCGTCGGGGAAGAGCGGAAGGCAGAAGCGCAAAATTCCGTAAGTGCCAAGCTTCAGCATTACGCCCGCGAGAATTACCGAACCGGCCGTCGGGGCTTCGGTGTGCGCGTCAGGGAGCCACGTGTGCAATGGGAACAGTGGCACTTTGATCGCGAATGCGAGGAAGAAGGCGCAGAAAAGCAGCATCTCGGTGCGCGACGGAAGTGAAACGATCCCCGCGTGCAGCTTCGCTTGAATCTCGGGGAAGTCGAACGAGCCGGTCACGTTGTAGAGCCACAGAATTGCGACCAGCATCAGGATCGAACCGAGCATGGTGTACAGAATGAATTTCACTGCGGCATAAATCCGGCGATCGTGGCCCCAGATGCCGATCAGGAAATACATCGGGATGAGCGTCAGTTCCCAGAAAAAGAAAAACAGAAACAGATCGAGCGAAACGAAGACGCCGATCATCGCCGTCTCGATGACGAGAAGCGCGATGAAGAAGCCTTTCACTTTTTCGTGGATATCGTTCCACGACGCTAGGATCGAGATGGGGACGAGAAACGTTGTGAGTATGACGAGGAACAGGCTGATGCCGTCGACGCCCATGTGATAGCGGATCGCGCTGCCGATCCAGTTGTGAATTTCTTCGAACTGGTAGTGTGGGTTCGCGGTGACGAATCCGCGGACCAGAAACAACGAGATGACGAATTCGGCGAGCGACACTGCCAGCGCGATTCGCCGGATCCATGTGTGGTCCTCCGAGCGAAGCAAGAGCAGCGCCGGCACGCCGAGGAGCGGCAGGAACGTGATTACCGTAAGCAGATGTGGTTGCATATCCACTTAGCGCACCTTCATCCAGACGCCGAGAAGTATTGCGGCAAAACTGACCGCGCCGATCACCACCCATGAAGCGTAGCTGCGCGCGTTTCCCGACTGCAGTTCGCGGAATTTGCCGCCTGCATCGCGCGCGACGCGAGCCGAACCGTTCACGGTGCCGTCTATAATTCCTTCGTCGACTCTGTGCCAGAGCACGTTTGTCGAAATCCACAGCAGCGGCCGGACGATCGTGGCGGCGTAGAGTTCGTCTACCCAGTATTTATTGAGGAGCAATTCGTAGAGGCCGTGCATGCTCGCGGCGAGTTTTTTCGGAAGGTCTGGCCGCTTGATGTAGAACCACCAGGCGATGAGAATGCCGATCAAGCCGACGATAACTGGCGGGCCCGTCACGGCGTGGAGCAGTCCCATCGCGGGACTCGGTTTGATTCCACCCTCTTCGCCGGCGGAGCCTGCGAGAGATTCCTCCTGCCCGGCCGGATGTTGAATTTCGTAAGAAGCAAAAACGGGATGCAAAAACGAATCGAAGTGATCCGTGCCGCCGACGAGATGCGGGGCGGCAAACCAGCCGCCGAAAATCGAGAGGAAGGCTAGAATCATCAGCGGAATCGTCATGTTGCGCGGCGATTCGTGGACGTGGACTTTGTGTTCGTCAAATTGCTGCTTGCCGAAAAATGTGAGGAAGATGAGACGGAACATATAGAACGACGTGAGCCCGGCTGCGACGAGCCCTAACAACCAGAGGGCAGTATTCGCGTGGGGACCCGATTGCGCGGCTTCCAAAATTTCGTCTTTGCTGAAAAATCCGGCGAACCCGGGCACACCTGAAATCGCAAATGTGGCAATAAACATTGACCAGAACGTGACGGGGATGAGTTTGCGAAGGCCACCCATTTTGCGCATGTCCTGTTCGCCGCCCATGGCGTGAATTACGCTACCGGCGCAGAGGAAGAGCAAGCCTTTGAAGAACGCGTGCGTCATCAGATGGAAAATTCCAGCGGCGTATGCGCCGACGCCACATGCAAGAAACATATAGCCAAGCTGCGAAACGGTGGAATAGGCGAGGACCTTTTTGATGTCGGTCTGAACAAGCCCGATGGTCGCGGAGTAAAAAGCCGTAATCGCGCCGACAATCGCGACGGCCAGCATCGCGATTGGGGAGCGCGAAAAAAGCGGATGCATGCGAGCAACCATGTACACGCCGGCAGTGACCATCGTCGCAGCATGAATCAGTGCGCTGACAGGTGTTGGCCCTTCCATCGCGTCTGGCAGCCAGACGTAGAGCGGCAACTGCGCGGATTTTCCGATTGCGCCGGTGAAGAGTAGCAGGCAAATCGTGGTGAGAACGCCCGCCTGAGCCATCGTGTCAGAGGCCATGTTCGCAGCCTGCTGGAAAATCGTGCCGAAATCGACAGAGTGGAAAGTCCAGAACAACAGCAGAATGCCGATCGTAAAACCAAAATCACCGATGCGCGTGACGATGAAGGCTTTCTTTCCTGCATTGGCCGCCGATTGCTTCAGGAACCAAAAGCCGATCAGCAAATAGCTGCACAGGCCCACGCCTTCCCATCCTACGAACATCACGACAATATTAGCGGCGAGCACGAGCGTGAGCATGAAAAACATGAACAGGTTCAGATAGCTGAAGAAACGGTAGTAGCCGCCTTCGTGCGCCATGTAGCCAGTGGAATAGATATGAATCAGCATGCCGACGAAGGAAACTGTGAGCAGCATTACGATTGTGAGCTGGTCGATTTGCAGCGCAAAATTCACGCGGAAGGGCCCGGCGGTCATCCAGGTGAAATACGTTTTTACCCAGGGAATCTGGTTCGCCGAAAGCTGCAAGAACTCGCGGACCGTTTCGGCCACGGCGAGAAATGCGAGGGAAACGGATCCGATCGCGACAGAATTCACCGCGGACTTCGGCCAATTCTTACCGAGCAGGCCATTGATGGCCGCTCCAGCAAGAGGCAATGCGAGAATGATCCAGAGATGGTCGAGTAGGGGCATCAGAACTTGAGCAAGTCCACTTGTTCGACGTTGAGGGTCTGGCGATTCTGAACAATGGTAATAATGATGGCGAGCCCGACGGCTGATTCCGCGGCCGCCACCACGATTACAAAAAATACAAATACAAGCCCATCAAGCTGGTTATGAGCGCGCGCGAAAGCCACGAACGCGAGATTCACAGCGTTGAGCATGAGCTCGATGGACATAAAAATCGTGATGATATTGCGCTTGAAAACAAAAGCCAGGACCCCGAGTCCGAATAGAATCGCGCTCAGCACAAGATAGTAGGAAATCGGAACGACGTTCATTCGGGTTTTCTCGCGAGCACGAGCGCGCCCAGAATTGCGATCAGAATCAAAATCGAGGTAGCTTCAAATGGGAATAGGTATTTCCGAAACAGCATCTCGGAAAGCAGGCGCGTTGACGCCGCGGTTTGCGTCGGCGCTCCCACGCCGTTCGCAACTGTTGTTCCTATTGCGGAATGCGCCATCCAGTGCGCGAGCCCAAATAACAAGACAACTGCGAGTGGGAGCCCTGCGTAGGGAGCCATCTTGCTTAAATTCGTGCGCTGTTCCACACCTGCATTGAGCAACATAATCACGAACACGAACAACACCATGATTGCGCCTGCGTAGACGATTACTTGCACGGCAGCGATGAATTCCGCGCCGAGGAGGAGGTATAACGCCGCGAGCGACACCATCACGAGAATCAGCGACAGCGCGCTATGGATTGGTTCACGCGCAACGATCAACATGATCGCGCCGGCCACAGAAGCAAGCGCGAAAAGAAAGAACAGAATGAACGGGACGCTCATCCGTGTTTCACCAAGTAAGGCCAAACGATGACAAGGCTTGTCACAACCAAATTTAGGAGCGACACCGGTAACAATAGCTTCCATCCAAATGACATCAGCTGGTCATAGCGCATGCGAGGCAGCGTCGAGCGGGTCCATACATAGAAAAACAGAATGAGAAATACCTTGCCGAGAAACCAGAACGGACCCTGAATTACCGGCGCCACAGCGGGCAGCAAGCAGAGCAGACCTATTCCGCCTGCAAGCAACGTGACGACGGTTAGCTGGATGCGTCCGATGCCGCTCATATTTCGCACGGTGTCATACGCGAGATATACCGCCGTTAGTAAGAGCCCGACGCCGGGGATGTACTGCTGCCACGTCCAGGAATCCGGCAGGGGAGAGAGCCAGCCGCCGAAAAACAGGATCGTCGCAAGGCAAGAAACGGTGATCATGTTTCCATATTCGGCCATGAAAAACATCGCGAACTTGAAGCTCGAATACTCGGTGTGAAATCCACCGACCAGTTCCGTTTCGCCTTCCGGGAGATCGAACGGCGCGCGGTTGGTCTCTGCGATCGCCGCGACGAAGTAGCAGAGGAAGCCGACGATCTGCGGGAACACGTGCCAGCGGGGAATGAAGTGCAAGTAGTAGCCTTGCTGGTGGGCGATGAGTTCGTTGAAATTGAATGAACCCGCCAGGAGAAGAACGCCGACAACAGAAAGCGTGAGCGACACTTCGTAGCTGATCATCTGCGCGGAGCTGCGCAAGCCACCGAGCAGCGGATATTTGCTGTTTGACGACCAGCCAGCGATCGCGATGCCGTAAACGCCAATCGAGGTGATCGCGAAAAGGAAGAGCAGGCCGACGTCAACATTTGCGACGACGAGCTGGGTAGGCTGTCCGAATATGTAAACGGTAGACGGGCCAAAGGGAATCAGCGCGAGCGTGGTCATCGCGAGCGAGAGCGCCAGAAACGGGGCCAAAATGTAGAGGAAACGGTCGGCCGCGGGTGGCGTCAAGTCCTCTTTGAATAGGAATTTCACGCCATCGGCGAGCGGCTGAAGCAAACCGTGCGCGCCAACGTAATATGGACCCCAACGCGATTGAATGTGCGCGATCACCTTGCGCTCAAACCACGAGAGGTAGGCAAGAGCCGTCATCAACACGCCCAAAAGGACGGCAATCTTGACTAGCGATACCACCAGGACTGGATGCTGGGCGACGAACTCCACGGGATATCCTTGGCCTCGTTCGTTGATTTGAGCCTGGAACAGTAACGCCCCAGGGTGCCGCTCGAAAACAGAAAATCGTGTGACGAGAAAACTATGCCGGATGGCACGTCGTAAGATTGTTCAACTGATTTGCAAGATGCAGCAGTCTGTTCCGCGGCGCCGCCGAGAAGGCCTGCGACCGAAACGTCATAGCCCGCCACGTTTTGGCGGATTTCGTCGAATGCAGCTTCGGGCGTGCGCAGACGGATCGGCGTGCCGACGCCGAGCATGCTCAATTGGTGCGAGAGGATGCGAATCAGATCGAAATCGCTGCGCGGACCTTGCGGATCGATCGAGCGATGCGTCATCTGAATTTCACCGGCAGTATTCGTCAGCGTCCCGTCTTTTTCGTATGAGGATGCTGCGGGTAGCACCACGTCGGCGCGCTGGGCGGTCTCCGTCAGGAACATATCATGAACAACCAGAAGCTCGAGGCCAGCGAGGCGATCGGCCTGCTTAATATCGAACGTTTTCAGGGGATTCGCGCCGACTACGTAAAGCGCTTTGAGATTTCCGGCAGCAGCGGCCTCCATCATTGCGCGAGCGTTCATGCCGGGCTGTGCCGGAATTTCGCTGCTCCAGAGCTTGCTGAAGCGGGCGCGTTCGGATGCGTCGGAGAGCGCGGCATAACCGGGAAGCCGGTCGGGGAGGACGCCCATATCCGCAGCGCCACGCGAATTTGCATAGTCACCGAGCGCCATGAAACGCGTATGGCCGGGCAGCTTCGAGCCGAAGGAGACGAGATCACGGAGGGCGCTGCCTTGAATGCCGGCGCCGAAAATGATGACGACGTCTGATTCTTTTTCGAGTGCTACCGTCAGGGCGCGAAGCGAAGTGGCGATGTCTTCATCAAAGGGAGCGTTGTTCTCGTTCTGTCCCGCAGCGAGCCAGCGGACGGCATCGCGTTCTCCGCCTTTTGCAACTTCCACGAGATACGCAGCCTTGCGATGGATTTTGCTCGGCTGACTATTGATGACGAAGAGACGCGCTTTTCGATGGCGAACGGCGGTGCGAATCTGCCATGCAACGAGCGGGTTTTGCTGCGTGACGTCGTTGCCGATCAGAAGCGTCGCATTCGAGTTGTAAACATCGGCCATTGTTGCGAGAGAATCTTTTGCTCTTGGCCCGAGCGCTGCTGCCAGGCCGGTGTAGTCGGCCGTGCGATGGTGGTCGATATTATTCGTGCCGAGTGTGGCCCGGGCGAATCTATTCAGGAGATAGTTTTCTTCGTTCGTGGTGTGATTCGAGCCGATCACGCCGATTTTGCCGGCTCCGTGCGTATCGCGCACTTGCTTCAGGCGGCGCGAGACTTCTTCCAGCGCGTCTTCCCAGCTTGCCGGCTCCAGTTTTCCGTTGCGACGAATGAGTGGCTGGCGGACGCGTTCTGGATTGTGCGTGAAGTCGTATCCAAATCGGCCTTTGCCGCAGAGAAATTCGCCGTTGATTCCGGATTGATCGCGATTATTCGCGCGCATGATTTCATTGTTGCGAACGCTGAGCGTCGTCTTGCAACCGTTCGAACAGTGCGTGCAAGGCTCCGGAACGTAGGTCATTTCCCACGGGCGCGTCTGATAGCGGTAGGTGCCGCTGGTGAGCGCGCCGACGGGGCAGATATCGATACACGCTCCGCATTCTTCGCAGGCCAGGGCACCTTTTTCGTTTGGCAAAATCACGGAGTGCACGCCGCGAGCGCCGACGCCGAGGGCCTTCACGTCCATGCCTTCATCGCAAACGCGAACGCAGCGGAAGCAGAGAATGCAGCGGGGCGCATCGTAAAAAACGAGTGGCGACCATTTCTCTTCGGGGTAATGCAGCTTTTCTTCGGTGAAGCGGCTGTGATCGAGGCCGTAGCGGAACGTCATGTCCTGCAATTCGCACTCGCCGCCCTTATCGCAAACGGGGCAATCGAGCGGATGATTCGAGAGCAGGAACTCGATCATATCTTTGCGCGCTTTGTGGACTTGGTCGGTGTCGGTTTTTACGACCATGCCATCGACGGCGACGAGCGTGCAGGCGGTTTGCAGCTTTGGCGCCTTTTCTACTTCCACGAGACACATGCGACAGGCGGCTTGTAGTGAAAGGCCGGGGTAGTAACAGAACGATGGAACTTCGATGCCCTGATTCTTCGCCGCTTCGATGACGAGCGTGCCGGCAGCGGTCGTCACTTTCTGGTCGTTAATCGTGAAGGTTACTTGTTTTTGTTCGGCCATGAATTTCTAAAGAACCTCGGCAATCATTTCGGCCGGCTTGTATGCACATTTTCCGTGCAGGTGATCTTCAAATTCGTTACGCCACTTTTTGACGATGCTGATCGTCGGCATCGCCGCCGCGTCACCAAGCGGGCAGAATGTACGCCCGAGCATGTTTTTTGAAAGCTCGTCGATGAGCGGAATATCCTCGGCGCGTCCGCCGCCATCATGGAAGCGATCAAGTAGCTGGCGGAGCCAGGCTGTGCCTTCGCGACAGGGAATGCACCAGCCGCAGGACTCGTGCGCGTAAAAATGCATGATCCGGCGCGCGAAATCGACCATGCAGGTGTCTTCATCGAGGACGACTGTGCCACCAGAGCCCAACATCGAGCCAGCTTTTGCAACGGAATCAAAATCCATTGCGATATCGATTTCATCGCCGGTGAGAAGCGGGCAGGAACTGCCGCCCGGGACCACGGCTTTAATTTTCTTGCCACCCGGGACGCCGCCAGCGACTTCCATGATCATCCGCTTCATATTGAAGCCCATCGGAAGTTCGTAAATGCCGGGCCGATTCACGTGCCCCGAAACTGCGTAGAGGCGAGTGCCACCATTTTTCGGAGTGCCAAGTCCGGCATACCATTCGCCGCCGCGAAGAATTACAGCTGGGACAGAACTTAGCGTCTCGACGTTATTGATGACGGTGGGACAGCCGTATAAACCTACGACTGCAGGGAACGGCGGACGGATGCGCGGGTAGCCGCGTTTGCCTTCGAGCGATTCCATCAGAGCAGATTCTTCGCCGCATTCGTAGGCGCCGGCACCTGTGTGAGCAACCAAATCAAAATCGAACCCGCTGCCAATAATATTCTTGCCGAGGTATCCTTTCGCGTAGGCTTCGACGATCGCGGCGTCGACGATGTCGATGATGTAACGGTACTCGCCGCGAATGTAGATGTAGCCGCGCTGCGCGCCGACGGCGCGCCCTGCGATTACCATGCCTTCGATGAGTTGGTGCGGATCCATTTCCATCAGCGGACGATCTTTACTTGTGCCGGGCTCGCTTTCGTCGCCATTTGCGATGATGTATTTTGGTTTGCCGCCTGTTTCTTTCGGAACGAAGCTCCATTTCATTCCTGCCGGGAAGCCCGCGCCGCCGCGTCCGCGGAGATTCGATTTCTTCACTTCGTCGATGATTGAATCGGGCGTCATCTGCTTCAGAGCTTTTTCGAGGGCCTGATAGCCATCGTGTTTCAGATAGACTTCGATTTTGTTCGAGTTGGGAATTCCGAAGCGGCGGCTGATCACCGGAACTTCAGCAGGATGGCGTTCGTGAATCGCGCCGGAGATCACGGATACTGGCTTGGGTCGCTTGCCTTGTTCAAGCTGCTCGAAGATCGCGTCCACTTTCGCCGGATCGAGATTTTCGTGGTAATCGTAATTCACTTGAATCGCGGGGGCTCCGGTGCACGCGCCGATACATTCGACTTCTTCGAGTGAAAATGTTCCTGTAGGCGAGACTTCTTTGTTGCCGATTCCGAGGCGCTTTTGGACGTGCTGGAAAAGTTCGTTGCCGCCACGCAGCATGCAGGAAATATTGGTGCAAACCTGGATGTGATAGCGGCCATCCGGTTTGCGGCGCAACATCGAGTAATACGCGAGCGTTTCCGTGACTTCGATGATATTGAGCCCGACGCGCTTCGCGATTTCTTCCAGGAGCTCATCGCTGAGAAATCCGAACTGGTCCTGCGCGTAAAGCATCATCGGAATCAATGCGGAGCGCTTGATCGGGTAGCGCCCGAGCAGTTCCGTGAATTTCGCTTCGAGTGACGGCGGCAATTGCATGATTTCGGCTACCGCAGGCCAGTGGGGCCTAGCGGTCGACTTCCCCCAGAACGATATCGGTGGTTCCGATACAAGCCACAACATCGGCAATCAAACGGCCTTCGCAAAGCTTCGGCAACGTCTGCAAATTGATGAACGACGGCGCGCGGACTTTTACGCGGTAGGGATGCGATGAACCGTCACTCGCGACAAAAAATCCCAGCTCGCCGCGCGGCGATTCGATTGCCTGATAGACCTCACCAGGCGGCGGAGCAAAACCCTCGGTGAAAATTTTGAAATGATAGATAAGGCCCTCGATCGAGGCTTTCATCTCTTCCCGCGATGGCGCAACAATTCCCGGAGCGACCGCTTTGATGGGGCCTTCCGCTGGAATCTTCTCGATCGCCTGGCGGACGATTTTGATGCTTTCGCGAATCTCGGCGACTCGGACCTGATACCGGGCGAAGCAATCACCAGCCGTCTGGGTTTGAATCTTGAAATCGAATTCGTCGTAGCTCGAATATGGAAATGCTTTGCGAATGTCGTACGCGACACCGCTACCGCGGAGCATGGGCCCTGATGCACCCATGGCGATTGCATCTTCGGCGCTGATGATTCCGACGCCTTTTGTGCGGCCGAGCCAGATACGGTTGTTTGTCAGAAGGTCTTCGTATTCGTCGATGTGGCCGGGCAAGGCATCGATCACGCGGCGCACGCGGTCGAGCCAGTTGGGAGGAGGCTCGAGGGCAATGCCGCCGATGCGAAAATAGCTCGTCATCATGCGCTGGCCCGAGACGTACTCGAAGATCTTCATGATCTCTTCGCGTTCGCGGAACGTGTAAAGGAATACAGACATCGCGCCGAGATCGATTGCGTGAGTTCCGACCCAGACCAGATGAGAAGCGATGCGCGTCAGTTCCGTGAGTAGCACTCGAATGTACTGTGCGCGCTTGGGAATTTCGAGGCCCAAAATCTTCTCGACAGCGAGGCAGTAGCACAGATTATTTGAGAGCGGAGCGAGATAGTCGATCCGGTCGGTCATCGTAAGGGCTTGCGAATATGTCTTCGACTCCATGTTTTTTTCGATGCCCGTATGGAGATACCCGATCACCGGCCGCGCTTTCACGACGATTTCACCGTTCAGCTCGAGAACGACGCGGAGCACTCCGTGCGTAGAGGGATGCTGCGGCCCCATGTTGAGGACCATCGTGTTCGCCGCGCCGGTAACGGTTTCAATCGTGGCCGTCATTTAGCGATACCCTTCGACCGGATAATCTTTGCGCTGCGGGTGGCCTTCCCAATCGTCCGGCATGAGAATCCGTGAGAGTTCGGGATGGCCCTCGAAGCGAATCCCCATCAAGTCAAAATTCTCGCGTTCGTGCCAGTTCGCCGTCGGCCAAATCGAGGTGACGGAATGCACAATCGGGTCGCTACCGCCGAGGCGCACCTTCAGGCGCACTCGTTCATTCCGGTCAAGTGAAAGCAGGTGGTAATTGACTTCGAACCGGGGTTCCAACGGGAAGCGGTCCAGCGTACTGATATCGGAGAGAAAGGAAAAATGGAGAGATGGATCTATAGCAAGAAATGCGGCGGCGCGCAGCAGGTGCTCACGGGGCACGACAATCGTCGTTTCGCCCCGAAATTCAATCACCTCAGCGACTGACTGTGCGTCCCAAGCCCTGAGTTGATGCACTACTGGTAATTTGTCCGCTTCCTGTGATTCCACTTTATTAGGATCCCGGCGGGCGTCAGCGATTCCAGTCCAGCGCGCCCTTCTTCCAGAGGAATATATATCCTGCGAGCAGGATTATAATGTAGACGAGCATCTCGACAAAGCCGAACAGTCTTAAATCGTGATAGACCAAAGCCCATGGATACAGAAAGATAGCTTCAATGTCAAACAGGATGAAAAGCAGCGCCACCATGTAGAACTGGACGGAAATCGGCTCGCGCGCGTCACCCGTGGGAGAAATTCCGCATTCGTAGGCCTGATCTTTTTCGATCGTTCGCTTGTGGCGGCCAATCACCTGCGACATCACAATCAGCGCGGCAGACAGTCCCGCCGCGAGTATAAACATAAGCAACAAGGCGCCATAGTTGTCGAGGTAGTTGCCGTTCATTTTCGTCGCACTGGTATAATAACGGCCCGAGAGCGCATGGTCAAATGAACTCCCCATTACATAATTCGCCGCAGCAGCCTGCGCACGCCGCAACTTCGGAGCATCCCTCGAGATGAGCTCGGGATTCAATACGGATGTTCAGCTCGGTAGCCAGGTTTTCCACGTGCAGACTGAGGATCGGGGCCCCGCACACCCCGTGATCGACACCGCAGTGTACAAAGACGGGCGAGTTCTGCACCGGCGTTCGTCAAACTACCAGCATTTTGTCACTTCCGATGAATTCAACCCCGAAGAGCTTCGCGAGCGCGTGGAGGAGCAGCACCGGTCGGTGATTGACGATCTGCGCTCGGGTGCGTTGGATGAGGCGATTGCTGCCGCCGTCGAACAGAGCAACCGAGCTGGTGGAATTCAAGTACAACTTCTCAATCCTTCGTCTTGGCTCACTGGCGGACATGCGTTTTTGGACGTGGAAGTAGTGCGACGAGGAGATCGGAAGCCTCAGCCGGGAGCTCAGGTAGATGCATGTATCGAGGGAGCGATTGAAGACATCGACCACTCCGGGATGAGTGACGAGCAGGGACACGTTCAGCTGCAGTTTCCGATTCCGCCTTTAGGTAAGGGCGAGCTGGCGCTCGTGCTACGCGCAAAAGCTGCTACCGGCAAGGACGAACTCAGATTTACGATGCGCTCTCGGGGGAAAACTTCGAGTGACGGAACTTCTGGGGCGGTCCCGGGCACCGGGAACTAGCTTAGAATCTCGTTCGTGCGATCAATCTCATGATCATTACGATCAATGGCGAGAGCCGCGAAATTCCGGAAGGCTTCACGGTTGCGATGCTCCTACAACATTTGGAAATGCCAGCCGAGCGAGTTGCCATCGAAAGAAACCTGGATATTCTTCCGCGGACGCGCTGGCAGGAAACTCACGTTGAAGCCAACGATCGCTATGAAATTGTGCATTTTGTGGGCGGCGGATAATTTGGACACCAGCCGCCGACACTGAATCGTGCCTGACCAGGTGCTGTGCGCTCACTTTCCAGAATTTTCTGCAATGTACTTCTTCCAGGGCTTCCAGTAGTAAGTCGGCCAGCCTTCCGAAACGCCACGATGATCGTGCTGCGGGACATTTGCGTGGACCAAGTCGACTACCGCGCCGCCTGGCGCTTCGCTGAAGCGGAGAACTAGGATTGAGTCCGGGTCGGATGCTTTCCAGTGATTAGCGCGCCATGCCTGGACGATCATCTTGTTCGGAAGAATCAGCAAATTCCGGCCGCTGAGTTGATTACCCCACGCGGTGAATTTTCCGCCCAACTTCCTGCTCATTCTCGCGAGGCCGCCCGTCGCGGCGGAATGCTTCTTCGAATCGAGATACATTTCAAAAAGCTCAGCAGGAGAGGCTTTGAATTTCACCGATTGCTGAATCGCCTTCGTCATAATCTTGCCTCTCAGCAGCCTGATTTCTTTTCCGCGAGAACTGAAATGCGAATTCCTCGAGACCTCTGCCCATCCTAAGCTTTCAGGATCGAACGTCGAACGTCATGACGTCAAAACCTTAGCTAGCACCTCGAAGCAACCGTCCCAACCCTTTTGATGGCTATCGCGCATCTTCGCATTCGTAAAATTCTCATGTGTGAAAATCATTTCGGTGGAATTGCCACGCTCGAAGAGCTGGACTGTGACGAGCGACTCAGTGCCATCGAGGTCTTCAGGTATCTTCTCGGGCGGAGGCACTTGCTCCCAGGCCCATGTGAAAACGAGCTTTTCCGGCGGCTTCACTTCACGAAAAACTCCAAAGCCGCGATAAGTGAACCCTTCGCTCGGAACTGGAATCTCGATCACGTAACGTCCGCCCGGGCGCACGTCGAGCTCAGTATATTTTGGCTTTTGCGACGGAACGTCCCGGCACATCCACTGCTCTAAGCGTTTCCGTTCGGTCCAGGCCGCGAAGACTTTTTCACGCGGCGCGGCGAATGTGCGGCGGATTTCGAGCCTTGTTTCTGATACAGGGATTGGTTTCGCCATTTTGTATCCTCGTCATTCTGTGATTCTTCCAGATATCGAGCCAGCGAATCGAACTGCGCTTCCCAGAATATGCGGTAACGCCCAATCCACTCCGCCGCGCCTTTCATTGGCTCGGCAACGAGCCGGAAACGGTTAACGCGTCCGTCTTTTCGACGCTCAACGAGCTTTGCGCGTTCGAGCACGCGCAAATGTTTTGACACAGCCGGCAGCGACATCTTGTAGGGCATCGCCAAGTCGCTGACGGACGTCTCGCCGAGGGCGAGCTGGGCCAGGATCCCGCGGCGCGTTGCGTCAGAAAGAGCGGCAAAAGTTGCGTCGAGCGCCGGAGTCGAATACTTAACCATGTGGTTTACTATTGTATCGTCAAGATTGTTTGTCAAGCAAAAAGATCTCGATAGGAAAATGAAGCGGAGATCAGAGACCGGCTAGCAGATGGCCCATCTTGTCTTTTTTAGTGCGCAGGTAGGCGCGTGAATGCTTGCTGGTGGGTGGGCGGCAGGGAACTCGCTCGACAACGCGAATGCCGGCGCGTTCGAGTTGCTCGACTTTGTCAGGATTGTTTGAAAGCAAGCGGACGGCGCGAAGGCCGAGAGCTTTCAGCGCGTCTGCGGCGAATTCGTAATCGCGGGCATCATCTGCGAAACCAAGCTTTCGATTTGCTTCCACTGTATCGAGTCCCGCATCCTGCAGCTCATAAGCCTTGAGCTTATTGATCAATCCGATTCCGCGCCCTTCCTGCGGCAGATAGAGAAGCACCCCGGACGGCTGACGAGCGATTTGCCGGAGCGAAAATTCAAGTTGGGCGCGGCAGTCGCAGCGCTCGGACGTGAAGACGTCTCCTGTAAGGCACTGCGAATGTACGCGAACGAGCGGCGCTTTCCCATTACTCAACCGGCCATGCTGGATGGCGATCGCCTCTTCGCCCTTGTTGCGGCCTTCGATCCCAAAAATCTGAAATCGGCCAAATCGTGTTGGCAACTTAGCTTTTGCTACGACGTGAGCTTTCACGGATTGTTTTTTGAGCTTCATCGGAATCTTCAATTATAGCAGGCTTCGCAATCCCTCCGATTCGCGACACATAGCTTCCGCAAACGCCATTACCTTCCGGCGCGCTTCTCTTTACATCGCCGCCCGCTTTGGCTAACGTAATCGACGAACCCTCGGAGTCGCGGCGCACAAGCGAAATGGAACAACTATCTGGCGGAAGAGACCTGCTTTTCATCCTGATTCTAAAGGTGTGCTGGGCGGCCGCTCTTGCAGCTCTTTTGGTGCGGTTTCGTTCCTTCCGGCGGCTCGTGTTCACTGAAAAGCGCGATTCAGACCAGAAAGTGATGCTTCTGCTTTTTCTCACGCCGCCGCTAGCTATCGGAGTGCTGCTCCGGCTCGTAGGCTATCGTTTCTTTGACCTGACGCTCGAGGGCTCGTTCCTCATGGGACTGATCGGCGGGCGTATCGTCGGGCTTCTCGGCGGATCGCTCATCAGCCTGCCCGCGTTTGGAAATCATGAGTGGCTGTCGAGTCCGATGGCCGCCAGCGTGGGCCTGCTTGCCGGCATGATTCGCGAGGCGATGCCGGAGAAGGAAGACATCTGGCACTTTGGGCCATTTCTGTTCTTGAGCATTCCGCAATGGCTGCTGAACCTGGTGCGATTCGGAAAAACGAATTGGGCGATGCTACCTCTTTTTGCTTGCGCTTTCCTGGAAGTGGCGCAAATCGAGCTGGCGGCAACGGTTCCTGCGAACTGGCTGTTCGCATTCCACCCAAGCAACTGGGGATACATGCTGCTCGTGGTGCTGTCCTCGACGATGTGCGTCGCCATGGCGATCAAGATTTGGAACAACACGCGCATTGAGATGAACCTCGAGCAGAATCAGCAGCTACTGCTGAAAGCTCGGATGGATGCGCTTACCAGCCAGATCAATCCCCACTTTTTATTCAACACACTGAATACGGTTTCTTCGCTCATTCGGTTCGATCCGGACATGGCGCGCGGGGTGGTTCTGAAACTCTCGAACATCCTGCGCCGGCTGCTCCGGAAGCACGAGACTTTCGTACCACTGCGCGAAGAGCTCGAATTCATCGACGACTATCTCGACATCGAAGTGATTCGCTTCGGGCGTGACAAGCTGCAGATCTTTAAGGAGATCGACGCCGACGCTCTCGAGGCGTTTGTTCCCAGTATGTTATTACAGCCGATGATCGAAAACTCGATCAAGCACGGACTCGATCCGCGGCTCGAAGGTGGCCAGATTCACATTCGCACTCGCCGCATCGATGGCCGCCTCTATATTGAGATCGAAGATAATGGCGTGGGTATTTCGCGAGAGCGTCTTGCCGAGGTGTATGGCGGCGGGATCGGGATCAGCAACGTGCACGAGCGGTTGCGCTTGCTGTACGGCGACCAGTTCAAGATGGATATTCGCAGCGAAGAAGGCCAGGGCACGCAGATTCACATCGAAATCCCCGAACTGATGACGGTGGAAACAACTTTGAGCTAGGTGCTGCCAAGGACACGGAATGGCAATCGAAGCAAATGGCCGGTTCAAGTATTCAGATGTCCTGAACGGCGCGCTTCTCACTTCTCGCAAGGTCCTGATTTTTTTCTCGGTTATTGGCTTGCTCCTCGTGGCAATCGGAATATTGCAAATTTACTCCGTCACACCCCTGAGAATTGACGGCATCCGGGCGATCGCCTTGGGCGCGTTCTTGAACATTTTTATCTGGGGCGTGATTTTGTTCCGGTGCTATCAGGTGTGGCGCAAAAGTCCGAACCTGCAAGGCCCCGTCAAGTTTCAGTTTGACGACCAAGGCTACGTAATCGATGGCGCGCACGCGCGCGGCGAAGTGAAATGGTCCGCATTGCTGAAATGGAAAGAGGGCAAGCACGCATTCCTTCTCTACACGCATCCAGTGATGGCTTCGGTGGTTCCCAAGGGATTTTTCTCCAGCCTTTCAGACATCACAGCTTTGCGCGCGCTCCTACAAACCAAAGTGGCGGCGAAACGCTAGCCGATCGAACGCCACATCAAGTTGCAAATGGATTCAAGTCCGGTGCCAGGTGATTCGACTTCGCCTCAGCGGACGCGATTCGTTCACGAGAGTAAAAATTGTGGATCAAGTTCTTGTCGCTGCACCGGGCGACCACATCGTTCGCAATCGAGACGAGATCTGCCGATTTTGACGAATGCTCGGCGACTACGCGCGCGACCAGCGCAAGCCAGAATTCGGTGACGGTCACGTGATAGCCGTCCTTCCCGTGGTCCTTGATGAATTGGCGCAGACCTGTTCGCATCCGCTCTTTGGCTACCTCCGCGTCGAAGCGCAAGAAATAAATCGCCGCCACTGTGAGATGCCTTGCGTGAACAAATTCTTCTGGCGTGTAGGAGCAGTCTTCGAACCGTTTGACGACGTCATCTAGTTCCGCTTCCGTGTGATAGAGCGGCGCATCGGCCATCATCCCCCCAAAAAGAAAAGCGCCCGTGTCTGCCAAAGGCAGACACGGGCGCTTGGTTTGTACTTCAGGTATTTTACGTAATATCTGTGCTCGCGTCTATCCCCGAAGCACGTCAGGCATCACTCGTAGCGCAAAGCCGTCATTGGGTCCACTCGGGTGGCACGTCTCGCTGGTATGTAACTAGCGCATAGAGCAATTGCTCCCAGCAGTGCGGACACGGTTACAAACGTAATCACGTCGGTGGGCTGGACGCCGAACAGCAAACTCGACATCAGCCTCGTCAACCCGAAAGCGGCCGCAATCCCCAAGCCGACGCCAATCAGAGTCAAAGCCACGCCCTGCTTCATCACCAGTCCGAGCACATCATGTTGCTGCGCTCCGAGGGCCATGCGAAGTCCAAACTCCTTCGAACGCCGCGCCACTGAATACGAAATCACCCCGTAGATTCCAACGGTCGCAATAATAAGAGCTACTCCTGAAAAAAGCGTGAGCAGCAATGTGAGAAATCGTGGCCGCGATTGCGCGGCTGACAGCACAGAGTCCATGGTCCGCACGTGCGACAGCGGAATGGCCGGGTCAATCGCATGTACGTCGCTTCGCACCGCGCTGACCAGCGATTTCGGGTCGCCGAGGGCTCTGAGAACCACCACCATATTTTGCGTTCCTGATCTGTCCGTTTGGTCGTAGGGGAGATAAAGCTCCGTGCCCGTGGGCTTGTCGAGGCCCGCGTTCTTCACGTCCTCGACAACGCCAACGACGGTGCAGTAAGGACTATTGTCGCCTCCCGAGGGCTGGATGCGCCGGCCGATCGGGCTCTGATTCCCCCAAAACGTTCGCGCCATCGTTTGATTGATGATGGCTGTATCGGGAGATCCCTTCGCGTCTCGTTCATCGAAAAGTCGCCCTTCGATCAGCCGGATTCCCATCGCTCCAAAATATTCCTTCGTCACCGCCTGGTAGAAATCCACATTTTCGATCGGGCCGCCTTCTTTGCGAACATACCCTTCGATGTGCGTGTCATTCATATTCGGCGGTCGAATTGGCGCAAGGCCAGAAGCGAGTCCAGCGGCCTGAACGCCCGGAAGCTGATTCAAACTTTCTTGTAGCCGGGACCAGAATGCGTCAAACGCTTCCGGCTTCGTGTACGTCGCCGATGGCAGGGAGATTTGCATCGTAATGACCTTGGTGGGATTGATTCCGGTGTTTACCTCCTGAAGCTTCCAGAATCCTCGGACCATTAGGCCACACCCGATAAGGAGCACGAGCGCCATTGCTAGCTCGCCCGCAACCAGGGCGCGGCGGAATCCCTGCGCGCCGGCGGTAGAAGTGGTGGAACCCACGGTATCTTTTAGCGACGACTGCAAGTTTTGAAATGCGAGCGGAACAATGGGAGCAAGCCCGAAAAAGATTCCCGTAAGAAGCGCCGCACCGATGGTAACGAGCAGCACTCGTCCATCGATTCCAATTTCTTCCACGCGCGGCAAATTCCCGGCGCTCGTCAACCGAATCAATTTCAATCCTGCGAAAGCCAGAACCAATCCAAGCACCGCGCCAATTCCCGAAAGCAGCACGCCCTCGGTGACGAATTGCCGCGCGAGCCGTGGCAGATCAGCGCCCAACGCGCTGCGAATCGCTATTTCTCTTCGCCGCACTTCGGCGCGTGCCAGCAGGAGATTCGCAACATTTACGCACGCGATCAGAAGCACAAATCCCACCGCGGCAAGCAACATCAGCAACGCGGGACGCACGCCGCCCACCACTTCCGTTTGCAGAGGGTAGGTTACGACGGTGTGGAACTTGGGATTGAAATAGTGTTCTTTCATCGAGGGCGGGTGCGCTTCGCCTTGCGCGCGCACGTACGCCTCAATCTCAGATTGGGCTTGCGACGCGGTCACACCTGGCCTCAGTTCGCCCAGCAAATTGTAATTGTGAGAGCCTCGACCGCCGGGTTTCACCGGGTCGAGCTGCAACGGAGACCACACTTGCGGGACGTCCACCTCACCCGGCGGAAACTCGAATCCGCGGGGCATTACGCCGATAATCGTGCACTTCTGCCCGTCCAGTACCGGCGTGCGCCCCACGATCTGTGGGTCGCTGCCGAAGACGCTTTTCCATATGCCGTACGAAATATCAGCTACTACCGGAGCGGCTGGATCGTCGTCGGCTGGAGCGATCAGGCGTCCGATCGCCGGCGAGACACCCAGCGAATTCATCAAGGTTCCACTGACGTATGCTGCAGTTACCCTCTCCGGTTGAGTCAGTCCTGCGATGTTCGAGCCGGATGTAGCGAATGCGTCGATTGCGCTCCATGATTTCAGGTCGCGGCGAAGATCGAAGAATTCTGCTCCGGAGGTCCAAAATTTTCGGAGCCCGCCATTGGGCCAGGTGGGAAATTCCGTGTAGAGGCGAACGAGGCGGTCTGGATGCGCGTAGGGAAGCGGGCGTAACAGCACCGCGTTGACAACGCTGAAAATTGCGGTGGTGGCCCCAATCCCGAGCATCAGGCAGAGGACCGCTGCCGCTGCAAATCCGGGATTCTTCGCGAGCATCCGAGCCGCGTGCCTCAAATCAAGCCAAAATGAGTCCATCAGGCTCCTCCGCGCAATCAGACTAACTCACTCATTCGCAAGATACGTGTCCATCGCAATTTAAGTTCCGCCGATAGTGGCGTGGGACGCGACGGAGAATTGGCGTCGATTTGTCGAGAGATTTAGACATGTGGTCGCGGCTTGCGCTTTAGACGCGCCTCGCGGGTCAATGGCGTGCGATCGCAGTAGAAGCCGCAAATCCGGGAAGCATCGATTTTCTGGCCTCCAGGCATCGTAACAGCGTAGAATGCGCTCGATCTGCCGGGTCAATCATTCAGCCGAAGTTGGCGATATTTCCGAGGACAGTCATTTCGATGAGCGACGAAACAGAAAAGAGTAGTGCGTCTTCAGCAATCGTACTCGCGATTCTCGTGATTGGGGTCGCGATCTACGCGGCGGCATACGGACTTCAAACGCTAGCCTGGTGGGAAGCGCATCACTGGGCCGTCGAAAACGCGTTCCTCGATGACACTCCGCAGCCCTTGGCAAACGTTGCCACGCAACCAGCCAAAGGCACGCTCGTGAAAGCCTTCAATTATCAGTTCATGGCGCCGTGGACCGGCAAGATCACACAGACTCCTTCTCTCACAGTAGTAGCAATTCGATTTGATGGCGGCCAGACGATCGTATTTTACGATCCGGACACGTTGATCGATTCCTTGCGACAGATGAAATCTTCGAGCCCGCTGCAGTATCAGAAGCTCACGAATGTGTTTTCTGATCACCCGCTTGAATCGAACTTCGGACTTTACGAGGCGGTGTATGGCGCTTCGCCCGCACAGATGTCACCGATTATGTCGAGCCGCGAAGCGATTCGTATGAACGAACTCCTGATATGGAAGCTTCAATTTGGCATCGACATGCGAGGCGGCCTCTACTCGTTCAAGTGGGGGACGAATCAGGGTTTCCAGTTTGGTGATCCGGCAAAGGGCCCAGCGGCGCTACGCGTTTTCGACGACCGCAATCAGCAGTTCCGTTTCATTTTTACGGAAGCGGCCGGATCGAACGCGAAAATCACTCAAGACGACATCGCAGGCATCGTCGCTTCGTTCAAGCCTGTCCCAATTCTGGATCGATAAACTTGCAGCTTCGTTCAGAGGGCGCCGACTCCCTACCCGCCCGGGAACCATTCAGCGTTAACGCCCGGCGGATGCCGCAGTTCCCGACGCGTTTAGCACCTTTTCGTAGTAGGCCTCATACTGGGGAATCACATCGTTCGAGCAGTACTTTCGGCGAGCGTTAATTCGAGCCTGCTGTCCCATCGCGCGGCCACGGTCAGGCGCGTTAAGAATTTGAAGCGCGCATTTTGCGCCGGCTTCCACGTC
>Ga0210383_10001359_pt1 | contig 22378 bp, 16 predicted proteins | sample IncBWC14OmetaG_FD_160072 | JGI IMG/M metagenome (GOLD analysis project Ga0210383, IMG submission 160072) | Forest soil microbial communities from Barre Woods Harvard Forest LTER site, Petersham, Massachusetts, United States - Inc-BW-C-14-O ... | reverse complement strand
CGCCGTGCGCTGCGCAAAAATGCGTCCGCGTCGATCGCGCCGGTCGTTACCAGCGAAGCTGCCATGTCCCAGTAGCCAAGGACCATACGAAACGACGCATTGCGTTCCCCGCGCGCCAAAGCGACGAGCTCAGCGAAGCTCTCCGGATTGAACTCACGCAGGAACCAGTCGCGCGCCTCCCGCAACACAGGCTCACGTCGTAGCTCAAAGAGCTGAAGGTTCAACAGTGCGCTCTCGAAGGGCGTGGGCATCGATCAACCTCCACAGCCGATCGTACCTCACAGATCAGTCAAGGCCGCAGTTCCAATCAGCTTGCCAATCGATAACGTATCGTCTGGTCCTCAAGGAAATACTCCGCGGAGCACTCCGACGATCCGCAGATCATCGCCTCCAGCCCCGCGCACTGCTGTCTTGTAATCAGACCTAGCGATCCACAGGAAGGACAAGCAAGTACGGCCCAATAAGGGTTGTCCGCCTTACCCAACTCACCCGCCTGCTCCAGTAGAAACAACGTACCCGGCTGCATCTGCTCCGGGATCCACACTTCCAGAAGGTTCAGCTCCGCTACCATGCTTGCCTCTTCATCCCAACGGTTGTCTTCGCTCGTGACTCGCGTTCTAGCGCCGATACTCAACTTCAGGCTGCCGAAGAGACCTCCCCAATCGGTTTCGTATTTCGTCCACCGATGCACTACTTCTGGTGCAAAGAATAACGGATATTCTGTCCCTGTCAATCCCACAATTGCGAAAAAATGATGCTCTGTTGGTTCTCTTATTGGGTGCCATACAGGGCGCGGTAGATCTCCCGGTTGCGCAGAATTGCCTGGACGTACTCTCGCGTCTCGGTGTAAGGAATCGACTCGACGAACTCGGCGATGTCCTTATAGTTGCCCGCCGACATCCACTGCCTCACCGGAACGTCGCCCGCGTTGTAGGCCGCCAGCGCATACTCCTGTTGTCCGCCGAACCGCGCCAATACCAACCGAAGGTTCGTCGTGCCCAGCTCCAGATTCACGGTCGGATTCAACAGTGAATTCGCACTGAATCCCTTGATTCCGTCTTTCTTAGCCATGGACTTCCCTACCGACGGCAACAACTGCATCAGACCATACGCGTTCGCGTGACTCACCACACCAGCGTTAAACTCCGACTCCTGTCGAATCAGCGACGCCACCAGATAAGGGTCCAGGCCGTTCTTTTCCGAGTTCTCTATAAGGTCACTCCAGTACGGCTGCGGAAACAGCACCTTCCAATACACCATCGGGATCTGGTCCAGCGGCACAGAAAAGAACGAGATGCCGCTGTGCTTCATCGCCTGGAGCGCCCGCGTCGTCTCGCCATAGGAGGTAAAAATCTCTGCCTGCGCAAGTGCCCCCCATTCCTTCGAAGTTGGACTGGCCTGGATCTCCGGTCCGATATATTCATTCAGCGCAGCGTTCGCCAGAAGCTTCGCTTTGATCAGGTGGGGCTCGTCCTCCGGCAACTCTCCGGTCAACGTCGGAACGACTGGCTTCGGCACCGAGCTAAGCACTGCCGCCGGAGCGGTCGTCGCCGCCTGCCCCTTCAGGACGTTCAGCCTCTGTCGCGCCAGCAGCGCGTAGTAGAAGTTGATATACGACGCAGTCAGCGCGTGGTAGTAATTCACTGCCTGCGCGAAGTTTTGTTCTTCCTCCTCATAGATGCGCCCGCGCCAGTACAGCGCACTCGGCACCTCTATCCCTGCCGGATACCCCTGTATCTGCTCGTCCATTAGCCGCGCGGCCTCGGAATAGTTGTGCAGCCGGTAGTTCATCCACGCAGCACGCCAATGTGCCGAAGCCGCATACGTACTATTGGGAAACATCTTCACCAGCAACGAGTAGTGATACGTCGCCTGCTTCGGATCATGCGTCAGCAAGTACATATTGCCACCCGAGTACAGCGCCTCCTCCAGCCACCTGCTCGTCGGAAACCGTTGCACCATCTGGGCTATCAACGCGTCATGGGTCACCTCGTCATGTTCGTTGCGCGAAAGCTCAGCCAGCATATAAAGCTTTAGCGCTGCACTGTCGTCCGTCGTATTGGGAAGCTTCTCAATATCTCTTCGGCTGATGTGTTTCAACCTCATGTCGCATGCCGCGGCATAGATCAGCAGCGCATCATGGTCCGCCTGGTTCAGTCCAGCGTCCCGTTCGATCGCGTGGTACTCCGCGCCTGCCTCGGCATAGCGCTTGGCGTTGAACAGTTCATCGGCATGCGTCTTCTGTTCGGCTGCGGTCGGCGGCATGTTCATCGCCTGCATCTGCGTCCGCGCCTCTGCCGCCTCCATGCTCAATGGCAGATTGACATACAAACTCCGGTAGACCGCCGCCGCATGCGTCGTATCGCCCGACGTCTGGTACGCCCGTCCCAGCGTATAGCGGAAGTCCGCATGCGAGGCCTGTGCCGAATCCGCCAGCGGCACCAGCACCCGGAGCGCGCCCTGCGGATCGTTCTGCTGCAGGTAGGCATTGGCCAGCAGCACCGGCGCATTCGCCTTGAAGATGCTCTCCGGATGTCTCTCCGCGAAGTGGTCGAGTAGCGGATACGCGTCCGCCGCATGCCCCGCCTGCATCGACGCCTGCGCGCCGAGATAGTCCGCATAGTCATCCAGTGCGCTCCCGCTCACACCCGTCCGGCGAAAGGTCGCCGCCGCATCGGCATACCGATGGTCCAGCATGTAAGCGTGCCCCAGCGCCAGATAGGCCGCCGCCGCACCTTCACCCGGGTGCGACCGCGCATAGTTCTCCACCCCGCTGTAAGCCGCCGCCGAGCGCGTGGCCGCCAACTGCTGCGCCATCGGACGCAGCTGCTCCGAAGCCTTGAACGCGCTGGTCAGCCGGATCGTTTGCGCGGTCGGCCTTCGCGAAGCAGTCGACCTGGCGTGTGTCTTGTTTGTGGCGCCTGTACCCTTCGAGCTCTTGCTGGACCCGGCGGCCTTGCTTCCGCTGCTGCTGGTCTTCCCTGTCGCGGTCGTCTTGTTCTTGGGCGACGCCTTTTTCGGCTGCTCCGTCGAGGGCTTTGGCTGCTCCGTCACGGCCGACGTCTGGATCCGTCCAGCGACCGCACTCCCGCCAAACGCCGCAGTCATCGCTACGATCCAGGCAGTCCCCACCGCACCCCGAAGCCAGTTCCGGACGTTCATCACGGCTTTAATGTATTTCCGACCCACACATCCACTCTAAGCCGCCTGCGCAGGTCTCGTCAGTGGCATTCCACCGCGAACCACTGCAGGTACGTTCACTTGGCCCACCAAATTGGCCATTTTTACCGGTCTTTCGACTTCGGCGCCTGTCGCTACTTCGAAATAGGAAATGAAATGGCAACCTTCTTCAACATATGTGCAAATATTTTCACCTTTCGACCCGGTTCCCGCAAAAAATCATAAACATGCAAGAAATTGCGGTTTGGCGGCCTGATTGCACTACCAAGAGTTATGAGTCATCCAGATTCACCCTTAGGAGTTCCAATGCGTCTCTCTCTGCTTGCACTTGCTTCAATCCTTGCCGCTGGCTCCTCCCCCTTGCTCGCCGACGACATCCCCTATGCAAACGTCGGCCAACTCGCGCCCGCAAATACTCTCACCGCATCGGCCAACGGGACCGTCGTCGGCTACTTTGTCGGCTCCAGCGCGGGCGATAACGACACAATCGCACTCTGGGACGTAAGCCGGGGCACGTTCAGCGGCTTCGTTCTGCCTAATCACAGCTCGACGGTAGGGGCCCCCCCCACCACCTTTCTGTCGGTCGGTGCAGGCGACACTCTGGTCTTCATCCTAGACAACGTCAGCACCGGCCAGTACGAAGACTCCGTCAACGATAACGGCATTCCGACAACCTGGAGCGCCGACGGATACAACAACGCCTATACCACGGCCTACACAGGTGGTATTGCTGGACTCCCGAGCGGTCTCACCGGCACCTACGTCGGTATGGAAGATCTGGCAGTCACCGGCTTGAATCCACTCACCGGCTCTGACCTCGACTATAACGACGACACCTTTGTCTTCACTGACATCGCTACCACCTCTCCCACCCCGGAACCAGCCAGCTTCGTTCTCTTTGGAACTGGCCTCCTGGGAGCTGCCGGCATACTTCGCCGCAAATTTGCCCGCTAGCGACGTTGCCAGGTACACCGGAGAATGGGGGCCGTCCAGTCCCCTGTTCTCCGGTCATCCAGGCCTTTTCCTGCAGTCATTTGCCCCTTCACCTCACCTTTCCCCCTCTCACATCTTTGCTCTCAGCCCCAGCGGCGATTACACTGGAGTAGATACTGGTTCCCGGCAGCTTCTTCGCGCCGAAGATTTCAGTGTCCGTTTTCGCACCTTTTGCTCATGCCTGCCATCCAATCCCCAGCGACGGAAGAGATCCACCCCGACGTAGCGCTTGTAGCACGCGCGAAAGAGGGGGACCAGGCTGCATTTGAGCAGCTTGTTCGGCAGTACGAACGCCAGATCTTCCGGGTGGCACAGCATATTACCCAAAACCGTGAAGACGCTGAAGACATCACGCAGGACGCATTCCTCAAGGCTTACGAGAAGCTGGACCAGTTCCAGGGAAACTCCAAGTTCTCCACTTGGCTCGTCCGCATCGCCGTCAATGAGAGCCTCATGCGCCTCCGCAAGCGCAAGACCAGCAAAACCGTCTCAATGGACCAGGACGTCCAGACCGATGAAGGGTCTATCCCTCGCGACTTCGCCGAGTGGCGCCCCAATCCCGAGCAGCAATACAACCAGGCCGAACTCGCTGACATCCTTCGCAAAACCATTCAGGGTCTCCCTCCCGGCTTTCGCAGTGTCTTCACCCTGCGCGACGTTGAAAATCTCTCTACGGAAGAGACTGCGGAGGCACTCGGCTTGAGCGTCCCCGCGGTGAAATCCAGACTGTTACGCGCACGCCCTCAACTGCGCGAAAGACTCAGCCGGTACTTCCGGAAGAAGCAGGAGGGCCAGCCTGCATGAACTGCACCGACCTTTTGAGCCATCTATCCGACTACTTCGACGAGCGCCTCAGTCCCAAACTGCTCGAGGAGATTCGCACCCACACCGCCGGGTGCCAGCACTGCAAGGTCGTCCTCGACACCACCCACCAGACCATCGAGGTCTACAAGGGCAACAAGATCTACGAGGTCTCCGACGAGCTCCGTGAACGCCTCCACGCCGCCATCATGTCGAAGTGCTTCGCCAGGAAATAGCGCCGCAATCTCCCACTGACAAATAGTCCCCTCAATCGGTGGCATCGGTACAGATCGATGCAGGTTCTTATCTCGATCAGATCCGTCCCGCCGACCGCAGTGCCCCAATCTCTTCGTCCGTGAACACCCTCGACCGGATCAGAAACCGCACACCCTCACCGTTCTCCAGCGAAAACATTCCGCCACGCCCCGGAACTACATCAAGAATCAACTGCGTGTGCTTCCAGTACTCGAACTGGCTTCTGCTCATATAAAACGGAGTCTCACCCAGTGTAGCCATCAGCACATCGCTGTCGCCAACGAAAAACTCCCCTCGCGGATAACACATAGGGGAGCTGCCGTCGCAGCAGCCTCCCGACTGATGAAACATCAGCTCCCCATGCTTCTCTTCGAGCCTGCTCATTAACGCCACAGCAGCAGGCGTCGTGATCACCTGTTCCGGCACGTCCGGCATTACACCCTCTCTAGAAGAACCCCAGCGCACTTGGACTGTAGCTCACCAGTTGGTTCTTCGTCTGTTGATAATGCTCGAGCATCATCTTGTGGTTCTCGCGTCCAACGCCCGACTGCTTATAGCCGCCAAACGCCGCATGCGCGGGATACAAGTGATAGCAGTTCGTCCACACACGGCCCGCCTGAATGGCCCTTCCAAAGTGATACGCCCGGTTCAGGTCCCGCGTCCAAAGACCCGCGCCCAAGCCATACAGCGTATCGTTCGCCAGCTCCAGCGCCTCCTCTTCATCATGGAACGTCGTCACCGAAACCACCGGCCCGAAGATCTCCTCCTGGAAGATGCGCATCTTGTTCTTCCCCTTGAACACCGTCGGCTCGATATAGAAGCCCTCCGCCAGATCGCCCGGCTGCATCGAACGCTTACCACCGATCAGCACCTCTGCTCCCTCCTGCTTACCGATGTCCAGGTACGAGAGGATCTTCTCCATCTGCTCCGAAGACGCCTGCGCGCCAATCATCGTCGTCTTGTCCAGCGGATTGCCCTGCTTGATCGCCTTCACGCGCTTCAGGGCACGCTCCATGAATTGGTCATAGAGCGTGTCCTGAATCAATGCACGCGACGGGCAAGTACAAACCTCGCCCTGATTCAAAGCGAACATCGTAAACCCTTCCAACGCCTTGTCGAAGAACGCATCGTCCGCGCTAGCCACGTCCTGGAAGAAGATATTCGGCGACTTGCCGCCCAGCTCCAGCGTCACTGGAATGAGGTTCTGCGAGGCGTACTGCATGATCAGCCGTCCCGTCGTTGTCTCACCCGTAAAGGCCACCTTGTTCACCCGCGGACTCGAAGCCAGCGGCTTACCCGCCTCCAGCCCAAACCCGTTGACGATATTCACTACGCCCGGAGGCAGCAGGTCCTGAATCAGCTCCATCAGCACCAGGATCGACATCGGAGTCTGCTCCGCCGGCTTCAGCACTACGCAGTTTCCTGCCGCCAACGCTGGCGCCAGCTTCCATGTCGCCATCAGAATCGGAAAGTTCCACGGAATAATCAGGCCGATCACACCTAGCGGCTCATGATAGTGGTAGGCAATCGTGTTCGCGTCGATCTCCGCGATCGATCCCTCCTGCGCGCGAATCACGCCGGCAAAATAACGGAAGTGGTCGATCGCCAACGGCATATCTGCAGCCATCGTCTCGCGGATCGGTTTACCGTTGTCCCACGTCTCCACCGTCGCCAGCATCTCGAGATTGTCCTCAATACGCTGTGCGATCTTTTCAAGTATCCGTCCGCGTTCGGTTGTCGAAGTCTTCCCCCACATCTTCTTCGCCGCATGCGCCGCGTCCAGCGCCCGGTCAACGTCCGCAGCGTTCGAGCGCGCGATCTCGCAGATCACCTGCCCAGTCACAGGGGTGACGTTTTCAAAATACTGCCCAGACAGCGGTGCCACCCACTCGCCGCCAATGTAGTTGTCATACCGCTTCTTAAGATTGACGGGGAATCCGTAGCTCCCAGGTTGAATCGCACTCATCGTCGCCATAAACTTCGCTCCTTCAAAATCGATACCTTCACAGCGCACGAAATTGTAGTCCTCCCGTGTGAAATCTGTCACAACCGCGAGTTCGAGCGAGTTTAAGCTTCTACTTCAGTTGAAGTTACCGAAAAATACCCAACCTGTTCACTGATCGGCCTCAAACGACAGGCCAACCTTTACCCCAATTAATTTGTGCCGCCACTAGCAAAATTGCGGCTGGTAACCCTCGCTAAAACGCCTATGATGCATCCACGATGCTTTGGCGTGTTTTGCATGGCAAATTAGCGCCTTTTCTGCTGTTCTTTACCCTCGCCACCACAGCCCTGCCTGCAGCGCAACCCCTTGCCGGGTCTTCCCTGGTGGTTGAAGGATTGGGCAGGGGCACAGCTGCGCTCGATGGACAATGGCAGTTTCGGCTAGGCGACGATCCAGCCTGGGCCTCGCCAACATTAGACGATACAAGCTGGGAACATCTCCGCGTCGACCGGCCATGGGGAGACCAGGGCCACTACGGCTACACGGGCTTTGCCTGGTATCGCCGGCACGTCGATTTCGTGGAAGGCCCTGGATCGCCATCCGAGGTCGTGCTTTATATGCCGCACGTTCGGTGTGCGTACGAGGTGTATTGGAATGGCCGCCTCGTTGGTCACTATGGAAGTCTGCCGACGAGTCCGCTTTTTCGCTCTGCGTCTTCGCAGGCAATCGGACTCGGCCGACCGCAGCAGGGAGTGCTGGCAATTCGAACCTGGACCGCCCCTTTGGATTCAGCCTCCCCCGGCAACGACAGGGGAATGTCGGCAACACCGCTCGTGGGGACCTCCGAAGCAATTGCGCAGATCCAGACAGCAAACAGCTTTGCCCAGGCAAAAGGAAGCCTGGTTGATTTCATTCAAATACTTATCCTGGGCACACTCATGCTGATTGGTTTTATTGCGTGGGTGCGCAATCGAGACCAGAAGGTGCTCTTCTGGATGGTCCTGTTCCTCGGCGCTTCGATCCTTACCCTGCTGAGGAACCCATTGGACTTTGCACAACTTCACAGAGTCCAGACACTCGTTCTCTGGCCGGCCCATTGCTTTGAAGACGTCTCGCTCTGGTATCTCCTTCTGTATCTCCTCGATCTCGATCACCATCCTTCGCTGTGGCGATGGGCAAAGGTCCTCGCCGTGGTTTCACTAGTCTCGGCGACACTGGACAACCTGCTGTTCACGCTGATGTGGAGTAATACGCATGTCCCGGCGTTTCAAATACTCGATGTAATCTTCACCACTGGCTTTTCGGTAGTCGAACTCTTTCCATTCGTGATTATCGGTTACGCCTTGAAGCGGCAGCGGCTAGGGCCTTCGCGATGGTTTGTCGCGGCCGCTGCATTCGTTGTCGAAATGTACGACGTAGTGCAGCACACGGCCCTGGAAGGCCGGCGGTTTACTCACGGGACACTGGCCTCCACCATGGACGGCCCGCTGTTCACCTTCGGTGGAGTGCCATTCACGCCCCAGGCTATCCTCTCAACGGTCCTGGTTCTCTCTATCGCGTACGCGGTCTATCTCGAACAACGTGAACGTCAGATGGCCTTGGAGCAGGAATACAGGAGCGCTCAGGAGCTGCAGCGCGTGCTTGTTCCAGAGTCTCTGCCTTCACTCGAGGGCTATGCCGTCACCAGTGCCTATCAGCCGGCGCATCAGGTCGGTGGCGACTTCTTTCAATTGATCAAGCAAGGGGACGGGCAAGAGGTCGGCTCGGCGATTCTCGTTCTCGGCGACGTCAGCGGCAAAGGCTTGAAGGCCGCGATGACGGTCTCGTTGATCGTAGGCACCGTACGGACGCTCGTCGAGACAACAGACGATCCAGCCAAAATACTCGCCGGCTTGAATCGACGCCTGCATGGACGCCTGAACAATGGATTCGCCACCTGCCTCGTGCTGCGCTTTGATGCAGAAGGTAGCTGCGTGCTGGCGAATGCAGGCCAGCTCGCGCCCTACCTAAACCAGAATGAAATGGCTCTCCCTGACGCTCTTCCGCTTGCGCTTGATCCCGACGCGACCTACGAGACGACTGCGTTCCATCTAGCCGTCGGCGATCGCCTGACTGTCTACACCGATGGATTGCTGGAAGCGCGCAACCCTGCAGGTGAAATCTTCGGCTTTGAGCGGGTGCGCGCGCTGATGGCTACTAAGCCCGATGCGAAGCGAGCGGCGGAGGTCGCCGTGGCCTTCGGGCAGGACGACGACATCACCGTCTTGACGCTGACGCGTCTCGCCATCGGAGTAAAGTCCACCACCTCGCTGCTCGCGCCAGAACTGGTCACTGCGACCCAATAGCTCTTGCCCGGGAAAGCAGCCAGACTATGCCCGGCAAGGGCTGGTTCCAGCTTCTGCGCCTCTACAGCCCGAAACCGTCCTTCTTCGACAAAACATGGCGTCCGGGCGAGGTGGAGCTGGTGAGGTGAAGTCGCTCTTGCACTCACAGCTGTCCAACACCAGCTCTCTCGACTGGAATTACTCAGTGATGCCGAGTTGGGTCAGCATGAACGCGTAATACTTGTCGCGCTCGTGAATGCTGTCATAGCGCCCGCTCGATCCTCCATGGCCGCCATGCATATTGATGAAGAAGACTAACGGGTTCTGGTCCGTCTTGAGCGCCCTCAGCTTGGCGACATACTTCGACGGCTCCCAATACATCACCTGCGAGTCGTCAAACGACGTCTCCACCAGAAGCGCTGGATAATTCTTGGCCGTTACATTGTCGTACGGCGAGTAGGTCAGCATGTAGTCAAATGCTGCCTTCTGGTTCGGATTGCCCCACTCTTCATATTCACCAACGGTCAGCGGCAGCGTCGCATCGAGCATCGTGTTCATCACATCGACGAAAGGCACCTCACACAATACGACCTTGAAGAGGTCGGGACGCATATTTGTCACCGCGCCCATCAGCAAGCCGCCTGCACTTGCGCCCTCGATGCCTACCTCTCCGCGCTTGCCGTAGCCCTGCGCCAGCAGTCCTTCGGTCACCTCAGTAAAGTCGGTGAAGGTGTTCCTCTTGGTCATCATCTTGCCCGCATCGTGCCAGGCCTCGCCAAGCTCCCCGCCTCCACGAATATGCGCCACGGTAGTCACAACGCCGCGATCCAACAGCGGCAGTAGGGTTGCCGAGAAACGATCGTCGATCGTGATCCCATACGATCCGTAACCATAAACGAAGAGCGGATTTTCCCCGCGCTTGAACTTGTCTTTGCGGTAGACCACGGTTACCGGGACCCCGACACCGTCCTTTGCGGGTATAAACAAACGCTCCACCGCGTATCGAGTCTTGTCGTAGCCGCCCGGGACCTCCTGCTGCTTCAGGAGCGTCGAAGTCTGCTTCTTAACGTCGTAGTCGAACGTCGAGTTAGGCGTAATCGGCGATTGATAGCTATAGCGATACTTGTCCGTATCGAACTCCGCGTTGGCCGCGGAACTCAACGTATAGGCAGGCTCGGGTACTTCAACTGTGTGCTTCTCTTTGCCCTTCGTGGAGATCACCTGCAGCACCGGAAGCCCCTTAACTCGCTCAGTGATTACATAGAAGTCCTTGAACACGTCCAGATCATCAAGCGGTACCTCCTTGCGCGCAGCAATCAACTCGGTCCAGTGCGCTTTGCCGGGAGTCGCTACCGGAGCGGTCACCAAACGGAAGCTCGGGTCGGTGTCATTCACCCGAAGGTAGAAGAGGTCGTTGCCTTCGTCAGCGTAATATCGAACTCCCTCCGAGCGTGGCTCGATGGTCTTCCACTCGCCGTTCGGAGTGTTAGCGGCAAGGAATCTCGCTTCGCTGGTCACATGACTCTCTGAATCGATCAGCAGATAACGGTCGTCACGCGTGCGACTGACTCCTACCTCATAACGCTCGTCCTTTTCTTCGTAGACCACTGGGTCGGTCGCGGCATCGGTACCAAGAACGTGCCGGTGGACTAGATTGCCGCGCTTGGTCTGTGCGTCCTCGGTCGAGTAGAACAGCGTCTTGTTATCTGACGCCCACGCGATGGAATCGACCCGCTCTGCTGTGTCCGGAAGCGGTTTGCCCGTCCGCAGGTCCTTGAAGTGCAACTTGTACTGACGGAACCCGACATTGTCGGTCAGGTACGCTAGCAGATTGTTGTCGTCGCTCACCTTTGCGCTCGCCAGCGACATGAACTTCTCGCCTTCGGCTAGCAGGTTCACATCCAGCATTACTTCCTCAGGGGCGCTGAGCGTCTCCTTCTTTCGGCACAGTATCGGGTACTGTTTGCCTTCTTCGGTACGCGTGTAATACCAGTATCCCCGCTTCCGGTAGGGCACCGCGGTATCGGTTTGCTTGATGTGGCTCAGCGTCTCGTTATAGAGCTTCTCTGCGAAAGGCTTTTCGTCCGCTGTCACCTCCTCGGCGAACGCGTTCTCCGCCTCGAGATACTTCACCACGCGCGGATTGGTCCTCTCGCGCAGCCAGGCATAATCGTCCGTCAACACCGCGCCGTTAATCGGCTTTTCCGTATGGATCTTCTCGGCAATCGGGGGCTTCGGGGCCGGAGCGCTTTGTGAGTATGCAGTCGCCGCAACCAGCGCCAGCAGGATGAAAGAAGTACCTTGTTTTCTCATGACCGCAATTCTATGACGCGATAGCTACTACTTGCGCGCCGCTCGCCTCGATGTAACCGATACGACTGCGGGCGCGCTGTCAGAAGCACGATAACGAATCAGCCATATGTGGCGAAGCGATTATCTCTTGCCTTTTCTATTGCTTATAATTTTCTTTGCTATTTTGTGCCCAGAAATCGCATGTCAAGCCCCTAAACCACCTAACTCATTACTCTTCAACAACATCCCCGTGGCATTTTAGTTACACTCAACCCGCTATACTGGATATATAGATCGAAAAAACGAGCAAGCCCCGGACACTCTCCGGGGCTAACTCGTTTGTTTGTAATATTTTGGACACAACTCGTTTGTTATGAATATTTTATAAGAACGAATGTCTCGTAAATTAATGATTATAAGCAGTTTACGCGCGGGCAACGGGGGTACCCCCCGTCTTAAAGGAAACCTACGCTGTCTGCGCGACAACTCGGAAGTCGTCCGCCTCCTCCGCCACGGGAACGTCCCATCCCCCAGGAGGCAGAAGACACATATCCACCTGCTTTGGTCCCCAGGTATGGGGCTCATACGGATACACCGGAGTCGCCGCCTTCAGCACCGGATCCACGATGCGCCAGGCCTCTTCCACATAGTCCTGTCGGGCAAAAAGCGTGGCGTCCCCGGACATGGCATCGGTCAGCACCTTTTCATACGCCTCCATCTCGGTCGCTCGCGGATGGCGGCAGGCCACCAGTTCCACCTCCTCGCGCCCTTCGCCTCCCGCCTGCGCGACCGATACCGCCACCGCAATGGTCATCTCCGGACTGATGCGGAAGCGGAGGTAATTCTGCGTCGCGTCAGGGTCCGTCAGATTGGTGGCAGGGGGTTTACGCAATCGCGCCATCACCTCCGTGCAGGTAGCCGGAAGATTTTTCCCTGCCCGGATATAAAACGGCACACCGTCCCACCGCCACGACTTGATCTCCAACTGAAGCGCGGCGAAGGTCTCCACCTGCGAGTTCGGCGCGACACCCTTTTCATCGAGGTACCCAACAAACTGCCCACGAACCAGGTCCTTCGGATCCAGCGGAGGAATCGCCTTCAACACCTTCACCTTCTCGTCCCGCATCGACTCGCTGTCCCCCCGCGCCGGACACTCCATCGCCAGATTGCACATCACCTGGAAGATATGGTTCTGGATCACATCGCGTATCGTGCCCGTCTGGTCGTAAAAGGCGCCCCGCCCCTGCACGCCAAAATCCTCCGCCATAGTGATCTGGACACTCTCGACGTAGTCACGGTTCCACAACGGCTCCAGAAACGAGTTTGAAAAACGAAAGGACACCATGTTATGGACCGGCCCCTTCGCCAGATAGTGGTCGATGCGAAAGATCGATGACTCCGGAAACGCCGAGAGCAGAATCCGGTTCAGCTCCTGCGCCGACTCCAGATCGTGACCAAAAGGCTTCTCCACAATCATCCGCGCACCCTTCGCCGAGCCAGACTTCACCAACTGTTCTACGACCGTCTCAAACAGCGAGGGCGGAATTGCCAGATAATGCGCCGGCCTCTCCGCTGGCCCAAGCGCCTTCCGCACCGCAACAAACGTCGCCGGATCGGAGTAGTCGCCATCAACATACCGCAGCAGCGAACTTAACTTCGTCCACGCGGCAGCATCGAGACCGCCATGCTGCTCAAGGCTGTCCTTCGCCCGTGCCTTCAGCTGATCGAGGCCCCACCCCGCCTTGGCAACACCGATCACCGGGACATTGAGGGTGCCACGCTTGATCATTGCCTGCAGCGCGGGAAAAATCTTCTTATAGGCAAGATCGCCAGTCGCACCAAAGAACACCAGCGCGTCGGAATGGGATTGGCTCACGTGTCTTCTCCTTCACATTAGAACTACTTCGCCACAGGCTTCTCGAGATGGCCGCCGAACTCGTAGCGCATTGCGGACAGCAGTTTATTCGAGAACTCGCCATCGCCCCGCGAACTGAATCGCTCATAGAGCGCCGTCGTCAGCACAGGAATTGGAACTCCCTCATCGATCCCTGCCTTGATGGTCCAGCGCCCTTCACCCGAATCCGACACTCGGCCTCCAAACTTCGACATCTGCGGATCTTCGACCAGCGCAGACGCAGTAAGGTCCAGCAACCAGGACGCGATCACGCTGCCACGACGCCAAACCTCGGCGACATCAGGCAGGTTGAAGTCGTACTGATAGTGTTCCGGATCACGAAGCGGAGTTGTCTCGGCATCGATCTCGCCCTTCTGCTTGCCAATATCGGCGGCCTTCAGCACGGCCAGCCCTTCGGCATAAGCCGCCATGATGCCGTACTCGATCCCGTTATGCACCATCTTGACGAAGTGCCCACCGCCGCTCGCCCCGCAGTGAAGATACCCCTGCTCCGCAGTGCCCCCGACCTTCTCGCGCCCCGGTGTCCGCGCAATGTCCCCAAGCCCCGGAGCGATAGTCTTGAAGATAGGGTCCAGATACTCCACCGCTGCGTCCGGCCCCCCAATCATCATGCAATACCCCCGCTCCAGCCCCCACACGCCCCCGCTGGTCCCCACGTCAACATAATTAATTCCCTTAGCAGCAAGCTCCTTCGCCCGGCGAATATCGTCGATATAGTAGGAATTGCCCCCATCGATCAGGATGTCTCCGGCTTCGAGATGAGGAGCGATCTGCTGAATCGTCTTCTCGACAACTCCCGCGGGAATCATCAGCCAGATCGCCCGCGGCTTGGCCAGCTTAGTCACCATGTCTTGCAGCGAAGAGGAACCTCCTATTCCCTTCTCCTTCGCCATCTCCTCAACCACCTTCGGCGACATATCGAAGACGACGCATTCGTGCCCATGCGCAACCAGCCGCCGCACCATATTGGCTCCCATCCTACCCAGGCCTACCATTCCAAGTTGCATACTCGCTCCTTAATTAAATAGTTCGGTTGGTTTGTCGGGACGTCAAAAGCGAAAATATATCTTACACAGTTGCTGAGCTTACTTGTTCTTCCTATATCTCCGAATCAGGCTCGTTGTTGAAGTATCATGCGCCAACGCGGGCTCTGTCACGCTCTCCAACTCTCCGATAATGCGTTGCGCCAGCACCTTGCCCAGCTCAACGCCCCATTGATCGAACGAGTCGATGCTCCAGATCGTGCCTTGGGTAAACACTGCGTGCTCATACAGCGCAATCAGCTTGCCCAGGACCTCAGGTGTAAGCTTGTCCGCAAGAATCGTATTCGACGGACGATTGCCCTCGAACACACGATGTGGAACCAGCCAGTCCGGTGTACCCTCCGCCTTCACCTGCTCCGCCGTCTTGCCGAACGCGAGCGCTTCGGCCTGCGCGAAGACATTCGCCATCAGCATGTCGTGGTGTCGTCCCAGCGGATTGAGTGTCTTGTAGAACCCGATGAAATCACACGGAATCAACCGCGTCCCCTGGTGGATCAGCTGGTAGAAAGAGTGCTGCCCATTCGTCCCTGGCTCACCCCAGTAGATCGGCCCAGTGTCCGTGGTGACGCGTGTTCCATCCAGCGTCACATGCTTGCCGTTGCTCTCCATCGTCAACTGTTGCAGATATGCCGGGAAGCGCTTCAAGTATTGCTCATATGGCAGCACAGCCATCGTCTGCGCGTCAAAGAAGTCGGTGTACCAGACAGTCAGCAGCCCCATCAATACCGGCAGATTACTCGCGAAGGGAGCAGTGCGGAAATGTTCATCCATCTGGTGAAATCCGTCAAGCATTGCGTGAAAGTTGTCCGGGCCGATCGCCAGCATCGTCGACAAGCCAATTGCCGAATCCATCGAATAGCGTCCACCGACCCAGTCCCAGAACTCAAACATATTCGCCGTATCGATGCCAAACTTCGTCACCTCTTTGGCGTTGGTCGAGATCGCCACAAAATGTTTTGCGACCGCCTTCTCATCACCGCCCAATCCAGCCAGCGACCAGTCACGCGCCGAGTGCGCATTTGTCATCGTCTCCAGCGTGGTAAAAGTCTTCGACGCAACCAAAAAGAGCGTCTCTTCCGGCTTGAGATCCAGCACCGCCTCAGCAAAGTCCGTTCCGTCCACGTTCGAGATGAAGCGAAAGGTGATATCGCGCTGGCTGTAGTACCTCAACGCTTCATAGGCCATCACGGGGCCAAGATCGGAGCCGCCGATGCCGATGTTGATGACATTGCGAATCCGCTTGCCAGTGTGCCCCTTCCATGCACCACTGCGGACGCGATCGGCGAAGGCGGCCATCTTGTCCAACACCGCATGGACCGCGGGCACAACGTCTTCGCCGTCCACAAAGATTGACTCGCCCTTAGGCGCACGCAGCGCCACGTGCAACACGGCGCGGTTCTCCGTGATATTGATTTTTTCACCGCTGAACATCGCATCAATATGAGATCTCAGGCCAGACTCGTCCGCCAGCTGGATCAAAAGCTTCAGCGTCTCGTCTGTAACGCGGTTCTTCGAGTAGTCGAGGAATATTCCGCCGGCCTCAACCGTGAAACGCTCGCCCCGCGCAGGGTCATCTGCGAACAGCCGTTTCAGCTGTGTCTCGTGGATCTGCTGGTGGTGTGCTGCCAAGGCCTTCCACGCCGGGCGTTCGCTGAGAGGTGTCAACTTCGTCGTCATCTGCATGCTCCTATTTCTCTCTCGTTTCCGCAAAACCAGACTACTATTTATTCGACTACACCTGGGGCCAACAGATGAATTCAAATTGAATTCATAAGCCTGTCTTCTGCTCCTCTGTGAATCCAGTCACGGACTGGAAGTTAGATGCCGAGTTCAGTGCGAATGGCTGCAGCGATCGTATCGGCATGATGCCGCATAAGCGACTCCGACTCGGCTTCGATCATCACGCGCGCCAGCGCCTCTGTCCCCGAATAGCGGATAACGACCCGGCCCGAATCAGCCAACTCCATCTCTGCGAGACGGATAGCAGCAGCCACCGAAGGAATGCCTTCCAGAGGCTTTTTCTCTCGAACTTTGACGTTGACGATTACCTGCGGAAATACCTTGAGGTCGGCGACGAGTTCCGCCAAAGATTTTCCGCTCCGATGAACGATATCCAACAGCAACAACGCGGTTAACAGGCCATCGCCCGTCGTACTTCGCCCTGAAAAGATGATGTGGCCGGATTGCTCTCCGCCTAAAGCCGCACCCGTGGCGATCATCTGTTCGAGGACGTACTTATCGCCGACCGCCGCCCGAAGCATCTGGATACCGTTACGCTTGAGCGCCGCTTCTAGCCCCATGTTCGACATCGTTGTGGCGACAACGATTGAGTTGGTAAGGAGACCTCGAGCCTGCAAGTCGCGACCAGCCAGTAGCAGAACGGCATCGCCGTTGACCACGCGACCTACCTCGTCAGCGAACAAAACGCGGTCCGCATCGCCGTCGAAAGTAATACCCATTGAAGCGCGACAAAGCTTCACCTGGGTCGCGACGACCTCCGGATGCAGCGCGCCGCAGGCCTCGTTGATATTGCGGCCGTCGGGGCTTGCATGCGTGATAACAACCTCGCCGCCAAGGTCCGCGAAGAGTTGCGGAGCGACAGAAGAGGCAGCTCCGTTAGCGCAGTCAATGACAATGCGGCGACCATCGAGCGAGAGACCAGGAACAGCGGCAAGTAGGAAGCGAACATACTCGGCGCGGTCGGCTTCGTTGACCTCTGGTGGAACGGTCTGCTGCGGGGACGTTGTCAAACCGGCGAGTTGAAGGAATATCTCCTCTTCAATTGCGAGTTCTACCATATCAGGTAGTTTGTAACCGTCGGGGCCGAAGAGCTTGATCCCATTGTCCTGCCACGGATTGTGTGAGGCTGAAATGACGACGCCAGCGGCGAACCGGTGATTATGAGCGAGGAAGGCGACGGCAGGCGTGGTAATGATACCAGCGCTCTCGACCAAAGCCCCGCCAGCGGTCAGACCCGCAGTGAGGGTCGCTGCGATCCAGTCGCTGGACTCGCGCGTGTCCATGCCCAGCAGAACGCGCGGTGAAGCTGTTTTGGCAGCGAGGGTATGGGCAAGCGCAAGCCCGACTGCGTAGACGGTAGCCGCATCAAGCGGCGATTGGCCGGCGACGCCGCGGATGCCATCGGTTCCAAAGAGCTTCTTCATGAGTTGCTGGTCTCCGTTGCGTCTGGTTCGCTAATCTGTGTTACTTCGGCTTCGAATGAGCCGTGCGCGAGGCGGGCGCGGATCGTCTGGCCCGCTGATGTCTCCATGACAGAGCGTAAGAGCATGCCGTCAGCGGTGTAGACAATTGCATAACCGCGAGATAGTACAGCAAGCGGCGAGAGGGCTTCGAGACGGGCCGATGCCTTATCCAGGCGAGTCGCACGCGTGTTGATGATCTCCATCGAAGTGCGGTGCAGGCGCTGATCGATGCCCTGCAGGCGCCGGTGGATAGTGGCAATACGAGCGGTAATGTCCTGCCGCCGAAGGCGGTCGACGAGATGCGCAAGGCGCTGTGTGGGATTGCGAAGGCGACGCTGCGTAGAGCTAGCGAGGCGGAGTCGCAGCTCGTCAAGGCGTTGGTCGCGTCGACTAACCGCATCGCGCAGGCGAGTCAGTACGGACTCCGCCGAGAGCCGGGCATATCGTTGCCGCGCGTGCATCAAGTGGAACCGTCCAGCACGGTGGACGCGGACCCCGAGGGCGGCAATGCGTTCTTCAATCCGGTGCTGCGCCGCCGTGACCAACTCAGCGGCTGCAGACGGTGTTGCAGCGCGCAAGTCAGCGACAAAGTCCGCAATGGTGAAGTCAGTCTCATGGCCGATGGCAGATACGACGGGAAGCTCGGAGTTCGCAATAACGTGAGCGAGAGCCTCGTCGTTGAATCCGGCGAGGTCTTCCAATGACCCACCGCCACGAGCAAGGACAATGAAATCCACGAGCGACCGATTTGCGTTGAACCAGCGGACGCCGGCGGCGACTGAACCTGGACTGGATGCGCCTTGCATGGTCGCTGGATACACAAGCAGGTTGAGCCGCGCGTGCCGGCGGCGCACGATGGTGACAATATCGCGAATCACCGCGCCGGTAGGTGAAGTGATGATGCCGATGCACTTCGGGAAGGGAGGCAGCTGACGTTTGCGGTCCGCGTCGAAGAGTCCTTCAGCCAGCAGGCGCGCCTTGAGCTGTTCAAACGCAAGCTGAAGCGCCCCGGCACCGCGCGGCTCCATCGTCTCGGCGATGAGCTGCAGCTGGCCTCGGCCGTCATAGACGGAAACGCGTCCACGAACCAACGCGGCGAGACCGTCGGCCGGCCGGAACCGTAACAGGATGGCCTGGCGGCGGAAGAGAACCACGGGCAACTGGGCTTCGCCATCTTTGAGTGTGAAGTAGATATGCCCAGAGGGCGCGAGGCGGCAGTTTGAGATCTCTCCTTCGACCCACAGGTCAGTGTAGGTGGTTTCGACCTGTTGGCGGATGCTGGTAACCAGTGCGCGGACGCTCCAGATACGGCGCTCGGTTGAAGCAACAGAGGCTAGAGCTGGTTTGTGCAGAGACTTTGTGGAGGCCAATTCTTGACGAATCTCGGCAACCTCCGTTATCTGGCCGCCAAACGATGGAGCGGTCTCAGTAACAGCGGAGAAAAGTCCCGTCTGGCTAACCGAATCAACGTCCCGCGAGGGTGAAGTTGTCCGTTTTCCAGAGCGGACCTTTCCTCGCCTTGCGCGCAGGCTGGCCAGGGTCGGTGGTTTGTCTTCGCTCTCGGGCATACCGCATGAGTCTAGCATCGTGACACAGGATTTCAGAGCTAGCGGCGGAGGCGACCAAGGACCCAGAAAAGCAGGCTGAGCACAACGCTGACCAGGATCGAGGTCGCCAAAGGAAACGAGACCGACCATCGCGCGCCTCGCCAGTTGAAGTCACCGGGAAGGCGCCCGAGGGGCAGATGAAGACGGTTGAACCCAAGAACCACAACGCCGACCAATATCAGGAGTAGGCCAACAAAAATAAAAGTGCGGCCAAGGTCAGGCATGGCGCGAGACCCTGTTACGCCGTGGCCAGCAAGGCAGCCGCTTCGCGAAGAAGTTCTGTGGGCTGGCAAGGTTTGGTCAGGATGCCCAGAGGACGGGAGAGCTTGCGCGCCTGCTCGCGGACATTCTTCAGATTGGAGTAGAAGCCGGTGAGCACAAGAATGCGACACGCAGGCTGTTCATGCGTCATGTCCTCGACCAAAGAAAGGCCGTCGCGACCCGGCATAGTGACATCGCAGAGAAGAAGATTGGGCGTAAATTCGCGGGAGCACTTGAGGGCTTCATCTGCGGAGTAAGCTGCCTTCGCCGCAAAACCATTTCTCTCGAAGATGAGAGTCAATGTATCGGCAACCAGACGATCATCATCAACTACGAGGACTCGCTGCATACTCCCTCCCTCTCGAAATTGATCGGTTCCAAACGTAATACCTGTCTTGCTAATTTAGCTTAGGCCCCAAAAAGTACCCTTGTCGATTAAAAGTAAAACATTCGGCTGTACCCGAACTGACACCATTGTTAAAGCAATGTTGCGCTCAATCTCCGTGGCAGTCGTTGGTCATCGTTGCTGCGTGATTTGTCGTTGCTGCTGCTATAGACGCAGCCAACTCCAAGAAGTCAGCACCAGTCTCTGGTAAGGTTGACCAAGATTGCCCACGTCGAGTGGAGGAAGGACCTCACGTGCACATCGCCGCCTTCATTGCCGGACTGTTCTGTTGTCTGGGCGTGGCCTTAGACGCGTTCCAGACCATCATTCTGCCGCGGCGTCCTACTGGCCGGTTTCAGATTACCCGTATTTTCTTCATTTCGACCTGGCCCGTATGGGTCTTGATGGCCGAGCGCGCCTCTAACAAGAAGGTACGGGACCAGATTTACAGCATCTACGGCCCGCTTTCGTTGCTGCTGCTGCTCTTGATGTGGGCCCTCCTTCTCATCTTTGGCTTCGGGATGTTCTATTTTTCAATGCGTTCTCCGTTCGGGGACGCGATGATGGGGCATGCCGCCAGTGCATTGGCGCAGTTCGGTACCGATCTGTATGTCAGTGGTACGACACTGTTTACTCTCGGTCTCGGTGATGTGGTGCCGCATAACCTGTTCGCTCGGGCGGTGATCATCTTCGAATCGGGCGTCGGCCTCGGGTTCGTCGCGCTGGTGATCGGCTATCTGCCCGTGCTGTATCAGTCGTTTTCGCGACGCGAGGTCAGTGTGGCACTTCTGGACTCACGGGCCGGCTCGCCGCCAAACGCCGCCGAACTCTTTCGACGACACGCCTTTGAGGGCGGACAAGAGGCCCTGATTGATCTGCTTGCGGAGTGGGAGCGATGGGCGGCGGAGATCCTCGAATCCCACGTCTCCTACCCGATTCTCTGCTTCTACAGGTCGCAGCATGACACCCAGAGCTGGCTCTCGGCCCTGGTATCGATACTGGACGCCTGCTCGCTGCTGATCTCGGTCGTCGAAGGCATTCCATCACGGCAGGCACAACTCACCTTCGTGATGGCCCGGCATGCGCTCATCGACCTGGGCAGCGTCTTCCATGTTCAGGAGCGCGCGGCCTGGAAACATCAGACCGGGGCAGACCGATTGCCGACGAAGGACTTCTATCATTTGTGCGAGGCCCTCGGCGACAACCACCTACTGTTGTGTGGCGATCCCGCCGCGGCGAAGCGGCTGAGCACCATCCGGGCGCTTTATGAACCCCATGCGCTCGCGCTCTCCGAATATCTCAGGATGCCGTTGCCGGTTTGGGTGGCGCCCGCCAAACAGAACGATCAATGGAGCGTCCTGACGAAGATGCGGACAGACGCGGAGTTGGCCCTGAAGGTACGGAGCGATCCTTCAGTCTCGTATCACGATGATTAGTAGTGCGATACCTGTCGCGGTTCCCCGGGGGCACCCCCTATTGCCCGCTCCTAAACCGCTTACAATCAATAGTTTACGGCATGTTTTGACCTACAAAATACTCATAACAAACGAGTTGCGTCCAAAATATTACAAACAAAAGAGTTATCCGCGAAGAGACCCTGGGGCTTGCTTTTTTTTGATCTATATCCAGTATAGCGGGTTGAGTGAAACTAACATGCCACGCGGATGTCGTTGAATTTTAGGAAGTTAGGTCGTTTCGGGGCTTGACAAGCGATTTTTGGGCAGAAAACGCGAGAAAAAAAACGCAACTCGCTAGCAAAATTCGGGACGCCCGGTCAATCGCCGGGCGTCCCTGAATGTTCGGTGGTGATTCGTTACGAAAAACTTGAAAACTACTGTCCCGCAGGACCGGTGGGCGCCGGGTTCAACTTCTGCGCGGCGATCATGCCGGCTGGGCCCTTAGGGTCCTTGTCCTTGAGCTGAGCGTAGATCTTCTTCGCCAGCTCGGGTTTACCCTGGGTCTGGTAGAGTTCTGCGAGTTGCAGTTGCGCGAGACCGCTGGGGACGGTGGACGACGGTTTCGCGGTCAGTTCGTTGTAGAGGTCGATGGCCTGGGGATCGCGCCCAGTCTGGCGGTAGAGCTGGGCAAGCGACAGCTTTGCCAGTGCGGCGAGGTCGCCGTTCCAGCCGCCGGCGACCTGCTTCAATGTGCTCTCAGCGGAGGCGTTCTGCCCC
>Ga0210383_10001358_pt1 | contig 22378 bp, 27 predicted proteins | sample IncBWC14OmetaG_FD_160072 | JGI IMG/M metagenome (GOLD analysis project Ga0210383, IMG submission 160072) | Forest soil microbial communities from Barre Woods Harvard Forest LTER site, Petersham, Massachusetts, United States - Inc-BW-C-14-O ... | reverse complement strand
ACAAGAAACACTTGTTGAAAGGATTTCGATGTTCCTTACTGATAGGCCTTCACCGGACTTATCTTATTGCGCCATTCCTCACAAACTTAGGTGAAATATTATTGATTTATTTCGCTTTTTCAACTGCCCTGTAACCTTTCCCAGTGAGGTTAACTCCACTAATGGGCGCAAATATGGCATACACACTCAACATACCAAGGGTATACCGGCTTCAAAAAATTTTACCTCCGTTTTTTATATTTCGGGTGAACCTGGCTACTTCGTAATCAGGCCCATTTAAATTACCATAATTAATAATTCACGTGACCATATGTTTCTCCACAAACTCAAGTTTTCGGAGAGGTTCATCCAGCTCATGGTTAGTAGTGCTACGACTGTGAAGGTCCATGTGATGTTCACCTGAGGCAGATAGTTTACTGAAGTTCAAGAGGATTTGAATTTTGAATGTCAAGCGAGTTTGATTTTATATAGCAATCATTCGGAGGGGTCAGCCTTGAGGACCAAAAAAATTTACCGACCCCAGGTGGTAAATTTTTCTGAGGTCCCCCTTGGTACTACTAGGTAGCAAAAGATGAAATGTGGGTATTGAATATTGAATGGCCAGAACCTTGTCCCAGATTGGTCCCAGAGGCTTAAACTGGATTCATCTCACTTGCATCTCACAGCTCCATCCGGAAAAACCAACAAAGCTATGTCAGCAAAACCTGATTTTGGTCATAGAAAGTAGGTGAACCCATAGTTTAGTCATGGACAAGGGTATACTGGCCTCAAAATTTTTTATCTAAGGTCAAGAGGTGGCCAAACTGAAATGACACCAGCCCAATTTTGTAATCAGAAAAAAATCTAAAAGCATTTTGGTGATTTTTTCGCATTTTTTCACTACAAGGCTGCTAACAGATGACCAATGGGAAATTTTACATCGACCTTACACTGGTGTAAAGTCGATTTTGGCACTGGTAGAGGTCATAATTTTTTTCCCGCCGCGGCCGTCAGCATAGGTGTCGGATCATTATCCCGGTATACCTTGTCCGTCTATGCTGGACTTTCTTCTAGCGACTGGTATGTCAATTTATCCCGCTTTCTTAGGGAAGATCTTCTAAATTTCTTACGTTACCTTGATTGCTCTCATTCTTGCAACTTGTCTTGTCTCGTCACCGAAGGCCACCAAGGTGTTATTATGTAAATCCATTTCTCATCTGGCTTGCCCCCGACTACATTTCAGGGAACACTTTTGCCATCCAATCGGCAATTGCCAATCTGTGAACATCGAAGTCAATCACAGTTAATCAAGATCTTTCATCTGAGTATCTTCGGTTATTGTCACCGTCATATCGTCAATCTCAGTTGCCTTCCTGTATCGACAGGGTCCCTCCAATGTCGGTGTTGATTTCTTGTCTGCCAGTGGCGTCGCCATTTCTTTACTGCATTCACGATCCGTCATTTGAGAACAGGATTGCGTTAAAATGAAGGCTGGGAGATCGAAAAATAAATTTCAGAGTTGTCAAGCTGACATTCTATCACTCGACGCCTTTAGACGCTTCCTTGAATGTCGAAATAGTCCATAAAGGTTGTTGTGGATCACTACGTGCCATGCCAAGGTGGGAAATGAATTCGAAGCCAACCTCTGCTTGAACTTGAAGTGGTTCTACTTCTCCGTGCGTCATGAGAATCGGCCCCAATTGGCCGATATCGCCGGCAGGTTGCTGATTCAAACAGGTCTACTTTCTCCACGATGCAACCGCAAGGCTTGCAGATACTCGTGACTGATTCAGAACGGAAAATTCAACGTGTTCGCCATACATTTCCAGGGATGTTAACAGGTACATCGAGCTTAGATCAGGTCAGATCAAACAAAGGTTGGAGATAGATCATACATGGACTTCATTACGCACGAAGATCAAGAACGAAGGAAGGGGAAAATCAACTCAACTCATTCCGGTGGATCACCATCTCCGTGACCATTCGAACCGCTCTTTGAGATCCTTTTCGCCTTTTTGCGATGCAACGAACTTAGCCACCCGGTGGCTCGATCAGCAATAAGTACCAAAGCAGATGCTCGCCATGAAACCTACCACCGTGCCGTCCAGGACCTTGGGAATCCGAATCACATGTGTTGTATGACTCCGGGTCAAATATCTCTTTCCCAAGGTCTGTAGGCGTACAATTAAGTAGCCTTCCGACAAGACCTTAGATCCGACGAAGTGTTAAAGGAGCAGTGAACCTTGAAAATGGCCCTGAAAACTCCCCGTACCACCTAGCCACAACACTCACAATAGTTGAATCTCTTGTCCCTCTGGTAAATGGAAGCTCGAAATAATGTTGCAAAGCTATCTTCTCTTTCCGAATGGTCGGTCCAACATATTCGAGATATTTTCGAAGCCCGCACCGACGAGCAGTCCCTCCGATCAATCGACGCGACTTTCTCGGACAGCGTCAATGCCAGTATAAACGGTGGTATGCTGAGTCGCGAGGGGATCAATCAATTGGTCCTGGCAATGAGAAAAGGTTCAACAGGAGAGTTGAAAGTACATTGGCAGCAAGCGGTCGAGGTGCCACGGGATCCTTCCACTAATCGAGTTGGTATTCCTTATCCCATGCTTCGAATACGATTGATAGCTAACCAAAGATTTAAAATATTATTCGCCTGGTTAACAGGATGGATCCTTTGGCGGGGTGTATATCATCCGCGGCCTCCAGAAACAGCTGCCTGGAATGATCAAACCGGCCGAGTTTGAGCGACACAAAACGGTGACTGTGAAGTGAGTGGGTTGATGCATTCCATTGAGCCGCCCCGACCAATAATTGATATTTGCGCAGAATCGAATCGCAATCACCTGACATGAACCTCGACAGCAGAAAGATTGTCAATTTGGCATTCGTAGCCTCAGACGTGAGGGTGGATCGGCAAGCAATGCTGTAGTCGTAGTGCACGACGGAGCTCTATTTTATACAAAATTAGTGTATGACATTACTTATGGTGGGACTTGGTCGTGCTGTGGGGTGTAAGTACATGACGATCATTACAAGTTCAGTGTTCAATCGCACCTGAAAGGACGTGGGTAGGATGTCAAAGGCCGAACACGAGGACTCTAGAACAATCGATCACCCTAATATTCAATAGTTTGGATTCACCAACAGAGGGCCCTTGTCCGTACTCCGCGGAGATAGCTGTTTTCAAAATACCCTTCATCTACGATTCACAACGCCAAATGGTCTTGGGATGTCGGATTTCGCGACTAGGTTTTGAAATCTGAGGGCCGCGAATGTATGTGTCAAGGGTTTTGCATCCCAGGTTGTCGGTGATGCATCCTATAAACAGCACCTGCAGATATGATCTGTCCTGATCGAAGCTCATCGGGCACGTTGATGTTCTTTGGGGTCAATTGATAGGAAGCTGTTTTAATTAGGTGGATATTCTATACAAATCGAGTTAGCGCTCGTGAAATATTGTCAATGAAATTCGTTGACGACTTAAGGCGTTAAAACTGCTACGATTTCTCAGCCAGGCTTTACTAGTGAACCTCGTGAACATTTACGTGTAGGCCCTAATTAGATGAGAGGCGTGCATGAGTTTGCAAATAAAAACCCGGCATTGTTATCATGGTACCACGTACAGGCAATCCGAGCGTCGAGGGTTGTCGCTTTCGGTCGATCACTTTGAATTGTTGTTATCTTTTGAATCGTTTTCCTCAGAATAATATTCCCGCGGTCGCATGTTGGATTCGTGGTAAATATAGAGTTTGGGCAGATCAAAACCAAGGGTCAGGACTCACCTTTCACACCCCATCTCTTGATTCGGACCGTAAACCCAGGAGTAACACCGGGACTAAACGCAATGAACCATAATCCCAGCATCATGTCAACCAAAGAGGGATCACAAATCCATAATGTTTGCTTGTTACTAGTTCTGTGGTATCATGATGGTTCGTGGACACTGGGAGAACCAGTGTAATCAATTATGTGTTGACCTGACATCGATATACCCTAGCCGAGCATCGAGGCAAGGACATTGTAATCGGATTTGGTGAAGTCAACTTGAACTTGGGCCATGAGGCATGAGGACTTTCAACTTCAACTTCAAGTTGGAATGATTTTTCAGACACGTGACCCATGCGCGTATCAAATTTCAAAATTCAACTCAAATTCAACTTCCCATCAAGTATTCGAGCCTATTTCTGTGGAAATACATGCAGCCTACAAGCAATGGATGTGTGCTTGGTGTGTGCGTGTTATTAAAGACACGTAATTATTCGGTCCTGTCAACGAAAAGCTGGAGCCTGTAACCGTCGATCTCCAATTCACAAAGACAGTCGACATTATTTGTTCCTCACTCCGCCTACGCGGAAACAAAACAGTCGTAAATCTCGTCTCTATCTCGAATCCTCGAATTCCCCTCAATCACCACGATCGCCATCGCGTCAGGCTTACCTCTTCGTTGACGACTGTTGGCTGGCAGTTGGGATCGGTTAGGAAGTTCTTCGTGTTCTTGTACACGCTATCATTCCATAGCTAGTGCAGCCGTCCGCTCAAGTAGCCGATTGGCCTTTACATTTTGGCGACCTGTCTCGAGCAAAGTATCCCGGTCATTCGGAGGGAACGACGGGGAGAGTCGACGCAGAGACAAACGCATAATAAAATCTCAAATAAACCAGTAACGCCATCACACTCCAGAATTTTTTTGCGCTGTGAGTGTTCGGAATCAACCTGACAGATCCTGATGTCTAGAACTGGTGGAATTCTCATTCGTAGCCCGGCAGTCGTAAAAAAAAGGTATTATTCGCATGCACCGTGATCGAGTAGATTTCGTAAGAACCGGTGAAGATTTAGAGGGACGGTCACGAAAGATTTTGATGGCACTTCTTTTGGGCAGAGATTTTCAGCTGCCCATAAGGGGATGGATTGAATACATCCATCCCCGATGATCGGACACTCATGATGTCGTAAAGCTATTTGTGGCGCACGAGATGTTCGAGGCCGGACGAGTATGTAACTGTTTGTGTTTAATATTGTGTTTAATATAGTTCTTGTGGACCGCGAAGACGGGTGGGACTGGCTGGAATCGAAGTCTTGGTGGCAGAGATCTGCCAGAATGAATTCAGCTGATAGAAACGACGGAAAAAGTTGTCCTACGCGGGACTGAATGCCGCAAAAAGTTATTTCCAAACGGTAGGCCTGTGAAGGGAAAGTGATGTAGTGGGAAATAACGAGACGACCAAGACTGAACTCGTAACAGTTTTGGGCTGCGACAGGTGACCGGTGATTCTTCGGGTGTTTTGTGTCAACGTAATTCTGATCGTGTTTGTCATTGGACCAATTCAAACGTATTCAGGACGAAGAACCGTGAGCTGATAGGAGCCGATTGGTCAATATCAAGTCAAAGGGTGGAATAGGTGGGACTTTGTGTCTTATTGGGTAAGTCATCAGCAAGGCACGAACATGAGGATCAGCCATAGTTGAGCACTGAGCATACATCGTATCTACTGATTCGGATTGGAGCGATAAGCGAGTTTGGTAGTGAGAATAAGATCGGACACCAGGTGCACTAAGATGAGGCTTGCAAGCGAATGGGGAAACCGAACCAAGTATTCCTCGATTACGGATGTGTACAACCAGCCAAGTTCTTTGGGTACTGACACCTGTGGCGATGATTGAAGGCGCAAGAGTTGAGCCACGTATATATCGATGGATTTTGAGAGATTACAAATTTGTAGAATACACCAATGGAGATCTTCCGGGTTTAAAATCAGCAGTAAGGGAAGTAATAAATAGTTGTGGGGTCGGCTTTGCGATTTACAGCCAGGGTGAGGGAGAGCTCGCGGCATCAAACGGAAAAACATACAACAGCCTAGATTGCTGTCAGTGACAGGGATAGATAAAGGGGGGGATGAAGCCTACTAGGGAGAGTGATGAAAACGATTCCATTCATCCGGTGAGGTCACGGCGCCCGCAAAAATATTACCAGAGAAGACCGTTCGAACTCCAAATTATGGATATTTGGCCTTGGAATCTAAAATCCAATTACTTCATCCTACGAGGGCTTACATTTTATCACAGGCGGGGGTATCGACGATACATGTATATGTACTGAGGGCCTTTTCGTTGTCGTCAGGAAGGGAAAGAAATATCACTGCTGCAACTTGAACAAAGGATCCGCTGCCGTAGAATTAAACAATTGAGAGAGGAGATCCGTGCCTGGGATGGGAATGTTCTTGTCGCGGCTACAAAGAAACAAGGGTAAGGAAAGGTGTGAGGGGAAGTCGGTGGTTGGTGGTTGGAGGATTAAATTCTTACAGTTCCTGGACTACGTGGTAGGGTGAGGGTGAGAAAGGGAGTATCACAGGAAGAAAGATTGGGAACATACCACGGATGATGAAATTGGCCAGAATGGCGAAAAACAGGAGGGCACTAACAATGACGGGGCCAGCTATTACATCTGTGGAATTACGATAATTATTTGTGAGAGGGTGCATAGAATGATGGGCAGAAAGGAGATAAACCGAAATTGCCAGGATCCCGTTTTTGTATCATGGTGATACGGCGTTGGTACAACACGTATCCATAAATCTGAGAGGAGCGAGAATGAGTAAGTCCGAGTGCAGTAAGAAAAGCATGGCCAAAACTCACCAAGACCCCAATACTAATTAGTGCATATGCATATGCGAAATTCCGTGCAACTTCGTCTTTGGAAGCGTTGAAAAGGGCCAACGCCAAAGTTCCAAGTAGCACTGCGATATTTAGCCATGCAATCCATGCTACATCACGACATAGTTAGGATCACATAAAAACTATTTTGAACGGCACAACGCCTCACTCCTCTCATTGGCGAACCAAACTTTGCCCTCAACCTTGATAGGCGTCGCAATCTTCTTCGGCACCCTCACCTGCGGAGGGAGAGAATTGATGGCATGGTAATCGCGCACGGTAGGCCTCTGGCCCCCGTCATCCTGTTCTGTGTCCGGAATGGCGTCCGTGCGGGTGTAACGCACGGGTCTTTGCGCGTTTGGAAGAGTCGCTAGTGCGGATGAGGAGAATGGTGAGAAGACGTCGGACATTGCGTGCCATGACCTGCGAATCAAGGAGTCTGGGCGTTGGCCGACGAGGGGGTTTAGATTGTCTTTCCTCGGTGTCGGGTCGACGTCTGGCATGGCGTCTTGCTTCAACTTGAACAGTGTGAGAAATTGTGCCTATCTTATCTCGGAGGTAAACCTGTGTGCCGGAGATTACCGGTATGACGTCACCTGGTACTTGCTAGAACCTACTCGTGATTGCACCTCTGCTCCAGCGCCTTCAAGTTCATGTTATTCTGAATCGCTTTAATTACTTGCAGCACTTTGCGCAATTGTACTTTTCCCTTCAAACCACATTAACCAATGGGCGCAGACTATTACAAGCTCTTGGGTGTCGACAAGAGTGCTGGCGACGACGATGTCAAAAAAGCTTACAAGAAAATGGTAGGTTGTTGCTCTCTGAACCGTCCACTCATGAAATAACGTTCAAGTCAAAATAGGCTCTGAAATGGCATCCAGATCGTAACAATGGCTCAGAGGAGTCATCGAAAAAGTTCAAAGAGGTATGTCCGCAATACAATTGCATTACCACCCTCAAGCTCATATCCAAATTCCACAGATCTCAGAAGCGTACGAGGTCCTGAGCGACAAAAATAAACGCACAGTATATGATCAATTTGGTGAAGAGGGGCTGAAATCAGGCGGCGGACCACCAACGGGTGCAAACGGAGCTCCAGGAGGCTTCCCTGGCTTCGGTGGTGGAGGTGGATTCCCTGGGGGAGGTGGAACCACCTTCACTTTTACCTCCTCGGGTCCTGGATTTGGCGGTGGTGGAGGTGGCGGCGGCGGATTCGCACCCTCAGATCCATCCGTCATATTCGAGTGAGTATAATCTCCCTCTTTCATTTTGACCGTCTTGCTCACGAAATTTCTCCAGACAGTTCTTCAAACGTTTCGGTGGCGGTGGAATGGGTGGCATGGGTGGCATGGGTGGCACAGCTGGCATGAGATCCTCGAACCCCATGTTCGGTCTCGACGAAGACGACGACATGGATGGCACATTCAGTTTTAGCAGCGGCGGCGGCGGCGGCATGCCGGGTAGTATGCCCCGTCGCCGTCCTCCCCAGTCCCATCAATCCCAGTCCCGTCCCCGCCGTCCCTCACCCTCCTCCCCATCCGAAATAACCCGCCCCCTCAAGGTCTCGCTATCCGATCTCTACACCGGCGCAGTCAAACACCTCAAAGTGGGCCGACGTCTACAAAACGGCCAGAGCGAAGACAAGGTTCTCGAAATCCATATCCAGCCTGGATGGAAGAGCGGGACGAAGATCCGTTTCGCCCGGGCAGGGAATGAACAAGCTGACGGGGAGGCACAGGATTTGGTGTTTGTGGTTGAGGAGAAGCCACACGAGGTGTTTACACGCAACGGTGATGATTTGGTTTGTAGGGTGCCGATTCCTCTTGTGGACGCGCTTGCAGGGCCAGTGGGTGGTGGGAAGAAGACGGTGGAGGTGTTGGATGGGAGGAAGTTACAGGTTGCTGTGCCTGCGGGGATTGTGAAGCCTGGTCAGGAGACGAAGGTTCCTGGGGAGGGCATGGTGATTAGGAAGGCGGGGAGTGTGAAGAAGAAGGGGGACTTGATTGTGAAGTGGGATGTGGTATTTCCTGAGAGGTTGACGTCTGCGCAAAAGGAGGGGATCAGGAAGGTGTTGGGTTAACGGGTGGGATGCTCCGAGGAGAGGATATAATTTAATTCGTTTACTTTCATGCTTTAGTTTTGACCCCCATTGTAACACCAGCCAATTCAATGAAAATCAGACAATATACATTATAGTGATCGACTATCAACACGTTCTTGTAGTTTGACCGCAGGAGACTAAGACAATACATATACGGCCCAGTTCAATATTATTATTATTATTATTATTATTATTATTATTATTATTAAAATAATTACTGTAATTGAGACCAAATCATCACGTGACTAGACTAGCCTAATGTTAAGGTTAAAGGTAAAGTTAGTGACTACTCCGAGTCGTTCATGTCGACTACACCAACGCATTATGTCATCGCTTTCATCTCTCGACGGTGCGTCGCAGATTTTCGTACATACCTTGATCGTCGTCGTAACAACCAGCTTCTTCGTGACAAGAATCTAGACATGTACTAAGTCCCATCGCACCAGGTTCAACGCTCTAGCACAGAACTAGTTGCTATTTTTGTAGCACTACTGTTGACGTGGGTATGGGTATAGAGTGAGCAGACGAAAATTTTATCCACTGTGCCGATCGTAAGGTTTTCTTGATTAAATGAAAGATTCAATGAGCGCTGATTTTGGGTTTTGGATACTAGATGTTTACCAGATGCTTTTGTCTTGGGGCCAAGGCTACGTGAAACTGTAATCAGGCCAAGAAACCGTGTGCATCTCGATCGTGCGAAGGAGGCACCGTGATCTTGGTCGACTTGCCACAAACTTCAACCCACTGTCCGCAGTCCCGTCCAGAAACGCCGCAGTGAGAACGTGACAATATAGTCAGCCACATATAACACGACCATATCTTATGCTTCATTGAGACGTCGGCCCACCCCATAGAACCTCCCACTTCAATCCACATGTGATCTATTATTCATACTAGGAGCCCAGGATGCACTGATACCAGACGGATGCTTCAGAATCATGGAGTGCTGTCTAGTACAGGCCTTGGTATTGACAAAGTCTATTCAATCACATTCCAAACAAGTTGTCAAGAGCGCGGCCGAGATTTCCGAAAAACCCTACGCCTCTCGGAGCGCCCTCGTATCGTCGTTTCACTTCATGGAGTTGCCGCAATATTTCTTCTCTCTCCGCTGCGGATGAGCCCGTCGACTGTCGGAGTCGATCTTGAAACTCCTCCATTTGCCTTTGATGTTCTGCCGCCGCCCTTTCGGCATCATGTCTCGCTGTCTCGGCCACCTCCTGCATTCGCCTCTCCAGTCTTGCCTTTTCTTCGTTATAATCAGAGGCCAGCTTCTGCGATTCAGTTTGAACTCTAGACATCTCTGCCTGTAACTTCCTCGTCTCCACTTCCAGCTCTTTCTTCGTCTCGTCATCCCTGGTTCTGATCGCTTCTGCGATTCCCAGGAGAAGTAAGTCCGAAGATCGTCACATGGTTGATAGGGAAAAAAGACTAACCCTTCATGTCCTCTTGCAAGGCTCGCATCTCCTCTCTGTGCCTTCTGATCTGTTCCATGAGCTCTCGGTTGAGTTCTTCACCTGCGGCTGTCTGGGAGATGTCCATGTGCTGATCAACGAGTTCGCGCTGGATGCGAAGAGCCAAGGGGTGGTTGCTTATTAAATAATGCATGATCGCCTGCGCGGATTCCTGGGTATTTTCATGACGAACAAGCTGCGCTCCCTTGTCAAGGACTGGTTTGAAAAATATGTCCCGACTGGCGAGTTCTGCCTCCCGTGCTTCGCCGACCTCTCGACTGACCTCGCTCCACATATTCGTGACGACAACAACATTCTTCAGCGTGCTTTCGCCACAAAGTTCTCTGAACATCTTGAAGTTCCGTGTCGATATTCCACCCATCCTGACATCGGAGATGCGGTGAAGATAGATGACACCTGCTAGTTTCTTCCCATTCTCGTAGCTAAAGCGTACTCTCACTGACGTGTGAGATTCACCGGATGACTAACATACTCACGTAGTGGCAAGAAATGCGGCGATCATCTTCAATACGTCTGCGTCACTTTTCGTGGTATCGTCGAACCCAGGAGTGTCGATAAGTGTAATGCATCGTCCGTCCAACTCGAAGGGGTTTGCCATTTGGACAAAATTCGTGCAGGACTGTAATCCTCTTCCAACTCGCAGGTTCGATCCACTAACGATATTAATAAACTGCGGTCAGACTCGTTAGTGTCTTCTCACAGTTCCGTTAAAGTATTGGTTCACCGAGGTTTTGCCACTCCCGGTAGCACCCATTATGCTGTACCAGTGACGGTTGGGTCCGTATTCAACATGGAAAGATGGTTTACGCACGCGATCGCCACACTCCTATCATCAGGGATCGCCATCTAAGGTTGTAGGTGAGTTCTGCAGTTCTGCTTCAAATATACTCTGTTTCGAACCGTGCGTCGACCACTGGATTCGAAGCTCGAAGCCCTGTGAAAGAGTCGCACCATCATTTAGCACGTGGATGTCTAATCGGAAGACTGCAAGACGAACGCTACTTCGACGTCTCTATTCTCTGGGATCTGCATTACAGAGACGTACTTCGTTTCAGAAGGGGGAGCAACAGTGTCGAGGAATCGCCGCATGAGTAGCAACCAGGATGTGCAAATTCGCAACGCTGTTAATTCGCCATTATAAGTCGATTGCCTTGAGGTCTCGAACGCCTTCCCATGAGGCAATCATAACACGCCTGTTCCATGCTGGTTCTGTTATTTGGGTCTTCCGCAGAGTGACGGCCGTTTTTCATGCTGGGGCCGATACGAAAATCGAATCTAAACAGTGAGGATCTGCAGAGATACCAGTTATGGTATTGTTATCCAAATTTGCCTGCATACAACAGCAAGTGGTGTAAACATAATCGATAAGAGCCAAGAGGTGCGAAATGCTGCAGATTCACACAGGACCAGAATCGTACAGAACACGCTGACGCTGGGTTAGCATGGCAGTGACAAGTGTGGAGGAAACCTTCCAGCCTAATCAGAAATAATAATCAATAATCAACTAATATATTTATTCGCAATACAAAACAGGATCTTCAATCCTATCAACCTTTAACCATATATCGAAGCCGAGCAAGGCGACAACGCCAACGCCATTGAATCAAATCCTAAATTAAAAAAGAAATTAATCAAAAGGGTGAAATTCATAACCGCAAACAACATACCATTGCTGCGCAACGGGGTTGGCATAACGGTTCTGGACGACATTGTTAGCAGAATACTCTGGCTGCCTCTGTGGTTGTTGGCGTGCTGTCCCGCAAGACCGATCCCTAGGACCGGATACCACAAACGCCGGGCCCGGGCGCTTGCGCTGTGCGTCTCTCCGTGCCAGCGGGGGTTGCTGCGTCACTGCCGTCCGATCTCTTCTAGCCTGTGTCCTCATCTCTGCCTCATACCTCGCATTCGCCTCCGTGGCCATCTTCTGCCTCGCCTTTTCCTCCTGCTCCCACTGTCTCACCGCTCGCAGTTCCGCCCTAACCTGCTCCCTACGCTTGGCTTCTTCCTCAAGGCGAAACTGCTCCTTGAAATGCTGGTCCGCGGCTTGAGCCCTTGCGGTAGATACATTATAAATACCTTCGCAATAAAAGCTACTGAAACAGCCGCGGCATGCATAGAGACCCGACGCTGGTTGTGGAGGGTTCACGAATTTGCATTTGGGATCGGAGCATTTATTGTGGAGTGGGGAAGGCCAGTTAGGGGGGAGACGGGTAACCTTGGATTTCTTGGAGACTGTGGCACAACGAGAATTAGTTGGGAGTTACCAGAGGAACAAAGACAGCAAGGACACACACAACATATTCAAACAAAAAAACAAAAAAGAGTGCTTGTAAAAGAATGCGGGGGTTTTAAAAGTGTCGTGTTGACTTAATGAGAGTGAGGGGTGGTGTTATCCGTGTATTGGGCGATGGGGATTTATATACCATGTTTATTGTGGTGGCACTGTGGCTCCGTCGGGGTGGAAAGTGCGACTGGGTGGCACCAACAGAGAGACAATAGTGGACGCAGTCCCGAGTGTAGAAGCACTACCTATTAAGGAAGTGCATTGTCAAATGATCAGAGCCAATAAACTGGAGGAGCGCAGAAGACATAAGAGACAGTATTCTGGTAAGACATCCGAGCGAAAGCAATAGCGACCTCTCAGGTACTCCAAGTTCCAAAAATTTTGTGCCAACGATCCTTTGAGCGGTATAAGAGGTCCAAGTGTGACTTGTCAAAGCGACCCCAAGACCATACCCCGATGGTGGTAAACCAAACAGACTGTTAAATTTCAGAACGGTATGCATTGTAACCTCTGACTTGGTTTCCAGGATCAGATAAACAACGTGTCGGCATGGCCGGTCAGGTGTTAGAATCCAATTCAACTTCAAGTTCACAAGAAATAAGACGCATGTGAGGTCCACTGGCAGGGAATCTGTCCCATGCCGATATGCAACCTGAGGTAAAGGAAACTGGGGTTCACGATGCATTCACAGAATACTTTTGGAATAATCGGTAATCAGATGGAGAACAGGAATAAATCCTCGGGCTTGATCTGTGCAAACAGCCATAGTTGGGGGTTATTGAGAGGCAATTACGGTGACCAGAGCTAATGTGCAAATTTTACTTTGATCCCACGTGCTTTGGTTTGGCAAGACCTTGGGATATAAATATATCCAAAGCATGTTGATCAATCATGATAGCTAACTAACATGACTTCTGCGAAACGGAAGATCTCAGACCTCCTCAATGACGAAGAATATGAAGCCACGTCGTCTTCATCACCTTCCAGACCACGTACCAGACCACATCTAGATCTCCCCCCTCCTGTCTCCAAAGAGACCCAAACAGAAACAGAAACTCTCGCGTACCCCAGAATCCCTTCCGACACACCACCCAAACAAACCCCTTTCCAACAACCCACCCCGCTCCTCTCCTTCTCGAAGACCCCCGATCGTACTGTCGAGTTCACAGACTCCGCCCTGCGTTACTTTGTCGATCCACCGCGCGGCGCGCAGCTGGGGTATGGGTATGAGCGGTGGGTGCCAAAGGTGGAGGAGAGGGGAAGGGTTGATGGACTTGTGCAGGCGTTAGCGAGAGTGAGGGTTGGGGGTGGGGTAGGTGTTGGTGGGGAAGGGGGAGATGTGGGCGTCGTGGCATGGAGAGGTGTTATCACCAGGTATGCATGGGTGAGTTGAGTTCTGGATTTGATTGAGAGCTGACGGTATTTTATCAAGGATATTGACCTCACCATATGAGGAACGCGAGGGGTGGGAGATGAATGTAATGTCGGTTGGAGGTACCTTGTACTTCGAAGAACATCGTTCAGAAGAGACACTGAAGGAGAAGTGAGTTATAGCCTCATTTATTTTTGTATGGGCATGAGATAGATCAATTTTGGGTTAACTGTCCATGAGGAATGATATGGCGCCGAAACATAGACTGCAATCATACTACGGATATGCATTCGAGTCGTATTGCACATCCGCGACGCCTGTGCGACAGCATGCATCGAGCAGTCACAACAGTAATCCTCCGGGGTGGAGTGGGGACATCGACACGAACGTCCAGTGGTGTAGTGTCGTTCGGACGAAGCTGGGGGATACGAGGATGGTCATCGGCGGCGAGGTTGATTGTGTTCGGGGTGTGTCGTTCTCGGAATTCATATCATGAGTCCTGTTAAACTTCTTGTAGGAAAGTACACAGGCAAGACTGATACGTTTGTCGAGCTGAAGACTTCACTTGTGATTAGGGGACACCATGATAATGTAAAGTTTGAAAGGTGATCCCCCTCAATGTTTTCCAATATGTTTTACTGATAGATCCCGAAATTTTAAGGAAACTCTTGAAGTTTTACTTCCAGTCTTTTCTTCTCGGGGTCCCCGTCAGTCGTTCCATGTTTGGCCTGGCATTGCCTGCGCCTACTAAATTTCCAATGACTTCATAGGAAATCTTCGTTGGGTTTCGGACACCCTCTGGGGAAGTACAAACTGTGCAATCATTCAAGACCATCCAGATTCCACGACTAGTACGCGGAAAGCCAGGATCCTGGGATCCACTGGTGTGTCTGCATTGGGGTCACCAGTTTCTCACATTTCTCAAAGGTGTCGTGCATGGAACTGCCGAGCCTGCCACAGTTTGGCGAGTGAAGTTTGTGCCCAAGGTTGGGGTGAGTGTGGAGGTGCTAGAAAGTGGTGGGGTGCAGGATGTTGAGAATGGGGAGGATAGGGTCGGGTTTTTGCCAAGGTGGTACTGGAACGAGGCAACGAAGTATCCAGCTTCAGTGGAAGGGCATCGTAGTGCTTCTCATGTGGGTGTTTCACTTCAGAATGAGGCTCAGGTGCCTGAGCAGCGTAAGCCTCCTGCTCCTCTAGCAAATGCTGGATGGCAGATATAATGTGATCAAAAATTGGTGTCCGCTTGTCCCACATATGTACGCTGACTTGTTATGAACCGTGAACCCTCTGGACCCTGTGGGTCATTTGATCTGATCTGATCTACGTCATATTCATTCGATGTCCTCGGCGGATGCGAGTCTGGCAATGGCGATATTGAGGGTTGGTTGAGGAAAGATGGCAATGAGCTCGACCACAGTGATCATGATGCGTGATGGTAGGAGTGGAAGTAAATTTAGGCGGAACGGAAGAACCGGCTTGGAATTGAAAAGCCGAACAGTAGCCGAGCCGGAAGAAGCCGATACGCGTCGTTCGCGTTTGACACCACCGACACCCCCCCAAACACTCTCTCCCACCCGGCTCAAGTCCCTCATTCCTTCCTCAACGCGCCCACCGACGTCCACCTACTCCCCGACGCTGTCAACAACGACAAGGGACCTCTTGACGACCACCATCCCGCCAGTTTAACGACACGCGTAAATGGCTACGCCATCCTCCTCAGCCACGTCGCCATCACCACCTATGGCCTATCTCCACCAGCCCCTTGCGACACCACAATCTTCCTCATCCATGCCAGTGGATCCCCTCGAGCGTGAGCATCGAAAGAAGGCCGTCCAAAAGTTTCTTGCAAGGGCTGAGATATCAATGGTGCGTCTGCTATTCTCTGACGCGTTGTTTGATCGGGCGTGATATGTCCCTCTTTCTTCATGGTGCTACCAGTTTTTCATATTCCCAGCACGTCTAGATTATATTCCGGGATTTTCCACTTCTGCTACATCATTCCTAAATGTTCCCGGAACTAACCGCCCCTCTACTCATTGGTGTCCTAGGTAACCCGCGCCCTCCGAGCGCGTCTCTCCTACGCATCCTACAAAGCTGCACACAACATCCCTCACGTTCCTTTACGTGACCTCGAAGCCCAAACCCAAACCCAAACTCAAAGCGCTTCCTTTTCCCGCACCATCGCCGCCAAACGTAAAGCCGCTGGAGCTAACAACTATTACAACAACCCGGCCACACAAGGCAATAGTGGCTCGGGCTCTGGTGCTGGATCCCTACGCAGAGGAGGATCGGGCGCCATGGCTCCCCCTGTTTCATTGACACCGCGGTCACACTACTATCCCGGCGGCAATGGCAGCGCCAATACCGCAAGTAGTAATGTCAACGCCGGTAATAACAGCAGAAGTACTACACAGAGTCTGTACGCTTCGATACTGGCACCACCGCCCGCGAAACAGGCCCGGACAATACATAACGCGAGCGACCCACCACTGCCTGCGCCGTCGAGGCCTGTACCATCACCGAGAGCGCGGGGAGGGAAACCATCAGCAAGGAGTATAGCCGAGGGCACGCGCGCCCAGGCGAAGAGTCGTCGCGAGGATAAGGGTTCCGGAGCTAGCACTTTACCCGATAAACGGAAAGGCAAGCGCGCAGATAAGGGGAAACAGAAACAGAAGCGTGCAGGTGTGCAAGCGCCGAATATAGATGCTGATGGCGATGTGGACATGAAGGCTGCTGCAACGTTGACTTCATTACTCCTGCATCATCGGCCATCGATAGCGGGTAGCACGTCGTCTCCCCGATCGAGTATTGACAGTTCCGAGACGGGGTCAACACATTCGCACTCGCAATTCGCACAGAGCTCTGCCAGGACTACAACGACCTCTGCCCCTACGTCTAGTACTGCTTCTACTTCTACGGTGGCCGAATCATCCTTCAGGAATAATACACCCCCTCCAAACCCCAACGCCGATGTCCAACACTTGACTCCGCGGCCTGCCCCCACAGATAACGAGGCGGCCGATCTGATGCTGTTCCTCGCGACATCTCCATCACCCGCAAGACCTTCCAACAAAGATTCAAAAGATCAAGCGGCGTATCGTGCCCTAGGGGGTGTGGGTAGCGCTCTCAGAGTAAAGGGGAGGGTTCTCTTTCCGACTAGTGCTGGGGATATTGGAGGTGAGGATGGGAACAGCGGGAGAGGAACAGGGTTAGCGTTAGCGAGAAGCGGGGAGAGCAGTTTCACCTCAAGTATATCAAGCATTGGGAGTGAAATGGGAATGAGAGGAGCTAGCGCGGGTGCTATTACAGATGGGCCACCGCCAAGATCTATGCTTATGCCCACGCCAGCGCAATTGCTACCTCCTCCTCCACTACCCTTGCCCGCATCCACGCCGGGGAGCCCGTCCACACTGAAGAAGGACCAGAACTCGAGCGAGAGCCCGAAAGCAAACTATCCAGGGGCGGTCGAGTTTAATTTTAATGACTTCATCAATGCGTCACCTTCTCCTTCGCGTGGGACAGTTGGCCAGGGGCAGAAGGGGAATCTAGGGCTGAGAGCGGACGTGGGGAGGAAGTTATTTGAGGAGGAGCAGTTCAGGCATGGGTTGGGTATATCATTGGGCCAGGGGAAGCGACAGGAGGAGAGAGGGTTGGGTGCGGGGATTGATTTGGTGCAGAGTTGATTTTCGATTTGAATACTATGAGGATGATAGAGCAGAGCAGGACGGTGAGATGGATTTGGTGCGGACGTGGCGGGGATCATTTTTCGGCGTGCATTCGACACTCCTTTCGACTTTTCTCCTTCCCATTTCCGGTTCCTTTCCCCAGCCCCCTTGTTGTACCAAAGAAGCGGAACACATCACACGTTGTATCACCAGCCAAGACATCACTACCACCACCCCTCCCCAATAATCTTACCCCACCCACAACCCCCACCCCATCCATCCATCCATCCATCCATCTATCTATTCGACTTGATCTTGTTTATCATGGCCCGCATGACCGATGACGAGGAATTTATCACTACTATGTAAGTTTGGATCTCAATGGTGACGGTTTGTTGGTGTCGCCGTTCATCACCGTGGTATGGGAATTCCGAGGATGGACGGTCTCATTTTTTCTGGATCTTTCTCGTTTCTTTGTTCCATTTTTCACTTTCACTTTCTGTCCATACGGTTCCCTTTTTTGTACCTAACCTCCATTTCTTGTAAAGCAACACTTGTTGGTTTTTAACCGTCGCTGCCCACGCTCCCTATCCTCTTCGTCTCCCTTTCATTTCCGTGTACAGAATAATGCTCGAATCTGCGTCAATCGGCTACATTCCTTTCTTCTCATTCTCATACTTGCATATGCATTGCAATTGTGTATACTAATTTATTCATCCGTTCACGGTTTTTCCTTTTCTTCCTGATTGTTAATGGTACTGTCCCAATGACCTCTCGCCCGCTGTGCTTTCCGTAATGTTCCAATCCCCGATTACCTTCTTAATTTTGTTTATTCCCTTTTTCTTCCAGATTGAAATAATTTTTCCTTTGTCATTTGTATACATGTATGCTCAATTCTCGATCCTCACTGTCACTAGATATCGGTTGTGTCAACACTGGAGTGATTCCAACCATGTTCAGTTTTGAAATCCCTCTACATCTTCTTGACATGTCGTAGAGCTGTCTAATTTGTAAGATAAACTGGAAAACCCAGACTCGGACAGAAGGGCTCCGCATATGCCCTCCATCAAATCAGCATCATTGATTTCACAGTGGGATGACAGGGATTCTGATCCCTGCTGCGATTCATGTCAACTGTGGACGTGATATCGATGTTGGTAACACGCGTATATAACTCAAAGCTCTTTCAGACACATATTCCCGTATATATTCTGCTACTTACCCATGGGATGTCAACCAACCATCTGAATCCTGCTGAGATATCATGATGTAGAGAACCGATAGTAGGGGCCAACAGACTCCTGCCAAAGTCCTTGCACGGTCCCACGGATATGGCTGAATTTGTTGTCTGATGCTGGAGTTGAGAAAGGATCTGACTTTGCATAGTGCTGCAGATATATGATATCGATGGGACGACCCTTGATCTTCTCAAAGTTCAACAGTCAGGCCACCTCAGGCTACCAAGTCTACGCGAGGAAGAGGACCAAGCAACTATTCGTAAACGTAAACTTACGACAACTCTGTCACATTTGACGCGTTCGTTCCCTAGTATGGCACCATTCTCGACCACCGAATCATAACTTGAAAATGATCAAGTCGATTCAGGGTATTGATCACAGTATTGATCACGTTAACGTTCTCCGCTGATTCCGTCCTTCTATTCTTTGTACACGTCGCAAACTGGAGGAGTGAGGTTTGGAATTGGGGATGGTGCTTCGACGAGGACGGAGCGTGTATGAGTCCAGGAATTTTAAGGTGCAGTCGATCGACTCTGGCTGTGCAAAATTGTTACATATGTAATGCATTGACAAATTTGCTTTCTGAGGACATGAATCAAACATGAATATTTCCTTTCCAAGATGTCTTTTGGACAAACAACAAGATAATTCTGCAATAGTACAATCGCTGCTCCCGACTCGACTGAATCTCCGTGAAACATTAAATATATAACATAAGAGAACAAAGGATAGAAAACCTTGTAGAAAACTGAAAGGAAGTGAAAGGAATGGCCCAATTATTTGGTTTTATTTATTTCGCTGAACGTTACCAAACATAATGAAGTCCGAGTCACAGTTTTAATTTACGCCACTAATAAACTTGAACTTCATAATGACAAATTTTCTCCGCCGCTGGGTAGCTGGCACCTCAGTCGAAGCTGCCCCATCCAGCTCCCCCATAATGCCCTCGCTGCTCAGAGTCTCTCCTCCTCTCTCCGACGACGGAACAGAAACAGAAACCGAGCATGATGATGACTCACCGCCAGCGTTTCCCAGTCCCTTCAGTGCACAACGAATAGCATCTTCCAGCATCCCGCGAATTCTCACAGACTCCCAGTCAATGCCGCCCCCTCCTCCGCCCCACTTAGCCAGCCGCAACCCGGGGATCTCTGTATCATCTGCACCATCTTCCTCCTCGCTTGCCGCTCCTCCGACAACAACGAAACGCCCAGTGAAACCTAAGAAGCAGCGAGAGAAGGTTGCACTTGCTCCGGGGCACAGTTCCCTTGATTGGGCGAGCTTGAAATCGTCTGGGGAGGATCTGCGGGTGCGTATGTTCTGCTGTTGATTGAGTCGCCATTGATGTATTTTCTCAGGGTGTCGACGCTTTAATGCGTATCCCGCCTTCGGTGCTGAAGTTGCATAATAAACGCAGCGATGCCTGGTCTGCTTTTAACGGCAAGGTGTATAATATTACGCCGTATCTGTCTTTTCATCCTGGTGGTGAGAGGGAGTTGATGCGGGCTGCTGGGCGAGACGGGACAAAACTCTTTGGTGAGTTTCTATTATATCCTTATGACAATTGTTCAGCTAAAGAGACAAACATCCTTCCTAGCATCGACGCATGCATGGGTTAATGTAGACTTCATGCTTGATGCATGTCTTGTGGGTTTTCTGGTGGCGGAGCCATGATTAATCGTAGATCAAACCAAGCCCTGAACGCCAGGTCCCAACTGTCAAACTTGGGATGAGCTGCCACTCGTTTTTTGTCAATACCATAATTACGAATAATTAATGTGATACCCATTAACATGCACTTTACAGACACCGCCAATCCACAAAATGAAACCGGACGATCTACGTCTAATACCGTAAGGCACAAGAGCAGTATGAACCGGCGGATTGACATGGAGCCTGTTCCAACCTTCTGCCTATTAGATCCGCCCGGTTCAGAAGTCGTTTGTGCTGGCACAACTGGTCCATCATTGGAGACTCGTACAGTGACATCTTCCTAGAACACTGCCCTCAATATCCAAGGCTCCGACTGCCAAACGACGGCTGTGTACCTGGCTGAATTGACAAGATATGTAGGTGCATATAGCATTAACAAGTATTAATGACCGACCGTAAAGATAGTACTCAGGAAATTTTCACTTTTGTCTGGAACTTGAACAGCCCAATATTGTCAGGCCTGAGGTTTAATGCTACAACCATTGGAGTGAGAAAGCTGTTCAAATCCGCCAAACTACGATTCACATCCGAGCTCGGGTTTATATCGCGCGATTGCATGTCGTGAGGATCAAGACGTTGCCGTTTTTCTAAGGCATCAGAGGATTGTGAAGCATGGAGGACAAACATATATTCCGATAGTCCACCCAACTGAATGAACCGAACATTGTTTGTCCCTCCTCGGATGCAAGTTGAGAAGTTCAGCGGAGGACTTGCGGGGTCCTGCCGAACACAAGTTGATCAACATTGCAAATTCCTGCACGACGGAAATGATGAACTGACCAGATCAACAGGCAACCAGGTTCTACCCCAACCGCATTTTGGATTCACCTCAATGACAAGTTTGCCTTTGGGGGGCCACTCCGTCTTGATGTTCCACATAGCCGCTGCGATCCCCTCCGCCGTTACAGCGGTGGGATCTAGAGACTGATATGTAGACTTTACGAGGTGCGTTGGCAGGCAGAGGAGATGTAGTGATAGCGTTGGTCTGTGTTTGCGCTTGGATCTGGGCGTGGGGATTGAGCGGATACTGTTTAAGTAGGGGTGGTCAGGATTTGGGCATGACATTCAAATACACATAACAAACTCATCAGCGAGATCCCACATGACAGCGGTCTCCTCATCCACATCAAAGCTGAACTCCAAGATATCGGCTATGTCCAGTCCAGTTTTGACGAACCACAGCGCTGGAACATTGTGGCAAGCTTGAGGGGTACTTGAGATTGGAGGGGGCGGGGGCGTTTGGATGTGGATGGGTTGCTGGTCTTCCAGTTGGTCGAAAGTAGATGACATTGGAGTTTCGGTTTCATGGAAGTGAGAATTGGGATGGGAATTTAAATATGAATCGGTGAGTATGGAGCTATGGACACTTGCATCAAGATTAAGGGAACGTGAACGTGAACGAGAACGGCGTCTGGTACGATTATTATGAATGTGGTAGGGGGGACTGGGACTACGCGGTCTTTGCCTCCGTGGGGAATAAGATTTATGGAGAGGTGAATATGAGTGAAGATTGGAGTGGGAAGGCGAAGGGGAACGGTGGGGTGACAATGAACGGGATGACCGCCGTCGGCGGTGATGGGGATACCGAATTGGACTTAAGGAATCGGTCCTCCCTCTGTCCTTCCCATTAGGTGGAGGTGCGAAGAATTGTGGGTCCATAGGAATGGCAATCCCCTGCGGTTTCCCGTACGGCAGTGGGGGTGTCCGCGTACTCGGACCTGAAGTGGAGTCGGATCGCATGCGATGAGCACGCAACAAATCCTTTCGGTTAAAACGAGACAAGGGAGATGGAGCGAGCAAGGGGTCATCGTGTAATGAGGGTGTGCTGTCGGTCCTACCCCTCCTTTTCCTGGATTCATAATCATAGTCGTAGTCGGGATCGGCCTTGACC